>Ga0105047_10018346_pt1 | contig 10849 bp, 12 predicted proteins | sample MAT04_FD_78384 | JGI IMG/M metagenome (GOLD analysis project Ga0105047, IMG submission 78384) | Freshwater microbial communities from Lake Fryxell liftoff mats and glacier meltwater in Antarctica - MAT-04 (megahit assembly) | ecosystem: Environmental > Aquatic > Freshwater > Ice > Liftoff...
AAGGACGCCCCCTGATGCGCATCGCCGTCGCCGGCTTCCTGCACGAGAGCCATTCCTTCGCGCCCATCGCCACCAACTGGAAGGACTTCCTCAAGCCCGGCGGCCTTCCCGCCCTGCAACGGCCCGAGGCGATGCTGGAGGGGCTGCGCGGCACCTCGACCTGTGCTGGCGGCGGCATCGCCGAGGCTGGCGCGCATGGCGTCGAGATCGTCCCGCTCGGCTGGACCTTCGCCAACCCGGCCGGCCCGGTGACGCGGGAAGCCTTCGAGCGCATCAGCGCGATGATTGTCCACGCGCTGTCCGACGCACTGGATGCCGGCCCACTGGACGGCATCTTCCTCGACCTGCACGGCGCCATGGTCAGTGACGACTACCCGGACGCCGAGGGCGAATTGATCCGTCGCGTGCGCGCGGTTGCCGGCGCAATTCCCATCGCGGTCACGCTCGATCCGCACGCGAACATGACGCGCGGGATGGCGGAGATGGCCGACGTGATCGTGCCCTACCGCACCTATCCGCATGTGGACATGCTGGCCGTCGGCAGCCGTGCCATGACCCTCCTGCTGGCCCGCATCGCCCGCGGCGCCCCCTGGCACATGGCCTTCCGGGAGATCGACTTCCTCATTCCGATCACCAGCCAATGCACCATGGTCGAGCCGATGGCCGGTGTCATGGCGCGCCGCGCGGAGCTTGAGGCGGGCGTCGTCGAACTCGCCTATTGCTTCGGCTTTCCCTACGCGGATTTCCCCGGCTGCGGCCAGGCCATCGCCGCCTATGCCGAGACGCCGGAAGCTGCCGCGGAGGCGGCCGATGCGCTCGCGAAGGAGATTGCCGCGCGCGAACTCGCTTTCGCGGGGGCCGTGCATGAGGCCGAGGTGGCCGTGCGCGATGCCATTCGGATTTCCGTGGGTGCGAAACGCCCCGTCGTCATCGCCGACACGCAGGACAATCCCGGTGGCGGTGGCCATGGCGACACGACGGGCATGCTGGCCGAATTGCTGCGCCAGGACGCGCAGGGTGCCGTGCTGGCGCCGATGAACGATGCCGAGAGTGCGGCCGCCTGCCATGCGGCGGGCGTGGGTGCGATGATCCGCCTCTCCCTCGGCGGCAAGAGCGATGGCGCGCCGCTGGCCGTCGAGGGCGTGGTGGAGCGCCTCAGCGACGGGCGCTTCACGCTGACCGGGCCGATGGGCAAGGGCAACCCGGCCGATCTGGGTGCCTCGGCGTTGCTCAGGATCGGCGGCGTGCGCGTGGTGATCGTCAGCCGCAAGATGCAGGCGCATGACCAGTCGATCTTCCAGCAACTCGGCGTCGAGCCAGCGGAGCAGAAGATCCTCGCGGTCAAGTCCAGCGTGCATTTCCGCGCGCATTTCCAGCCGATCGCCGAGGCGGTGATCGTGGGCGCGGCACCCGGCCCCGTGGTGGCCGACCCCGCGACGCTGCCCTTCACCAGCCTGCGGGCGGATATGCGCCTCAGGCCGGGGGACAACCGTGCCTTCAGGCCGCGGACGCCATCTCCCGCCCGCGGATGAAATCACTGGCCTTTTCGGCGATCATCAGCGTCGTCGCGTAGGTGTTGGCGCTGACCATGGCCGGCATGATGGAGGCATCCACCACGCGCAGGCCCTGAAGCCCGTGCACCAGCAGGCGGTCATCGACCACCGCCGTCGGGTCGGTGCTGGGGCCCATGCGCGCGGTGCCGATCAAGTGGTAGGTCGTGCTGCCGTTGCGGAAGGCGAAGTCAAGCAACTCGTCGTCGGTCTGCACGTCGGGGCCGGGCAGCGTCTCGGTGTCCACGAAGGGCGCGAGTTCGGGCGTGGAGAGCATGCGGCGCAGCAGGCGCATGCCGCCGATATGGACGCGTCGGTCCATCTCGTCGGAGAGGTAGTTGGGCTGGAGTTCCGGGTCCTCGAAGACGTCGGTGCTGCGGGCGCGCACCCAGCCGGTGCTCTCCGGGCGGTGCTGCCAGGCGCCGGCCGTCAAGCCGGGATAGTCGTCCAGCACGTAGACCATGCCTTCCTTGTACGAGCCGGGGGTGAAGACGCATTGCAGGTCCGGCTGGTCGAGGCCTTCGAAGCTTTTCCAGAAGACATGCACATGGCTCGGCGCCGTCGCCAGGATGTTCGGCTGGCCCATGCCCCAGCGCAGCAATTGCTTGCCGAGGCTGACGCCCTTCGACAACTCGTTCAGCGTCTGTACGCCGGGCTTGGCGCGCATCACGAAACGGCTTGCGTAGTGGTCGCGGAAATTCTCGCCGACGCCGCGCAGTTCGTGCAGCACCGGCACGCCCAGCTTCTCCAGCAGTGGCGCCGGGCCGATGCCGGAAACCTGCAGCAGCCGCGCGGTGTTGGCGGTGCCGCCGGAGAGGATCACCTCGCGCCGCGCACGCACTTCCGTGGCCGTGCCGCCGCGCGCGGAGAGATAGCGCACGCCGACCGCGCGCTTGCCCTCCATCACGATGGTGGATGCACGCGCATTGGTCCGGAGCGAGAGGTTGGGCCGGCCGAGCGCGCCATGCAGGAAGGCGCGGTAGGCGCTGACGCGCTTGCCGTCCAGGATGGCGCGCTGGAAGTAGCCCACACCCGCCTGGTCGCCGCTGTTGTAGTCCGGGTTGCGCGGAATCCCCATGCCGATGCAGCCGGCCATGAAGGCCTCGCTCAGCGGATGGATCCAGTCCATGTCCGTGATGGGGATGCCCTGCTCGCGCCCACGCCGGTCGGGCTCGCCGAAGCCGATGCGCCGCTCGGTCCGCATGAAATAGGGCAGGCAATCGGCGTAGCCCCAGCCGCGGTTGCCGCGCTGCGCCCAGTGGTCGAGGTCGTTGGGCTGGCCGCGGTTGTAGATCATGCCGTTGACCGAGGAACTGCCGCCCAGCGTGCGGCCCTGCACGGTGGCAATACGCCGCCCGCCGGTGCGCTCCGTTGGCTCGGTGCTGAACTGCCAAGTGACGCCGGGGTCCTTCAGCGTCTTGATGAAGCCGGCGGGGATGTGGATGAAGAGGTTGCTGTCCTTCGGCCCCGCCTCCAGCACGCAGACGGTGGTGTGTGGGTCCTCGCTGAGGCGGGCCGCCAGCAGGGAGCCCGCGGCGCCGCACCCCACGATCACGTAGTCGAACTCATCCATCGCGCTCACTCCCGGCTTTGCAGCAGAGTAGCGCCAATCAGAAGGGCGACAAGATATCCAGCAATTGCTGCCCGAGGCGGGGCTGCTGGATGTCCGACAGGGCGCCGCGGCCGCCATAGGCGATGCGGGCCTCGGCCAGGCGGTCATGGCGGACGGTGTTGTCGCTCGCGATGTCCTGCGGGCGGGCGATGCCGCGGACGGAGAGCTCGCGCAGCTCGTTGTTGACGCGGACCTCCTGGCGGCCATCCAGCACCATGTTCCCGTTGGGCAGCGCCTGCGTGATGGTGGCGGCCAGCCGCAGCGTGATCTGCTCGTTGCGGCGGACGGTGCCGTTGCCGTCGCTGGTGCCGGTCCCCGTGGTGCTGATCAGGCTCGACGGATTGGCGCCGCGCGGCAGCAGGCGGTTTGTCTGCGTCTCGAGGCCGAGCAGGTTGGGCACCCCCATGTTCTCGGCGCCCGTTCGGCTGCGCTGCGTGCGGTTCTGGAGTTCCGCCGTGTCCTGGATCGAGACGAGGATGGTGATGAGGTCTCCCACCTGCGAGGCGCGCTGGTCGCGCAGGAAGGTCCGGCTGCCCGGCCGCCAGAGCGAGTTGGCGAGCGCGGGCGCCTCCTGTGCGGCCGGCATGGGCATCGAGACGGGCCGGTAGCGCGGGTCCTGCGTGGGGTCGGTCATCGGCGAGAGGTCAGGGGGGCGGCCGATCCGCGAGAGGCGCTCGGCCTGGCCGCAGCCGGCCAACGCGAGGGGGAGAAGGAGCAGCGCGGCATGACGCATGGGGCACCTCATCGGGCGGCCATCGGGATGGTGCCCATGGCCACGCGGACGCGGCCGGGAGCGATCGCCACCCCTTCGACGATGTTGCGGCTGGAAAGGTTCATCACCGGCACCGTGGCGCCGCGCGCCGCCGCTTCCAGCGCGCGCCCCTGGACGGTGAGAGAGATGCCCGGCGATTCGAGCAGCAGCGTGACCAGCGCGTTCTTCAGCACGACAGAGGGCGCGCCCAGATCAATCAGCGCGAAGCCCTGATCCACTGCCATCGGCCGGCGGATCTCCTGGCCGATCACCTGGCTCAGCTGTTGCGCGTGGCCCGGCCGCACGCGCTCGGCCCGCATGCGGGTGAGGCGCGCGTCGCTGGCGCCGATGACCTCGCCGAGCGCCAGGCGGCGGGTCGCGATGACGACCGGGATGGTCGGCACCGCGCGCCCCGCGATCCGCATGCGCTGCGTGCCCGCGCCATCGGCCAGCACGACGAGCGTCGCCTGGAAGCGCATGGCCGGCTGCTCGACCGAGACGCCCTCGATCGCGATCTGGAACCAGGCGCTGGCGGGGATCATGGGCGGCGTCAGCCCCGGCAACTCGATTTCCATGTCCGGATCGATGCCGTGCGTCACGAGTTCGGCGCGCAGCATCGCCTCGATGTCGGAGCGCGGAACCGGGCGGCCCGGCCGCTCGACGATGATGCGATCGGCTCCGGTCAGGGGACGCCAGGGTACGCCGTTTTGGCGCGCGATGTTGATCAGGTTCTGCGTCTCCAGAACCATGCGGCGCCCAGGCAGCGGCGCCGCCGCGATCACGTTCTGTGAGCGCGGACCAGCATTGTCGAAAAGGTCGGAGAGGCGCAGCACGTCGCTCTCCAGCAGGGCGTGCGGGCGCAGGATCGCGGGATCGGCGGCCTGCGCGGGAAGCGAGAGCACCGCGAGCGCGAAGACGGAGCGACGGAGCATCAGCGCAGCCTCGTCAGGGTGCTGAGCATCTCGTCGGACGCGGTGATGACGCGGCTGTTCATTTCATAGGCGCGCTGCGCCGTGATGAGCGAGGTGATCTCCTGCACGGTGTTCACGTTGCTGGTCTCGACAAAGCCCTGCATGACCGAACCGTGGCCGGGCTGGCCCGGGGCCGCGGCCTGCGGCTGGCCCGAGCCGGGTGTGGCCAGGAACAGGTTGTCGCCGATCGCTTCCAGGCCGCCCTCATTGGCGAAGATCGCAGTCTGGATCTGCCCCACATTCTGTGGGGCCACCTGGCCATCGAGCCGCGCGAGAACCTCGCCGCTCGCATTGATCGTGACGTCGCGCGCCGCCGCCGGGATGGTGATGCCGGGCTGCACGACGAAGCCTTCGGCCGTCACCATCACGCCCTCGGGACTGAGGGCGAAGGTGCCATCGCGCGAGTAGGCGATCTCACCCGAGGGCATCTGGATCTGGAAGTAGCCGTTACCGCGGATCGCGAGGTCGAAGCGGTTCTCGGTCTGCTGCAGGTTGCCCTGCTCACTGATGCGGTAGATCGCGGCGGTGCGCACGCCCAAGCCCACCTGGGCGCCCGATGGCAGCACGCTGCCCGTGTCGCTGCTTTGCGAGCCGACGCGGCGCAGGTTCTGGTAGATCAGGTCCTGGAACTCGGCACGGCGGCGCTTGTAGCCGGTGGTGGCCATGTTCGCGAGGTTGTTGGAGATGACCTCGACGTTGGTCTGTTGGGCCAGCATGCCCGTCGCGGCGATGTGAAGGGAGCGCATGGTCAGCGGGCCTTTGCGGTGATGGGGAGGGAGAGCATGTCGGCGATCCTCAGCGGCGGCGGAGCAGGCGGTCGATGGCGCTCTGCTGGCGCTCGCCTTCGCGTTCGAGGAACTGGGTGGCGAACTGGAACTCGCGCAGCTCGGCCATCATGCGCGTCATCTCGAGGACGGACTGCACGTTGCTGCCCTCGACCGCGCCCTGCACGACGCCGGGGCGCGCCACCTCCTCGGGCTGCTGGCCATTGGCGTTGAAGTGGCGGGCGCCCTCGGCCAGGAGGGCCTGATCGTCGGCGAAGCTGACGACGCGCAGGCGGCCCAGAACGCCGTTCTCGGAGCGGATCGTGCCGTCACCCTGGATCTCGATGCGCGTGTCGTTCGGCGCGATGGCGATGGGCTGCGATTGGGTGTTGAGGACCGCGTTGCCCTCCTGGTCCACAAGGCGCCCATCGCTGCCCAGCGCGAAGCGACCGGCGCGGGTGAAGCGCTCGCCGCGCTCGGTCTCGACGGCGAAGAAGCCGGGACCGGAGAGCGCCACGTCGAGCGAGTTGCCGGTCTGGCTGATCGTGCCCGGTGCGGGGTCCCGCCAGCTTGCGCGGTCCCAGCTGTAGCCGACGGGGCGGGCGCCGGTCGGCCCAGCCACGCGGCCCTGCTGCACCACGTGCTCAGCGAAGATCGGCCGGCTCGCGCGGAAGCCGGGCGTGTCGGCGTTGGCGAGGTTGTTCGCTGTCACCTGGCTCGTTCGCATCTGCGACGAGAGGCGGGAGAGAATGATGTAGCTCGGGCTGTCCATCGGCGTGCTCCGTCAGGTGCTCGGAAGGCGTTTCGCAAGGCTTCGCAAGGCGCGTGCCAGGGCAGTGGGCGGATTTGCGGCAGGGTTTGCCGGGCGGGGCCGGAAAAGCCTGCCGGGCGAGGGCCACATTCGCCGGGCGAGGCCAACGGGCGAGGCCAGGGGAATGGCCAGGGGAATGGCGGGGGCAAGGCTTCGTTAACCTCTTTGCGCGAGGATGGCCTTACCGGAACCAGAAGGGTGTGGGCGCCATGGCGGCGGCGAAACAAATCGAGCAGGTCACGGATGGCGATGCGCCACCGAGCTCCACGAAGAAGAAGAAGCTGATTCTTCTGGCAATTCCGCTCGCGCTGTTGGGTGTTGGCGCCGGACTCTGGTTTACGGGGATCCTGCCCGGCTTGCTGGGGATGAACCCCCCGTCCGTGGTCGCGGAGGATGGCGCGCCTGCGGCCGTGCCGGTCAACCGGCAGCCCGTCTTCGTCGCGATGCCCGACATCACTGCCAACCTCAATGCACCCGGTCGGCGCTCCTTCATTCGGGTCCGCAGCCAGGTGGAGGTGGCCGGCGTGCAGGACGCGGCGGCTCTCCAGGCCGCGATGCCGCGCCTCGTGGATCTCTTCACGACCTATCTCCGGGAGATCCGGCCGGAGGAGTTGCGGGGCAGCGCCGGCACGCACCGCCTGCGCGAGGAACTGATCGCGCGGGCCAACGTCGCGGCCGCCCCGGTCCGCGTAACGGACGTGCTATTCACGGAGATCCTCGTCCAATGAGCAGTGAGGAAGAGGACGACCTCGCCGCCGCATGGGGCGCCGCCCTGTCTGACGAAACCAACGCGCCGGCCGAGGAGATGGCGCCGGACGCGGCGCGCGTGCTGAACCAGGCCGAGATCGACAGCCTGCTCGGCTTCGAGGATGACGGGCAGGGCGGCGCCGGCGCCAAGACCGGTATCGAGCGGATGATCCATTCGGGCCTCGTCTCGTACGAGCGCCTGCCGATGCTGGAGATCATCTTCGATCGCCTGGTCCGCATCCTCTCCACGTCGCTGCGGAACTTCACTTCCGACAACGTCGAGGTCTCGATCGACAGCATCGCCAGTCAGCGCTTCGGCGACTACCTGAACAGCGTGCCGCTACCCGCGATGCTTGCGGTGTTCAAGGTTGAGCAATGGGACAATTTCGGTCTGATTGTCGTTGATTCGTCGATGATCTACTCCGTGGTTGACGTGCTGCTCGGCGGGCGCCGCGGGACGGCCGCCATGCGGATCGAGGGCCGCCCCTACACGACGATCGAACGCACGCTGGTCGAGCGCCTGATCGGTCTGGTCCTGAAGGACCTGGGTGATGCCTTCGCGCCGATCACCGACGTGGAGTTCATGTTCGAGCGGCTGGAGGTAAATCCGCGCTTCGCCGCCATCTCCCGCCTCTCAAATGCCTGCGTGCTCACGCGCCTGCGAATCGACATGGAGGATCGCGGCGGCCGGCTAGAACTGCTGCTGCCCTACGCGACCCTGGAGCCGGTGCGTGAATTGCTGCTGCAGCAGTTCATGGGTGAGAAATTCGGGCGAGACAGCATCTGGGAGACGCACCTGGCCGAGCAGCTCCGCCATACCGAGGTCTCTCTCGACGTGGTGCTCGATCAGCAGGTGATGCCGCTTTCCAACGTCCTCGCCCTGAAGCCAGGAGATCGCATCATGCTCAACGCGCCGCCCGGCGCGCCCGTTCGGCTCCAATGCGGCCAGGTGGCGCTTTTCGAGGGCGAGTTCGGCCGGCGTGAGAACCGGGCCGCGGTGCGCATTTCGCAGACGCTTCGCGACGTACCGGGGGCAGCGGCATGAGCATCCTCGAATGGGCGGTGCAGCTCACTGTCATCGTCCTGTTGGGCGTGACCCTTCCGATGGCCTGGCGGCTGGACCGCATGCTGCGCGCCTTGCGCGGCGACCGCGCGGCGATCGAGGCCGGCGCGGCCGGGCTTGGCGAGGCCGCGCGCCACGCGGAGGCGGCGCTGCTCCGCCTGCGCGCGACCAGCGAACTGGCCGGCCGGCAGGTGGCCGAGCGCGTGGCCAGCGCGGAGACGATCCGTGAAGACCTGCGCTACCTGGTCGAGCGCGCGGAAGCCCTGGCGGACCGGCTGGAGGCCTCCGTCCAGGCCGCGCGCCCGATGACGGCCACGGCACAGCCGCCGGTTGCGGCCGTCCGTTCGGATGCCGAGCGCGAACTGATGCGCGCGCTGGGGATGAAGTGATGGCGCTGCCTCGGCCCCGCCTGCTGCCCATGGCGCTCCTCGGCATGGTGGCGTTGCTTGGCGTCAAGCTGGAAGGCCTGCGCCGTGGCGATGCGCCCATCGGTCTGGTTGCGATGGCCAGCGCCAGCGCGCCCTCACCATCAGCCGCGCCGGCAGCCGCGCCCGCCGCTGCGCCCGGTCTTGCGCCCGCAACCGCCCGGCCGGGCGAGGCAACGCCTGAGCCCAACCCCGAGGCGCGGGCCGAGCGCGCCGTGCTCGAGGCGCTTCGTGGCCGCCGAATAGAGATCGAAGGGCGCGAGGCGGCCCTGGCCGCGCGCGAGATGATGATCGAGGCGGCCGAGCGCCGGCTGACCGGCCGGCTCGCGGAACTGACTACGCTGCAGCAGCGCCTGGAGTCCGAGGCTGCCTCGCGTGATGAACGGACCGAGCAGGGATGGCGCCAGATGGTCCGCCTCTACGAAGGCATGCGCCCGCGTGACGCTGCTGCGATCTTCGACGATCTCGACATGCCTGTCCTGATCCAGGTCGTGCATCGCATGCGCGAGGCGCGGGCGGCCCCCGTGCTCGCCGCGATGCGCCCCGAACGCGCGCGCCTGGTGACGACCGAACTGGCCCGTCACCGCTCGCGCGCGCCTGACTGAAGCTTCCTCCCCACCACCGCGAAAAGGATCGCCCGCCAATGCCGATGGACAAGAGCATGAACGTTCTGATCGTCGACGACTACAAGACGATGCTCAGGATCATCCGTAACCTGCTCAAGCAGCTCGAATTCGACAATGTCGAGGAAGCGACGGATGGCGCCGAGGCGCTCGCCAAACTGCGTGCGGGCAATTTCGGCCTCGTCATCAGCGACTGGAACATGGAGCCGATGACCGGCCTCGACCTCCTGAAGGAGGTGCGGGCCGATGCCCGTCTGAAGAGCCTGCCCTTCATCATGATCACGGCCGAAAGCAAGACCGAGAACGTTGTTGCCGCCAAGCAGGCCGGCGTGTCCAACTACATCGTCAAGCCTTTCAACGCGGAGACGCTGCGCGAGAAGATCGAGAAGGTGTTGGTTCATGCTTGACACGCAATCCAAGGGCGGCGGCGACCCCATCGAGCAGGCGGTGCGCCAGGTGCTCGGCAGCCTGGCGGGCGACATGACGACGACTGAAGCCTCGCTGCTCGCTGAACTCGAGGCGCTCGGCCGCGAGGTGCAGCGCGCCAAGACGGAAATCGCCGCGCTGCGCGTGGACGACATCAACTCGAGCCACATCCCGCGTGCCTCCGATGAGCTGGACGCGGTGGTGGAGCACACGGCAACCGCGACCAATGAGATCCTCGACGTGTGCGAGGGGCTCGAGGCGATGCAAAGCCGCGTCCCCGCGGCCGAGAGCGAGCAGCTTGCCGCCGCCGTGACGCGTATCTACGAGGCCTGCAGCTTCCAGGACATCACCGGGCAGCGCATTGGCAAGGTCGTCTCGGCGCTCAAGGCCATCGAGGCACGGGTGGCAATGGTGACCGCCCGCTTTGCACCCGACGCGCAGGACGCACCGCCGCTCGATCTCAAACCCAATGCGGCGCCGGTGACGGAGGGGAGGGCGCTGGCCAGCGGGCCGCAGCTTCCCGCCGCCGCCAGCAGCCAGGCTGAGATCGACCGGCTGCTGGCGAGCTTCGACTGATGCGCGCCGCCGTCCTCTATATCTTCCTGTGTCTGGTCGCTCTGCCCGCCGCTGCGCAGGAGAGGGTGGGCGTGCGGACGGGCGATCATCCGGGTTTCGGACGGATCGTCTTCGATTGGGCCGCCGCTCCACGCTACGATGCAGAGCAGCAGGGAGACCGCGTGATCCTGCGCTTTCCCAATGCCGAACGCGTGGACCTCTCCGGCGCCCGCCGGCTGCCGCGCAACGTCCTCGCGGTGAACGCGGTCGAGGGCGGCATCGAGTTGACGCTGCAGCCGGGCGCCACGATGCGGCATTTCCGCAATGGGCCGCGCGTGGCCATCGACATACGCGATCCAGGCGAGGCGGCCGCCAGCCGGCTGGAGCGAACAACGCAGGCCCGGGCCGCGCCGCCGCCGGCCCTGCCGGTTGTGCCTCCAACGGCGCCGGCCCCAACGGCTGCTGCCCGGCCGGTGCTTGCTCCGCCCGAGCCCGCTGCTGCACCCGCTATCTTGCGTCCCTCACCCTCCGCGGCGGCGCGCCGCCCGGCC
>Ga0105047_10018348_pt1 | contig 10848 bp, 10 predicted proteins | sample MAT04_FD_78384 | JGI IMG/M metagenome (GOLD analysis project Ga0105047, IMG submission 78384) | Freshwater microbial communities from Lake Fryxell liftoff mats and glacier meltwater in Antarctica - MAT-04 (megahit assembly) | ecosystem: Environmental > Aquatic > Freshwater > Ice > Liftoff...
CAGAATGCCTGGGCGTCATCCCAACTCACTTGCTCGACCGGCAACTCGCCGCCTTTGAAATGGCTGGGTTCGGTGCCCATCACCGCCCGCCACTGCGCCTGCGTCACTGGCGTTTGCCCCAGCCAGAAGCCACGCGTCAGCGTAACGAGGTGGCGCGTTTCATCCCCGCTCCGCTCCTTCTCCGACTTTGGGCCGCCCATCAGGAACGAACCCGGCGGGATGAACGACATCCGCAATGCCACCCCGCCGGGCAGGGTCAGCGTCTGTTGGGGCAGGCACGGTTCCGCCCCGGCGCGCATCAGTTCCATCATGCGGGCGTGAAGCTGCTTGCGAACCTTCGTCTCCCGCGTGGCGGTGCAAGTGCGAAGCAACTCGCGGTGGACGCGGACCAACTCGGCCCGGTCGGGTTCGCCGTTCTCTTCCAGGTAGTCGGCCATCACCAGCCAGCGGAGCGCGTTGTGCGGCTCGGCGACGAGGCCGGCGAGGAAGGCATCCAGATCGGACATGGGAAACCCGCGCGGCGGAAGAGTTCGCGCCAATAATACCCCAAACGCGAGCGAGCCGCCGGCGGTTTCCCGCGGCGACCCGTCGCTCCCCCGTCCTCTCCCCAGAGGCTGGCTCACTTGTCGAACGTCGCATTACCCAGGCCGGCGTTCACCTTCACGTTCACGAACGACACCATTTCGATCAACTCGCCGACGGCCTCGCCCGCCTTCGGCTGGTCGTAGGCTTCGTACCGCACCGGCAGTTTGGTGGCGGTGTCCACGAACAGCACCGCGTGGTGGCAGTAGCGGGTCGGGTGCGGGCGGTCGGCGTAGATGTCGAACCGCTGGCAAGGGCGGCCGTTGAACGTGTACTCGGCGACCGTGACTTGCACCGGGTTCTTCAGCCGCTTCTCGTCCGCGATCACTTTCTCGCAGCGGTCCAGAATCGCCATCATGCCGACGCCGGTGATCGGGTGGCGGGTGCCGGCCATCGCCTCGGCCGAGTCCGTCGCCACCGTGCGGAACCCCCGCAGCCCGGCCTTGCCGGCCGGCTTGAACCGCGCCTTGTCGTCCCGCTTGTTGGTCACGAACACCGTCTCCCACCCGGCCACGTCCTTCGGGGCGAGCAGCTTCACGCCGACGCTGAACGGGGTGGCGCGGGCGCGGATCTCGCCGCTCTGCTCCGGCCGCAGGGTGCCGTTCACCCGCTCCTGGCGGACGAAGTGGGCGACGTAATCGCGGCCCTTCACGAGCGCCTGCCGGGCGTCCGCCAGCACGTTTGGGAACAGTTCGGCCCCGTTCGCGGGCGCGGTCGCGGCGGTCACTTTCACCACCACTGGGGCGACGACCGCGTCCGGGTTGCTGGCCCGTGGGATGGCCGGCGGGGTCGGCTTCGGGTCGTCCGCCCGTGCCGGGCCGAGGGTCGCGCCGCAGACGATCAACGCGCGGAGAATGGAACCGAGGGTCATGGTGTGCCTCCTGCCCGTGGGTGGGTGTGTCACGCGGGGCGGGCGATAACACACGGCCGCACGCAGGGGAAGGGGAAGTTCCACTGACCATGCGAACCGTCCCGCGGCCGGTTCCGGACGCACCCGTCGGCGAGTATAATCACCGGTCCCAGCGTTCCCCCCGTCGGGTGCCACCGATGCCACAGAAAGTGATCCTCGTCGCCGACCCCGGAATCGACACCGCCTTCGCCGTCGCGCTGGCCGTTCACGACCCGAACCTGGACGTGATCGGCCTGTTGCCCACGGCCGGGAACGTGACGGCGGCGCAGGCGACGGCCAACGTGAACATCCTCATCGACCACTTCGACCCGCCCCGCTGGCCGAAGACGGCGACCGCCCTGCCGGTCGTGTACGACACCGACGGCACCGCCATTCACGGGGCCGACGGGTTCGGCAACGTGAACCTGCCGGCCCGCACCCGCCACCAGCACCACCCGGCCGATAAAGTCCTGGTGGAGTTGCTCCGCGAACACCCGAACGAGGTGACGGTGATTTGCCTCGGCCCGGCCACCACCGTCGCGATGGCGCTGGCCCGCGACCCGGACGCGGGCGGGCTGATGGACAAGCTGGTCCTCGTCGGCGGCTGCTGGAAGGAGCCGGGCAACGCCGGGCCGACGGCCGAGTTTCATTTCCACCTGGACCCGGACGCCGTTCAACGGTGCCTGTCCGCGAACCTGGACCCGCTCGTCATCCCGCTGGATGTCACCCGCCGACTGATCCTGTCTCCGACCGAACTGCTGAGCCTGCCGAACCCGGAGTCGGGCACCTGCCAGTTCTTGCGGAAGATCGTCCCGTTCGGCATCCGCGCGAGCATGAACCGGTACGGCATCGAGGGGTTCCATTTGAAGGACGTGCTGGGGGTGGCGGCCGTCGCGCTGCCCGGTTGCGTGTCCGCCGAACACCGGTCGGCGGACGTGGAAACGAAGGGCGAGTTGACGCGCGGGATGCTGGTCGTGGACGCCCGCAAGGAGCCGGCCCACCCGCCGAACGCGATGATCGGGGTGGAGGCCGCCATCGGCGAAATCCGCCAGTACATCGACCGCGTGCTGAACCTGGCCAAGTGAACCGGCCGCGTGGAGTCTCCCATGTCCAGCGTCGTCCGCGTGCAACTGAAGGTGCTCAACCAGCCCGTGGAGGCGGAGGTGCCGACCCCGCCCGCGACGGTGCGGCTGGACGCCGTGCTGCCGCTGCTGCGGCAACTGGACGACAAGGCGGTCGATCTGGCCGTGGCGCAGGTCGGGCGAGAGACCGGCGAGCGGGTGACGTGCGCGAAGGGGTGTTCGGCGTGCTGCCGGGCGCAGCCGGTGCCGGTCACGCCGGTGGAAGCCTACGCCCTCTGGCGGCTGGTGGAGGCGCTGCCGGAACCGCGACGGTCGGAGGTCCGCGACCGGTTCGCGGCGAACGCGGCCGCGCTACGGGATGCCGGGTTGGCGGAGCAGTATCTGGAGCGATCGCGGGCGATTCGCCAGGAAGCCGCCCTGCCGCTGGCCCGAACGTACTTCGCCCTGGGGTTGGTCTGCCCGTTCCTCACCGACGACGCCTGCGGCATCTACGCCGAGCGGCCGTTCGTCTGCCGACAGTTTCTCGTCACGTCGCCGCCCGCCCTGTGTGACGACCCGTTCGACGAGTCGATCCGCGGCATCCCCGCGCCGGTCCGGTTCGCGCACGCCATGCTCGACGCCGGCGAGGCGTTCCTGAAAACCCCGCAATCGACGATTCCGCTGGCCCTGGCCCTGGTGTACGTCGAGCGCCACCGGGCGGAGTTGGAGCGCACGTTCCCATCGGAGGCGGTGTTCCGAACCGCCATTCGGCAGTTGGCCGGCGGTGCCCCGACGACCGCGTGACGCCGCGCGGGGTGCGGTCTTCGCCGCGAGTCCTACTACCATTTCCGTATCGACCTCCTCCCGCCGACAGGCCCGTTCCCATGCCCGACCGCGAAGCGCACCTGCTCTCCCCGTACCGCCCGCCCACCTCGTACCCGGTCAGCCTGAACCCGGACGAGGCCGCCGGCTGGCTGAACGGCTACCTGCAACTGTGGCACCCGGCCGCCCTCGCCGGGCTGAGCAAGCCGCCGATCACCTCCACCGCCTACGACCACGACAAGCCCGGCGAGGGGTTCCTGTATGCCGTGCCGACCGGCCCGTACCTGTATCAGCCGGACGACTGGGCCGAGCGGGTGACCGCCGCGAACGCCGTCAGTTTCAACGTCGCGGCGGACGAATTCGAGACGGCCGCGAACTTCCGCGCGACGAACTTGAACCCGGAGTTGCAGACCGCCCCGCACGAAGTCGTCCGCCTGTTCGCCGGGTTGGGGTACGCCTACCTGGTGGTCGAATCCCTGTTCGACGCGATGGACCACGAACACTTGCTCGACGTGGCCGCGTTCTGGGAGGACGTGCGACAGGCGGTGGAACTGGTGCGGCAAAACGCCGGGACGGAGGCGATCACCGGGAAGTTGCGCGAGGCCGCCGAGAAGATCGCGACGGCCCGGCAGGTGCTGAACTCGAACTCGCTGCGACTCATCGACATCGCCATTTTGGACAAAGACAAACTCGACACCCCACTTCCGGCGACCCGCGCGGCCGGGCTGCCGCTGTCGGTCATCGCGTCCGGCGAAGTGCTGACGGAGTTGGCCGAGCGCCACCCGGATCGGTTGGCCGAGCTGAAGGCCGAGAACGTGGACATCTGCTGCGGCGGGTACACCGACCGGGACGACCCGCTGCTGCCCACCGAGTCGCAGTTCTGGAACCTGACGAACGGCCGGGCGGCCGTTCGGAATCTGCTCGGCCGCGAGACCGACGTGTACGCGCGGGCGCGGTCGGCGCAGCACCTGCAACTGCCCGGCTGGTTGCGACACGCCGGGTACAAGAACGCGGTCGTCGCCAGTTTCGACGGTGCCCGCACGCCGGTGCGGAATGCGTCGGTGGTGAATTGGCCCGCGCCGGACGGCAAATCGGTGGAGGCGTTCGGCCGCGAGCCGCTCAACGCCGCCGACCCGCTGACCTTCTTCAACCTCGTGTACCACCTGCACCAGGCGTTCACCCAGGACTCGTCGCCGGTGGTCGCGTTCAAGCACACGGGCGAGCCGCCGGCCGTCGGGTACGACGCGCTGCTCGCCTCGGCCGCGCTCGGCGACCCGTGCGGCGAGTGGATCGGCCTGACCGCGTTCCTGGCCGAGATCAGCTACGGCGACTACCTCGGCACCACCTCGGCGGACGACTTCCACTTCGACGCGCTCGACGACCTCGTGACGAACAAGAAGCAGGCGAACCCGGTCAGCGGGTTCGCGGAACACCTCCGGGCGCGGCGGCGGATCGACACCGCGTACGCGCTGGCGGCGCTGTACCGCAGCCTGACCCCGGAGGGGGAGGCGGACGCGAAACTGCTGACCGAGTTGGAAGCAGCGGAAACGGCGATGGAGTCGGGTTCGATCCGAGCCGGAAGCGTGAGCGACGGAAGTGCCCCGACCGTCGCTCACGCTTCCGGCTCGGATCAGATCGGAGATGCCTTCGCCCAACTCCTGGCCGACCGCGTGCAGGTGCGATCCGCCGACAACCAGCCGGGGCTGATGGTGTTCAACCCGTGCAACTTCACCCGCCGGGTGGCGCTGGAACTGGACGACTTCGGCGGGCCGATCCCGGTCGAGGGGCCGGTGAAGGCGGCGGAGTTCAGCGGCCGCGCGGCGAAACTGGTGGTCGAGGTGCCGTCCTTGGGGTTCGCGTGGATTCCGCGTGACGGCACCGCCTCGCCGCCGAAAGCCCGCCTCAAGACGGCCGAGGGGACGGTCGCGCGGAACGAGTTTCTGGAGGCCGACTTCGACCCCGTGACCGGCGCGCTGCGGGCCGTCCGCGACGGGCGGACCCGCCTCAACCGGGTGGGGATGCAGTTGGTGTTCAACCCCGGCAGCACGATGAAATGCCGGGGCGTCACCGTCACGAACAGCGGCGCGGCTCTGGGCGAGGTGACGTGCGTCGGCGACCTGGTGAACCCGCATGACGACGTGTTGGCCCGCTTCACCCAGCGGATTCGCGCGTGGGTCGGACGCCCGGTGCTGGAAGTGCGGATCGAACTGGAACCGGTTCACCACCCGGCCGGCTACCCGTGGCACAACTACTTCGGCGCGCGGTTCGTCTGGCGGGACGACCGTGCGGCCCTGTTCCGGGGCGTGAACGGGGCGAACTGCCAGACCGGTTCGACGTACCCGACTTCCCCCGATTACTTGGAAACCCGGCTCGGCTCGGAGCGGACGTTCGTGTTCACCGGCGGGCTGCCGTTCATCCACAAGATCGACTCGCACACGGCCGACGTGGTACTCGTGACGGAAGGCGAGACGGCACGGCGGTTCGACCTGCTGCTGGCGCTCGACCGCGAACACCCGATGCAGACGGCCGCCGGGTGGGTGGCCCCGTCGCCGGTGGTGCGGACGGACAAGGGGCCGCCGCACATCGGGCCGACCGGCTGGCTGGCGCACGTCGATCTGCCCAGCCTGCTGATGACGCAGTTGCGGCCGGTGCGGGCACGCGAGGGGAAGAACCGGGCCGTGGCGATGCGACTGGTCGAGTGCGCCGGGTTCGGCGGGGCGGCCGATATCCGCTTCGCCCGCGACCCGGTTCAGGCGGTGATGATCGACGCCGAGGGCACCGTCGAGCGGGACATCGCCCTGAACGAGGGGGCGATCCCGGTGGACTTCTCCGCCGGCGAAACGTTCCGCGTGCAAGCCGAGTGGGAGTGAGATTGTCAAAAAGGCGAACGGCGCGGCGTCAGCCCGCCGGTGCTATCTGGTGCCAGACACCGGCTGGCTGACGCCGCGCCGCTCGCCTTCCCGCGGAGTCTGATTTCACCGCTCGGCATCGAGTTGCTTTTCGCACAGCACCAGGTTCGCGCCGCGGTCGGCGTCCCAGCGGATGCCGACGATGTCGTACCCCAGCGCGATGGACAGGTGCAGCACCGGCCGGTGCTGATTCAGGCACTCCAGGCGGATCGTCTCGTACCCTTGCTCCGCCGCCCACGCCTGGGCCGCTTCCATCAGTTGCGAGCCGATGCCCATCCGTCGGCAGTCGCCCAGCACGCCATAAAACCACGCGAAGAACGTGTCCGGCTTCAGCTCGAATCCGAGGAACAGCCCGACCGGTTTGCCATTCAACCGGGACACCATCAGCAGCGGGTTGTATCGCCCCTGGAACCGTCGGCGGAAGGATTCGAGGTCGCGCACGGGGCGGAAGATCCGGTTGTACAACTCCACCACGAGCGGCAATTCGTCCAGCCCGAGAACGTCGATGACGGCTTCAGCCATGAGGGAGACCCAAAAGGGGAACGGGCGGTCGCTCTGAATGCGACGAGCCGCGACCATTTGGCCGCGGCTCGCACGGGGTTCGGAATTAGCGCCCGCCGGGGCGGTACAAGCCGGCGACGATCTGCTCCCACGACGGCACGTCCCAGTTGGCGATCAGCTCGCGGGACGCCTCGGCGGTCGGACCGCCGTCGTCCACCGGGGCACGGCCGGCCGGCTCTTCCTCCTCGGTTTCCTCGTCCTCGTCCTCGCTACCGCCGGCCGCGTCGTCCGCCTCGTCGCCTTCTTCGTCCGCGTCACCGCCGGCCGCGGTGCCGACTTCGCCGGCCTCCCCGCCCTTCTTCTTGCGGCGGCGGCGGCGGCGGCGCTTCTTCTTCGGCCCTTCCTCGCCGGGTTCGCCGGTCGTCTCGCCGCCGGCGTCCGCGTCGTCGCCGTCCTCGCCGTCCGGTTCGTACTCTTGAAACGGCTCCGGTCGGCCGTCGGCGGGCGGGAAGAGAGGGTCGCGTTCCGCGTCCCCGTTCTCGTCGGCTTCAACCGGCGCGGACGGGGCGGGCGGGCGGGCGGGCTGTTCGAGGCCGAGTTCGCGGGCTAGGTCGGCCCAGCCGTCGTCGGGGTCGGTGTTGCCGGTCATGGGCATGGGAAATCAACTTACACGGGGTAACGGTCTCCCGTCAGTCTATCGCGCGACCGGCTGACCGGACATCCGCGCCACCAACACGCCCCGCCGGGCGGTGGCCGGGCGGTGGTTGCCGGTGAACCCGATGTCCGTCACGCGGTCGCCCGGCTCGGCCCCGAACCCGGTCATCAGGTCGGCCGCCGTGTCACCGCTGCCGGCCAACTCCTCGCGGTGGACGAAGTACGCGTCGTCGTCCCGGTTCGCCTCGAACTCGAGCGCCGCCAAGAGCGCGTCCGCCACCTGCGGCGGGGCGGACAGGCCGGGCAGCACGCGGGCGACGAAATCGGCCACCGCGTGTTCCAGGCATTCCCGCGGCGGCAGTACGAAAAATGTGGACATGGGTTCCGCATCCGAATGAGTGGGACAGGTGGGACGCGGAAGTTATCGGCGAAGCGGGGCCGTTCTCCGCCGTGGGGGGCGGGCGAAGCGGGGGCGAAAACCGGCCGACCGGCCGAACAACCGTCACCCGGCGCGCCAGTGGACGAACCCGACTCGCCGGGCGAGCGACGGGCACCACCGGCATCAGGAAAAGGCGCGGAATTCGAGGCGAATCCCCCTCGACTTCTCCGCGCGTTCCTCTCAAGTGGCCCGACGCCGGCGGGGCGGACGAGTTCGCCGAACTCGACCGGCGAAATGACGGGGGCGGGATGACCCGGATTCGTGCGGAATTTGGTTCCGACGGGCGAACCCGCCGGCGATCATGCCCTACATTTCCCCAGCCGTTGCGCGGCAAGAGTCCGCGTTCGGCGGCCGGAGGTCTCGGGATGGAAGAGCAACCGAAGGGTGGGGCGAAGTTGGCGGGGGTGGTTCTCGCCTTGCTGGGGCTGTTGACCTACGGGGCGACGAGCGCGTTCGGGTTCGTCCTCTGCGCGGAGTGGCTGCGCGACCCGGCTCGTCCGCCCCAGTTGCGGCGGTGGGACTGGATCGGACTCGTCTTGGCCGTGCCGGGAGTTCCCTACATCATTCTCATGTCGGTCGCCCTGTTCGACTACGCGCCCGGCGGGAGCAGTTTCGCCCCACTGATCGCGGGCTACTGGGCGGGGTTCGCGGTGTGGCTGCTCGTCCGGTCCCGGACGCGGTGGCGCGAGTTGGGGTCGGATCGTCGGACCGAACCGGACACGGACGGCGACCGGCCCTGACAGCCGCCCCCTCACCACCCGACGGCACGCGGCACCTGACCGAAGTGCTTTCGAAGCGGGTTCAGCACTCGACCCGGTTCACGGCCAGCCCGCCGAGCGACGTTTCCTTGTACGCCGCCTGCATGTCCGCCCCCGTTCGCCGCATGGTCTCGATGACGTGGTCGAGCGAAATCCGGTGCGTCCCGTCCCCGTGCAGGACCGCCAGCCGCGCGGCGTTCACCGCCTTGATCGCGCCCATCGTGTTCCGCTCGATGCACGGCACCTGCACCAGCCCGCCGACCGGGTCGCAGGTGAGTCCGAGGTTGTGTTCCATGCCGATCTCGGCGGCGTTCTCGATCTGCTCGTTCGTCCCGCCCATCACCGCCGCGAGTCCGCCGGCGGCCATGCTGCACGCCACCCCGACTTCCCCCTGGCACCCGACCTCCGCCGCCGATAGGGACGCATTCCGCTTGTAAAGCATTCCGATCGCGGCGGCCGTCAGCAGGAACTCGCGCCCCCGCTCGGCGGTCGCTTCCGGGTAGAACCGGTAGTAGTACTGGAGTACGGCGGGGATCACACCGGCGGCTCCATTCGTCGGCGCGGTGACGACCCGCCCGCCGGCCGCGTTCTCCTCGTTCACGGCCAGCGCGAACAGGCTCACCCAGTCGAACACCTGAAGCGGGTCGATCCCTTTCGACGTGGACAACTTGCGGTACAGGTCGGGTGCCCGCCGCACGACTCCCAGGCCGCCGGGAAGTATCCCGGCCGTCGCGATGCCGCGCTGGATGCACTCCGACATCACCGCCCAAATGCGATCCAGCCCGGCGGCGGTTTCGTCCGCCGGTCGCCACTTCGTCTCGTTGGCGGACACGATCCCCGCGATGCTCAGGCCGGTTCGTTTGCCGATGGCGAGCAGTTCCGCGGCGGACGCGAACTCGTGCGGCACCCGGCGGTCGTGCGTGTCGGCGGCAGTGCTTTCGCCCTCTTTCACCACGAACCCGCCACCGACCGAGTAGTAGGTTTCTTCCCCGACCGCCTCGCCCGCTGCCGAGTACGCGGTGAATCGTACCCCGTTCGGGTGAAACGGCAGCGATTCGGTCTCGTGGAACCGCAGGTCGTTCGCCTCGTGGAACGGTACGACTTGCTCGCCGCCGACCCGCAACTTGCACGCCCCCCGGATCACCTCGACGATGGCGTCCGCGTCGCCGGGGTCCACCGACTCCGGCCGCTCGCCGGACAGGCCGAGCAGCACCGCCTTGTCGGTCGCGTGCCCACGGCCGGTGAGGGCGAGGGAGCCGTACAGGTCCGTGACGACCCGCCCGACGCGGGCGAGTAACTCCCGCTCGCGGAGGGTGGAGGCGAAGCGGTACGCGGCGACCATCGGGCCGACCGTGTGCGAGCTGGACGGCCCGATGCCGACCTTGAACAGGTCGAAAACGCTCAGGTTCACGCGATGCCCCCCGTGATCGCTTTCATTCCAATGGAACACGGTTACGGTACGTTTCGCTACTGAATCGGCATGACGTTTTCCGGGAATGTCGGGCGTGGTCCGTGTCCCGCACGCCAATGCGCGGGTCGAACGCCAAAGATAATGGAGGGACGGATGCAACCAGTTTTCTTCGACGATTGGGAAGGGTTGACCCGCACGGTCGTGGTCGGGTTTCTCACCTACGTGACCTTGGTCGTGGCCCTGCGCTGTTCGGGGAAGCGCACCCTATCCAAGATGAATGCGTTCGACCTGATCGTGACGGTGGCCCTCGGCTCGACACTGGCGACGGCCCTGTTGAGCAAGGGCGTGGCGCTCGCCGAGGGGATTCTCGCCCTCGCCCTCCTGATCGGTTTGCAGTTCGTCGTGACCTGGACGAGCGTTCGCGCCCGGTGGGTCCGACGACTGGTCACCGGCGAACCGTGGATGCTTCTGAAGCGCGGCGCGTTCCTGCCGGCGTCCCTACGCCGTGCCCGCGTGACGGAGGACGAGGTGTGCGCCGCCGTCCGCGCCGCCGGGATGTGCGACATGGAGTCGGTGGAGGCGGTTGTTCTCGAGACGGACGGGTCGTTCAGCGTGATCCGCCGCGCGGAACACGTCGCCGCGTCGAGCCTAAAGGATGTGCGAGTTCTGGCGGCGGACGCCTGATCCCACCGTCCCTCACCGCCCCACGACGCGGCTGGCTTGCTCCTCGCGGAGCGGCTGGCTCAGGTCGCCGGTCGTCGGTATTGCCGACCGATGGTATTCCCGTTCGGACGAGCATTTTCTCGTTGACGCCAACGAACG
>Ga0105047_10018351_pt1 | contig 10847 bp, 9 predicted proteins | sample MAT04_FD_78384 | JGI IMG/M metagenome (GOLD analysis project Ga0105047, IMG submission 78384) | Freshwater microbial communities from Lake Fryxell liftoff mats and glacier meltwater in Antarctica - MAT-04 (megahit assembly) | ecosystem: Environmental > Aquatic > Freshwater > Ice > Liftoff...
AGATAGAAACAGCCATTGCTGGTTGATGACCCAAAGCATTCGTCCAGCATGATAAATTAAAGCTACACAGGAGACTGAAAGGGAAGCATACCTGATTACAGAAATAATAGAACCAGGGAGAATAGATTCAAGTCCTTTTGTGAAAAATAAAAGGCTAATGACCGTGAAGACTATTTCAGCTCGTTCTATTTTAATCTTCACTACTGACCTGCATATTTTTTATTGAAAACAGCATTACTTACTATAAATACTATCGTATTTATGGGAAAATACGCCTATAAATGTTCTCTGTAACAATACAAATTCAGCGATTCTACTAGTAAGACTAACAGTTAAACTCGGACAATAATGGCATGAAGGCCAACCCATATATCATTTTCTAGAGTAGGAAACACACGTTGAATTCTCCTCCAGCGATAATTCGATCGCACCTACCAAATGTTACATCGCGAACCAAAGTCACATTCTTCTCAATTCGCGCTCTAGGATAAATGGGTGGTAGGTTCACAGCTCACTTCGACATCTGCTGATAGGCCGCAAAACGTACACTACTACTGCGAGGCCAAATAACTCGCCAGACCATTAGAGTTGATGACTCTGGGCAAAGACGGCACGGGTTTGCACGGAAACCCTCCCTTGGCTCAGGTTAATCCATTCGCTACAGCTTAAGCTAATCACTATCCAGATCAGGGGTTGCAGATGCTGTTAATCACGCCAAGGGATGGCTTGGCTCAACAGGGTGTGCCGTTGACGATAGAGGCGGGAGGCTCTCATCGGTTAATGTGGTTGTTTGGTAACGTTCAGAGTAAACCGAAAATGCCTTTATACCAAGGGTTGAACCTACCTCTTTCTTCAGTCTTGTCATTCAGCCAGAGCTTGACTACTAGGGATTCTAATCTTAACAACTACAGCGGGATTTCCGACTACAGTTGAATAAGGAGGTATGTTTTCAGTAACAAATGCACCTCCAGCTATTCTGCTGTCATGGCCAACTGTTACACCCCCAATAATGAGAGCGTGCGGACCGACCCAGACATTATTTTCTAGAGTAGGAAATACACTTTGAAGCTCTCCATTAGAAGTAAGTTGATCACGTCCACCAATGGTGACGCCATGAAACAATGTCACGTTTTCGCCAATTCGAGCTTTAGGATTAATCACTAATCCCCACCCATGAACAATTTTTAGACCTGGGCCAAAGTCTGTGATCCAAGAAAAGTCCACTCCTGCAAGCTGGACAGAGAATTTGTGAAACAGGTTAAGAACTGGATAAAAGAGGAGTGATACTCCTCCAGAGCTTTTAGCAATTTTACAAAGCCGCATCGTAAGTACAACTCTTAGAGTCCTGTTGCAGAATAATCCTTTTATTAAATATCCCCATGTGAATATCTCATACTCTCGACAAACATCAGCCTTTAAAGCTGTCCATTGAGCCGTAGCACTTACACTTTCCATAAACATCTCGTGTACTCCTAAAATCACTAAAGATTCGTAGATTGAGCTAAGCAGAGCAAATCTTAACCTATGCAAGAACTTTGTCAGTTAATTACTCAGATTGGCTAATCATTATGTAGGCTTTCAACAGCATTTGTTAAGGAGGATCTGTGTGAGCTTGAACAATCAGAGTTATCGTAGCGATGGCAGTTGAATAGTTCTCGCCTCATCCTAAGAATCCTGCTTTCGCTCTGCCATCCTCGCGCTTTAGGAACCACTTTTCCTAATCTCTTGATTAACCTTTAGTGCCTGAGTTCAAAAGATTAGATGACCATTAATGCAGTGTCGAAAGTACATCTTGAGGAGATCCTTGTCTAATCAACTCGCCTCTATCCAAAACATAAACATAGTCACATTTCTCAATAGTTGAGAGGCGGTGAGCTATGATAATTAAAGTCTTTTTACCCGCAAGGTTGTTGATAGATTCGCTGACCAGTCTTTCTGTCTCAGAATCTAAAGCAGAAGTAGCTTCATCTAGAATTAAAATTTCTCTCTCATGGTACAAAGCGCGTGCAATTCCAATACGCTGCCTCTGTCCTCCTGATAAACGAACTCCGCGTTCTCCAACTACAGTCTTAACCCCGCTAGGCAAGGCACCTACAAATTCGTCTAGCTGAGCCGAATGAATAGCTTGCTGTATTTTTTGAGGATCAATCAGATGTTTAGAGATCCCAAAGGCAATATTGCTTTCAATCGTATCGTCAATTAAAAAGATGGATTGGGGAATGTAGCCAATCAGGTTTTGCCATGCACGCAAGTTTTGATATATCGAAGTATCATCCACACAGATGTCACCTGATTCAGGTTGGAGCAGCCCTAAGATGATGTCTACAATAGTTGTTTTTCCGGAACCTGACTTCCCAACTAACCCAATAGCAGACCCTTTCTTAATCATCAAAGATAGGCTTCTAATTGCAAGTTCGGACGTGCCTGGGTATCGAAAGCTAATATCTTTTAGATAAATTCCAGTAGCAAAAGCAGCCGTTTCTTCAATTTTAGGGCTTTTATGACGGCCAAACTTGTCTATATTTCGAGTCTTAACAAGAGAACTGTTGAAAGTCGGAGAATACTTCTCTTCCTCTTTTAGATCAAGGGAGAGTACATCGAGCGTATGGCCACCATTTCTCATTTTTGCAAGTGACTGCATAAATATACTTGCAGTCGGTATAAGACGCATCCCTGCAACCGCAAAGACCCCTAAAATAGGCACTAAATCCTGAAAACTCTTTTCGAAAAAAACTAATGACAACGAAGTAAATGCTATAAGAAAAGAGATTAGAGCAGTTTCTACTAAAACTCTAGGTAGAACTTGAAACCCATAGAAGAATGTCGAAGCTCTAGCAAACTTTTTTGCATGATTATCCAGCTCAAGTGTAAAAAAATCTTCACAGCCGATTACTTGAGTTTCTTTAAGTCCCCCCAGACCATGATTGATAGAACGAATCATTCCTTTTTGAGATTCAGAGACTGATTTTCCCCACTTTGCAAATCTTTTCCCAAAACTGTTAAATATTAGAAATAGAGGTAGCATTAAAGCTACAACGCTCAATAATAGAAATATATCTGTTACTGCTAACAAGATCAGTAAGACTACAACGATTGTAAGGTTAACAACTACCTCCAACAAAGGATTCATACATAGGATAGTGAAGTGATTCGTTTCTATTGCAATGTTATTAATCAAGCCAGATGTATTACGGCTTAAATGGACTGCATATGGTGCTGACAAATATGCCCTCATTAAGCGAGTTGATAGTCTACGCTGCTGTGCATAAGCGAACTGAACAATATAAAACTTGCTGAAGAAGTAAATTACTGCCTTAACACAGAAGATAAGAACGATAAAAGCACCCAGAGTTGCCAGAAACTTGTTAGGTGAATCGAAGCCCAAGCTCTTGTATGCAGAGTCTAGAATAGGTATTTCATGGATTTTGTCAGGAGCAGACACCAAACTTAAGAATGGTCCTATTAAACCAATACCTAGAGCTTCTAGAATAGCTGTAAGCAGACATATAATCAGCAACAAGGCAAGTTTTTTACGACTTCCTGACAAGATATAAAAGAACTTAGATAAGTATTGAAACATAGCTTCTCGTTTGTTGGTTGTGTAGAATGATTGTTCAGTTTTAGTTAGAATGAAATAATCTTCTTTTCCGTATATCTTCAAAAAACTGTAAGTATTGCTTCGAAATGCTTTCCCACGTAAAACGAGTCTTGACTAACTTTTGTCGTGCGAGAATGTCATCTGTATTTCGAAGGAGTAATGCTCTATGTAGACCTTTAATTACTCCTGATCTATCCTCGGCATTTACAAGAATAGCTGTACTTCCACAAATCCATTGGGTAACTGGGGTCATATGCGCAACTACTGGCAAACCTGTTGCCAATGCCTCAATATAGACATTCCCAAAAGGTTCATCAAGGCTCATGTGGAGAAGTACATCGGTCGAGCGGTAAATATCTGGCATTTGCTGACGTGGTAGTTTCAACAGATAAAATCGCCCTGGCATCAGTTGCTCACCCAAAGCTTTTACGTTATCTCTCTCAGGACCCTCTCCACAAATCACTAAATGTAAGCCCTCAACTTGAGATACTGCTTTAATTCCCTCTAACACTCGTTTCGAGGGAATTAAAGCACTTACCATCAGTACTAGGGGAACACCTTCAGGGAGATTAAATTTAGCTCTATCTGGTTTGCCTGGAAAAAAGAAGTTTAGATCTACCCCATTAGGAATGAGTACAGAAGGGTAAATATTTTTGTTCCGTTCAAAATATTCTGGATTAGTGCAAACCAATCCGTCACAAGCAAAGTAGCGATACTCGCTACGATTTGTCTGAATTTCGTAATCACTATTCTGGGTTACGTAGATATGGGCAGGACGGTGTTTGCCGCCAGAAGCGCGTAAGAACCAGTTAGTAAACGGATAGGTGCAACCAACGGTGATGTCAAAATCTTGAGGATTATACTGGCGTATCAATTTAGCTATAAATGTTATTTCCTCATAGGTATAATCTTTCCTCAGGACTGGAATTCGAGGAAAATGCTCGAATCGTTCTCGTGAAATATTAGATACATGTCTAAACTCATATGGTTCATCGCCATAAGTCTGACCAGAACCAAAAAGCGTCACTTGAACATTGTCAATTTGAGCTAGCTCACGAGCAACGGATTCAAACGCAACCTCTGCTCCCCTAGTAACGCGATGTAGACCAGGTAAGACAAATGCAATTCTCATCGGGCGAGATATCGTGCTCATGGAGTGCGTATTATTTGTTCTGAGTTGCATAAATTTTAGATTCCTCATGGCTAGATAAACGAACAACCTCAGTCTCATCCGTCAGCACAGACGTTAGAACACTGTGTAAGTGTTTGGCTTCCTTTTCAAGATTAAAGTTTTTCTCTACAGCTGTACGTCCAGCTACACCAAAAGCTGTCCTTAATTGATCGTTAACTAAAAGTGTGGTGATAGCGCTGGCCAACGAAGTAACATCTCCAGGTGGTACAAGATAACCGCTGACGCCATGTTCAACTAGTTCGCTAATCCCAGCAATTCGAGTTGAAACCACCGGGACTCCAGCTGCCATTGCTTCCATCAGCACTACTGGAATCCCTTCTGCAAAGCTTGGTAATACAAATATGTCAGTGTGCTGGATGTATTCCCGCACCTTAGTCTGGGACTGATAACCAACGAACTCGACAGCTTGTTGCAGTTTTAATTCCTCTACCATGTTCTGTAGCAAAATCTTATCTGAACCATCTCCAACCACTGTTAAAACCAAGTCAGGAAATGTTTTTTTCAATACCACCAAACTTTCTAAGAGAATTGGTAACCCCTTAGTTGCAGCGAGACGACCTACATATAGCAATTTGCAACCGATGCCAGTATGAGAAACTAAGTTGAATAAAGCAGGAGTCACACCACAGTGGACAATATGCATACGTTTCCACACATCTACCGGAGTAAACAGCATCCCCTGACTACGAGCAAAGTGACTGATACAAGATATGAATAAAGACCGTTTGAGCTTTTCTTCTAAGTGCCAGCGCTCAGGTGAAAAGAAAATATATGGTCCATGGAGAGTAACGCTGAACGTAAAATTACCCATTTCTGCCGCCAGCATTGTAACAGTGCCGCTAGAATCGGGTGCATGGTTGTGGATGTGGCTGAGTTTCCTAACTCGCATTTGTTTTGCAACAATGCCAGCCTCAGCAAAGTAGAATAGCTGATAAATTATTCCACTTAATCCGGGCTGTCGGGTTGACCACGCAAGTTTAAGGGCTTTTAGGTAATGCTTGGGCAGTTGGAAAAGCAGCCCCAAATGAGTGATCACCAGCGCTAGTGAAGATATCGGCAGAACATAAAAGGTTCGATCGCGTTCAGACTGTTGCTCAGGTCCAACGATATGCTCATCTCCGGTTCGACGGATTGAAAAGGTATGAACATCTACACCTCGGTCACGTAACGCAAATACTTCTCGCTGAATAAATGTGTCCGTTGCTCTGGGGTATTCTCCAGTAATATAAGCAATCTGCATAATAATTCAGCCTTTAAGTCAGTCAGAGGGGAAAAGTAGTAGTGCTCAAGTCAGCGATTTCTAGTAAGTTCAAATTGCTCAAGCTCCGATCCAAAGCCATATCAAGAGAATATTTTGGCTGCCAGCTCAAGATTTTCTGAGCATAGGAATTGCTGTATTTTAGAGGTTTAAAGCGAGCATGAAAATTAGCAGGAACTAGAAAGCTTGGAACTTTTAGGTGTCCTTGGAAGAACGCTTGGCTAATCTTGAAAATAATTTCAGAGATTATGCACATTAAATTCCATTTTATTGAAAAAATGTATGGTTTAAGTTTGCTTTTTGAAATCAACTTCTTAATGTAAAGTTCTTGTGTCGGCAACTCACTATCAACAATATTTATGGTTTTCCCAATGGACTCCTGAGTGGTCAGAGCGACAACGATCGCGCTAGCACAGTTCTCGACATAGGTTAAAGGCAATTGAGCATCTGTCCCAATACCAATCCAGAAGTTGCCTCTTAGCTGAATTCCCAATCGGGCATTCCAGAAATTATTACGCCCATACACTATACCAGGGCGAAGGATGGTAACCTGCCCTCCTCCACTTTGTGAAAAACTTTGGCATAGCTTTTCTTGTATCAACTTGGTTTGAGCATAGTTATCACGGTTCTCGGGATTCGTTTCCAACCGAGATTCTTCATTAACTAGATCTCTTTCTGGAATATGCAAATAGTCAAATACTGAGAACGAACTAACTGCAACAAGGCGGAGCACCTGTGTCGATATCATAGCTTCAATCAGAATTTTCGTGATCTCAACCGTATCTCGGTATTGGATGTCAAACGTTCCTGCTTTTGCTGCTGCTAAATGTATAACCGCATCAACATCTCTAAGGGCTGCGATGAGGAGATATTTATCTATCAGATCTAGTTCCAGAAACTTAACAGCAGGGTGCTCCCCCCAAGGCAATGTTCTAAGCTTTTCTAAAGAACGTCCAACAGCTATGACTTCATGCCCTTGGCGTAGTAATTCGGCCACAACGTACTGACCTAAAAAGCCGGATGAGCCTGTCACTAAAACCTTCATTATTGACGAGCCTCCATATTCTTTACATATTTGAGCTTATGGCCAAGAGAGATGGTAGGGGCTTCAACTACCTTCCACATCCCATAGGCAAATATTAAGCAGGCCACAATTGCCAGTATTAGAGTGAAGACCTCAACTATAGGAGTCTGAGTGAATGCCTTTCGACTCACAAAAAAGAATCCACCTAAGATTGGCGTATGAATAAGATAAAGGCTGTAAGAAATCAATCCAAGAAATTGTAACCATCCCCAATTGAGCCAAATATGCATCTGGTTTGTTCTCAGAGCCACCGATAGTAAAACGGCAACCACAGCACTGATAGTATATGCGCTTGAGTATTGAGCAATGCCTGAACTAAACACAATAACTATAAACACATAAAACAAAATAGATTTAATTCTACCTATAGTTGACCAATAAGCAAAGACTCCACCAAGGAACATATAAAGTATCGGGAGTACAAAGACTGGCCTAGTATCAACATGAATAATGTTCAGTGGATAGAGTAGCGTTATCAGGGAAATGACACATAAAGAAATTGTTTCACTGGGGAATAGATCGTTGAGAGGTTGCAATTTTTTTAGAAAAATCAGAAGAAGGATAAATAACAAATAAAATTGGATCTCTAAGCATAGTGTCCAGTAAACGTCGTTAAAGTTTGTAAGCTTAAAAAGCTCTTGCAGATAAAACAGGTGAGCCAAAAACCGTTCCATTGAAAATAAAGAACCCATTATTTGATAAGGCTCTTGTTTGATCCAAGATGTAATTAGACCTATGCCAAGAACAATAATGATAGAGACGTAGTAGGGTGGATTTAATCGAATAAGCCGCCGTAAGCAGAAAAGCTTAAAGTAGGGCAAGCTGATTTCAGCATGTCTTAATGAATGAGCTGTTACAAAGCCGGAGAGTGTAAAAAAAATTGGCACGCCAAGACTACCTTGCTTGAAAACTATTTCTACAATCCAGGGAGGAGCTAGCTGAATCAATTGAGGAAGGTTTTCTTCAGGTTTTACATGATATAAAACAACCCACAGAGCTGCGATGCCTCGTAAAGCATCCACAAAACTAAAACGAAACTTGAGTTTAGATTGGTCAATTTGGGTAGTCATAGCCTCTAAGATGGATAAGATGGATTCGGAAGGAGCTTAGAAGTAAATTTTCATTTCACTAACGCATAAGCCATGGGTTCTACAGGATCAAAAGTTGTCGTCAGTTGATAGGGAGATCCTGTCTCTAGAGCGTTATGGATTGCTAGGACAATTTCGCATACATGTAGACAATAAGCATCCGAAAGGCGACTGTCGCGCTGTTCTTTAATTGCTAAGGCTAGTTCCGCAATTCCTCGGCAAAAGTTTCGGTTTTGTGCACCCTGCTTTGGAACTTTAGGATTGGTTCTTCCTACCAGTGGGCACTTCTCTTTCCAAGGGCTTAGAAATACCTTTGACCTGATTTTGATATCTCTCCTAATATAAACTGGTGACCGATCTTGCCAGCAGTTTTCTAAGTAAAGAATAGCTTCATCACCGATGAACTTTATTGAATGATCACTGGGTGCGATAATACTACACGTCAACCTCGCAACCACTCCCGACTTAAACTTAATGCATGCAACTGAAAAATCAGGCGACTTGACTTCTACTGGAACATCCGTCTCTTTATCAGGAATTAAACAAGAAGAAAACGCTGTGATCGTTTCTGCGGGGCCAAAAAAAGCTGTCAGCCACGTAACAATATATCCAGCATGTTCAATCGTACAGCCAACTTCAAATTCGTCTTTATAAGGCCAGGGAGTTCCAGACTTACTCTTCCACTGTCTGTATGATCCACGATGAACTAACCCATCATCCATCTCTGCATAGACAAGGCGCACTTGGCCAACCTTATTTTCACGTAACGCCTTCCAAACAGTCTGTGCCGCTTCATTCAGAAGACTACAGGGAGCGGTAGAAATATATAGCCCCTTTTGTTTGGCTAAATTCACTAAGTCTCTAGCTTGAGAAAACTCCATTGCCAAGGGTTTCTCCGAGTAGACATGTTTCCCAGCTTCTAAACAAGCTCGAGAAACAGAATAATGACTACTTGGATTTGTTAAGTTAATAACAATGTCAACACGCTCGTCATCTAGCAATTCATCAAGTGACTTATAGTATGGTACTGAACAGTAGTTTGAGAAGTGAATAGCTCTGTCTATATCTTGATCCATCACTCCAACTAATTCCAACTCTGGATGCAGCTTAAGTGTGCCGTAATAATAATCTGCAACATAACCACATCCAACAAAAGCAATACGCATTCAAGTGTCTCCCACTAAGAAGTAACAGGTAAACAATCAAGATCTAATTTGGCTAAGAACGAAGACTATTCTGAGACGATTTAGCGTAATTGTAAAATAACCTACCAATATATTTCAAGTCGGGAAAAGGTAGAAGAAAGTACTTGAAATATTCTCCAAGCTCAGGTACATGTGAAATTTGTCTAATCCCTAAGATCCCTAGTAAATTTCCTGCGGCGTGAGCACAAAGTCTATCTGCAAAAGCTTTAGAACCAGGAAAGTTTTTTCTTAGATAATAAGATGTCTTTATATTCGTTTCTGCTCTCATAATCTCCGTATCAGTTCTAGCTTCAAATGCATTTGTTCCGTGAATGCGATGCACAGCCAATTTGTCAATAAGCAAATATCCTGGAGATATATGAATAGAAGTTAGGCGTAAAAAATTATCGGCTGATATTCTAATCTGTTCTGGCATGGGCAAAGTTTTGGCCAAGAGATCACGCCTAAAGCATAGGCCGGTAGTTGCTGGAAGAAAATAAGGAAATACTTCTCCTCTTACAAACTGTTGACGAAAATCAATGACTGGGTTATCAGGGGAACTTACTTTCTTGGTTGAGTTGAGAAGTTTACCCTCTCTACTTACATCTTCTAAATCATGAAAGAGCCATTCCACTTCTAAGTTCTTTAAAAAAATTGAAACAACTTTTTTAACTTTTTCTGGATAGAAATAATCATCGGAGTCCAAAAAGCAAATTATCTCTCCTTTACTAGCTTTGAACCCTGCATTAAACGCAGATCCCTGCCCACCGTTTTCTTTTGGGACAATGATTATACTATCTCTATACTTGTCAGCAATTTCTAGTGAGTTATCTCGAGAACCATCATCTACAACAATAATTTCGATGTTGTTGTATGTTTGGCTTAGGCTACTATCGATTGCATCGGCAAGGAAATCAGCATAATTGTAATTATTAATAAGAACACTAACTAATGGATTGTTATTCATAATGACTTAGCTCCATGACTGTCTTGACAAAGTAAATTCCCGTCCTCTTCCTCAGTTGCTGCAGATTTTTTATTTGTCTGGACATGCCCTTAGTGATGCATTTTTTTACATATTGTGACGAACAGTTCAGAGATTGAGACATGGTCGAAACCCATTTCCCTCATTTTTTTGAGAATTTCCTAGGTCGCTGTTTTAGAGCGAATTCTTGACCCATGGAGTTTCAAGATTTCTCTGTGATGCTAAAGACTTCACCTTTCAATTAAGGTAGAATATTTAATATGTACAATCATGTTAAAATAACTGGTTGAAAATGTTGAGTATGCTCCCAAACGGTGTTAGAACTTGTCCTAAACCCCGTAGGAAAGAACTGCTGCCTTGTTTGGGCACAACAACAACATCTCCTTCTTGCACCTGATAGCTATCGTTAAGGTTTCGCAGATCAATTTTCTGAGTAGAAACCCCGCCATCTTCACCCA
>Ga0105047_10018352_pt1 | contig 10846 bp, 8 predicted proteins | sample MAT04_FD_78384 | JGI IMG/M metagenome (GOLD analysis project Ga0105047, IMG submission 78384) | Freshwater microbial communities from Lake Fryxell liftoff mats and glacier meltwater in Antarctica - MAT-04 (megahit assembly) | ecosystem: Environmental > Aquatic > Freshwater > Ice > Liftoff...
TGCCAGGACAAGAGTAAAACTCGTGGACCTTGGTCAATTGCCCCGTTCGATATCCTGTTTCCTCGATCAATTCTCTCGCTGCCGTTTCCAGCGGTGGCTCACCAATTTCGATGGTGCCGGCAGGCAACTCAAGCAGCGTTTGATCGACTGTGCGGCGATAGTTTTCGATCATTACGACGCGACCATCGTCGAGAATTGGCAGCAGGACGACGGCACCGGGATGTCGCACGACTTCGCGCATGACGGAATTGCCGTGCTTGTCGATCATTGTCATCGCGTTGACCGTAAATCTCGCGGCCCGAAGCAATATTGGTTCAGTCATCTCGTTGTTTCGTGTTGAATTGGTCATGGTGGATGCGGCCGCGTGTAGGCTCAAACTCTGCTGGTATGTCCGCTTCGTGTGAGTACTGTTCGGTCACAAGGTGTCTTATAAACCCATCCCGATCTCGTCGATCAAGCAATCTCTTATCGCGTGCAAGTTCGGCGAGGAAGTCAGCGCTTGCACCGTTGCCCTCAATGTCGACGGAGAGTTGCGGATGCCCGTCAATGATCTGCTTTAACTGCGTTTCGCTCAAGCCACAATTTCGCAAGCCCAAGAAACGAAGGCTATTGCCGCCCCGACTAGCAAGAACCTGTAAGTGTTCGTTACTAAGCGAGGAATAGGAAAGGTCGAGTCGATCCATCATTCCACGACGCAGACAGCCCGCCAGCGTTATCGAATCCAGTCCGATTCCCGCAACTTCCAGCTCGACGAGCTGTTTGACCCTCACTAAATCTGCTAAATCACGTTGCGAAACATCGCAATGGTTGATTGACAACTTTTGCAAGTTTTTAACGCTTAATAGGAACCGCACTGTTCCCGCTGAGATCTTCGTGTCGCTAAGGTTAACGTCGCTAAGATGAATAAGCTTTGACCAGTGTCCCAAAAAGAGGTCATCATCGATATCGCTACCCGGGACTGAGATGACGGTAAGCTTGGTAAATAGCCCAATTCTCTCCAGTGCTTTCCGGGACAAACTTCCATATGCGATCGTCAGATGATCGAGATCAGTGCATTGCCAAAGGCTGCGGCAGAATTCATCATCCACCTGCTGACCACCGAACGCAAAGAACTTCAATGCCCGTAAACCTTGCAGTCTAGCGCCTGGAGGTATCGGGCCATCGACCGACAAACCGGTCAGCGAGTAGCCATCTTTGATATCGAGTCGTTCGACTTTATGACCCAGTATCAGCTCCACGTCTAACTGAGGCGAACCTGAAATCTGAACGGATTTGGCTCGCAAGGAAGGGGGCACGACAAAACCTCGCAACATGGGCCGATCGAACACTTCAATCCGTTCGAATCGATCACTGTTGACAAGCAGTTCCTTCAAACGGAGGCCGTTTTCTAACAGATCAATCGCCTCGGTGTCAGTAACCGGGCAACCACGAAGATCCAAACTTGTAAGGTGAGGAAGTCTTGAGATCGCTCGTAGCTGATCCCCTGTCACTCCACACCTCATGAATGATATAGATCGTATCTTTGTGTTGTTCGCTAGCGAATCCAGTGCGATGTCATCGAGCGGCAGCGAACTGAGGTCAATATTCGTCGGGCCGTCACATTTTGAAATGTCTTCGATGAGCGATTGTGCACGGGACTTAAACTGCGCAGTCTGGTTTTGCATTGCCATACCATTGTTGAAGCCATATCTGCCAATCGCTAACCGGTTGAGACTGGGCATGTTCAGCAACGATAAGCTCGTCAAGTCACTGCCATCGCAGTTGAGATCGCGCAGGCTTTGCAAACCATCCAACTGCAAGGACTCGAGCCATAGCGTCATGGGAACGACTTCACCGAAAACCGATCTGCGATCAAGTGGCTGATCGCCAATTCCGATCGATTCCAGTCGCGGGGCCGAAGTGATCTTCAAGGATACCTTTTGCATCGTTTCAATGCCCAAATATTTTAGCGATGGAACATTCGCCAGCTCGATGCTTACCAAGTCGGGATTGAGTGAAACATCAGTTCGCTGGATACGAAGGTCCACAAGATGCGGAAGGTCGCGAAGCACCAATGAATCTGAACCTCGAAAGGGTCGCGATAAACCCATAAGAGTGAGAGAATGGGGCCAGCCTGTTGCCAGGAGCGATGCCAACCGAACGTCGCTGTTCGTGAGTTCCAACTCCCGCAATCGATCCATTTTCGAGAAATCTAATTTACTTTCGGACAGTCCTCTGCACCCCAAAAGTTCCAGTTTGCGTAGCTTCGAAATGCTTAGAATGGCCTGTTGCAGGGGCGCGTCGATCTTGACGCTGCGCAAATTCAAATGATTGAACCTAGTCTTTCCCGCGATCAAGGCAAGATCATCAACGGAAGGTGCCAGCCTGATCGTGCCGAACGACGTGAGCGTAGGGATTTGTGTGGCAAGTGACACTGGCTGTCCTGACCGCCCCCAAAGCATGACACCACGAATCCTTGCGAACCGAGCGAGCAGCGGACTTGGCACGAATCTTAGCAGTGGCTCGGGAACAAGCGAATAGCGGTGGACAGCGCCAGCGACTGACAACTGTTGCGCGAGTCGCTGATCGGTTCGATCGTTAAGTGCGACAACAACAGCGAACGTAGCGATTGACGAGACGATACAACAAACCAACCCCGCGCGTAGCAGCGTTGATCCGGCGTAAATGCCGAACCTGGTCTTGAACTCTCGGGACGCAACATGATGTCGGAGCCAAAAGACGGCATAAGCAAGGAAAGTGGTTAAAACCAATGCAATGAGTCCGTTGAGCAAAAGCCATTTCCAGTCCCAATCGCCGAGGCTTTTCGGTATCGCATCGTACTCATGAGAAACGTAAGCAAACGGTAAACCTCCTCGTTTTATTTCATAGCCAGGGAACTGAAACGTATCAAAGCTAAATTCCCTCGACGCACTACTTGGCATGCTGTACTGATGAGCCGTCGCGACGTATTGATATGGCCAATTCAGCAGTGTCCAAAACACAATACATGCCATCACAACAGCAATGGTTGTTGAGTCGAATCGCTCGTGACGTGGATTCAAGCTCATTAACTTCTCCAAACACCACCATCGATTAGTTGTTGGGTCACAACCTCGGCCCAGTTTCGGTTAGCGGCAGGGCTGGCTGGGCTGGGGTGCAAGATCCGGACAAGCGAAAACGAATCGCGAATCTGCGGTTCCATGCTACCGATAACGCGGGCAAAACATTTTTCGGCATAGGCTCCGATTCCGACCAGAAACTTGGGACGAAGCATATCGATCACGAATACCAAATGTTCATCACAGGCATCTTGCAGCCGTTGCATTTCCAGCGGTGCTAATTTATCTGGAGTCCGATTTCTTGCCGACTCCTCCATGAATACCAAAGGGCAGTAGTTCACGACAAACTGTTCGGTAAACATCTTTTCAGGAGTACCAAAACGGTTCTTGAATAACCCCCAAAGTCGCTCTCCGCTGACTTCACTCCGTTGGCAAGAAAAACCTTCAATCGGACGCTTGGGATGCTCGTTTGCTGGTCGCTCCACAGGACTCATAATCCCCAGCCAATCACGAACCGCGTCGACTTGGCCAAACGGAACGCCAGTCTGCGCCATTCCCCACGGGCCTGGGTTCATGCCAAGGAACAGCGTACGCGTCGAATCAACTTGACATCGCAGCAGGAATTCGCGATGCGATTTCCAAGCATACTGCAAGGGATTGTAGACATGGGTAACCGGCGGCGAAAACGCCATTGCATCAACTTTCTCCGACAACCGTTTTGCTGCATCCAAGAGCTGCTTTTGTTTTTGGCTCAGTCTTGATGCCGGCCGTGATGCCGGCCTGCCAGCCGAGCGAGTCGCTGGGTTCATATCTCGAGATACTCCTCGATCGCTTCCCTTATCAGATCCAGGTTGGGCTCTTGACCGGTCCAACGCTGAATCGCGATGGCTAGCTGCGACACGTCCAAATCAACCTTGCTGATGACCGAAATCAACGGCTTGGTCTCTTCATTTCGCACCGCAAGCCAGGCAGCCGCTGTTCCCGACAGATCGACAAGCAACGACCCAGGATGTAACTGCAGCACAAGCTCGGCGACAAATGCTGGCGTCGGCATCTGGGCAGAAGGCTTGGCAACGGCCTTCTTGGTCGGCCTCGTTTCTACGGCCCAAATGATCAGCGATGGCGTGGCTTCGACATCGTAGGCTGGCTTCGGCTCGGGAATCGTTGAGTCGGTATTCGTCTCGGGCAACGTTGCTTCGATGGGCCAGCTTGCGAGATTTGATGCTGAAACAACAAGGCGACTGGCTGGCAACAGTTGAGTAAACGGTGCGACCAGGCCAGGCAGCTTCGCGTGGTCACCGATCAGCAGGCATTGGTCCAAACTGTGTTCGGTACCCAACAGCGAACGAATCGCACGGTCCAGCGATTCTGCATAAACGTTGCTGGCGATCAGCGTGTTGTTACTGTCACGGGACAAGCAGTCATACCACTGGACCGTTTCTGTATCCTCGGCAGGCTCACCGCGAATCGAAGCGAGAAGCCCCCCTACTTGACTCTGATACGGTGATGCGATCATAGCCCCGCAAAAGCCAAGCGAATCGATGCCAGCAAGGGCTCGCTGGATGTCCTCGGTCGCGACGTCAAAAGAGACAAATTGCCATTCCAGTCCAAGAGCAGCCAATGCTCGTAAAGCGACAAATTGCGTGGGGTTGCCACCAATGGGATGCCCCACCACGCACAAAGCCGTCTGAATCGGTGAATCATCCATGAGCGAAATTGGTTATCGTGGGGGCGAGGGTCAGGCGTTCGCGGAAAGAACGATTATAGACAATAAATTGAGCAGGTTCATGTTCCCACTGCCGCTACTTTGGTTAATTGCCTGCTTTGTTTTGCAGCTTGCGCTTGCCGTTCGCGGTGCGGATACATTTTTTGATGCCACTGTCTGGGCATGGATTGGGTCAATGTGGGCGGGTTGGGCGGGTTGCGTTTGGCTGTCATCGTCCCTTCGAAACGCCTGGTTTAGGATCGTATTGATCGTCGTCGTCGGCGTGTGGCACGTTTGGTGGATGGCCGTCGTGAGGGATACGACAGTCGTTCGATACGTGATCATGATGTGCGGTTATGCGATGACGCAGTCGATTTTGTTTCGCTTGCTGCGGGTTCCCGATTGGTCGTTTGACGAGCTGCGTTTGGTACTTGTGAGTCGAGGGAAACGACAGTTTTCCATTCTTGAGCTCTTGGCACTGATGACGTTCACCGCGTTTTTGGTAACCGCTGCGAAACGCTACGAACCGCCAAGCGGACACGCATTTTGGTATGGCTCGCCCGTTGTTTTCGTGTCGCTGGCTGTGACGGCGACACTTTGCGCGCTCGCGATCGTTTCGCATAAACGATCCGATCGCCGGTTGTTTGCTGCGGGTACGGTTGCCGCCGTCATGTTCGGTTCCGCAGGCATGGCGGGCCTCGAAGCGAAATTCAATCCAGACTTCATTCTGATCGAGTTTCGCGCAGCCATAAAAGTTCTTTGGCAAGCTTACTTTTACATCTGTGCTTCATTTGCGATGTCCCTAATCTTGCTCGCCGCAACTGGGCGAACGCAATTCACCGCTGCTAGAAAATCAGACCTGCCGAACTCAGACGACGATGAGTCTCCACCATCAGGCGATCTTCTTCCGTTTCGTCAGCCGCCACGTACGTGACGCTGAAACGCAGGTATTTCCCAGCGTCGTCCCACGGCACGGTCACGATGCCCTGTTGTTCGATCAGAAAGCGTGTCGCGTCTTCGGCCTTGGCAAACGTCTCCGCCGGCGTTGTGGCATTGCCGTCGAGTCCCTTGGGGGCACGGGTGTAAAGAAAATAGCTGCCGCCGGGCATCTGGCAATCGAAGCCACAGGCGCTGAGCGTCTCGACAAGCTTGGTTAAGCGACGGCGATACTTGGCGTTGATCGCTACTGGGATCGAGTCATCGTCCAGCGCCACCGCAGCCGCTTTTTGCGTCGCCATGAATTGGCCACTATCGCTGTTGTCTTTGACATCCGCAAATGCCGAAACGATGCGAGGATGACCGCAAACCCAACCCATTCTCCAGCCGATCATGTCATAGCCTTTGCTCATCGAATGAACTTCGACACCAACATCGATCGCGCCGGGTGTTTGCAAAAAGCTGCGCGGCTTACCATCGAAAGTCAGCAAGATATGCGCGGCATCTTGGACAACGACGAACTGCTTTTCCTTCGCCAAGCGAACGACTTTCTCATAGAACGCGGCCGGTGCCGTGCGACCCGTCGGCGAATTTGGGTAATTCAGCACCAACAGTTTGGTACGACGATAGATGTCATCGGGAACCGCATCGAGGTCTGGCAAAAATCCGTTCTCGGCCAGCAGGGGCAACCTAAAAACGTCGCCGCCGTAATAACGAGTGTGCGTACCAGCGACGGGGTAGCCTGGGACCGTCATCAGCGTCACGTCCCCCGGATTGATGAAGCAAGCGGGCAACATCGCGTAAGCTGGCTTGCTGCCGATGCAGTGATTGATCTGAGTGATCGGGTCCAAGTCGACGCCGAAATGCCGATTCATGAATCGCGCGGCGGCTTGCTTAAATTCGATCACGCCGTTGTCAGCGTAGCCGCGATTTTCTGGCCGATCGATTTCCCGGCGCATCGCACTTCGCACCGTTTCCGCTGCCATTGAATCGTTTTCGCCGATCCCAAAATCGAGAAGTTGTCGCTCTGGATGGTCGGCGATCGCCTTTCGCTTCGCCCGTTTGATTTTCTCAAACTTGTAGATTTCCGTGTCTTTTCCGTAGTTCACGCCACCGATGCGGTCGGCGAACAGCTTCTGGAAATACGGATCGGACGATTCGGTGGACGAAGGCGATTGGGTTGCGGGCGAGTCTGCGATGGACATGGATGTAGGCAAGTGGAGAAGCGAATTTTAAAATCTTATTCATAGCGTAAACCCTCCCGACTCGACTTTGAAGCCGTCATGACGGATGTCTCGCGCAGCGGATAGAATCGCGGGACAATGACCACAACTGAAAACGCAGAAGTTCAAGCTCTTCGCCACCAATACGAAGAACTGGCCGAATTGGCCGGGTCGCTCGCTCATGAGATCAAGAATCCTTTGTCGGTGATTCACATGAACATCGATTTGCTGAGCGAAGATCTCACCGACATCGATTCTCCGATCCGTCGTCGGTCGCTCGATAAGGTCGAGATCATTCGGCAGCAATGCGAACGCATGGACGCGCTACTGCGTGATTTCTTGAGGTATGCGAGATTGAGCCGCATCGACCTCGTTCCCGGTAACCTCAACGACCAAGTGGACCGAGTGCTCAGGGCTTACCGCGCCCAAGCCGATGCCGCTGGGATCGATATCCAGCGATACCTCGACCCCGACTTACCAGCGATCTTGTTGCACAGCGATTCGTTGCAAGCGGCGCTGATGAACTTGGTCAAGAATGCGATCGAAGCGATGCCACAAGGCGGTCAGCTTTGGGCGCGAACTACATCAACGCTGGATGGTGTTGCGTTAGAGTTGATCGACACGGGAAGTGGTGTCGACGATACGACGCTGATGCACATGTTTGAACCGTTCTACAGCACCAAAGAAGGCGGCTCAGGGTTGGGGCTACCGACGGCGAGAAAGATCATCGAAGCCCACGGCGGACAAATAAGCCTGCAAAGCGAAGTCGGACGCGGTACGAAGTTCGTCCTGGAATTTCCCGTGCCACGCCGCTTGGCCGGTTAACACGATTGTGTGGTTGAACTTTGTATCGTCGATCGAAGGCTCTTCCTTGTCCTTCATCCCGGTGTCGATGGAAAGCTTGACTGCCGTATTATTCTGCTTTCCAGCGCGGTACACTTCAAGTATTCAACGCATACCGCTCGCGAACCACGTTGGTGAGATTTGAAATGAGTCGCTTTCTTTTGTTTCTGTTCGCCGTAAGCTGCGTTTGGTCGACTGCGGCACAAGCTCAACTCATTACAAGCGGTGTCCCATTTCAATCGATTGGTTCAGGATACGCCGAGAACAACTCGATTAACTGGAACGTCGGTGGTCCGAATTGGTTTGCGAACTTTAATAATCAAGTCACTCCACCGTTTGGCCCAAGCTCAACCAACACCGGAACCAGCGGCGGTTTTGCCTTCGGCGGAAACGGTTTTTCGGGCTCGCTCGGTTTCAATTTTGCTCAAGGCAGCAGCCGATCCATCGTCAGTGCGATGCCGTCAATGACCACAACCTCAGGCTACCCCGGCAATTTCTTCAGCGGCGGAGTTCGGCCGTTTGTCACGGGGATTACACCAGTCGTCGGTTCGGATGCCAATGCTCAGCACTCGATCGGGCAACTGGCTGCTGCCGATCAACAAGCGAAGTTGTCTGCAATTGCGGAAGGTAATGCGAACCGCCAGAGCGACAAACTTCGCAGCTACTTGCGCCGAGCGGAACGAGCAGAATCGGAGGGCGAGATGAAAATGGCGCGAGCCAATTATCGGCTTGCCCTGCCGCTGGCTGATTCGCAAATGCAAGCAACGATTCAAAGCATTCTTCGAGAGCGGTTTTCGGGGAAAGTTTCCCGGCAAGCGAAGTAACCATCCGCTTACAACACAACTACACTTTCGAGAATTTTGATGCGATGGTTCCACGCCGTTTTGTTCCTGCTGGTCGCAGGTGCTGTTTCTTCGAATCACCTGCGTGCGGCAGAGGATTCGGTGGTGCGGTTGGATGACATCGAGCTTCGCGATTGCTTTGGAGCACAGCATTCAATGGCAGACTTGAAGGCGGCCAAAGTTGTCGTCGTGGCATTTCTGGGTACGGAATGTCCGCTGGCAAAGTTGTACGGGCCGAGGCTGCAGGAACTTTCAGAGCGGTTCAGCGCCCAAGGCGTATCGTTCGTCGGTGTTTGTTCCAACGTGCAGGATAGCCTGACGGACGTAGTAGCCTACGCGACCAAGGCAGGAATCACGTTCCCCATGTTATTGGACAACGAGCAGCGATTGGCGGACCTGCTGCAAGCAAAAAGAACGCCTGAAGTATTCGTTCTCGATGACTCCCAGAGAATTCGGTACCGTGGTCGCATCGACGACCAATACGGCATCGGCGTCGTTCGCAACGCACCGACTCGAGAAGACCTTGCCGAGGCTGTTCTGAGCTTGATCAAGGGCGAACCGCCAGCCATCACCACCGCGCCGACGGTTGGCTGTGTGATCGGTCGTAAGCGGCGAGTGGAGCCACACGGGGAGATCACCTTTGCCAAGCACATCGCGCCGATTTTTAACGCGAAATGTGTGGAGTGTCACCGAAGCGGCGAGATTGCACCGTTTCCGCTCACGTCGTTTGAAGAAACGGCGGGATGGGAAGAGACGCTTGCGGAAGTAATTCAAGACGAACGCATGCCACCATGGAATGCCAATCCGGAATTTGGCCATTTCAAAAATGACGCTCGCCTTTCTGCGGAACAAAAGCAACTGGTTTTGAGATGGATCGAAAATGGTTGCCCGCAAGGCGATCCGGCTGACTTGCCACCTGCGCCGACGTTCGTGGTGGGTTGGAGAATGCCAGAACCAGACGCCGTGATCCATGTTCGCGACGAGCCATTTGCGGTACCAGCAACGGGCGTCGTTGACTATCAGTATTTCAAGGTCGATCCGAAGTTCACTGAAGACAAGTTCGTCATTGCCGCCGAAGCGCGAGCTGGAAATGCGAAAGTTGTTCACCATATCATCGCGTTTCTGGTGCTGCCGGGCCAGCGAGACGTCGACCTCGGCAAGATGTTGATCGGATACGCACCGGGCACGTCACCATTGATCTTTCCCGCAGGCTCTGCGATGAGGATCCCGGCTGGGTCGCAGATCTTGTTTGAAGTCCATTACACGCCCAACGGAGCCGAACAGACCGACCGCAGCTACATCGGCTTGAAATTCACGGATGGTTCGACGGTGACGAACGAAGTCGTCGGCCTAGAAGCAATCAACGAGAAATTGCGAATTCCAGCAAAGGCTAATCACCACGTCGTGACCGCCGAAGAGCGTTTCCGTCAAGACACGACGCTGCTCAGTCTGACACCCCACATGCATTTGCGAGGCAAAGCGTTTCGATACGAAGCGACCTATCCTGATGGTAGTACCGAGACGTTACTGGACGTTCCGAAGTACGACTTCAATTGGCAGTTGAGATATGAATTCGCGGAGCCGAAGCTGATACCCAAGGGTAGCGTCGTTAAATGCACGGCCGCATTTGATAACTCAGTTGGCAACCCCAACAATCCTGATCCAAGCCGGGAAGTGACGTGGGGTCAGCAGAGCTGGGACGAGATGATGATCGGCTTCTTTACCGCCGTCCGACCAGTGACAAACAGCGTAGCGCAGTAGTTGTTAGCCGCTTCCCGTCAGCGAGCTGATCTCGCGAAAGCGAAGAATGGTGAGGGGGCGTTGGCCAGAGCGACTGCTGAAGTTCGCATGATGCTTACTATTTAAACAACGGCCCGCTTAATCTTTGGTTTCGAGCAATCGAGCCTCGACTCCTGCACATCGGCCAAAACATCAACCATTCGAATCCCCGCAGGGTTGCAGGGGCCGCCGTGATTGTCGTTGAGAATCCCTCGCACAACACTACAACAGTCGAACGTTAACCACAGGGCGGTTGGTCCCAGGCATCTTCTCCGTCGCGTATACGTTTAGCAAGTCAATCTTATAGTGTTCCATCATGTATCGGAAGAAATTTTCCTGGGACCAGCGGCTCAGTAGCCGACCGGCATCCTCGATCGCGACGTGCTCATAGACACTACTGATCAAACTCGTTTGATGGCCATCCGGGTTGAGCTTGCGTACCTCGCGGACCCATAGCCCATCGCGTTTGCTGCCGACCCA
>Ga0105047_10018354_pt1 | contig 10844 bp, 10 predicted proteins | sample MAT04_FD_78384 | JGI IMG/M metagenome (GOLD analysis project Ga0105047, IMG submission 78384) | Freshwater microbial communities from Lake Fryxell liftoff mats and glacier meltwater in Antarctica - MAT-04 (megahit assembly) | ecosystem: Environmental > Aquatic > Freshwater > Ice > Liftoff...
TCGAGAAGGTCGCCGCGACCGGCATCGGCTCGGAAATGCCGGTGCTTTCCACGAGCAGGTAGTCGAATCGATCGGCCTCCGCGAGCTTGCGCACCTCATCGAGCAGGTCTGCGCGCAGTGTGCAGCAGATGCACCCGTTGCTCATCTCCACCAGCTGCTCGTCGACGCGCTCGAGCGAGGAGCCCTGCTTCACGAGCGCGGCATCGATATTGACCTCACTCATGTCGTTGACGATCACCGCGATCCGAAGCCCATGATCTTCCGCCAGAACATGGTTCAGCAATGTGGTCTTGCCAGCTCCAAGAAATCCGGACAGGACTGTGACAGGCAGACGCGTATCTACGACAGGCATGAAGGCCTCCTTCAGAATGGACGCCCACCATAACGTTAATGAGAATCGTTCGCAACTATGGTGTGTGTGGCTGGGTGTACACATCCTGGGCCAGGATCACAAGTTGAGCGCTCTGGGTTGCCGCGACCAACTGCGGGGGAAGCGCCCCGACGGTCGTTGGCCGGGGAGCCGGATGCGTGGTGAGCGGGTAGCTGGCGCCTTCGTCGCGCGGCTTCCCGATGCTCGCCACTCATCGTCGATGCCGATCACAAGAAGTAGTGAACCGCTTCGCCCGCGACTGCGAGTGAGGCGACGACGATCCACGGTGCGACGTTGCGAACGACGAGCGCGAGAAACGCGACGAGTACCAGCACTACGTCGATGAGATCGGAGACGGCACTGGTCCAGACCGGGTTGTAGAGAGCCGCGATGAGCAGCCCGGTGACGGCAGCATTCGTGCCGGCCAGTGCGGCACGAAATCGCGCGGAGCGGCCGAGTGCGTCCCAGAACGGCAGCACTCCAACGACGAGCAGCGATGCCGGCAGGAAGATCGCGAAGAGCGCGAACGCGGCGCCGGCAACTCCGCTGGGTGCCACACCCAGCGACGCGCCGAGGTAGGCGGCGAACGTGAACAGCGGCCCCGGCACGGCTTGCGTGGCACCGTAGCCGGTGAGAAATGCTTCATCGCTGACCCACCCGGGATCGACGACTGCTTCATGCAGTAGCGGCAGCACGACGTGGCCACCGCCGAACACGAGCGCACCAGCGCGGTAGAACGCATCGAACACGGCAACGGCCTCGTGGTTCGTGACGAGGGATGCGAGTGGCAGCGCGAGCAGTAGTGCGGCGAAGAGCATGAGCGCGATCGCTCCCGCTCGACGCGATACCGGTGACGACGTCTGCTCAGGCGGCGGCAGAGGGATGGAGCGCAGCAGAAGCCATCCGGCGATTGCGCCGGCGAGGATCACGAGGACCTGGAGTGATGCCGTCTGCGCGACGAGGACGGCGGCTGCTGCTACTACGGCGATGGACTTGCGTGCCAAATCTGGCGTGAGCGATCGCCACATCGACCACACCGCGGTGGCGACGACCGCGACGGCCGCGAGCCTCAAGCCATGTATCCAGCCTGCGTTCGCGATGTCGATGTCAGCCGAGACGAATGCGAAGGCCGTGAGCAGGATCGCGGACGGGAGCGTGAAGCCAATCCACGCGGCAAGCGCACCGCCCCATCCGGCGCGTCGCATGCCGATCGCCAACCCGAGCTGACTGCTCGCAGGGCCAGGCAGAAACTGACACAGCGCGACCAGATCGGCGTACGCGTGCTCGCTGAGCCATGCGCGGCGAGCGACATACTCACGATGAAAGTAGCCCAGGTGCGCGATCGGCCCGCCGAACGAGGTCAGCCCGAGCACGAGCGCGACGCGGAAGACCTCACCGAAGGATCCGGTAAGCGGCGCGTCGTTTCCCGATCCGTCTTCTGATGTCGTGGCGTGCGCAGTTTCGTTCATCGACTCGTGCATTGCTACTGGGCGCACGTCGTGCGCGCGTATGAAGGATAGCCGGAAGGTACTGATCGGCGAGCTTCTGGATCGGCGATGGCTGCGTTGCGCATCGGCAACCATGCGCGAGATCTGCGACAAGAGCGCGTCAAAACCCACCTTCTGCGCCTCGTCGAGCTGGATCTCGCGCTCGGTGCCGTCGGGCTCGAAGCGCAGCGCAGTACGCGGAGCGAATTCGAGCAACTGCGTGACAACGGCGTCCGTGCGGCTGCGCGCGCGCAACTCAAACACCTGCCCAAGCAGCACGAGCGTCACGATCGCTGCTGCGACCTCAAAGCACTCGCCCACCGCGCCGCCCTCGCCACGAAACGCATCCGGAAACAGGGCCGGGGCGGCGGACGCTACGAAGCTATACGGGTACGAGACGGAAACACCCAGACCGATCAGCGTGAACATGTTCAGCGAACCGTTGCGCACCGATTCGACAGCACGCACGAAACACGGCCAGCCACCCCACACGATTGCCGGCGTAGCCACGATCAGCACGATCACGTTCAGGGTGTTCGCCGATACGACATCCTCGACGATCCAATCACCGGGGACCATCTCACTCATGCCGGCGATGAGCACGGGCAGGGTACATGCAAGGCTCGCCCAGAACCTGCGTGTCATGTCATCGAGCTCGGATGTGCGCTGCGCTATCGACGGCATCGCCGGTTCGAGCACCATGCCGCAGATCGGGCACGGACCGACTACGTCGCGCACGACTTCGGGATGCATGGGACAGATGTACTGCATGCCTTCGGCGCCCCCCTAACCTGCGCGCTTTACCATCGTTACCGCCTTCGGTGTACGCGCCATGATCGGCCGAGCGCCTCGGGCCCAGCCGTTGGGTTATCGAATCGCTGGAGGTGATGGGCCGTCGCGTGGCGCTTGCGGGTGCCGGAGCGTGCGAGCGTCGCGCAACTCCGGTTATGCTACGGCATGTAGTAGATACATCTTCCTCGTGACAGGATGCACATGAGCCGTTTTCGTTTGATCATCGCCTTCGCGGTGCTGTTCGCGCTTGTGATCACGGCGGTCGGGGTCGCCACTCGAGGCGATACCAGCAGCGAGGCAGGCGATACGACGATCGAGCTTGCTGACTCGAAGCTGTCGCCCGACGACGTCCAGGACATGACCCGGGACACGATGGGCGCCTCCGAACTGAAGGATGTCGAGGAGTCGGGTCCAGGCGACGCGGTTGCCTCGATGCAAGGAACGCTCGTCGGAAACGTTCGTACGTTCACGCTCAAACCACGCCCGGTACGCTGGGAGTACCGATCGGGGCAACGAGTCGCCGCGTGGGGATACAACGGTCAGGTGCCGGGCCCAGCGCTTCGCGCCAACGAGGGCGAGACCGTCAAGGTCGAGTTTCGCAACGAGCTGCCCGTCGCCACGACCGTGCACTGGCACGGCATCGATGTTCCGTGGCAGCAGGACGGCGTTCCCGGCGTGACACAGAAAGCGATCAAACCAGGCGACACGTTCTCGTACGAGTTCACAGCGACGCCCGCAGGGACGCGCTGGTACCACACGCACGGTTCGGGAATGGACGACGAAGCGTCCCAGATCGACATGGGGCTGTCGGGCGCGCTCATCGTTCGCGCACAGGGCGAGCAAGCTACTGACGTCGATGAGGTACTCGTGCTTGACGAGTGGTCGATCGGGGCAGGCGGCTACAACGCGGCAATGCTGGCGGGCCATGCCGCGCACGCCGCAGGCGCGAGCTTCAACGTCTTCACCATCAATGGCCGAGCGGCGCCGGACATCCCGGAGATCATCGTCAAGAAGGGCGATCGCGTGCGGCTGCGATTCGTGAATGCATCGAGCGTGTCGTACCACCCGATGCATATCCACGGGCACCAGGCTCGGGTCGTGGCGCTCGACGGCAACCCTGCGGCGAGTCCGACCACGCGAAACGTCGAGCTGCTCGCGCCCGGGCAGACGGTCGACATGGAATTCATCGCCGACAACCCAGGGGTGTGGATGCTGCACTGTCACGATCTGCACCACTCCACGTCAGGAATGTCTCTGCTACTGCGGTATGAGGGGTTCGAGCCCGTCAGTGACGAGCACAGCTCGGACGCCAAAGCCGGCATGGATCACTGACCATGTCGCCTACGCAAGCTGGTACGGTAGGTACGTGACACAGCCCACAGATCGTAGATCTCCTGGCGCATTGGCGAACCAGATCATGACCATCCTTCGTTCCAACGGGGAGTGGATGTCGGTTCGCGACGTGCACACCGTCGTCGCGCAAGATCGTTCAATCGCCTACACAACCGTGCTGACTGTGATGCAGCGCCTCGTGCAGCAGGGCCACCTCGACCGCGTGCGCGAGGGGCGAAGTGGCCAGTTCCGCGTCACGCAGCTTGCAAATCCGACGGGAGCCAGATCGCTCGTCGATCAGGCCATTGCCCGATTCGGCACGATGGCCGTGACGCAGTTCGTCGAGCGAAGTCGCGAAGATCCAGCGCTGCTTGCTGAGCTTCGCCGCCAGCTTGAGGCGGATGATGGAAACGCTTGATCAAGGCAGTCGTGCATTTCGCCGCGCGCTGACGATCGCGCTGACTCTTGCAACGCTCGTAGGCCACGTCGCCGTACTGCTGGTTCCGCTGGGAGCATTCGCCCACCTGCGCGGCATGATGTCCCAGCTGTGCGTGACTGCGGCGCACATTGCGAGCGACGTTGCGTCATTGTCGCTCGTGCTGCTTGCCGGATCTGCGATCGCCGTGGCGACCGTCAGCGTGGCCGCGAGCATCGCGCTGCAGCGGCGTGCCGTGCGCGACTGGGTTCCGATTTCCGGTGCAGCTCGTCGGCGAGTGGGACGCGCATGCCGCGCATCAGGGATCCACGCACGAGCGGTGGTGTTTCGCCATGACGAGGTGATCGCCTGCAGCCGGGGGGTTGCATCGCCTTCCATCTGGATGAGCGATTCGGCGGTGGAGGCGCTCGATGACGATCAACTTGCCGCTGTTCTGGCCCATGAGCACCATCACTGCGCCCGCCGCGACCCCGGTAAGCGTCTCCTGCTCGAGGTGTTGTCACGGGCGCTGTTCGCGTTCCCGGTCGTCGGCGAAGCGACCAGCGCATTCCTTCGATCCGCGGAGTTCGCGGCCGACGATGCGGCAGCTCGCGTCACGAGCACGCGAACGACCGCATCGGCCTTGCTTCGATTTGCGTCGGTGCCCGGCGTACCGGTCGCCGTTCAATTCGGCTCGAGCACCACGATCGGCGAGCGTGTACAGCGGCTGATCGGATCAACACCGGAGCGGCCGGTCCATGCGCGGCGATCGCAGCTGATCACCATACTCAGCATTGTGACCGCCATGCTCAGCTTGATGGCCGTCGCGCTGCTGCCTGGAATGTGACGGCTACTCGGCTGCGATTGCCTGAGTCGTCCGAGTTGATGACGGCGGCGTCTCATACACCAGCATCGCCGTGGCGCCTACCACCCAGATGATGATGACGAGCTCGAGCGCGACGAAGCGCCGAAGACGCGGCACCCCTCGAACGGGGTCATGCCCGACGTCGGGTACGTTGCGAAGTCGATTGACGTTCGCTAAGGGCATCGTCGCCGCCAACAGCAGCACCTTGAGGAGAACCAAGCGGCCCCAGGTCGAACCGAACAGCTCGCCGATCCCAGCGTTCAGCTCGTTCAACGTCGCGTACACCCCCGTCACGACGAGCATCCCGACAGATGCCGCAGCCAGCTTCGCGTAACGGTTGACGACCTTGGAAATGCGCGGGTCGAGCGAACGTTCGCGAACGATGATCGTCAACATCTGCACGAGACCACCCAGCCACGCGGCGCCCGCAAGCACGTGCAGCATGTCAATCGGAATTCGAAGCCACAGCATGGTGCCGTCGACGGCATGCCCGGACAGCGATGGCGAAACCGCCGCCGCGATCACCAGCCCCACGAGCAGCTTCGGATGAGCTGCACCGCGTCCCTCCCATTCAACCGGCTCGAGATGGAACCGGAACACATGTATCAGCACGACGATGCTAGCCGCGAGCATGTAGCCACGGACGGCGACCGTGAACATCCCCGTGAACCACGCGATCGGGTTGAGCATCTCGAGGATCGATCGCTCATCGAGCATGGCAACGTGGGTGCCGAGCACAATCCACGCACCAACGATGACCGCCGCGAGAGTGGTGTTCCAATATCGGGGTCGCCAGCCTGGAGCAGCGACGATGGCGAAGATGACGCCCCCGACGAAGAGCAGCAATCCCCCGAAGAACAGGATGCGACCGGCAAGCGCCAGCCGTTCCAAGCCCCCATGCGGGTACGTGGACGCCATCACATGCCCGCCATGCGCAGCGCTCGACGGCGGTGACCCGCTTTTGCCAGGGCCTGTTGGCTCTGCCGACGTCGCGACAGGCCCGATCGTAAAGGCCGAGGAGCCGGTCAGCGGGTGTCCATCGCCCCCCAGAACTCGCCACTTCACGCCCCAGGTTCCGTCCGCCATCTTCGTCGGCGCCGTGATCGTGATGCGAGCACCGTCGACTTCCCACGCGCCCTCGATCGCCGCGCCGCCTGAAGGCAGAAGGGTCGCTTCGCGAACGTTACCCTCGACGTTCTTGGTGAACTCGATGACCACCGATGTCGGCGCGGTCTCGAGCGTTGCGCCATCCGCCGGCGTCACGGACTTGAACGCGGCATGTGCCTGAGCGACGGGGGCCGACCAGAGCAGTGCGGCCCCCGCGAACAAGAGCGCCAGCGCGAAAGCGACCGCTGTGCTGGAAACCCTCGTCATCGATGCGTGTGCTGAGAGCAACGTCGAACTCGCACGAACGATGTCAGCTCATGCTTTCGTGGTCCTGATGCTTGCCGTCGTCGCCGAGCTGCCGGTCCTTTTCCCAGCCCTCGCAGTCACCCTGCGTGGCATCGGGCTGCTGCTCGAGACATGCCGCGATCCGGTCCTTCGCGGATACGGACGACTTCGTCTCGTCACTGCCCCCGCAGCCGGCGGCAACGAGGCTGATTGCAACGAGGATCACGGTGGATCGCAGCACGGTCATCGGGAGGACTCCTTCAAGGTCGAGCAGGATAGTACTACATGTTGTCCGAGAACGAATGTATGCCTGCTTTCACACGATTGCTCCGTCCAGCCATCGTCAGCGTGCTGCCCCAGCGAATCCAGCCCCGCAGGCCCATGACCTCCGTGGACGAGTGTCGCGACATCGTACGTCGCTGACAGAATCATCGCAGCAACATGGCCCCCTTCACCGCGGAGCACATTATGACCGCCGCCGAACCGCCCACGTCATCGACCACCGACCCGATCACAACGCGGGTCCGCGACGCACTGTCGTTTGAGACGGCTGACTGCCTACGCCGGATTGCCACTGGTGCCGGCATCGAGCATCCTGGTCAGCGCAAACAGTCGCTGCTCGATCGGCTTGCGGCGCTCGTGGGCGACTCCGAATCGCTAGCACGGTTCGTTGATCGCCTTACACTGCTCGAGCGTGCGGCTATTGCCGATGCCGTGTACCGCGATGGCGGCGAGCACAATGCTCGCGAGTTTGAATCACGCCACGGCGGGCGAATTAACTGGAACGGCCAACACCACCGAGGACGCTGCGATGCTGCGCTGCCGTCGCCTCTACGAGTGCTGTTCTGCGAGCGGACCGAGGCTGGAGACAGCCCGCTGATCCCCGAGAGCCTGCACGGGGCGTTGCGCGAACACGTAGGGACACCCGTCGATTCGACACTCGAGTCGACGGAGGATACGCCCCGTATCTGGCACCTTGCACCCCGCTCGAGGCCATGGCTCGTCGGGGCGCCAGTCGACGACACTGAGCTGTCTACCCACGTGGTCATGACCGAGATAGCCGCCCTTTCCGAGCTCCCCGCCGTGCTGCAGCTCGTAGCTGCCGGCAAGGTCTCCGTGTCGGAGAAGACGCGCCTGCCGAGCGCGGCAACGCAGCGGGCTATCGCCGCGGTCCTTGTGGACGGGGACTTCTACGACGTATCGCACGAAACCCCGAACGATTGGCGCGAGGTCGACTACGATCCGGCTGACGTCGGAGCGATGCGGGCATTCGCGTGGCCGCTGCTGCTGCAGGCCGGTGGCTTGGCCAAGCCTTTCGGATCGAAACTGCGACTGACACACGCGGGCGCCACGGCTCTCGCCAGCCCGCCAGCATCCATATTGCGCGAACTATGGAGCCGGTGGCTCGGACACGGAACCATCGACGAGCTGTCGCGCATCGATGCGATCAAGGGCCAGTCCGGCAAGGGCAAGCGCTGCCTGACCGCGCCCGCATCGAGACGAGCTGCGATCCATGAGGCCCTACGCGCGCTGCCCGAGGAACGCTGGGTCGCAGTGGACGACCTATTCTCGTTCATGCGCGCTGGTGGCGGCGACTTCGAGGTCGTCCACCGCGATCCATGGCAGCTCTACATCGGCCATCGCGAGTACGGCAGTCTAGGCTATGACGGATACCACGACTGGGACGTGCTGCAAGCCCGCTACGCGCTCGCCGTCCTGCTCGAGTACGCCGCGACTCTCGGAATCATCGACGTCGCCCTCGTACCACCTCACGGAGCGCGACCCGACAACGGCGACGTCGACAACTACCTCGATGCACCCTTCCTCGGCGCCTACGACGGACTGGTGTATCTCCGACTCAATGCCTTAGGCGCGAGTGTGGTCGGGCTGCGAGATGAGTACGCCCCGTCAGCGTACGCCGGCGCTGCCGTACTGGAAGTGATGCCGAGCCTGAGCGTGCTGGTGGCACCGGGCGCCACCGTATCAGCGGGCGACCGGGTGCTCCTCGACCACATCGCGGTCGCCGACTCTGACGGACAATCATGGCGAATCGAGGTGGCACGCCTGGTCGAGGCAGCCGCGCAGGGCCAGTCAATGAACGACGTGCGAGAGTTCCTCGAATCTCGTAGCGACCAGCCACTTCCACCACGCGTGCAATCGATGCTCAGTGACGCTGAGAGCCGCAGCACTGCACTGCGCAGCGAGGGCGCGGCAACGATTTACGTGTGCAGCGAGCCCGAGGTAGCGAATGCCATCTGTGCATCAAACGCAGGCGAGCCGCTCGTGCTGCGCGCGGGCGACGAGACCATAGTGGTGGCGGCCCGGCACGATCAACGCTTCCAACGGCTGGTGCGCAACCTCGGCTATGCCGTCACGCATACGGGGATTTCAGGTTGAGAGCCGACGGCGTAATTCGCTGAGCATGTCACACGCTTCACGTAACTTCATGGGCATCGACATGCAGGCGTCCACGGATCCCGCGTTCGGGGAGCAGACCTGGATGCTCATCGCCGGCGACAAGATGTCGGTGAAATGCGTGGGCGTGCCGCTCGCCGAGACGGTCACATACCGACCACCCATGGAACGGGTGTACCGGGCCTTCGAACAGTACGGGGCCGAAGCGAACGTCGGTCGCCGATTCCCGGTCGCCGAACCGTCGTTCTGATCGGCGCCGGTCAAGAAGGTGTGCCGGGGCCCAGCGAGCGATGACAACCATCCCGAGGATCACGAGCGCGCCTCGAGCTCCGCTGAGCGCGAAGTTGCAGTGCGGAGGCCCGCGGCTCGAGCTCGCTCATCGGATTTGTTGATGAAATAGCTGCAAATCGCAGGTCTCTTTCTCTTTCGCAGCTCGAGCGGGGCGACGGGGTGCTGTCGACGCCACCACAGCAACAGCGGGGCCACCACGCCCCCGGCGGTATCGAGCACAAGCGCCGTCGTCGGCGGCCTGCTCCGCCACCAATTGCCCATCGGACCCAGCTCGACTACTGCGGCGAAGGTCACGAGGGCAGCGTCGACGATCCAGTCGCGCGCAGAGCGCAGCCAGGGGCCGGTCGTGACCGCGCCGCCCAGCAGCAGCGGGCGCTGCCACGCGGGAACCTAGACCTGGAGTTGGCGACACCGTCCACCTTCATCACCTGCCAGGCACTGTGCCTGCGGGACCCCTACCAAGGTCGATGCCGGAGGCGACCTTCGATCGCGATTCGCTGGCCCGAAGGCGGATGAAAGCGGCATCGAACCTGGCGATACTGAAGGCAGCAACGACCTTCGCGAATCCAAGGAGCCATGATCATGACCAACACCGACCACGCGCTGCTCGACGCACCCGTTCCCGTCCGGCTCAAGCTCGCCGCGCTGTGGACGAGCGTGATGTTCCTGTACGTGTACGTGGACATCTTCGGGTTCTTCAAGCCGGGAACGGTCGCCGACATCCTCGACGGTCGCGTCTGGGAGTTCGACATCACCCAGGGCTGGGCGTTCGGCGCGCTGGTGCTCATGGCCATCCCGAGCCTGATGATCGCACTGTCGCTGCTGCTTCCCGCTCGTGCGACCCGCTGGACCAACGTGATCGTCGGCGCACTTTTCATCCTCGTTTCGGCCTTCAACGTCCTCGGCGAGACGTGGTCGTACTACTACCTCGGCGCAGCCATCGAAATCGTGCTCCTGCTGCTCGTGGTTCGCTACGCATGGACGTGGGCGCGCGCGAGGTGAACGCGGAGCGCAATCGGCACGAAGTACTTCCGCTATCACCGTGAGTGGGGCAACCGTTGCCCGCTTCGCGCAAGCCTTCTCCGCCTGCGCGCCCGGTGGGCACACAAACCGCCGGAGCAGAACGATGCAGTTCTACGCCACCACGGCCGCCGGCCCCGCGACGGCCGCCCCAAGCAACGTATTCGGCGCGGACTACGGCGACGAGGCCAACGACGCGGCGTCGCATATCTCCGAGCGGCTACGGCTGCTGAAGCTTCCCGATGCTGCACGAGCGGTGCTCGCCAGCGGGAAGCTGCCACTCGCCGCCGCCAAGCCCCTCGGCGCGTTGGCAGCACTCAAGGTGCCGACCGCCGCACAGCTCACCGAAGCCGCAGCACGACTGGTTGCCGAGGACGAATCGCTGCTCGAGGATTTCCTCGACGACGCGAGCCGCATGCTGTGCGTGATCGCCAGCGAAGACCAGGAATCGGGTGTTCCGTTCCA
>Ga0105047_10018356_pt1 | contig 10844 bp, 4 predicted proteins | sample MAT04_FD_78384 | JGI IMG/M metagenome (GOLD analysis project Ga0105047, IMG submission 78384) | Freshwater microbial communities from Lake Fryxell liftoff mats and glacier meltwater in Antarctica - MAT-04 (megahit assembly) | ecosystem: Environmental > Aquatic > Freshwater > Ice > Liftoff...
AAGCCAATGAATATGGAAGTGAAAGGCGAAGCTATAATTGCAGTTCCTGCTGCGGGAGATTATAAAGTGCTGAATGTAGTAGCAATGAACGAGACCCAGCAATATGCTTCCGTTCAATTTAGCGATCCAATAGCAGTAGGGCAGGATGTGACCGGTTTGATTACCATGAGCAACCAATCCGATATCTCCTACACCATTAACGGAAGCGAAGTAAAAGTTTTTACTAACGGCAAGCTGGATGGTAATTACACCATAAATATTAATGCAGGAATAAAAAATAGTTGGGGCGATATACTGGACAAAGGCTTTACATCCAACATCAATTTTGAAAATAAATTACCTGCTGTAAAAATTCATGGCAAGGGAAATATCCTTCCCAATTCAGGCAGACTGGTGTTGCCATTTGATGCCATCAATTTAAATGCGGTCGACATCAGCATCATAAAAATTGTAGAGAACAATGTGCCACAGTTTCTACAGGAAAATAATATAGGTGGAAACGAAGAATTAAGAAGGGTAGCTAAACCAATCGTGCAAAAAACATTGCGGCTGGATGATGATAAATCCCTCGACCTGCACAAACACCAGCGCTTCTCTTTGGACATTGATAAATTTCTAAAAACGGAACAGGGCGCTATTTATCGGGTAACCATCGGCTTTAGACCGGAGTATTCTTTGTACCAGTCTGTTGATACTATAAATAAGGAGGATAATGAACAGGAGCGGGATGAAGGATATGATTCATACAACCGAAGCAGCGTTGATGACGACGATATTTTCTGGGACAGGTATGATTCTTATTATCCCTATGGCTATAATTGGGAACAGCGGGACGATCCAAATAGCGGATCGTATTACAACAAAGACAGGTGGGCCAGCAGGAATATTTTAGCAAGCAATATTGGCCTTACTGCAAAGCGGGGAACTGACAATTCATTACTGGTAGCGGTAAGCAATATTTTAACTACCGAACCAATGAGCGGGGTTGACCTGGAAGTGATGGATTACCAGCAAGCCATTGTGACTTCAGGCAAGAGTGGAAGTGATGGTTTTGTAAATATTGACTTGAAACGGAAGCCATATTTATTGGTTGCCAAAAAAGGAAATGAAAGAGGCTATTTGAAATTAGATGATGGAAGTTCGTTGGCATTAAGCCGCTTTGATGTGAGTGGGGAAGATGTAAAAAATGGCATCAAGGGATTCATCTTTGGCGAACGGGGCGTATGGCGGCCCGGCGATACGATGTACCTCAATTGCATCATTGAAGACAAAGAGAAAAAATTACCTAAAGATCATCCCGTAGAGTTTAGTTTATTTACACCACAGGGACAGTTATATAAACATGCAGTGCAAAATAATGCGGAAGATGGTTTTTATCTTTTCAAAACCACTACGGATGCCGCAGCACCTACAGGCAACTGGCTGGCAAAAATAAAAGTAGGTGGTGCCAATTTTGAGAAGCGAATTAAGGTAGAAACGGTAATGCCCAACCGCTTAAAAATTAATGTGGATTTTGGAAAGGATGCTGTGCTGGGTGTTGGAAGCACCGCAACGGGAAACCTCCATGCCAAATGGCTTTTTGGGGCATTGGGTAAAAATTTAAAAGCGAAAATTGATGCATCACTTGATGCCCGGAAAACTAGTTTCCCAAAATTTGACGGGTATGATTTTGATAACCCAACTGCCAATTATTCTACCCAAAGCAAAACCATTTTTGATGGCACGTTGGATGCGGAAGGCAATGCGGTATTAAAACCAAATTTTGAAACGGATGAAAGCGCACCGGGTATGCTGAATGCCAATATGGTCATAAAAGTTTTTGAACCGGGCGGTGCATTCAGTATTGATAATATGAGCATTCCCTATAGCCCCTACAATAGCTATGTAGGAATAAAATTACCGGCAGGAGAAAAGCCGTTTGATTTTTTACTGTCTGGTAAAAACCATACGATGCAAATTGTAAATGTAGACAACCGGGGCAATTTGATAGCAGGTAATAATGATGTGGAAGTACAATTCTACCGCATACAATGGCGTTGGTGGTGGGATGATAACGGGGATAACCTAAGCAACTTTACACAAAATGAGTACAATAAATTACTGTTCAAACAAACGGTACACTTAACCGGTGGACGTGGCCAGTCGCAATTTGGAGTTTCCGAAAACGAGTGGGGGCGTTACCTCGTTTTAATAAAGGATTTAAAGAGCGGCCACACCACGGGTTCAACTTTATACATTGATGAACCGGGCTGGCAAAGCAGGGAAGGCAACGATGACCAGACAGCCGCCTCGATGCTTTCTTTTAGCAGCAATAAGGAAAAATACAATGTAGGGGAAGAAGTGACCTTAAACATTCCGGGAAGCAAGGGTGGAAGAATTTTAGTAAGCCTCGAAAGCGGCACCAAAGTCATCAAATCTTTCTGGCAGGAAACTACCCCCGGTCAAACACTGGTAAAATTTAAAACCGATGCATCAATGGCGCCCAATGTTTATGCGACTGTTAGTTTGCTACAGCCACATGCTCAAACCATCAATGATCTCCCAATCAGGATGTATGGATCCATCCCGATTTTTGTAGAAGATAAAAATACCATTCTAAAGCCCGTCATCAATATGCCCAATAGTATTCGTCCGGAGCAGGCTGTATCCTTTACTGTAAGTGAACAACAGGGAAAAGAAATGACATATTCGGTAGCTATCGTAGACGAAGGATTGCTGGATCTTACAAGGTTTAAAACACCTGACCCACATGGCGCTTTTTATGCGAGGGAAGCATTGGGCGTAAAGAGTTTTGATATGTTTGATTATGTGATTGGCGCATGGGGCGGAGACCTCGAGCGTATCTTAACCATTGGTGGAGATGCGGAGGGAGGACCGGTTAAACAAAAAACAGCCAATCGGTTTAAACCAGTGGTAAAATACCTTGGTCCGTTTCATTTAAAAAGCGGGCAAAAGCAAACACAAACATTTACGCTGCCTTCCTATATTGGATCGGTAAGGGCAATGGTGGTGGCTGCACACGAGGGTAGTTACGGATTTACAGAAAAGACAGTAGCCGTAAAAAAACCATTGATGTTATTGGCTACCATGCCAAGAGTTTTAGGGCCGGGCGAAACCATCAAATTGCCAGTCACGGTTTTCGCAATGGAGAATACTATTAAGAATGTAAAAGTAAGTTTACAATCTAATCCATACCTACAGGTGGTGGGTAATAATTCGCAGGCCATCACCTTTTCATCTACAGGTGAGCAGATGGTTTATTTTGATGTAATGGTAAAATCAAATACGGGTATTGGTAAGATAAAATTGACGGCTTCATCTGGCAGTGAGAAGGCGGATTATGAAGTGGAGCTGGATATTCGAAATCCGAATCCACCGGTAACCAGTGTAAGCGAAATGGTATTATCGCCGGGCCAGCAATGGAAAACCATTGCATCTCCAATCGGAGTGGCGGCAACCAGCACGGCAGTGGTCGAAATTTCCAGTGTGCCGTCCATGAATCTCCAGAAGAGACTGAATTATTTAATTCAATATCCACATGGATGTATAGAACAAACTACCTCCGCAGTATTTCCCCAACTGGTATTAAATCAACTCACCGACCTGGATGATTATAAAAAGTCGCAGATAGAAAAAAATATCAAGGCAGGCATTGCAACAATGCAAAATTTCCAGCGGCCGGATGGAGGTTTTAGCTACTGGCCCGGTGGTAATGAGAGCGACGAATGGGGTACCAGTTATGCCGGCCATTTTTTAACAGAGGCGCAAAATAATGGTTATCTCGTAAGTGATTATATGTTGCAGCAATGGAAAAATTACCAGCGTGGAAAAGCAAGTGCATGGGCACCATCCACTACTAATTTTTACGGAGGTGATCTGTCGCAGGCTTATCGGTTATTTACCCTGGCATTGGCAAAAGCGCCCGAGCTTGGCGCAATGAACCGCTTAAAAGAATTCAAATATTTATCACCCGAAGCAAAATGGCGACTGGCTGCGGCCTACCAGTTAACCGGACAAAATAATGCTGCCTTAGACCTGGTGAGCGGCTTACCCACATCATTTGAAAGCCGCCCTTCACCGGGCATCACTTTTGGCTCCGACCTAAGAGACCAGGCAATGGTATTGGAAACATTAACCCTCATGGGCAGGCGTACAAAGGCCGCCGAACTGTTGCCCACCATCGCAGCAAAACTATCGCAGGATAGCTGGTACAGCACACAAACCACCGCCTACGCATTAATAGCCATTGCAAAGTATTGTGGTAAAAATCCATCGGGTGCTAAAATAATTTCGGCAGCTAGTATAGATGGCAAATCGACGGATATCAATTCCGCTGCGTACATCCGCCAGTTGCCTGTGGTATTTAAAAATGGCAGCAGTAATGTTGTAATAACCAACAAAGGAAGCAACACATTATATGTTCGTTTAATAACCCAGGGGCAGCCATTAAGCGGTGATAGCTTAAAGGTGAATAATAACCCTGCGGTTTTAAATATGAGTGTAAGCTATATCTCGCAGGATGGGACAGCAATTGACATCAATAAACTAACCCAGGGCTCAGATTTTATTGCAAAGGTGGTTGTCAGTAATCCGGGCAGGCGGGGCTATTATACACAGATGGCATTAACACAAATATTCCCCAGCGGCTGGGAAATATTAAATGCACGTATGCTGGGTGGCGAAGGTAAATTCAAATCGTCGGCATCCACTTACCAGGATATTCGGGATGACCGGGTGTACACCTATTTCAACATTCGGGAGAATGAAACGCTCATTTATTTTATACAACTAAACGCTTCCTATTTGGGCCGCTATTTTTTACCAGGTACATTTACTGAAGCCATGTATGATAATAGTATTACGGCGGGAGTTAACGGTAAGTGGGTGGAAGTGGTGCAGCCATAAACGCTGCTAAGGTTTATTAAAACCTGCATGTTTTTAAATATTTTTTGTCCGGACTAAGAAGTTGCAATGTATGTCATCCCTGTATTCTTGACCCAGTCGGTTTGGGTTGCATCGAATCACCCTCTTGCAAGTTTGCAGCTATGTAGTACACCCGTTAAATTCGATACTGTATTTGTTGCAGGTAGCAGAATAACACAGGATTAAACGCAAAATGGCAGGCACTTGATACAAGTTACTTAACGTTGAAAAGAAACAGTATCTTGTATAAGTGTTGACAGACAAGCATTTCAACAGATTTACATCTATTGTATAAACCTGAATTTGGCAGGCGGTGCAGCAAAAATTACAGGCCCTCATTTGCCTAAATCAATATTAATTTTATTCCGCTATTAACAATAGCCTTTCAGCATAAAAAACATTTCCATCTTGTACAAACAACAAAAAACAACTTTGAGAAATAAAATATGGTTGCAAGAATTTACTGTTTTTATAAATCAATGGCAAGGTAAAATTCTTATATAAAGGTTATACTTTAGCCATAGCCTGAAAAAAAATAAATAACAACATGAAGCCTGTAAAATCAAACTACAAAACTCTTCTGGCAGCCATTGGGCGCACAATAGAAAGCGCCAGACAAAATGCAGTAAGAGCAATTAACACTGAATTGGTAAAGGCTAATTGGGAAATTGGCAGGCACATAGTAGAATTTGAACAGCAGGGGAAAGAGCGGGCTGAATACGGAAGTGACCTACTGGTAAGGCTTTCCAAGGATCTGGCTCTGCAATATGGGAAGGGATTTGGCAGGCGCAATGTGCTGGATATGCGAAGGTTTTACCTGGCCTATGAAAAATGGCAGGCAGTGCCTGCCAAATTGAGCTGGACACACATTATTGCTTTGATAGGTGTTTCAGATAATATCGCCAGAAAGTTTTATGAAAAACAAGCTATTCACGAAAAATGGAGTTACAGGCAACTTGAACGCCAGATTGATGCGTCGTTGTTTGAGCGGCTTGCATTAAGTAAAGACAAAAAAGGCGTATTGCAACTATCAAAAAAGGGATACATCGTTTCAGATTCAACAACGATAGCAAAAGACCCTTACGTACTGGACTTTCTCAAAATTCCATTAAGTTATAAAATGTCTGAGAAGGGGCTTGAGCAAAAAATCATTGATAACTTACAGCAATTTTTATTGGAACTTGGCAAGGGCTTCACATTCGTAGCCAGGCAATACAAACTCTCTCTTCGCAATAAGCATTATTCCATCGACCTTGTTTTTTATCACCGTATTTTGAAATGCTTTGTAATCATCGACCTTAAAACAAGAAAGGTAAATCATGGCGACATCGGGCAGATGAACCTCTACCTTAACTATTTCAAAATTGAAGAAAATGTAGCAAGCGATAATGACCCGATTGGTATCATTCTTTCGGCGGAGAAAGATGAAGTGCTGGTTGAATATGCAATGGGCGGCATTTCAAATAAAATTTTCATCTCAAAGTACCAGCTTTACCTGCCCGATAAAAAACAATTGCAAAAGAAAGTAAAGGCGATAATGGACGGTAATTAAACAATCATCTTTGTAATTATATTAATGCGGCTAAACTGGAAAAAGTATAAAATCATAATTGCTACAGCAATCAGGCAATAATCAGTTATTAGCCTAACAGATGAAAGAACAATTAAATTAAATCATAACCTCCGGCAGATACCATACGCTATTATTATTTGTGACTTTTGTATTTAGCACACACTGGCTGCCCAATTCAGGAAAGTTATTGATTACGGTAATTTGTTGGCATCAACTTACAAGTTGGATATCGAAACTTTGCAGGTAGAAAGTAGCAGCATAACAAATCAAACTATTCAAAAGTGCCTACTTACAAAAATATAAATACAATCCTCCATTCGAAAAGAGCCAAAAGCCCCGGAACAGGGTCCCGATCTTTTATCGGCAGGGGATGGGGGCTGCTTTTCTTCCTCACCCTGCTAACCTGGTTCATTTTATCCTTACCCAATAAGTTATTCAACACCCCCACCAGTTATGTTTTAGAAGATAGGGACGGTAATTTGTTAAGCGCTTCCATTGCGGCTGATGGACAATGGCGGTTTCCATCCAACAAAAAAATACCTCAAAAATTTATCGATTGCATTACCACCTTTGAGGATAGACGTTTTTTTTATCACCCCGGTGTAGATCCCATCGCAATTTGCAGAGCTATCATCAAAAATATAAAAGGGATAGGTGTTGTACAGGGTGGAAGTACCATCAATATGCAGGTGATAAGGCTTTCAAAAAAAGATAACAAACGCAACTTGTGGAACAAACTCACGGAAAGTATTTTAGCCATACGGTTGCAATGCGGGTATTCTAAAAAAGGGGTGTTGGCATTATATGCCGCCAATGCGCCATTCGGTAGCAATGTAGTAGGACTGGATGCCGCCGCATGGCGATACTTTGGCCGAAGCCCGGCAAAATTGAGCTGGGGCGAAATGGCCGCATTGGCTGTATTACCCAATGCACCCGCACTGGTTCATCCCGGCAAAAACAGGACGGTGTTGCTCAGGAAAAGAAATGTATTATTAGATCAGTTAGTAGCAGCCGGAAAAATTGATGTCAGCACCTGTACATTGGCTAAGCTGGAACCATTGCCTGGTGCGCCATTGCCCTTACCACAAAATGCACCGCATCTATTGCAACGGTTCAAAAAGCAAAACCAATTAGTTAAAGGTGAAACAAAAATCATCACTACAATAGATGGAAATCTTCAAAAAAATGTAGCGGCAATCGTTCAGCAACACCAGTCTGTATTAAAGGGAAATGGTATCAACAACGCCTGTGCGCTGGTGCTGGATGTAGAGACTGGAAATACATTGGCGTATGTGGGTAACATTTATGCGCCTACCAATAAAGAGATGGAAAGTGATGTAGATGTAATTGTAGCACGCCGCAGTCCGGGCAGTGCATTAAAACCTATCTTGTATGCAGCCATGTTAAGTGATGGTTTGATCCTCCCCAATTCAATCATACCCGACATACCTACACAGATAGGCAGTTACGCACCCAAAAACTTCGACCTTGGTTATGATGGCGCCGTACCCGCAGGTAAAGCCTTATCAAGAAGCCTGAATATTCCGGCAGTAAAATTATTGCAGCAATATAAGTACCAGCGGTTTTACGAGACATTGCAGCAATGTGGTATTAATACACTCAATCGTTCGGCAGATACCTATGGGTTAAGTTTAATACTCGGTGGTTGCGAAGTAACGATGTGGGACCTCGCAGGCGTGTATGCATCTATGGCACGAAGCGTAAATCACCAGTCAAAAAATCATGGCAAATTTGATCCAACGGATTTTCATGCACCAGGATACATCAGTGGTACTTCCGGAATTGGTCTGCGTCAAACAACGAAGGAGGAAAAGCCGGCAAACAATATTTCTTTGGATGCTACGGCTATATGGTTCACATTCCTGTCCATGCAGGAAGTAATGCGTCCCGGTGAGGAAGGCTTGTGGCAACAGTTCTCTTCATCACAAACCATTGCCTGGAAAACCGGTACCAGCTTTGGATTCAGGGATGGCTGGGCAATTGGTATAACGCCTAAAAATGTAGTGGCGGTGTGGGTAGGCAATACCGATGGCGAAGGGCGGCCGGGATTAATTGGAGTGCATACTGCAGCACCCATCCTGTTTGATATTTTTCGTTTGTTGCCAACGGTACCTTTTTTTCAAAAGCCTGTTTATAATTATACTTACCTGCCGGTGTGCAGGCAAAGTGGTTACCGGGCAAATATTGATTGCCCGGATGTAGATACTTTATTTATGCCACCCAATGGTGAAAAGGCTCCCCTATGTGCTTACCATAAAATGATTAACCTCGATGCAACGGGCACTTACCGGGTAACGGAACAATGTGAAAGTCCGTCAGCCATGCAGCATAAAAGCTGGTTTATTTTATCACCCGCCATGGAATATTATTACCGCCAGCGCAACGCAGGTTACAAGCCGCTGCCGGCATTTAAAGCAGGCTGCATCTTCCAGGAAACCGGCAAACCGATTGAATTAATTTATCCGCAGGAAGGGGCGAAAATTTACGTACCATTGGAACTAAGTGGTGAAAAAGGGAAAACTGTTTTTACAGCGGCACATAGAATAACAGGTACAAAAATTTTCTGGAGCCTTGATGATGCATTTGTCGGAACCACACAAAGCTTTCACCAGTTAGCATTGGATCCGTCAGTAGGAAAACATATTATTACCCTGGTGGATGAAAGCGGTATCAGTGTTTCAAAGCAGTTTGAGATTTTGGAGAAAGAGAAGCATTAGTACAGTCATAATAGGACTGATGTTATATATTGAGGAAGCCAGTTCTGAAAAATGAAAGTCAGTATTTTTGAATTATTGCTTAATGGGAAAACGAGGCATTGTATATCTGTTGTTTTCTTTTTTTAATGAATTAAGTATAAGTATTCTTTTGTCAATTGCGATTTGCTCTAGATTTCTTTACATTGTTCTATATATTTTTTATTGATCAGGTAAGGGTGAAATCAAACAAATTTCAATCGAATCTATCGCATAAGTCCGAAGGACTTAAATATGAGTAGCCGTGGGTGAAACCCATGGTTAAAAATGATGTAAATTTCAACCCGCGGCGGCGGGTTGAATACAAGATGCAGGATCAATCAAGTACGCCAACTATTTAGAGCCTCCTTTTTTTCTTAGCACCAAACAAAAAAATCTAAATTACCAATTAAACGAAATTTAATATGGGCACCTGCAAACAGATTTATTACCAAATTGTTTTTGGCACTAAAAATCGTAAACCAACAATAGCCGCAGATCATGAAAGAGAATTGTTCCAATACATTCTAGGTATCATAAAAAATAAGCATGGTAAATTGTACCGCATTAATGGTATGGAAGACCATATTCATATATTTTCCGATCTGCATCCAACGGTATGCCTGAGCGATTATATTAAAGATATAAAGGTAGCCAGCAATGCCTGGATGAAAGAGAGCGGGAAGTTTCCGGCGTTTGATGGCTGGCAGGAAGGCTACGGTGCATTTACCTATTCAACACACGAAAGAGATATTATTATCAACTATATTAAAAATCAAAAGGAACATCACAAATCGGAGACATTTTATGATGAATTCAAACGTTTGTTAATTGAAAATGGAATTGAATTTGATGAGAAATATTTGTTGTAGGCGATTCACTATTACCGGTATAAATGTTCAACCCGCCGCGGCGGGTTGGCAATAGGAAAAAAAATTTGCTTGCCCATGGGTTTCACCCACGGCTACTCAAATTCAAGCCATACAGGCTTAGCAGTTTTAAGATGTATGAAGACTGCCTAAAAACTATTTTATTGGAAGAGGACATTTCCCACTATTTAAAAATTAAGAATACTTCTTTCAAAAATGGCAACGGCAATCCTAAATAAAATCTCCTTAATTTTAATCACCATTTAATCACGTTAAATATTTTGCTATGCCAATAAGAATGCAGGATGATCCGCAGGACCAGCCAGATTACAATGATAGTAATTCTTCGGGTGGAGGAAGGGGCGGCGGTTTCGGTGGCGGTGGAGGCGGTTTATTAAATTTTTTACCCTTGCTGCTTGGCCTGTTTGGCGGCGGAAGAGGTGGCAAGGGTGGCCGTGGTGGTGGGGGAGGATTGATCCTGTTGTTGGTATTGGCCGGGGCGGCTTATTTTTTCTTTTTTAGAAATAGTGGTGGCGGAGGCACTGTATCCAATGTGGTGCAAAATCTTTTTTCTCAAAGCGGTTATAGTTTTAGCCCGGAGCAATTTAAAAAGGCCAGTGTGTACGAAGGCCTCGAAGCCGACAATACCAAAAACCCATTACCGGAAAGTGTTTCCTTATTACGCTTTGCACCAGACCGGCAAAACCAGGGAAAGCAGGGTAGCTG
>Ga0105047_10018361_pt1 | contig 10841 bp, 11 predicted proteins | sample MAT04_FD_78384 | JGI IMG/M metagenome (GOLD analysis project Ga0105047, IMG submission 78384) | Freshwater microbial communities from Lake Fryxell liftoff mats and glacier meltwater in Antarctica - MAT-04 (megahit assembly) | ecosystem: Environmental > Aquatic > Freshwater > Ice > Liftoff...
AATGCCTGGAGGATTTTCTTCGCGTCGGCGAAGTGAGGCGTTCTCAGCTTGTCGTATGCTCACTGGTCGATGTACAGCTCGGCATCGTCAATATGACCGGCGACAAACTTCGTCAGCTTCTCTGCCGAATCAACATTATTCTTTTTCACATAATCGGCATTGATCCCCCGCACAATCGCCTTGTCACCGGTGAGTTCGATCTGCGCTGACATGAAGGTCTTTTCATCGGCTTTGAACAACTCACCGCCGCCTTTCACCTCCAGCGTGATGAACTGCCTGCCACCGATGGGCGTCAGCCAGGCTTTGCTGTTGGCACGTTCGCCGGGTTCGATGGCGTCGCCATTTCGCTTGAAGACGTATTGCGTCACCAGCAGGGTCCGGGCGTCGTAAGGCAGCACCATCCACAGCACCTGGTCGTCGTCCTTCGCCTCGGAAAGCCACAAGCCCACCAGTTTGTTGTCGGCGGTTGATTTTTCAGGATCGCCCATGCCAAAAGGCAGACAACCCACGAGACTGATCAACACCATAACGATCGTGCAACGGGACAAGGCATTCATGGCTGCTCCTTGGCACTCTGGACGAGTGCCTGAATAATTGTTTGTATACACTAACATACATTGTCAACACGGCAAGCGCAAAAGCAATGAATCTCACAAGGCGCAAATCCTGCCTTTACAAGGCGCATCAACTGCGTTTTAATATAGTCCTGACAGTTTGGATAAGACAGGATGTCGATCATTGCACAGGAGGTGCACATGTCCGCTCGCTCACTAATCGTCGCTTTCACGTTCGCCTGCTCGACCGCCGCGTTTCTGCCCCCGGCACTAGTTGCGGAAGAACCCGCCGGTCCGGTCACGGCGGATGTCGAGAATTCGAAATTCCAGTTCGAAGGGAAGATCAATTCTTCAGCCGTCTACATTCGTTCGGGTCCGAGCGATAATGATTATCCCACGATGAAGCTCGAACGCGATGCGGTCATCACCGTCGTTGGTGAAAAATTTGCCTGGCTGAAGATCATCCCCCCGAACGACAGCTTCTGCTATGTCGCCAAGGCGTATGTGGAGAAGCGCGGCGCCGGAAACGTCGGCCGCGTCACCCAGCCGCTGAATGTGCGGGTGGGATCGAGCCTGAATCCGATGAAAACCAAGATCGCCACCAAGCTCGATAGCGGGCAGGATGTGCAGATCGTCGGTGAGCAGGATGAATATTTTAAGATCGCCCCGCCAACCGGCGTTTTTGTTTACGTCGCGAAGCAGTTTGTCGATCCGGTACGTCCGCTTGCCCAGGATGAACCCAGGCAGACGGAACAGCCTGTCGTTGCGAATGACAGCGCAAAGAGTGACGACAGCAGTGTCGCCCCGCCACCCGTCGATCCCGGAACAGTAACCAGCGAAACCCCCACGACGCCCGTGGACACCGCGACGAATTCGCAAAACGCGGACACCCAGATGGCCGATGCCTCGCAGCAGCAACCGCCCAGGACCGATGGCGTGACCACGCCTCCAACCACCCGGCCGGTGGAATCGTCCACCGCGAAAGCGGGCCTGACGCAGGAACAGGCGGAACAGGAATTTGACCGCCTCGCCGCCGCCCTTTCCGCCGCCAGTCATCAACCCCTCGAGCAGCAGCCGCTGGAAGAGCTTCAGGCTTCATTCGAAAAACTGGTTGCTTCCGCCGCATTGCCCAGCACGCTGCAGATTCGCGCCGAAGCGGATCTGGCATCGCTCAAATCGCGCGTGGGCGACAAGACCCGCTATGTAGAAGTCCTGAAAAACCAGGACGAAATGAAGCAGCGACAGTTGGCGCTGCAGACTGAACGCAAGGAGATTGAACAGCGCCTCGCCGCCAGCAGTGTGCAGACTTACATCGCGGTTGGCACGCTGCGGGTCTCAAGCCTTCAGAACGGCGGAGAAATGCTCTACCGTCTGACAGATCCTCGCACCGGCAGCACGCTGGTGTACCTCCGCACAAACGACGCACAGTTTGGCCCGCTGGTTGGACAGTTCATCGGCGTGCGTGGAACGCTGGCCGACGACGCACAACTGCAACTGAAGGTCATCACCCAACCCGCTGCCGAGGTGGTCGATCCGGCAAAGGTCAACACCCGCGTCATCGCCCAGATCGTCCCGCCGAGCCTGCTCCCCCAGGCGGGATCCGCGAAGGCGGAATAGTTGGGGGCTGAGGCGCGGGTGAACGACTGCGATCTTTAGAGAATTCAGGCGATCCACAACTACTTCGCAGGGAGAAAGTGATGTCGCGTGAAACGGGAAAGGCACTCAGCACCGGCAACTTGGGTGAGGCTGATTACAGGAATGGTGCCGCAGACCGCATCTCTGAATCTTTTGTTCTCCTTCGCGCCGAACAGTTTGGCGGAAGTGTCTACCTTGCCGGCAGAGGTGCCGAAGGGGCACTTCGTGCGGTGATCTGGAAAGCCGATCGGGAGATTCAGCAGGGGAAAAAGTCGCTCGACACCGGTCACAACCTGCAAAAACTCCTCATCAATGTGAGGAACCTTGGGCTGTTGCGTGCGGGTGGGCGGGACGACACGCTGACGAGTGCCGTGCAGAAGGTTGCTCGACTGTGGTATAATAATATGAGGTTTGTGTCGTCGCGTGCAGTTGAAACAAAGTGGTTTGGTCTTGGCGAAGTGAACAAAGACCGCACGATGAAACAAGCCTCTACTGATTTCTTCAACGCGTGCTCCGCGATTATCAAAAGATGTGAGGCACTATGTCGAAAATAGAAGACAGAATCGGCGAGATCGAGCAGGTTCTGACCAGAAGGCTTAATCTCGACAAACCGCGTTTCCGTCTCGAATCCGCTGGAGCAAAAGTGAGTGGATCGATTATTTCTTCGTCATTTCGCGGTTCTCCAGACGACCAGAGGCAGCAGATGATTTGGGACGCTCTGGAAAAAGAATATGGGCCAGAATCCGTCCATCGCGTTGGCTCGCTTCTGGCTTTCACGCCGGAGGAATGGGATTTGGGCCAGGACACTGGTGCGGAATGATCGCGTCTTGGTGGCAATGCGTTGATCCGAGCTCACAACTGCACCAGATTTACAGATGCTCGGCGTTTCACTTCCCTTTCCGCTTTTTGAACTTGTCGCGCTTCCATACCTCGTAGTTTCTGCCGTCAAAGGGAGAAAGTTCGATCTGGCGAAATCCCAGCTTTGAAAGCAGTGTTGCGGGAACCTTCGTCGTCCACATGCCGCGCGTTCGAATGATGTAATGATGCTTTCCACCCCATATGGTTTGACACATTACGCCTGCTCGCACTCATCCGAACGCAGCGTCAATCAATTCCTCGCTCGACCGTTTACCAGGGATCGTCGCCGCCGATTGTCGCGACAGCGGCATCTCCTTGCGGACTCGGGCGCGGAGCGGATTCAAGTCGTCCGATTCAAGAACTTCCTTAAGAACCTCCCGCAGATCCGCGGGCGAGAGTTTCTTCAGCCATTCGTCGTATAGGTTCCCGGCTTCTTGTTTTTTCGGAAGCGGCGGACTGGGCTCAAAGGCGATCTTTGTCAGCTTCTCAGAAAGTTGAAGGAATTCCACAAGTGATTCCTGGGCGGGCGAGAGTTTCTTCAAACCCGCTGGAACTGGGGGCTCTTTGCCGACGATCTGGCTGGTTTCACTGCAGATGCCCGCGAGCCATCCGATATAGAGAGGCCGCAAATCACCGGACATGACTTCTCTGCGAATTGCGATCAGCCGCTTCATCCAGCCTTCATCTTCAACGTAATCGCCGCCATCCTGACTCGCTTCAATCTGGAGGACAATTCGACTTTTCTTCGCGCTGACGCCATCCTCGCCCAGATACTTGCGGTAGAGCTTCGCGTAGTCGTTGCCGCCCGGCACGCTGAAATAAAACCGGTATGTGCCCCAGTTCGCAAAGTAGACGTGGGCATCAAACCAGCGGTGCAGAAAGCCCACTGCGTCGCCCTTGAAATCGCCGAAACTGTACTCGTTCACAAAGTGAGTCGAGGAAATGGTCGCCCGCGACGAGATTTCCCGCAGCGCCCTCTGATCAGCCGAGGACAGCACGCGGTCAATTGCAAGGAACTCGTAATACTGATATTCGCTCATATGGCGCCTCTCTGTTCAGGACTAAAATATAACTCGTCAATGGCTGCAATTGAAGGCAGGCGGACGCCTACTCGGACGTTCAAAAAATCCCAACCACCCTGCATTTTCTGCCAGCACGAATTCATCATGGCCGATGTAAATAGTGGATGGCACAGATCAATCCATTCACCGGTTCGATCCTTCAGGCAACCAACGTGCAACGCACGCAGGCCGCGGATAAGGATCGCGCGCTTCAGAAAGTCCGCGACAAGCAGAAAAACAGCGGACTGGGACGCGAGGCGCTTGAGCATCAGGTCGAAAGCGCTGAGGCGCTCACCCGTTCGAATGAGGATGAAGACACGGCGGACCCCCGCCAGCGAAAGCAGAAGAAGCGGGACGCCAAGTCATCAGAAGCTCCCAAGCCGCAGATCGATCTCCGCGCGTGATGGGGTTCGGGGTTCGGGTATCGCCCATCGGGTCTCGGGAAGCCGTGGGCGCGTCGAAAAGCTCCGCCGTGCAGAAGCCATTTCGAAAGAATCCCGAAACCCGACACCCGATTCCCCCTGCGTCAAAACGTCCTTTCTCTCAAAAAAGGACTGATTTGCCCGATGATTCCGGGAATTCATCAAAACCATTGTATTTCCAAGCGTTTGCACCCTTTGACACCCCCCACCGATACTCCTAAACTGCCCGCCGATTTTGTCTCTATTCCGGCTCGTGGCCGCTAACTAACCAACGATCAAGGAGATCACATGCCCACCGCAACACTCAGAAAGCCCGCTTCGAAGAAGCCGACTGCAAAGCCCACCTCAGGAAAAAAGGTCAAGTACGTCTATTACTTCGGCAACGGCAAGGTCGACGGCGACGGCTCGATGAAGCCCTTGCTTGGCGGCAAAGGCGCGAACCTGGCGCAGATGACCAAGATTGGTCTTCCGGTGCCTCCCGGCTTCACCATCACCACCGAAGTCTGCACCGAATATTACAAGCAGGGCAAAAAGCTTCCCGCCGAAGTGATGCCCCAGGTGAACGAAGCCATTGCAAGGCTTGAAAAAGAACTGGGCAAGAAGTTCGGTGATAAGAAAAACCCGCTGCTCGTCGCGGTGCGCTCGGGCGCACGCGATTCGATGCCGGGCATGATGGACACCATTCTTAATCTCGGCTTGAACGACGATGCCGTCGAAGCCCTGAAAGCCGCCACCGCGAACGGCCGCTTCGCCTATGACTGTTACCGCCGATTCGTGCAGATGTATGGCGACGTGGTCATGGGTGTGCAGAAGAAACATGAGAACGATCACGATCCGTTCGAAGAAGCGATGGATCATCTCAAGAAGGAACTCGGCAAGAAGGAAGACACCGATCTCAACGAAGCCGATCTGAAAGAACTGATCGTCCGATTCAAACAGCTCATCAAGGATCGCACCGGCAAGGCATTTCCGAATGCGGCGATTGACCAGTTGAAAGGCGCGGTAGCCGCCGTATTCAGCTCGTGGATGAACGAACGCGCGATTCTCTATCGCCGCAAATACAAGATCCCCACCGAATGGGGCACCGCCGTCAACGTGCAGAGCATGGTCTTCGGCAACATGGGCGATGACAGCGCCACCGGCGTTGCCTTTACCCGCGACCCGGCGACCGGCGAAAATGTGTTCTATGGCGAATACCTCGTGAACGCCCAGGGCGAAGACGTCGTCGCCGGCGTTCGCACGCCGCTGCCGGTGCAGGAGATGGCGAAGGACCCGATCATCGGCCCGGCGTACAAGGAACTCGAAAAAGTCCGCAAGACGCTCGAAAAGAACTTCGGAGACGTGCAGGATTTCGAATTCACCATCGAAAAGCGCAAGCTCTTCATGCTCCAGACGCGCAACGGCAAACGCACCGCGCTGGCGTATGTGAAGATCGCTCACGACATGGTGAAAGAACGCCTGATGACCCCGGAACACGCCATCAAGTCGGGCGATCCGGAAGCGCTCAATCAACTGCTTCAGCCGATCTTCGACACCAAGGCGTATGAAGCGGCGAAGAACGAAGGCAAGCTGATGTCCACGGGTCTCGCGGCCGGTCCCGGCGCCGCCACGGGTTCTGCGGTGTTCAGTGCTGACAAAGCCGAGGAACTCGCCGCCCAGGGCAAGCGCGTGGTGCTGTGTCGCGTGGAAACTTCTCCCGAAGATCTTCGCGGCATGATCGCATCGGCTGGCATTCTGACCTCCCGCGGAGGTGTTTCGTCGCACGCAGCACTCGTCGCCCGGCAGATGGGCAAGGTTTGCGTCGCCGGTGCGGGTGATATCCAGATGGACTACAAGACCCGCAGTCTTACCGCCAATGGCATCACCATTCAGGAAGGTGAGTCAATCAGCATCAACGGCACAACCGGTGAAGTCATCGCCGGTGAGATCGCAACTGCTGACAGCGAACTGAAGCAGGTGCTTGTCGCCAAGACAATGAAGCCTTCAGACTCCGCGGTCTTCAAGTATTACGACTTCATCATGAAGCTTGCCGACAAGTACCGCGTGCTTGGGCTTCGCACCAACGCCGATGAACCCGAACAGGTGGAAGCCGCTATCGCCTTTGGCGCGGATGGCATCGGGCTTTGCCGCACCGAGCACATGTTCTTCAAAGGCTCGCGCATCGACGACGTCCGCAAGATGATTCTTGCCAAGGGCGAAGATGAACGGAAAGAAGCCCTCGCGAAGGTCATCGAATATCAGAAGACCGATTTCGAAGGCCTCTTCCGCGCCCTTAACGGCAAGCCGGCGTGCATTCGCCTGCTCGATCCGCCGCTGCACGAATTCCTTCCCCACGAACACGGGCAGATGGCCGACCTGGCGCAGAAGATGCACTTGAACACGGAAGACATCCGCGCCCGCGTGGCATCGCTGCACGAAGCCAACCCGATGCTGGGTCATCGCGGCTGCCGTTTGGGCATCAGCTTCCCGGAGATTTCCGAGATGCAGGTCCGGGCGGTGTTTCTTGCCGCCGCCAAGGTGCAGAAGTCGGGCATCAAGGTGAAGCCCGAGATCATGATTCCGCTTGTCGGGTTCTATCAGGAACTGGACAACCAGATCGAAATCGTCCATCGCGTCGCCCAGGAAGTGATCAAGGAGACGGGACAGAAGATCAAATACATGGTCGGCACGATGATCGAAATCCCGCGCGGCGCACTGACTGCCGATGAGATCGCGAAGAATGCTGAGTTCTTCAGCTTCGGCACGAATGACCTCACGCAGACAACCTTGGGCATGTCCCGAGACGATTCGGGCACGTTCCTGCCGAAGTATGTCGACCTGGGCATCATCAAGGCGAACCCGTTCGCCTCGATCGACGTCAGCGGCGTGGGCCAACTGGTCCGCACCGCGGTGGAAAAGGGTCGCAGCGTGCGTCCCGACATCAAACTCGGCATCTGCGGCGAACACGGTGGCGATCCTTCGTCCATCGCGTTCTGCAACGAAGTCGGCCTGGACTACGTCAGCTGCTCGCCCTACCGCATCCCGGTGGCAAGACTCGCCGCGGCGCAGGCAGCACTTCGCCAGGGCAAGCCAGGGAAGAAGAAGTAATCCCCACGCCTTAGTCCAAGGCACCCCAAAGGCCCGGTCGCGCAAGCGGCTGGGCCTTGTTTATTTTTCAGACGGTATGCTCAAGTTGCGACCGTAAGTGAAAGCGGATTCGCAACAAGCAAAAACCCTTTCTACTTTTCTGTCACGAGGCGGAACGTCAGTCGGCCATCGGTGAGTGGCTAAGGGGATTGCCTGTGTGCATAACCACTCCCTCACGGTTGCGACTTGTGGTCAAAGCAATTCTGCGCGGATTGGAAAAAGTATCGTTCCGATGCCCACTTGGTCGCGCCGACCCGCCTCGACGCCTTTGCAGCATAAGCGCACCCAGCCCAAGCACCGCCAGCGAGGAGGGTTCGGGCACTTCCGCAAGCGTGATCGACGCGAGAGTCACATCCGCGCTTGAGAGTGCGTTGACATCCAGCGAAGTAATCCCCCAGACGATGCGCAGCTTGTCGCCAATTGAATCACCGGTGTAGGTGAGCTCGAACATCGCATCGGTGTCATCGTTCAGTGTGTCTGAGAATGATCCCCCGATGGGCGTGTTGGCGCTGTTGAGCATGGTTGCGGTGATCGTGCCGTTGCCACCATCACGGGCGGCAACGTACATTCGCACCCTTCGGGGGGACAGATCAGCAAGAGAGTCGATTGTGATGACCCGCGGTAGCCCCAGCCCGCCGGTAAAGCGGATTTCCTTGTCTGACGACGTGGCCGGGAATGGCGTACCATCCGTCCAGGTGGAGGTGGTCCCGCTGCTGCCTCGCGCTCCGTTGGTTGCGTTGTTGACGACAGTCAGTTCGTTCGCGCCGACCTTCTCATTGAAGAACGGCGACCCCGTGATCGACGCGGTCCCGCCGAACTGTCTCCAGTCAAGAGACCCTTCGGTGGTGAGGTTGACATTCATGGAAGCGTATGTCACCGACGACCCGCTGACGGTCGCAGCAGACGAGTTATAGCTGCCTATGATGCAGAAGGCGGAAAGGATCGATACACGAGTGAAGAGCGAGAGAGGGCGTGCCATCGTATGTTTCCTTTAATGTCAACAAACGATTAGGCGTTTGTCTGATGTGTCGAACGTCGATCCCCTCCAGCGAACGCCAGAAGAGCTGCCTTTAAGCTACCGCGTGAAACGCGATGCGTCGAGGATATTCTGCCGTAGCTGCGCGATTTAAGTGCAAGAGCAACCCGGACGGTCCTCCGGCCCCTCACGCGAACTGCCCGAAGACCGGATCAATGCGCATCGGGTTCCAGCGGCCCGGCGAGTTCCTTCAGGAAGAACAGCTTGCCGGGCATCGTGGGCATCCAACTGCTGGGAATCCAGGGGGTTGGGCCGTGCTGAAGGGTCACGCACAGACTCAGGCCCTGCCACATGGCGCCGCGGTCGGGATAGGCCCCGTCCGCCCCGCCGATGCAATAGTCGGATTGCAGGAACAAGCCCGGACCGATTGAATTCGCGAAACAGGGGATGAGCGTGAATCGGCTGTTGAAGCTGTGCAGCGAGTTCTGTTCAACGGTCAGCGGATGTAGCGCCACGCCGATGCGGTGCGTCTGCTTTTTCCACTCCTCAACCGTGTTGTATTCCCCCGCCAGTTGCGGTTCCCAGAACGCAATGTGACACACACGGCCGATGCCGTATACCGTCACCAGTCGTCCGCCGGCTTCCTTCAGCTTGGCGATCTTGCCGGCGTAGGTAGGAAGATTCTGCTTCAGGGCGAAGTTTCTGTTCTGCGGCGGAATGCTGTACTTGGCAAGCGGCAGAAACAGCGCCTCCTTCATTGCATTTTCGAAACCGCCCTTCTTATCGCCGGGCATCGTGTTGCCGTCTTTGTCGGCCCATTCGTCCATGTTGAACGTGGTAACATGGTCGCAGTGCGTCTTGCTCTTTAAGATCCGCTTGACGACGGTCTTGTACATTCCCATCGGTCCGACGGGCAGAATGAGCGCCAGTTTCTGACCCTTCTTATGGGTTTTCTCGATTTCATCGGCAATGGCGTTGCCCATACGTTCATCCAGGTCGGCAACGCCTTTGACGACGACAGGCTTGAAGCCGGGATGCCAGAACTTCGCAGGCTTGGTGATCTTCTTTAATCCCATGGCGCCGCAGGCATCCATGCGTTTCAGATCCCAGCCGCGCGGATAAAAATGCTCCAGCAGGGAACCCTTGATGGTGTTCAGCATGGTCAAATTCGCAGCCATTATTCGTTCTCCTTCAGGGCAGTTTCTCAAGTGGGGTTTGGTCGATCTGGACGAGCAGATCCGCAATCAGATTGGTTACGTGTTCAAAGATTCGTTTCCCTTTTTCCGCGGTCGCACGCGATGGATCGCCGCTGCCGGTGTCGGGGTGGGTGCGCGCCCAGGGGCGCGGCGTCCACACGCCATTTTGCGAAAGCGCGGGAATGGTGAAGTCTTTGCGCTCACCAGTGCCGGCTTTACTCATGTCCACCAGGTCGGGACGCAGATGGAGGATCATGCTGGTTTCCAGTTCATCCGCGTGATCGCCGGGCAGTTCGATGATGCTGCGGATAAAGTTCGGATCCAACTGATACCAGTTGATGACCGCAATGAACGAACCGGTGATGCCGATGAGATCGCGAATCAGCGGCTTGAACTCGTTGCCGCCGTGTGAATTCAGAATAATCAGCTTGCGGATGTTCTGCTTTGCGAGCGACTTCACCACGTCGGAAAGAATTGCGAAGGCGGTAGTGGTGGAGAAATGAATCGTAGCGATCTGGTCGAGCTGCTGGGCGTTATTTCCATAAGGAATCGCCGGCAAAACGCAGGTCTTCGCGCCGCGCGCGTTGGCAAGCGATGCGGCGGTTTCGGCGACGCAGGCCGCCTGGATCGTGTCCGTCCCCTGCGGCATGTGATAGTTGTGCGCTTCGGTCGCGCCCCATGGGAGAATCGCCAGCGCAGGTCGCAGCGACTTCATGCCCTGATACGTTGAGTCTTGTGCGGAAACAGTCTTCATGCCAGAAAAACCTCCTCTATCGCCAGTTTTCAGATTTCACCCGCATCCGCGGAATAACGCAAGTGGAGGTTGCTGGCACATACGTTTACATGTTCAAATATGCAGCGAAGTCGATCAATCTCAACGCAACGGATTACCGTCGATTACAGCTGAGTTCACCGTCTTCCAGTACGCGCGGGAGCGAGAGACAGACGAACCCCCTGCTTTACCGGCCAAGGCTGCGGTCGATTGCGGAGAGCCTCTCCACGCCGCTTGCGGT
>Ga0105047_10018366_pt1 | contig 10839 bp, 9 predicted proteins | sample MAT04_FD_78384 | JGI IMG/M metagenome (GOLD analysis project Ga0105047, IMG submission 78384) | Freshwater microbial communities from Lake Fryxell liftoff mats and glacier meltwater in Antarctica - MAT-04 (megahit assembly) | ecosystem: Environmental > Aquatic > Freshwater > Ice > Liftoff...
AACCATAGCCTGAGTCGTTTTTCGGATCGAACCGTTCTGTCTCCGTTTCGGTCTGCGCCCCCGCAGGGCTCCGCATCCGACCGTGCAGCCAAGCATTGGCGTGCTTGGAATTGCTCAACGGGAGACACGCCTCAATGGCTTCAATCGTCAGCGTCGTCTCCTGGCCCCAGCCCAGGCGCGTCAGTTCTTCGGCGATAATCCGCTCGGCCCGCGCGGCGGCGCTCTCCTGCCGCAGGTCCCCGGCATGGTGCTCCCCTCCGCAACACCAGACGCGGCGCAGCACCGCCATGCCTTCCGCGTTGGTCTCCGGCAAGCGCTGGGCCTCCAGGCGCCGCTGCCATGGCTCCTGCCCGGCCGGCGGGTCCTCGGCGACCCCGGGCTCGCCCACCGACCGGGCCACCCGCCTCCACCAGATTGGCGTCCGGGGTTCCATGACCAGATGAGAGTGATTGTTCAAGGAGCGATCAGCCTGCACCTGCCAGCCGGTTATCTGGCCCGTCTCCGCCAGGGTTTTGAGAAAGTTCTGCTGGTCAACACCGTCCAGGATAATGGCCTCCCGCCTATCCCGCGACTCATGATATGATAGAGGGCACCGGGAAACTGAACTCGCAATCGGCGCGGCAAGGCTAGCATCCGACAGATCTTGCCGCCCCAAGCCAACCAAGCCATCCCTCATGCCATAGTTTGACCCCGCCCGACGACATTTTGGCTAGACGCGGAGGAAGATCTTTCGCTGGAACAGAAACCGGCAGATCAGGAAGGAGAAGCCTAGCGCCAGGAGAGCCATCACCAACTCGCCGAGACCGTGATGAACCTGCTCCAGGCCGGAGTGGATTTCGCCCCCGACGAGGCATTTGGCGATGGCTTCGAGTTTTACGAAGTGGGCGATCAGATAGATCGTGATCGCGTTCATGCCGATCCACACAAACGGCCGGCACCAGCCCCTGTGTTGTTTGATGTCGATCACATGATAGAAGATCGCCAAGAGTAGGGAACTAATCCCGGCAGTGAAGAGAACGAAGGATGAACTCCAGATCTTCTTGATGATTGGGAACTGCAGGTGCCAGAGGAGTCCAACACCAATCCCGACACATCCCCAGAGAACCAGCAGTCGAACTTTTCGCGCAGGTTCGACGGTTGGCTGCCTGATCAATATTCCGGCCAACACGCCCAACAAGCTCGAAGCGATCGCCGGCAACGTGCTCAGGAGTCCCTCGGGATCATGGTCGCCGTCCCATTTCCGCAGAGGCAGATACAGCTTGTCAATCCAGTTGGCGAGATTGTGACCCTCGGCGAAGTCCCCGGCGCCGAAGCCCGGAACGGGGATGAACGTGAGCATCGCCCAATAGCCGACCAGCAGCGAAACTGTCAGCGCGACCAGCTTGCGCGGACTCATCCAGACAAACGCCAACCCGGCCGCGCAGTAGCACAGCGCCAACCTCTGGAGCACTCCCAGCAGCCGGACCTGTTCGAGGCCGCCGCCGATGCCTCCGTAGGTCAGTACGCCCAGCAGGTAGAGAATCAGACTGCGCTTGAGGATCTTGCAGGAGGTTTGCGACTGGCCCTCGGTCGCCACGGCTTTGGAGAGGGAAAACACCAGCGAAACCCCGACGATGAAGGCGAAGAGCGGGAAGATCAGATCGTAGAAATGGAACCCGGCCCACGGCGCGTGCTGGAGCCGATCGTTCAAAGTCGGAGTCATCGGGAACATTTTGGAGAGCGCCTCGATGACCTCCTCCATGCCTACGATGAAGAACATGTCCACGCCCCGCAGCGCATCAATCGACATGATACGCGGCCGCGAGGTCGCCGCTCCGGGACCGGAAGTTTCGGTCAATGGCGTCAACAGTTCGGGTGTGGGCGATGCGGTAGTGGACATGCGCGGAATCTGCAGCCCGGGATTGAAGGTTCAAAGGAAAACCGTCGCACAGATCCTGTTCCCGAATTCCGAAGTTGGCACCACGGCAAACGCAGAAGGGGAGGCGGAAGCAATTCCCCAGCCTGGGAAACTTCCGTCCCGAGTCGGAGCGACCGCACCTTTGTTTCCTTCCTTGTCTTCCGCGGTTTCTGTCTCGGATTTGAAGATGAACAAGACTGACCGCACCATGCTCTTGACCGACCAGGAGACTCGCGATCCGACTCTGGACGATCTCATCAGCCTCTGACGCGCGCTGAACCAAGCTGCCGCCCACTATGTTATGGTCGGCGGTTGCGCCATCCGTGCCGCCGGGTATTCGCGCCCGACGTCGGATATAGACCTGCTGATCGAAACCGGCCCGGAGAACGAGGCGCGTGTCATCCAAGAGCTGAGGTCGCTTCCGGATCAAGCCGTGAAGGAAAGTCTCCCAGGTGAAGTCTAGGAATACAGGGTGGTCTGGGTGGCGGACGATATTCTCGTGGACTTCATGCGCAGCGGGTAGGATGTCCGCTATGCCGATGCCGGTCCAAAAGCCAACCCCGTTGGAGCGAACGGCGCTCGCATCCCCTTCGCCCCCCCCCTCACTCCCTGGAAGTCGAAGCAGACACACCGGGAGAAGGACATCCCGGATCGCCTGTTTCTCCGGCAAATCCTCGCCGCCCAAGGCATCAAGGTCGAAACCTCGCCCGCGCCCGCAAGGCCCACCGGTTTGCGCGCTTGGAATGAGTTGGATGCGCAGGGGCATCTGGCCCGCGGCGTGGGTGGAGCCACTCAGGCAGGGGCGCGTTTCAATAAGCCTGTTCGTGGGAACCGATGTTCACCAACACGAGCACCTCGTTCCCGGGCTTCGGATCATTTTGTTTGGAGAACACAATCCGGCAGTCGTAGTCTGTCGAACAGGCATGCCAGGCAGCCAGAGTTCAGCGTGCCTCGGGGGTCCTTTGCTCCCGCCGGTTTCCTCGTTCAGCTACAGCCACTCCGAACCGAAGAGAATTGACGTATGATGAAACAAATCCCAGCCCATTGGCTCGCGTTCTTGTTCGCGGGTTTCGCTTTGGCTGCTGACAAACCGGCCTATTCCGCCAAGCCCGTTCCTGACGACGTGGCCTTCTGCAAGGAGGTGCTGATCCTGCATCACAGTCACGTCGATGTCGGCTATACGCATCCGCAGTCCATGTATTGGGAACTCCAGAAGGGCTACCTCGACGCCGCCCTCGACATGCTCGACCGCACCGAGACGTGGCCAGACGATCTCTCGCGTCCGCGCTGGACCGCCGAGGCCACCGCGCCCGTGTTGCGATGGCTGCAAACGGCGCCGGCCAAGGATGTCGCGCGGCTCAGGAAGCATCTCAAGTCCGGACGTTTCGGCATCTCCGGCTTCGAATACAACACCACGCCGCTCAGTTCGTCCGAGAGCCTCGCGCGGCAGCTTTACCCAGTCCGCATGTTGCGCGAGCAGTTGGGCGCAGACATTCGCACGGTCAACCAGCACGATGTCACCGGGCTGCCGTGGGGCGCGGTGGACTTGCTGCTCGACAGCAAGATCGAGTTACTCACGATGGCCATTAATCTTCACCTCAGCGGCACGCCCATGCCGCGCCCGGCGGTCTATCGTTGGCGCGGGCCGAGCGGGCGCGAGTTGCTCGTGATGAACGGCGAGCACTACAGCATGTTCGATCAATGGTGCGACACGTCCTCGCGCAACCTGGAGACGATCCAGGCCGGACTCTACCAGTATCTCCGCCACGTGAAGGGTTTGAAGTATCCTTACGATTTCGTCTATCTCTCCGCCACGCACGCCCCGATGATGTATGACAACTCCCCGCCGAATCAGGACTTGCCCGGCCTGGTCCGGCAATGGAACGAGGAAGGCCGCCATCCCCGCCTCCGCCTGGTGACGCCGAACGAACTGCTCGTCCGCCTCAAACAGATTCCTCGCGACCAAATCCCCGTCGTCGCCGGCGACTGGACCGACTATTGGAATTTCGGCTCGGCCAGTTCTGCCGTCGAAACCACGCTCTCCCGCCAGATGACCGCCAACACCGCCGCCATTGATCTCCTGCGCACTTGGAACAAGGCCGACTCGCACACGGACACCGCGATCGCGCGCCTCTGGTACGACATCAACCTCTACAATGAACACACCTGGGGCGCGCACAACACGCTCGATGCGGACCATCCGTTCGTCGTGACGCAATGGCATCTCAAGGCGGCCCCGGCTTACGACGGCAAGCCACTCTCGGATTACCATCTCCGCCGCGAACTGCATCACCTGGCGCGCAACCCGTGGCAATCGTGGAAGACCGATGGCGTCCTCGTGGTCAACCCGACCGGCCTGCGCCAGAACTACTTTGTTCCCGGCACTTGGAAAACCAGCAGCAAAGAGATCGAGTCGCATTTCATGGGGACGGAACGCGAAGCCACCGCGCGTCCGCTCGACAAACTCTACGGCCCCGTGCCATTGGAACCTTTCAGTTGGCAAATCATCCCGTGGGTCAAACTTTCCGCCGCGCCCACCGCCGACACGATCAAGACCGGCCCTGACTTCATCGAAACCGACTACTACAAGCTGACCTTCGATGCCACCAGCGGCAAAGTCACCAGCCTCTTCGACAAGCAGCGCTGCCGCCAAGTGGTCGCGCCGGATGCGCCGTGGGGCTTCTTCCAACTCGTCCACGAGCGGCCCGCCAACCGCGAGCGCAGCGCCTTCCACGTCCGCAGCGTCGAGGGCGAGCGTTACGGTCGCACCGGCTGGAAACCCGACTGGCAGGCCACGCGCAAGAGCTACACGAACCAAGTCACCTGCAAGATCGAGCAGCACGACCGCTCCGCTACGCTGATCATCAAAGGCGCAGCGGAAGGCGTGGGCAAACTGGAGCAACGCATCACGCTGCACGCCGATTCGCCGATGATTGATCTGTCCGCCCGGTTCCTGAAGGAAGACATCCGCTCGCCGGAGTCCATTTACTTCGCCTTCCCGCTCAACCTGCCCGCGAACTGGCGCGCCCACTTCGATACCGCCGGCATTTCGACCGAACTCGACGCCGAACAAATTCCCGGCTCCTGCCGCGACTGGGTAACCGCCGAAACCTTCGCCAGCGTCCACGCGCCCGACTTCGGCGCGACCCTCTACTGCCCCGACGCGCCGTTGGTGCAGATTGGCAACTTCAACTGGGCGAAGAAACAGGACTTCATCCCGCGCCAGGCGAATCCGCTCCTGCTGGCGTGGCCGTTGAACAACTATTGGGAAACCAACTTCCGCGCCAACCAACCCGGCATCGTCGAATTCCGCTACAGCTTCACCACTCACGGCAGGTTTGATCCAACCCGTGCCGCGCTGGAAGGCCAGCAAACCTGCAATCCGCCCGTGACGCATCTTGTGCTCGACGACGCCACACCACGCCAGGGCAAGTTCCTCGACGTTCAAGGCGACAACGGGGTCGTCACCTACGTGAAGCCCGCCGAAGACAAGCAAGGCATCATCGCGCGCTTGGTCAACCTCGGCGACCAGCCCGTGACCGCGAAGCTGGCGCTGCCCGGTCACACCATCGGCAAAGCCTGGCTCTGCGGCACGCTGGAAGATAACCGCACCAAGCTCGTCGTATCCGGCGGTTCCGCCGCTTGCGAACTCCAGCCCCGTCAGATCACGACGGTCCGGCTGGTGCGCAAATAGGTTTCACATGACTCAACTCAGACACTTGTTGACGCTCCTTTCGCTCTTCAGCGGCATTGCGAACGCCGCGGACCTCGCGCTCGATCCGGTCGCAAAACACACCGCCGGCTTCAACCAACCGCTAAAGCATCTCCCGACGAGCGGGATGCCGGATGGATGCCAACACGAACCCCCTGCTGACGGAATTGCAGTGCGATGGCCCGGAGTCGGTGAACGTGTCAGTCCACCCCGTCACCACTCTGCCCCAAGACAGCGTGACCGGTCGCCACCGCCGCGGAACCATTCGCTTCAAGGCGGACGCCCATGGCGGAGACCCCAAAACTCGCGGACACCGCCCCCGCTGTGATCGCGGGCCGGCTGCGGATCGAGCTTCACCCCATCCAGGTTCCCGCCGGCAGCTTACGGTGACGGCCCGCCGCGCCCGCCGAGATTAGCCCCCGGCCACGCCGTCAGACGTGCGGTTAATACTTGGCCCGCCCGCCTTGACGCTGCGCGCTTCGCCCCTACCATGCGCGCTCGTTTCACCCTAACCGCAACCCGAACTACGCACTACCCAGCACACCTATGAGCCTCATCGTTGACATCAAAGCCCGCGAAATCCTCGATTCCCGCGGCAACCCCACCGTCGAAGCCGACGTCCTCCTCGACAGCGGCGTCGTCGGCCGCGCCGCCGTCCCCAGCGGCGCCAGCACCGGCGAACACGAAGCCATCGAGCTCCGTGACGGCGACAAGAAACGCTACCTCGGCAAAGGCACCATCAAAGCCGTCGCCAATATCACCGGCAAAATCCTCCCTCAGCTCCGCGGCCTCGATGCGACGGATCAGGTCACCGTTGACCAGACCATGCTCGCCCTCGACGGCACCGAGACCAAGTCCAAGCTCGGCGCCAACGCCATTCTCGCGGTCTCCCTCGCCTGCGCCAAGGCCGCTGCCGAGGAACTCGACCAACCCCTTTTCCGCTACCTCGGCGGCGTCAACGCCAAGGTTCTCCCCGTCCCCATGGCCAACGTCATCAACGGCGGCGCGCACTCCGACGCCCCGATTGATTTCCAGGAATTCATGATCATGCCGCTCGGCCTGCCCACCTTCAGCGAGGGCCTGCGCGCGATCACCGAGACCTTCCACGCGCTCAAAGGCGTGCTCAAGGGCAAGGGCCTCAGCACCGCCGTTGGCGACGAAGGCGGCTTCGCTCCCAAGCTCGGCAGCATTGAAGACGCCCTCGACGCGATCCTCAGCGCCATCAAGGCCGCCGGCTACAAATCCGGCAAAGACATCTTCATCGCGTTGGATCCTGCCGCCTCCGAGTTCTACACCGGCGACAGCACTTACACTTTCAAGAAGAGCACCGGCCAGAAGATCACCGGCGACGAGATCGTGGACCTCTACGCCAAGCTCGTGGCCAAGTATCCCATCGTCAGCATCGAGGACGGCTGCGGCGAGAGCGATTGGGCCACCTGGAAGAAGCTCACCGACAAGATCGGCGATAAGGTCCAGCTCGTGGGCGACGACCTGTTTGTCACCAACGTGAAGTTCCTCCAAAAGGGCATCTCGACCGGCACAGCCAACTCGATCCTCGTCAAAGTGAACCAGATCGGTTCCCTCACCGAGACGCTCGACGCCGTCCAGCTCGCGCAGTTCAACAAATACACCGCCGTGCTCAGCCATCGCTCCGGCGAGACCGAGGACGCCACCATCGCCGACATCGCCGTGGCGACGAACTGCGGCCAGATCAAGACCGGCTCCCTCAGCCGATCCGACCGGTTGGCGAAGTACAACCAACTCCTCCGTATCGAACAATTGCTTGGCAAGAACGCCGTCTATGCCGGCACCAGCGCGCTGCCGAAGCGGCGCTGAGCTTGGTTTCAGCCATGGCCGGGACTACGTTCCGGCCATGGAACTTAAAGCACAACCAGTTCAATATATGGGCGAAGTTAGAGTCAAAGTCCGGATCACCAACTCCGCCGATGCGCAAGCGGCCCAAACGGGCAAGTTGCCGCTGGACAAGGCGCGCAGGGTGGAGGCAGACGCCTTGCTTGACACTGGTGCCGTCCGCCCCTGCATCCCTGCTCCGTTGGTGGCGCGATTGGGCCGCTTGCCTTTCGCAACCTCCTTGGTGGAATACGCGGATGGCCGGAAGGAAGCCGTCGGCTTGGTGGACGGGCTCCGGTTTGAGATCATGAACCGGCCCTCCTCCGATGAGGCGCTCATCCTTGGGGACGAAGTGCTCATCGGTCAAACTCTCTTGGAGAAGATGGATTTGATGGTGGACCGCCTCAGGCACTGCCTCGTGGGGAACCTGGCTCATCCGGATGTAGCCGTGAGCAAAGTGAAGTAACCCACCGCGAGCGCCGACTGCGGCCAGATCAAGACCGGCTCCCTCAGCCGCTTCGACCGGCTGGCGAAATACAATCAGCTCCTGCGCATCGAACAGTTGCACGGCAAACACGCCGTCTATGCCGGCACCTGCGCGCTGCCCAAGGGGCGGTAAGCGAACATAGGAAGCAAGAACCGGAAGTCAGGCGACTGGCTTCCGGTTTTTCGTTTAGAAGCAGTGGAGGGCAGCCGGTATCAAGGGCGCTGGCATATTTTCGAACCCTCACTTGGACGTGTGATCTGACGAATCAGCGGGCGCAGACGCGCAAGGAAATCTTCCGGCACCCCGGCCTTTCGCAGGAACTCATCGGGAATCCGGCCGCTACTCTTATAGCGAGTATCGAGGCCGATGGAGGAAGGGCCCAGGTGCTTCACCGCGTCAAGCCCGCGTGCATCAATCATATCAAGGTCAGCAAGAATCGTGGCGCCGATCATGGCGTCGTCCCAATACGAGCCGCCAAGGTTGGCATGACTCAGGTTGGCGCCGGTCAGATTGGCGCCGTTGAGGCGGGCATCCCTGAGGTCGGCGCGGCTCAGGTCGGCACCGTTGAGATTGGCAAAACTGAGGTTCGAGTATCTCAGGTCACAACGCAAAATGGCCCCAACCAATTCGGCCCTGCCCAAGTCAGTCCTGCTCAACATGGCACCGTGAGTTCAGCACCGATCAGAGTGGCCTGGCTCAAGTTGGCACCGGTGAGATTCGCCTCTGCAAGCGCCGCCCTGCTCAAATCCGCACCCTTGAAGTTGGCAGTGCGAGTGAATCCACCTGCGTCGGGCTTCCGAACCACACCGCACAGGTTCGCATAGACCATCCCGGCACCGCTCAGATCCGTTCCTCCAATATCTGCGCCGCTCAAGTCGGCACCGTTGAGGTTGACCTGCCGCAAGTCCAAGTCTCTGAGACTTGCACCGCGCAAATCAGGGTTGGTGCCACTATCACGCTGCCGCCACTCGTTCCACACAGCGACGCCTTTCTCCAACAGTTCCAGGTGTTCTTTGTTCGCCATATGTCGAGGGAATAGCTGCGGGAGGCTGGCGAGATTGGGACTCCCCCGCAAGGACCAGGATGACGACTGACCGTGTGAAATCAAAGCAGCGACCATTGCTGAAATGGCTGTGGCCACGAACTGCGGCCAGCTCAAGACTGGCTTGCTCAGCCGCTCGGATCGTCTGGCGAAGTAAAACCAGCTTCTCCGCACCGGGCAATTGCCTGGCAAGAACGCGGTTAATGCCCGCACCAGCGTGCGGTCGAAAGGGCGTTAAGGCAGTTGCTCCGGCCCCGCGGGTCCCCCACGTCGCGCCGCGACCCATCTTTCTCCTCGCAACACAAAACCGGCAGTCAGGCAACTGACTGCCGGCTTTCGTTGCCGCGAGTCGCGCCGCGGCGAATCCACTCCGCACAGCGTGGAAGGAGAGTTCGGCAATTTCTGCTCCCTCCCGCTCTCAGCTCATCAGCAGCATCTGTTTCGGCGTGCGCAGCCACTCCAGGGGGAGGCGCAGCGACCGCCAAGCAGCGGGGAGTCCGTGAGCTCGCCGAGGCCGCCTTTTTCATCGTCACGATAAGCCGCTGGCGCCCGAGACCAGCCGCGAAACCAGCCGGCGGAGGTCGGTCTTCAGCTTGTCTCCGGCTTGAATGACTGTTGCCACGAATTCCGCCAACTCCCGCGCACTGACGAGCGGATGGGTGAAGTTGGGGTCAAACTGGACGTCCATCGGCCGCCGCGCGCCGGTCGGGAGGAAGGCACTGCCAAGACGCATCAACCGTGGTCGCTTGGCTGGGCATAGTCGGGGCTTTTCAGGCCACGTGCGCGCGCCGCCAAGCCGCTGCCAGAGCGTCGCCCCGGGGACCTACTCCAGCACGACCTTCGCGTCGTCCAGGATGACGCTGAACTTGTAGCCCGCGCCAAAATCCTTATCGGCGGACAGGAGACCGGTCACCAGCACCGTGTCCCCGACCTTGGCGGGCGTGCTGGTGGTGATGGTCAGGTCGTTGCTGCCTGCCGTGCCGGTGCCGTCCTGAATGTGCAGCCAGTTCTTGCCCATGATCTGGGCGTTGTATTTGACCACCTTGCCGCGCACGGTGACTTCCTTGCCCGCCAGCTTTTGCTTGCCGGCGAAAACTTCCTGAATGGTCTGGCCGCCCTTGGCCTTGGTAATGCCGGTCAACTCCACTTTCGGCTTCGCCGCGCCGCTGCCCAGCGGCGGATGGTCGGCCGGCAGCGTGGCGGCGCCACCGGTCATCGGCGGATGGTTGGCGGGCAGCTTGGGATCACCGCCGCCGATGGGCGGGTGCCCGGCGGGGAGTTGGGCCGTGGCATCGCCAGAGCCCAGACTGCCCGCGAAGTAGATCATGGGAAAATCCCGGTCCAACGATTTGCTGTGGTAATTGGGCATCGGCATGCCGTCGGTGATGGTCATCGCGTCACCGACCTTGACCACGGTTTTCGGGGCGGCGGCCCAGAGCTTCTCCGTGCCGGCCTCGACCCGGACGTAGGTGTAGCCGGCGGCGTCCATCGTCTCGATTACTTTGCCAGAAAACGTGCGGTTGGCGTCGGCGGGCGCGGCGGTGGTGGCCTTGTTCGGTGGGGCGGCGGGCGTCGTTTGCCAGGCGCCGGTGCGGACGCGGTCCTGGGCGTAAGTCGAGGCGAGGGCCAGGAGCAGGGCGCTGGCGGTGGTAAGGAAGTGCTGATGAATCACAAGTGGGGTGGATGCAGGTTGCGGGTGAACGGAGGCCACAAGGGCCAGTGTGGGTCGGAACGTAGCAGCAGAACGCGGCTGGCGACAAGCGGCTTCAGGCCGGGCTGCCATGCCAGGACCAACCCGTCATGACTGGCACCCGCCGACGTTCGTCCGGTTGGAGGGCACTGGGCCGCGT
>Ga0105047_10018367_pt1 | contig 10838 bp, 7 predicted proteins | sample MAT04_FD_78384 | JGI IMG/M metagenome (GOLD analysis project Ga0105047, IMG submission 78384) | Freshwater microbial communities from Lake Fryxell liftoff mats and glacier meltwater in Antarctica - MAT-04 (megahit assembly) | ecosystem: Environmental > Aquatic > Freshwater > Ice > Liftoff...
GCGCCGATTGAGCAGCGTGCGCAATCTTCATAAAAATCCCGCACAGTACACTACTCAGTCCACTCCGGTTGCACCGCTACGGTGATTAAACCGAGCCTGCGACCTTCGCTTAAGAAGCGGCGCACCGCAGCCCGCCCCTTCTCACCGTAATCAAGGGTGTACTCATTGACGTACATGCCGACGAACTTATCGGCCTTCTCTTTTCCCATGTCGCGAGCGTAGCGCAACGCATAGCTCAGCGCCTCGTCGCGGTGCTCCAGGCCCCATTTGATCGAATCATGCAAGTGCCGTGAAATGTGCTGAATACGATCCTTTCCAATGTCCTTGCGGATGCCATTTCCGCCCAGCGGGAGCGGCAGGCCGGTCCACGCGCCCCACCATTCGCCCAGGTCGATGACCTTTTTCAGGCTGCCGCTGGCCTGCTCGTGATAAGTCAACTGTCCTTCGTGAATGATCAGCCCGCCGTCGAACTCGCCGGAGGCCACGCGCGCGATAATCTCGTCGAACGGAACGACCACAGTCTTGAAATCCAGCTTTGCAAGCGCCGGACCATCCGCCGCCCGGCCGGTTATTACGTCGCCCGTCGAGGTAATGTTCTGCTGTCCATCCGATCCGGCGGCAAAAAGATTCAGAGCCAGGAACGCGCTGGTGCGCGTGCCCGGGACGGCGATGGTCTTCCCTTTCAGCCAGGCGCGCGCGTCTTTGCCTTTTGCATCCGCCTTGCCGGAGAACTCCTTCGCCACGATCATCGGGCCGTAATTGTCGCCGAAGCTCGCTCCGTGCGGCAGCAGAATATATTTGTCGGCAACGTAACAATACGCATGAAAACTGAGCGCCGTGACTTCGTACTTGCCCTGTTCGGCATCGTGGTTGAGCGTCTCAATGTCGATCAAGTGATGCTCGTAGCACTCCGGTTTTGTATCGAACTGAGGGAAAGTGAGCGCATAAAACATGAACGCGTCGTCGGGATCGGGCGAATGTCCGACGCGTACGGTGGCTTTTCCGGCTGCTGCAGGCTGCATCATTTCAGTTTTTCCATTGCAAGAGTGATCTTCGTATGAAGGATAGGAAATGCAGCGGAAACTGCAATCGATAAGTTGGTGGCGCAGCTCTGGAGTCTGTGTCAAGTTTGGTTCGTATTGCGGTTGCGGTTGCCGTTGTTTCCCCTCCTCTTGAGGGAGGGGGTAGGGGGCGCGGTAAGCGCGTACTTGCAAGCCATCATGGGTGGAGCAGACATTCCTGTCTGCTCGTTCATGACCGGGCAGACAGGAATGTCTGCCCCACCACGGCGCGCTCACCCCTCACCCCGCGTTCGCTACGCTCACGTCGACCGTCTCCCTCAAGGGGAGAGGGAAAGGAAAAATAATGAACGTAAAAGCCCGGCCGGTAAATGGAAAAACTATGGCAACCGAAATTCAAGGCCCCATCGAGTGCTTCCCCAACCGGCACCCCGATCGCGACTACGAGATCAAGATCGTCGCGCCCGAATTCACTGCCGTCTGCCCGCGCACCGGCCAGCCCGACTTCGCCACGCTGACACTGACCTACACACCCGACAAGCTCTGCATGGAACTGAAGAGTTTCAAAATGTATCTGCAGAGCTACCGCAACAAAGGCATCTTCCACGAGCATGTCACCAACGAAATCCTGAACGACTTCGCGCGAAGCTGCAAGCCGCGCCGCATGACGCTAATCGGCGAATTCAACGCCCGCGGCGGCATCACTACAACCGTGACCGTGAGCTACGAAATGCCGAAGGCGAAAAACGGGCCGCGTTGAGTGATCAGGGCTGCTGCAAAATTTCGTCAGCGTATTTTTCGAAATGTTCCCCCAGCGCACGATAGCCTGCCCGCCGAGCATCCTTGATCGACCACTCACCCAATGCATTGGCCTTTACGAGCACAGTGATCTGCTTCTCGCGCCCCCACTTCGCGCCCCATTCACGCGCCTCGGTGAAATGCTTCTCGACTTCCGCTTCCGGCTTCTTCTCCTCGCGCGCCACCAACGCCAGGTGCAGGTGGTAATAAGGATTGAAGACGCTCCAGCGCGCCGCGCATACGACTGCAGCCGCCGCCAATAGCGCACAGCAGAGCAACCCCGGCCCCAGCCGGCGATGCGTGCGCCAAAGTTCAAAGACGGCGGCGAAGATCGCTCCGAATATGAATCCGCCCAAATGCGCCCAATTGTCGATCGGCCCCATCATCCCGCTCCAGCCCAGCGCAAAATAAAACAGCACTAGGTAACAGAGCTCGCGCACAATTTTATTCCGCCAGGCGTACTTCAAGACCGGCACCTGAAAGACCTGCGCCACAATTTGAGCGCCCAGCAATCCGAAGATGCTCGCCGAGGCGCCAGCCGCATTATGGCCTCCGAATATCTGGCTGAACGCGATGCCGCAGATTCCCGAGACAAGATAAATCGAGCCGAAATTCGAACTTCCGAAATACTCTTCCGCGCTCGGTCCAAGCCGATAAAGCGACATCATATTCAAACCGATATGGAGCATGTGGACGTGAAGGAAGCTGGGCGCGATCAACCGGATCCACTCCCCTTCCCACGTCAGTTCGCGCATGCTACTGCCCATGCGGATCAGCGTGAGTCCATCAATGTTGCCGAGATTTTTTGCGTAATAGGCCAGCACAAAATACATCACCACGTTTACCGCGATGATCAGAACCGAGAGCGGCGCAACGGAGATAAGATCGGTTTTTCCCTGGTTCATGAGCGCATTCCGAGCGCAGTCTTAAGCCTCTGCACGGCTGCGACTTTTAGCGCCGCAACCCAGAGGGGAATCGAGAACAGGATTCCGAAAAAGAGCCCGCTGAAGCAGGTCCAGATTCGCACCTCGTCCACAGTGATGCCTTTGAACTGCGGATTCTCCTGAAATGTCTTCAACACTTGGTCGTCGATCGGAAAGCCCAGCAGCATATTGATCGGCATGCAGAGCATCACCGCCAGCGCCGCTGAAATAAAAACCTGCGCCGGCCCTTCCTTCATCTGCAGCATGCTCCAGAACATGCCCACGATCAGCAGCACATTGAAAAGTGTCAGAATTGCCGCAGTGTCCTGTTGCAGCGCCTGCATCGTCATGATCAGCATCACTCCGCTGGCCATTCCGGTGACCACAACACTCAGCCCGCGCCACATTGCCGCGGAGCGTTCGGCCAGATACAGCACGCGCGCGATGACCATCGCTTTCTGCTTTTGCGCATCGGCGTCGTGATCTTGATCCAGATTTGAATTGCAGAAGCGGCATTTCTTCGCCGCCGCCTTGATTATTTCCGCGCAGACCGGGCAGCGCAGCGTGGCAAGGCCATCCGCTGACGCAGGAGTCGTCGGCACGAGCGCCGGTCCAGCCTGCAACGTCGCTTGCGGAGTCGAACCCACGGGCGCGCTCGGCGCTGGCAGAACCGGCGGCGGAGCGGACGGACCACGCTCCATGTCGATCAAGTGACTGTCGCGCCTCTGATCGGATTCCGTGGATCGCGCCGCCAGAGAAACCGGAGCCTTGCTTTCAGCATTTGCTCCAGCCGGAGCAGACTCCAGGGGCTGACTGCTGGGCGCTGCCGGAGTCGGAATCAGATTGCGCTCGCTGCAGGCCGGACATGGCACCCGGCGTCCGGCGTACTGATCCTGAGCCCACATGGCCTTATTACATTTTGTGCATGAAAAATAAATGGGCATCGGCTCTTCCTGTTGAAAAGTTATTTTAAGGGAAGAACCTTTGAACTCAAGTGGCGACTGCCCCGCCAACCATCAACTTCGCGGCCGCGTGCTCACTCATTTCGCTCCGCTTGAGCCAGCCGGCAATGGCCCCGCGTCGCAGCACAACCATCTTGCTGGAGACCGCCAGCAGTTCCGGCAGATCGCTGGATATCACCAGCACCGCCGCGCCGCGCGTGCTCAGTTCGGAGATCAGTCGGTGGATCTCCGCCTTCGATCCGACGTCGACTCCGCGCGTCGGCTCGTCAAGAATGATGATTCCCGGTTCGGGTTGCACCGAGAGCCATCGCGCGAAGAGCACCTTCTGCTGATTGCCTCCCGAGAGACTCAGCACCGGCGAATCCGGGTGCGCCGATTTTACTTTCAGCGACTCGAACGCCGCCGACGCCTCGCGCCGCTCGCCCCCTCGCCGCAGCAACCCAGCACCTGGCGAAAAGCGGCTGACGAATGGCAGCGACCAGTTCGCGGTTCCCGACATGCCCAACACCAGACCTTCGCGTTTGCGGTCTTCGGTCAGATAGACAAGTCCGCGCGTCAGGCTCGCGCGCACGCTCCGCTCGTCGTAGCGTTTGCCGTCCAGCCAAACGTCGCCCGTCGCGCCCCTGTCGAGCCCCACGATCGCGCGTGCCAGTTCAGTCCGGCCCGATCCCACCAAGCCCGCCACGCCGAGCACTTCGCCCGCGCGCAGATCCAGCGAGATTCCCTCGAAGCGGCGGCGCTGCGGGTCGCAAAGATTCTCGATCTTCAGCCGCACCGGCGGCGCCCACACCATCGTCGATGCAGGCGTCTCCCTCAGGCGCTCGGCGGAAAGATGCTCAAGCAGTTCATGTTTAAGCTCGCGCCCGATCATCAACTTCACCACATCGTCGCTGCTGCGCCCGCGCAACGGAGCGGTCTCCACGTGGCGGCCGTCGCGCAGAACCGTGCTTGTATCGCAGAGCGTGAAACCCGAATCGGGGCTGCCGAAAATCTCTTCCATGCGGTGCGAGACATACAGCACGCTGACGCCTTCGGTCTTCAACTGCGCCAGTATCTGCGCCAGTTTCGTCGCCTCGCCGCGCGAAAGCGCGCTCGTCGGTTCATCTAAAAGGAGCAGCTTCGGCTGCCGCGCAATCGCGCCGGCAATCTGCGTCGCCTGAGCCTGCCCGGTGCTCAGCCGCGACATGGGCCAGTCGGGATTGATCTCGGTCAACCCGAGGCGCTCCAGCCGCCGCAAAGCCTCCGCGCGCATCTCGCCACGCCGCAAAAATCCCAGCCGCGAAGGCAGCTCGCCCAGCATCAGATTTTCGGAGACCGGCAGATTGGGACAATACGACAACTCCTGCGGCACGAGCACCACGCCGGCCTGCCGCGCCGCCGCTGGCGAGGTCGGCATATAGCGCTCGCCATCAAGTAAAATGCTTCCTGAATCCGCGCGCTGCTGCCCCGCCAGAATCTTGATCAGCGTTGATTTGCCCGCGCCGTTCTCGCCAAGCAGCGCATGCCGCTGCCCATCCTGCATGGCAAAGCTGACATCGCTAAGCGCCGCAACGCCGCCGAAATGTTTGCCGATGGATTGAACTTCAAGAATGAAGCGCATGGATTCAGGTTAATCCAGAGACGTTCCAACCGCGAACTTACTTCGCCGTCTTCAACGACTCCAGATACGCGATCAGTGAGTTCAGTTCGTCCAGCGTCAGCGTATCAGCGATGCCGACGGGCATGATGGAGAACTCCAGGTTGCCGCGCTTTTCGATGTCCTTCGCCGCCAGCAGCGTGGCTTCGCCGGTGGCGATGCGCACTTCGATTTCGTCGGCGCTTTCCTTGGAAATGAATCCTTCGAAGCGGCGTCCATCTTTCATCTTGATAAGCTGGCTCTGGAATCCCTGCGCGATCTTGGCGCTGGGCTTCAAGATCGATTCGAGCAGCTCGGCGCGCTTATAACGCGTCGCCACGTCTCCCAGGAACGGTCCCTTCAACGTCTCGGCCTTCGTGACGGTGTGGCACGAAACGCAGCGCTGCTTCAGAAAAAGTTCGGCACCCATTTTCTCGTCGCCTTTTCCTTTCATGACCGCTGCGATCACGTCGTCGACCGGCATCGATCCGACCGTCGGCTTGGCGGGAGCTGCGGCGACGCCCTTGGCGTCGATCTTCAAGGCTTTCGCCGCCACACCGGCCGCGGCGGCGACGTCGGCATTGCCGTCGGCGAGTTTCTCTTTGATCTTCGGCGCGTAGCCGTCCATCTTGGCGTGAGCGATGGCCTTGAGCAGCTCGGGCGCGCCGGGCTTGGCCCAGCCTGCGTCGATGGCCTTCGCGGCGCCATCCTTCTGGTCCTTCTTGGCCTGCTTGTTGGCGGCGACTTGAATCAAGACCGCAAAAGCCAATTCCCGTTCAGCGGCTTTGTCAGACTCAGAGAGCTTGGCGAAATAGCCGACCTGCCCGCTGCGCTTGCCGTCGCGCGTAAAATCTTCGCGCGCCCGCACCAGTTCCGGCTTTGCCTTATCGCCTGAACTGAATGCAATCAGCGCGCGCGTCTGCGCGTCCTGCCACTTCAGCGCGCCAAAGGCCTTAAGCCGCAGCGCCGCCTCTTCGGTCTCCGACAGCGAAATTTTCTCAAGCAGCGCCATGCCTTCCGCAGGAATTTCCTTGCGTCCAGCCAGCATGGTGACGACGTTGGCGCGAGTCGCCGGATCCTGATCTGCCATCTTCAGCAGAATCGCCATTGATTCGGGCATATCAATTTTGTGCTTTTGAATGTCGAACGGCAGCGTCCTCAAGATCGCTGTATCGCCGCTGTTCAATGCTGCCTTCAATGCTGCACCGATCTTTTCTGTCGACTCCCAAGTCGCTGTTTTGAAGTACGGTCCGCTGCTATCCGGACGCGTGTTCCACCAACTGCCATCCCACTGCGCTTCCTTGAAATACAGGCGGCAGAGCGCCTTCAAAATGCCCTGCTTCAGGGCCGGATCCTGCGCTTTGCCGAGCCGCTCCAGCAGTCCGTCGACAACTTTGGAATCGTGCAAGACCTGCAGCACTCTCAATATCGCTGGCGCGGTCGTCGGCGATTTATCAAGTGCTTTAAGACACTCCTCGCCGGCGTTGAGCGCAATGAGACTGCGCATCGCCAGATGCGCGACGGCATAGTCGCCGTCGCCGAGCACCGGAATGAGCGCTTCGATCGCGTCGCGGCGATCCAGGCGCAGCAGTGCAATCGTGGCCTGCAGACGCACGCGCGGATTGGCGTCGCCAAGCGCATCGGCGAAAACTTTCGTGGGCACATCTTTGCCTTCGCTCTTGCGGTCGGCCAGAGCGCGCAGCGCGTACTCCTTAAGGGAAGTATTGGCAGCCATCTTGATCAGAGCCGCGTTGGCTTTCTCACCCAGAAGCAGCTTGAGCGTAAATATGGCGGCGACACGCGGCGCCATCGGGCCGTCGGCCAGCGCCAGTTTTTCCAGTCCATCGGTGAACTCGGGCTTCGATCCGCGGCGCACTATTTCGTGCTGCGTGTGGATGCGTTTGAAGTGACTGTTGGAGGCAATGAATTTGATTAGATCGGCGTCGCTGGCTTTGCCCAAGTCCGGAAATGGAGCGGCCTTGTTCTCGTTGCAGGTCACGCGGGTCACGTAACCCACGTCGGGCTTGGCGTAGCTGAAACCGCCGTTCTTCCAACTGCAGATGTACAGCCGGCCTTGGCCGTCGACTTCCATATCCGTTGCGCGAGAGAGTTCGACGAACGGAATCTGCTGCGCCTTGAAACTGGCGCCGTTGGCTTCGAGCGGGTGGCGGAAGACGGGGCCGCGGCCCCATTCGCAGGTGTACAGCGCGTTGCCGAATCCCTCGGGAAAACCGGGCTCATCGAGAAAGAGCGAACCGCACGGCGAGCCGCCGCCGTAGTCGACAATCTCCGGAATTATCTCGTCGCGGAAGCTTTTGTAATACGACGGATAGCCGTAGTTGGCGCCCGCGATGACGTGGCTCAAATGCACATCCCAGCCATCACCGTCGTTGGTGTTGTCGCGCGTGAACAGGTCGAGCAGCGGGCTGACGGCCACGTCGTAAATGTTGCGCTGGCCGCGCGAGACGATCTCGAGCTCCGTGCCGTCCTGGCGCACGCGAGCCACGCCGCCACCCTGGTACTCAAGCTCTTTGCCGCTTTTGTCGATGGCTTTGAAAAATCCGAAGTCTCCGGCCGCGATGTAAATCCAGCCGTCGATGCCAATCTGAATCTGATTGGTGGTGTGGTCGGCGCCGCGCGGATGCTTGTGCCCGCCGCCCATTTTCGTAATCAGAATCTCGGGCTCAGAGGCAGTGCCGTCGGCGTTGATCTTGAAGACAGTCAACGTCGGCGGATTGAGCACGAATAGTTTGTCGCCGGTGTGAACCAGGCCGCGCGGGCTGTCGAGCTTGGCGAACGGAACAACTTTCTCAGCTTTGCCATCGCCGTCCGCGTCGATGCAGCGGACGATGAAACCGCGATTGGGATCGTGCCCCAGCGAGCCGTTCTGATCGATGGCGACGAACAGATCGCCATTCGGCGCGCACGTCAAGCCCGTGGGATAACCGACTTCCGGCGGCGCCGCATAAAGCGTGGCCGTAAAGCCGTCCTGCACTTTCACATCAGCGAGAAGTCCCGTGGTTGCGGCAGGTTTGAAGACTGGCTTGGATGCATCTCCACCAAACGCGCACGCGGCGGCGAAAGCACTCATTAAGGAGAAGCATTGTAGAAAACGGAACGGCATTTTATGGAACCTCCAGGTCAACAATTGTTACGCGACGATGCCGGCGCAAGTGCGCGGCAAAGTCCCATTGTGTGTAAACCAGAGAAGACGGATGTGTGGGAGATTCTTGACAAGACGGATAAGACACAGTCCCCCATGACCGCGCTGAGGGCTACTTCAAAATCTCTTTCAATACTCGGCCCTCGGCAGTCGGCAATTCCACACCCAGCAGCTTCGCGATCGTCGGCGCCACGTCCAGATTCTTGATGGGCTCAATAACGCCGGGTTTGATGCCGTAGCCCCACGCGATGAACACGCCGTTCATCTGCGGATCGGAGTTGAGGTAACCGTGGTGGCCGGGATAGGTGGTGGGATCGTCGAGATTGACGTCGACGACAGCGTCACCTTCCGCAAGAGCACCACTCATTCCGTAACCGGCTCGAGCGGGCACGAAGAGATCGCCCATCTGGACGTTGTCGTCCGGCGAGGGCAGTCCGAGCGTCGGGTAATCGGCCGGCTCGAAAACTTTTTCGATGCCTTCCAAACCGTTAAAATACTCCTTCAACTTGGGGATCAGTTCAGCTTTCTTCGACGGATCGGTGATGTAAAGCATCGTCGATCCGCCAGACGATTGCGCGTACACGTCGCACGAAGTGATGGTCAGTCCAGCCGATTTCAACAACCCGTTATCGCGCAGCACGATATTGGGACGGATGATGCGCCGGGCGGTTTTGAAACCGTGATCGGTGGTGATGATCACTGTTGCTTTTTCTTTCAGGCCGGCCGCGCTCAGCGAATCCATGATGCGCTTGATGCAGGTATCGGCGAAAGCGTACGCGGTATGGCTGGGCTGCGATCCGGGCGCATATTTGTGATTATGCGTGTCCGTATTGAGCAGATGAAAGAGGAGCAGATTGGGCTTGTGCGCCTTGATGATGTGCTCGCCGGCGCGCGTCCACGCCTCGTCGCGCCAGGCGCCGCTGCGCTTGCTGAAGGTCTCCAATTCTGCGGCAGTCATCACGCCGGCCTTAATCATCTCCTGCGGAATAGCGCCGATGACATCGGGGCGCTCTTCGAACTCCCAGGAGAATGTCCCGGCTTTCTGCACGGGAATCCAGTCGACATGCGCCGTCGTCAATCCCGCCTTATTCGCCACGTCGTAAATCGTGGGCACGCGGACCAGTTCATTCTTATCGCGCCACTGTTCGAACTTTGGCGGAACGCCGGGGCCCTGGCGCAGCAGCATGCCATTGAAGAGAACGCCATGCCGCGCCGCGGTGCAGCCGGTGACCAGCGAGGTGTGATTGGGCCACGTGATGCTTGGGTTGGCCGATAGCATCGATTTGGCCATCGCGCCCTGCGCCGCCAGCGTTTTAAGGTTGGGCATGCAGAGCGACGGGTCGTCCCACAACGACGCCGGAAACCCGTCGACGGTGATCAGCACCACGATGCGATCCTTCGCCGGAATCTCGACGGAGTAAATCGACTGACCGAAGCAAAGGACGAACAGAAGTAACAACAGACGCATGCGCAGACTCCTGGAAAATCACACAAAAGATTCCTTCTAATAACGGAGCGCGCTTGCGCAGTACAGCGCGTTAAGGCAGAAATAGTTTATCGCGTTTTCAATTTCCCGTGTGCCAGTCTCCGCACTGGTAAGCGTCCTCGATCCGGCCCTCGGACGCGCACCAGTGGCACTATTTCGTCCGAAGGCCCAGAATTCATTTCGTCTCCCGCCAGAGCCACTTCAGCGCGTCCGGAAAAACCGATCCGGCGTGCTTGCCGTTATGGTAGCCCTTGCCGGTGATGAACTGGTAATCGTACTTTTTGTACTTCAACGCCGCGGCCATCTGCTGATTTGAAATCCACCAACTGCCGTGTTCGTTGTCGACGTCGTTCTCGCCGTCCTGCAGGTAAACGCGCAGCGGCTTGTTCGGCGTTTTGCGCAGGACGAACGGGATCACGTGTCCGCCGCGAATGTTGGTGAAGCTGCCGATCTGGCTGAGCACTTTTCGGAAGGCGTCGGGTTTTTCCCAGGCCACGGTGAAGGCGCAGATGCCGCCGGACGACATGCCGCAGATCGCGCGCTTCTCCGGATCGTCGGTCAGCTTATATTTCTTGGCGACCTCCGGCAGGATTTCTTCGAGCAGAAACTTCGCGTACTGATCGCCGAGCGAATCGTATTCGAAGCTGCGATTGTTGGCCTTCCACGCCTCCTTGGGCACTTCCTCGCCCTTGTGGCCGGGGTTGAGAAAAATGCCGATTGTCACGGGCATCTCTTTTTTGTGGATCAGATTATCGAAGACAATCGAACTGCGCATATCGCCTTTTTCGCCGATGTACGCGTGCCCATCCTGGAAGACCATCACGGCCGCCGGCGTGGTGCCGTCGTACTGCTTGGGGACGTAGATGTAGTAC
>Ga0105047_10018368_pt1 | contig 10837 bp, 10 predicted proteins | sample MAT04_FD_78384 | JGI IMG/M metagenome (GOLD analysis project Ga0105047, IMG submission 78384) | Freshwater microbial communities from Lake Fryxell liftoff mats and glacier meltwater in Antarctica - MAT-04 (megahit assembly) | ecosystem: Environmental > Aquatic > Freshwater > Ice > Liftoff...
CGTCTGCCGGTTTCGACGAGGCGGGGCGACTTGGAGCGACCGAGATGAGCGCCTGCATCGCCATGCTCGCCAGGTCCGGGGCAGAGACCGCCGAGCTGGGGTGTCACCCCGGGCTGGCGGATGATCCGCAGCGCGACCGCTACCGCTGGCGGTACCGGTGGCCCGACGAGTTCGCTGCGCTCTGTGACCCGATGACGCAAGCTGCTGTTGAGGACGCCGGGTTCACGCCCGGCACCTTCGCCGATCTCCGGGATTGGCCGAAGGGGTCTCGTGCGGCGTCCTGACCCAGTGGCAGATCGCGTGCTGTCGAGCCTCGCCCCCGAGGGAGCGCGGGTGAAGGCGCACACCACCTGGCGCTGGCTGACCTGTCCGTTCCCGGCGGTGGCGGCATTGGTTCCGCCGGCCGGTCGCATTCTCGACCTGGGTTGTGGCCACGGCCATTTCGCCATGTACTTGGCAGTGACCGGACCGCAGCGAAGTGTCCTCGGCGTCGACATCGATGCGGCGAAGATCGAGATCGGCCATCGCTCGGTGGCTCGGGCGGGGTTGGCGGAACGGGTCGAGCTTCGACCTGTCAACGTCGATTGGCGCCCCGACGACGACACCTTCGACGCCGTGGTAACGAATGACGTGTTGTATCTGATGGGCCGGGAGCGGGCACGCGACATGTTGGCGTTTCTCCCGTCGACGATCCGACCGGGAGGTCGAGTGGTCATCAAGGAAACGGGGACGTCCCCGCGCTGGAAGTACCGGATCAACGAGGTCCAGGAGCGGTTGGCGACGCGGGTGCTGCGGATCACCGCCGGCACGACGGTCGAGACGCTGTCCGACGATGAGATCGAGGGGCCGCTGCGGGCCGGTGGGCTCCTAGTGCGGCGCCACCAACTCGACCACGGCTATCCGCATGCCCACGTCGCCTACGTCGGTGTCCGCGGGTGACCACCGACTGGAACCCGATGCTGCGCGGCGAGTTCGAGAAGCCGTACTGGCCCGAGCTGCGGGCGTTCGTCGCGACCGAGCGTGCTGCCGGTGTGGTCTTCCCACCCAAGGACGACGAGTTCGCCGCGCTGCACCTCACCTCGTTCGCCGAGACCAAGGTGCTGATCCTGGGCCAGGATCCCTACCACGGCCCCGGCCAGGCGCACGGACTGTGCTTCTCGGTGCAGTCGGGGGTGGCGCCACCACCGTCGCTGGGCAACATCTTCAAGGAGATGGAGTCCGACCTGGGCTGCGTTCGTCCCCAGCACGGCAATCTCGAGTCGTGGGCCCGCCAGGGCGTCCTCTTGCTCAACGCCGTCCTCACGGTACGAGCCCATCATGCGGGTAGCCATGCCAACCGGGGTTGGGAGAAGTTCACCGACCAGATCATCTCGACGGTTTCGACCAAGCCCGATCGGGTGGTGTTCGTCCTGTGGGGGGCGTACGCCCGAAAGAAGAAGGCGCTCATCGACACGAGCCGCCACGTGATCATCGAGTCGGCCCATCCGTCGCCGCTGTCCGCGCGCAACGGCTTCTTCGGCAGCAAGCCGTTCTCGCGGGCCAACGAGGCGCTCGTCGAGGCGGGGCGTGATCCCATCGACTGGTGCCTTCCGGATCAGGTCGGGGCTCCCACCCCCTAGCGTGGAGCCATGAGAGTCAGCGTGCCGGCATCCTCGGCCAACCTCGGACCGGGATTCGACACGCTCGGCATGGCCCTCGACCTGGCCTTCGTGCTGTCGACCGACCCGGACGACCAGTTGCTGGTGGCCGAGGCGCGACATCCCGCTGCGGTCGCGTTCGAACGCGCCGGGGGAGAAGGGCCGCTGTGGTGGCGGAGCCCCATCCCACCCGGACGAGGCCTGGGGTTCAGCGGGTCGGCTCGCGTGGCCGGGGCCCTGCTCGGCTACCTGCATGCCGGTCTGTCCGAGGGCGACGCCCGCCGTGAGGCCCTCGCCCTGGCCTGTGAGCTCGAACATCATCCGGACAACGCGGCGGCGTCGATGCTGGGCGGCATCGTGGCGTCGAGCGGCGGGCACTCGGTGCGGATACCGATGGCGCTCGACGTGGCAGTGATCGTGTGGTCGCCGGCGGTCGAGACCTCGACCAACAAGTCCCGGGCGGCGCTGCCGGCGTCGATACCGTTCGCCGACGCGGTGTTCAATGTGGGGCGCACTGCGCTGCTGGTCGCCGCGTTGGCCGCCGGTGATCGGGCCGCTCTGAGCGTCGCCACCGAGGACCGGATGCATCAGGATGCCCGCCTCGCGCTGTCGCCGCTGTCGGCACGGGCCATCGAGGCTGTGCGGGGGGCCGAGCCGATCGCGGTGTGGCTGAGCGGATCGGGCCCGACTGTGGCAGCATTCGTCGACCCCGACGACGTCGACCGGGTCAGCGCCGTCCTGCCTGACGATGGGGTGACCCGGGTGCTGCGCATCGACGAGATCGGCGCGCAACTACTTGACCAGTAATCCGACTTGAATGGTCGGGTTTTGCTCCCTACGATTCGGATGTCCCGATCGAGGAGAGCATTGATGAGCGAGTCATGGGGTTTCGAAACCCGCCAGATCCACGCCGGCCAGGAGCCCGACCCCACCACCGGTGCCCGGGCGGTGCCGATCTACCAGACCACGTCGTACCAGTTCCGCGACTCCCAGCACGCGTCCGACCTGTTCGCCCTCGCTGAGATCGGCAACATCTACACCCGCATCATGAACCCCACCCAGGGGGTGCTCGAAGCACGGCTCTCCAGTCTCGAAGGCGGCACGTCAACAGCCGTCGGCCTGCCCGGCGCGCTCGTGGTCTCATCGGGCCAAGCGGCCGAGACGCTGGCGATCCTCAACATCGCCGAGGCCGGCGACCACATCGTCGCCTCCCCGTCGCTCTACGGCGGCACGTTCAACCTCTTGAACTACACGCTGCCCAAGTTCGGCATCGAAGTCACCTTCGTGGACGATGCCGACGATCTCGACCAGTGGCGCGCGGCCGCCAAGCCCAACACCAAGGCCTTCTTCGGTGAGGTACTGGCCAACCCCCGCAACGCGGTCTTCGACATCGAAGGAGTCTCGGCCGTCGCCCACGAGGTGGGCGTGCCGCTCATCGTCGACAACACCGTGCCCTCGCCGTACGGCATCAACCCGATCAAGTGGGGCGCCGACATCGTGGTGCACTCCACCACCAAGTTCATCGGGGGCCACGGCACCTCGATCGGCGGCGCGATCATCGACGGTGGCACGTTCGATTTCGGAGCCTCCGACAAGTTCCCCGGGCTCACCGAACCCGATCCCAGCTACAACGGCCTCGCCTACTTCCCGGCGCTCGGTCACGGGGCGTACATCATCAAGGCCCGGGTGCAGTTGCTGCGTGACCTCGGTCCCGCCATCTCGCCGTTCAACGCCTTCCTCACGTTGCAGGGCGTCGAAACGTTGAGCCTGCGGATGGAACGTCACTGGAGCAATGCCCAGAAGGTGGCCGACTACCTGGTCGCCCACTCCCAGGTCGGTGAGATCAGCTTCGCCGGTCTCGAGTCCTCGGCGTCACATGACCGCGCTACCAAGTACTTCGAGGGCCGAGGCTACGGCTCGATCATCTCCTTCGAGATCGAGGGTGGGCGCGAGGCCGGGCGTCGCTTCGCCGACTCGTTGAAGCTGCACAGCCACGTGGCCAACATCGGCGACGTGCGTTCGCTCGTCATCCACCCGGCGTCCACCACCCACAGCCAGCTCACCGACGAGCAGCAGGTCGGAGCCGGCGTGACTCCCGGTCTGGTGCGCCTCTCGGTCGGTCTCGAGTCGATCGAGGACATCCTCGCCGACCTCGACGTCGGCTTCGCGGCCGCTAAGTAGACCGGCTTCGTTCCGCACCTCGCACCTCGCTCCCGCCCTTCTCCGTTTTGTGGCGTAGAACTCGACAGATCTGTCGACTTCTACGCCACAAAACGCAAGGGGGCCGGTCAGTCGTCGAGCGTGACGGTGGGCCGGCCGTCGGCCACGGTGAGCACCGCGGGCATGCCCATGAGGTCGAGGTCGGAGCCCTCCAGGCCCTGTGACGCGACCGTCATCACCTCACCCTTGAACGGACCAGTGACCACCGTGAGATCCAGCTGGTTGACCCGGGTCTCGTCGGCCGGGTCGGCCTGCGCGTCGACGATGAACACGTCGTAGGTGCCGTCGGGAAGCGGTGCAGGTTCACTCACCTGGGCACTCTTACATGGTTTCCGCGAAGCTGACGGCTCCCTCGCCGCGCAGCACGTTCTTGAGCAGCTTGCCCGAGGCATTGCGTGGCAGTTTGCCGTCGTAGAACTCGACGTACGTCGGCACCTTGAAGCCCGCCAGATGCTGGGCGACCCAGGCCCTCACCTCGTCCACGGTGATGGTGGCCCCGGGTGCGATCTCGATGAACGCCTTCACCTCCTCGCCGAGGCTCTCGTGGGGGATCCCGACGATGGCGGCGTCGGCGACGGACTCGTGGGTCAGCAAGCAGTTCTCGATCTCGACGCAGTAGATGTTCTCGCCGCCGCGGATGATCATGTCCTTGGCCCGGTCGGTGATGAAGAGGAACCCGTCCTCGTCGAGGTGGCCCAGGTCGCCGGTGTGCAACCAGCCGTCGCGCAGCGAGTCGGCGGTGGCCTCGGGCTTGTTCCAGTAGCCGGCCATCAGGATGGGGCCCTTGATGAGCACCTCGCCGGTCTCGTCCGTGCCCAGATGGGTGCCGTCGGGGTCGGCAATCGCGAGCTGCACGGTCGGCATCGGCCGGCCCACGGAACTGGCCTTGGTGAGCGCCTCGGGTCCGGTGAGCACCGTGGCCACCGACGAGGTCTCGGTGAGCCCGTAGGCGTTCGAGGTGGACTTCACGTTGGGGAACGTCTCGCGGATGCGGCGTTGTAGCTCGTCGGCCGAGGGCGATCCACCGAAGGCCACCGCGGTGACCGTCGAGGTGTCGTAGTCGTGGCGGGCGGGGTGCTCGCAGGTGCGCCAGATCATGGTGGGAACGGTCGACCAGGTGGTGACCTGCTCGTTCGCGATGAGTTCGAGGGCGGCAACGGGGTCGAAGCGACCTTCGATCATGATCAGCTTCAGGCCCCCCATCATCCCGACCACCAGCGTCGAGTGGCAGCCCGACACGTGGAACAGCGGCGAAGTGAAGAGCGCCACCGGCTGGGTCGGCGCCTTGGGGGCCTCGTCGGCGGTCGGTTCGTCGGCTGCGTTCTCGCCTGCGTTCTCGGCGAGGAACACCGAGTTGGCGGTGAGCAGGAAGACGGTGTTCTGGAGGTTTGCGATCATCGAACGGTGGGTGCTGATGGCGCCCTTGGGCCGACCCGTTGTGCCCGACGTGTAGAAGATGACGGCGGGGTCGCTCTCGGCGAGCGCCACTGCGGGAAAGTCGGGCGGAACGTCGACGGCTTCGGTCAGCTCGGAGAACGAGTGCAGCTTGGCGCTCGGGGTGCCGTCGGCCCCGGGGAAGTCCGCCGGCGTGGCGTCGATCAGGTAGACCCGCTCGAGCCCGTCGATGTCGTCGACCTGATCGCTGATCCGCTCGAAGCGCTTGCGGTCGACCATCAGCACCTTGGCGCCCGAGTCCTCGAGGCCGTAGAGGATCTCGTCGGTGGTCCACCAGCCGTTGAGCCCCACCAGCACGGCCCCCATGTTCACTGCGGCCCAGAACGACATGCACCACTCGGGGTTGTTCTGGGACAGCACTGCGATCCGGTCGCCCTTGGCCACACCGGCGGCGGCCAATGCTCCCGAGACCCGGTTGGTGGTGCCGAGGAATTCGGTGAACGTGATGCGGCGGTCGCCGTAGACGATGAACTCCTTGTCGCCATGGGCGGCGCTGAACTGCGCGACGGTGCGGAGGTCGCCGAAGCGCTGGGCGAACACCGTGGTGTCGTGGCCGTCGATCTGCTCGGTGTGGGTTTCGAACGGCGCGCCGGGCGCGGTGAGGCGGCTCTGGATATCAGCGAAGGTGGTTCCCATGGGCGCCATTGTGCCCCAGTGACAAGCGTCACGCTCGCCGGCTGGTGGTCGGCCACGAGCGATCAGCCATGGGACACCTGACGCTCCTGCCCCGCCTGAAGTTTCTCGGGCCACCAGGTGCCGCAGAGGGCGTCCTGCGGCCCGAAATAGTTGGTGGACGCTTGACTGTCAGTGCCCCCGGGGACTCTGTAGCTCTCCCCCTGATATCCCAAGACGATCAGAGCACCGCCGTGAGGCCTCAGCCCGATCCCTGTCCCAGCCCCTCCAACCCCGATGCGGCGGTTGCCCGATTCGCCGCCAGTCAGCACTCCGTCTTCCTCCGAGCTGACGCCCACCGGCTCGGTCTGTCGAACAAGCAGCTCAGCCATCGCGTCGCCACTGGACGCCTCCTCCGCCCAGCGCCGTCCGTGTTCGTCATCGCTGGCTCGCCTCGCACGTTCTCGCAGCGGGCGATGATCGCTTGCTCCTCGGTGCAAGCAGCGGTGGCATCCCATGAGACCGCCACGATTCTCGACGGTTTCGAGCCGGCACCGCCGCAACGGATCGTCGTGTCCGTGCCGCATGAGGGCAGCCGCAGGGCCTACGCCGACTACGTGCATCGAAGCAGCTACCTGCCCGATCGCCACATCAAGTACATCGGAGCCATCCCGACCACTACGACTGTCCGCACCATCATCGACATGGCGGGAGTGTCGCTGAGGCACCGGGTTGCGGAGATGATCGATTGGGCGATCAGTGAGAAGCGAGTGACCGTGCCGGAACTCGTCGATGAGTTCAACGCTACGGCCCGTCAGGGTCGCAAAGGCTCGAAGCTATTGCGGCCGCTGATCGTCGAGCGGCTCGACGGCAATGCGATCCCGGCGACAGTGCTGGAACGCGCGATGACCGAGCTGATCGCTTCGGCGGGGCTCGAGATGCCGATTTCGCAGTGGAGTCCGCCGTGGGGAGCGTCGCTCATCGGACGGGTCGACTTCGCCTACCTCGACCATCGGCTGGTGGTCGAGGTGGACGGGCGTCGTTGGCATACGCGGGTCAACGACTTCGAGGTGGACAGCCGGCGCCGCCAGCTCGCAGCGATGGCCGGCTGGCAGACGCTGGGCTTTACCTGGAAGCAGGTCACGAAGGACCCGGACGGGACCATCGAGACGCTTCGCGAGACCCTCGCCAGCCAGATGTCGCTGATTTCGGGCCGGACGGTGCCGTGAAGGGCACTCTCCGGCCCGAGAAACTCGGCCGAGGCCGAACCTGTCGCGCCGCGATCGAGGCCGATCTAGGACAGCTGGGAGAGGACGTGGTCGACGCAGGCCGTGAGGGCGGTGACATCCGCAGGGTCGACGGCGGGGAACATGGCCACCCGCAGCTGGTTGCGGCCGAGCTTGCGGTAGGGCTCGACGTCGAGGATGCCGTTGGCTCGCAGCACTGCGGCAAGGCGCTTGGCGTCGACGCTGTCGGCGAAATCGATGGTGCCGACCACGTGGCTGCGCTTGGCGGGATCGGTGACGAACGGGGTGGCCAGTTCGTGGGCATCGGCCCAGCCGTACAACGCGGCGGAGGAGGCATCGCACCGTCCGGCGGCGAACTCGAGGCCGCCGTTGTCGAGCACCCAGCGCAGTTGCTGGTTGGCGAGGAAAATGGTGGCCAACGACGGGGTGTTGTACGTCTGGTCCTTGCGCGAGCTCTCGAGGGCGATGCCCAGGTCGAGCGAGGCCGGCTGCCAGCGCTTGGAAGCGCTGATCTCCTCGATGCGGGCGATGGCACGCGGCGAGCACGCCGCGATCCACAGGCCCCCGTCGGAGGCCAGGCACTTCTGCGGTGCGAAGTAGTAGACGTCGACCTCGTTCATGTCGACGCGCAGGCCGCCGGCGCCCGAGGTGGCGTCCACCACAACGAGGGCGTCGGCGTCGATGCCGACAGGGCGGGCCAGCGGCATCATGACGCCGGTCGAGGTCTCGTTGTGGGTCATGGCGTAGACGTCGATGCCATCGTCGGCCACCGAGACCGGGTGCGTGCCCGGCTCGGTTTCGATTTTGGTGGGGTCGCCGAGGTGGGGAGCGGCTGCCGACGCACCGAAAAACTTGGAGGAGAACTCGCCGAACACCAGGTGCTGGCTGCGCTCGCGGATGAGCCCGAAGGTGGCGACGTCCCAGAACACGGTGGAGCCGCCGTTGCCCAGCAGGATCTCGTAGCCGTCGGGCAGGCTGAACAGCTCGGACAAGTTGTTGCGCAGGGCGCCGACCTCGAACAGGACGCCGGCCTGGCGGTGGCTGGTACCGAGATACTCCGAGGCGGCGTCGGCCAGAGCGGCCACCGCTTCGGGGCGAACCTTGGAAGGTCCACACCCGAACCGTCCGTCAACGGGCAACATGGAGGGGGGAATGGTGATCGTGTCGGTCATTGCCCCCAGTTTCCCAACCATGTGTCGCTGCGGCGAATTGATAATCGATTCGACGCAACGACCACGACCCCGAAAAATGGACCCGTGAGCTCATCTCCCGAATCTCCGACAGCAGCCGCCCCCAAGCCCCGCGTGTCCAAGCGCATCGGCGCGATCGCCCCGTCGGCCACATTGGCGGTCGACGCCAAGGCCAAGGGGCTCAAGGCGCAGGGCGAACCGGTCATCGGTTTCGGCGCCGGCGAACCCGATTTCCCCACCCCCGACTACATCGTCGAGGCGGCCATCGCGGCCTGCAAGGTGACCTCGAACCACCGCTACACGCCGGCCGGCGGCCTGGCCACACTGCAGGCGGCCATTGCGGCCAAGACCGCCCGTGACTCGGGCTACGAGGTGGCGCCCAGCCAGGTGCTCGTCACCAACGGCGGCAAGCACGCCCTGTACAACTCCTTCGCCACGTTGCTCGACCCCGGCGACGAGGTGCTCCTGCCCGCACCGTTTTGGACCACGTACCCCGAGTCGATTCGCCTTGGCGGCGGCGTCCCCATCGAGCTTCCCACCGATGAAGCCACCGGGTTCCGGGTCACGATCGAGCAGCTCGACGCGGCCCTCACGCCCAAGACGAAGGCGCTGGTGTTCGTCTCGCCGTCCAACCCCACGGGTGCGGTGTATCCCGCGGATGAGGTCGAGGCCATCGGTCGCTGGGCCCTCGCCAACGGCGTCTGGGTCATCACCGACGAGATCTATGAACACCTCACCTTCGGCGACAACGAGTTCTCCTCTATCGTCACGCTCGTCCCCGACCTCGCCGACACCTGCGTCGTGGTCAATGGCGTCGCCAAGACCTACGCCATGACGGGGTGGCGGGTCGGGTGGATGATCGGCCCCGCCGACGTCATCAAGGCGGCCACGAACCTGCAGAGCCACGCGACGTCCAACGTCAGCAACGTCGCCCAGCAGGCCGCTCTCGCTGCGGTGTCGGGCGATCTGTCAGCCGTGGCGATGATGCGCGAGACGTTCGACAAGCGCCGCATCATCATCCACCGCATGCTCAACGAGATTCCCGGTGTGACATGCATCGAGCCGCAGGGCGCGTTCTACGCATTCCCCAACTTCTCGGGCCTGCTCAACCGCCCGATCGGTGGCAAGTCGTCCCAGTCGACCCTCGAGCTCGCCGACATGGTGCTCGAGGTGGCCAAGGTGGCCTTCGTGCCGGGCGAAGCCTTCGGTGCCCCCGGCTATGCCCGCTTCAGCTTCGCCATGGCTGATGACGACATGATCGAGGGCATCCAGCGCATCACCGACCTCGTGGCCAAGGGTTGAGCGAGACAGCGCCCTACGGGTCGTGGCGTTCCCCCATCTCCGCCGAGCGGGTGATGGGCGGTTCGCCGCGGGTCGGCGGGGTCGCCATCTCCGACAATGCGGTGTGGTGGTCCGAGTTGCGCCCCACCGAGGGTGGGCGCACCCAGATCGTCTGTCGTCGTTCCACCGGTGAGGTCGCCGACATGTTGCCCGAGGGGCACTCGGCGCAGTCGATGGTGCACGAGTACGGCGGCGGCGCGTGGTGGCTGGCCGACGAGACCGTCTTCTACGTCAACCGGTCCGATCAGCGCATCTGGCGCCTCGATCCCGGCTTCGATCCCACGCCGATCACGCCCGAACCGGTCAATCCGATGGGGCTCCGCTACGCCGACGGCGTGATGACGCCGAACTTCCGCTGGATCATCTGTGTGCAGGAGGCCCATCCCGGCGAGGCCGGCGTGGAGTCGACGACCGAATGTGTGAATCGCCTCGTGGCGGTACCCGCAACCGGTGGACAGCCGATCGTGCTCCGCGAGGAAGCCGACTTCGTGATGTCGCCCCGCCTTGACCTGCGTGGTGAGTTGTTGGCGTGGATCGAGTGGTCCCATCCCGACATGGGTTGGGACAGCACCGAGTTGTGGGTGGCCCGCCTCGATGTCACGACGCTCGAGCCCGAGCTGCGGGGAGCGTCGGTTGCCGCCGGCGGACCCGGCGAGTCGATCGTGCAGCCCGAATGGGATCCCGACGATCGCCTGTGGTTCTGCTCGGACCGTTCCGACTGGTGGAACCTCTACCACTTCGTCAGTCCCGGCCCGCCGTCGGGCGCACCGCAGCCGGTGGCGGAGGGCGCGTTCGAGGTGGCGCTGCCGCCGTGGGTCTTCGGACAGTCGCGCTACGCCTTCCTCAGCGACAACCGCATGGTGTTCGCCTACTCGAGCGATGGCATCGACCGGCTCGGGGTCTACGACATCATCGCCCGCCGTCTCGACCATGTGCCGGTGGCCTGCACCTCGATCCAGCAGGTCCGGGCCTGGCATACCGCAGTGGTGTTCGTGGGTGGATCGTTCACCGCCGAGGCTGGTGTGATGACCACGATCATCGGCCGGGCCGGTGCCACGTCGCGCCTCGAGAACCTCACCGGTTCGGGTGATTCCGGTCTCAGCTCGGCGCTGTTGTCGGTGGGCCAGCCGATCAC
>Ga0105047_10018369_pt1 | contig 10837 bp, 13 predicted proteins | sample MAT04_FD_78384 | JGI IMG/M metagenome (GOLD analysis project Ga0105047, IMG submission 78384) | Freshwater microbial communities from Lake Fryxell liftoff mats and glacier meltwater in Antarctica - MAT-04 (megahit assembly) | ecosystem: Environmental > Aquatic > Freshwater > Ice > Liftoff...
CTCTCGCGACCTCAACCCTGGCCGGTAAACGACTTACGGCCATCGGACTCCAAAAACCGATGTAGCATGCTACATTCCGCGCTACATTCACCTCTCGCGACCCAGCGCTTGATTCACATGTCAAACACCGCGCGCGGACCCTCCACATAGACCCCCCGCGCTGCGCATATGTCACGACAAACGCGCAGCGCCGACCAAAAAAATCTCGTAAATCGGCATTCCTCACCCTCGTCCTGCGCCCCCACCCCCGCCCCCGAATCGCGACCGCCAGCCTGGCAAATCGGCCGCAGTGCCCAGCTTCCCACGCCGGCACACGCATCTCCATATGTCACGTGCGGACAGGCGTTTGGACGAATTTGATCGATCCCGATAGACTCGTCTCTGGTCACTCCACATAAGGCGGCGGATGGAAACGTGTCAGGTCGACCAACGCGTCCTTGGACTCGATGTCTCAACCGCCATCTGCGCCACCACGAGGTTGTCGGGGCGAAATCCCAAGAAATCGGCCATCGTTGCCAAGTATGGAAGCAGCCAATCGTTCGCGACTTAATTGATTAGAGTCGAGCCAGCTTCGGATACGCTCATCGGTGCTCATATGAGCGCCAATCATAACATCTCCACGCGCAACGGCTCCTTCTTCGCCAGGGTATCGTCCTTGATGGGTTTCTGGCGTAGCGCCGCCGGGGTGTAGGTGTCGTAGGCGTTGATGCGGATGAGGGGGAAGGCGGCGCGGGCGGCGAGGTGGGATTTGATGGCGTCGGCGGTGGCGCGGCCGCGCTTCAGGGGTTCGTCGTTGTCCAGTTCCACCGCCAGCAGTTGCATGAACGCCTCCCGCGAGCCTGAAAGGTGCGTCTCTGACGCACCGCCCTTGTCCGATACCGGCAAACGGTGCGTTGGAAACGCAGCCTACACAACTTGTGTAGGGGCGAGGCATGCCTCGCCCGCGAAGGGCATTCGACACTCGCGGACGACGGATGGGTCGCCCCTACACGCGTGTGTGTTCCCCGTAATCCGTATGAGGCAGGCGATTTTATGGCCGACTTTTGCGAGCGGGCGTGATATGAATGGGGGGAGGTATTCCGAGTAGCGGCGAGTTTGCTCGCCTTGCGAAAGCGCAGGCGAGCCTGCGGCTACATGGGGACGCGACGAGCGTCTGGCTCTTTGACAATTCTGATCAATCCCGGCCGGAATGGCGGGAATTGATGGAATGTGACAAGTGTAGCGCACTAAAAAGTGCGCTTTTGCGTGAGCGCGGGCGTGCGTGAGCGTAAGGCATGGCCGGCCATTGGGTTAGGCGGATCGGCGGGCGCGACGGGGGTGTTACACCGAATGTAGCGCGCTGCATTCGGTGTGCTCCGAAATCACGGCTGCGGATCGGTGGTCGGTTTGTCGGCCAGGTCGCGGACGGCTTGGTCGTAGTCGGCCTGGAAGGTTTTCCAGTCGGGCGCGACGTAGCGTTGGAGGAACGGGCGGATGCGGTCGGGGTGGTAGAGTTGCGAGCCGTCGTTTCGGCCGATCTCGATCGGCGTGTCGCCGAGCGCTGCGGCGCGCATCATCGCGAGGAAGGGGAGTCGGTACGCGGGCTTCTCCCGCAGCATCGCCGCCAGCGCCCAAGCCTGGGCGTAGTACGATTCCCGCAGCGCCGGATCGCGATCGCGCAGGTCGCCGGCGTGGATCATGACGAGTGTGTCGAGCGGGATGAGGTAGTTGCCGTCGATCGCGTTTCGCAGCGCGGCCTGGCGTCGCGGGTTTTTCGTTGGATTGAACGTGACGACGGTGTCGGTGAACGTGTAAGTCTCGAACGTACACGCGAGGCCTTCTTCGAGCGTCGGCGGGAGTCGCGTGCGGAAGTAGCGCGCGACGAACTGGTGCAGACCCTCGTGGGCGGCGGTGGTGAGGGTGTCGGATTCGTTGCTCAGCCAGCAGACGAACTCGTCCTTCACCGCGTACCCGCCGTTGAGGACGGAGAGATACGCCTCGGCGTCCTTACCGGTCGTGGCGATCGTGTAGCGTGCCCATTCGTCGTGTGTGGCGAAGAAGTGGAGGTTGAGTTTGCGTTCGTCGGGTTTGATCGCGGGCACCAGCGATGCGTACTGCGTGAACGCGCCTTCCATCACCCGGGCGAAGCGTTGGACGGAGTCGTTGTCGGTGACGGTGGTGTAGATGACGTAATGCGCCGTCTCGATTTGCCGGCCGGTGATGTCCTGCCATTGCCAGTAGCTGGTGCGCTCGATGCGAACTTCGTTCTTGGGTGTGGAGTCGCAACCGAGAATGAAGACGAAGCACAGAAGACGCGCAACGCGAAGCGTTGCGGCTAAGGTCAGCCTGTCATACGCTTTGGGGATGTCACAAGTCCGAGTCGATGTCATCAGCATTGGTGCGTTATCCCGCAATTTGCTGTGGAAGGAAACAGACGCCGTCCGCACCCCGCACGCGACGTGTACGCTGGTGCGGGCGGGGAGCAAGAACATCCTGGTTGATCCGGGATTGCCGCCGGTGGTGATTGCGGCGCGGTTGCATGAAAGGACGGGCTTGAAGCCCGAGCAGATCGACACAATCTTTCTCACCAGCGCGCGCCCGGCGCATCGGGCGGGGATCGGGGCGTTTAAGAAGGCCGTTCGGTTCATCCACGAGGTGGAATTAAAGACGTCGATGCAATATCTGGAAGCGATGCTGGCAGAGACCGACGACGCCGACGACCGTGCGACGGTTCAGCGCGAGATCGATTCGCTGAGCACGCTGAAGGCCGCCGATGACAAGCTGGCACCGCAGGTCGATCTGTTCCCGCTCCCCGGTTTCACCGCCGGCACGTGCGGGCTGTTGATCAGCGCGACGACGCATACGGTGCTGCTCGCGACCGACGCCGTCCCGACGCAGGATCATCTTCTGGCCGGGCAGGTGCTGCCGGGATGCGCGAATCTGGAGCAGGCGAAGGAATCGCTTTCGGAGGTTTACGAGATCGCGGACGTCATCGTACCGGGGCACGACAATGTGTTTTTGAATCCAAGGAATTATGGAAGGTAGCATGTGGCAGGTGGCGTGTAGCGTGTAGATCGGCAACCACCTGCTACACGCCACGCGCTACAAGCCAATCGCTATTTGCGTTTCGGGTTCTGAAGCCACGCGACGACTTCCGGGTCGGCGTAGGTTTTGGACCAGCAGTCGTGGCTGAGTCCGCCGTAGATGGTGACGGTGGCGTTGCCGCCGGCTTTGTTGATGCGTTCGACCATTTCCTTGCTCTGGCCGGAACCGACGAGCCAGTCGGCGGAATTGTGGAAGGCCCAGATCGGGACGCTGGTCAGCTTGGGCGCGGTGTCGTACTCGGCGAACGCACACAGCGGCGCGAGTCCGGCGAATTTGCCCGGATACTTCGCGCCCAGCAGCCACGCCCCGGCACCGCCGTTGCTTAGGCCGGTGACGGTGATGCGTTTGGAGTCGATGTTGTACTTCTTGGCCGCATCGTCGATCACTGCGGTCGCGAGTTCGATCGACTCAGGCTTCTGCCAGTTCGACGGAGTCTGCGGCATGATGACGATGCAGTTCCAGCGTTCGGGATTCTTCTGGATCGCCGGCCCGATACCAACGCCCGTCTGCGATTTCCCGTCGCTGCCGCCCTCGAATAGCCCGTGCAGGAAAACGACGGTGGGGTACGGCTTCATCGCATCGTAGTTGGCGGGGGTGTAAACGGCGTAGGGGCGTTTCTCGCCATTGAAGACGATCGACTCGTCCTTGAACTTGACGTTCCCGCCGCCCGCGCAGCCGACGGAAACCAGAGCGCCAACGACCATGCAAAGCAATCGCATCATCCGACCCATAGCGTGTACTCCCTCATTGGTTGTGCGAAAGATACGATAAACGGGCGGGGTTGTGCAAATTACGGCTGGATTGGGCGCAGCGGCGCGGAGGCGCAGAGAGAAACAGGTGGAATAGGTCTCATGCTGAGGTACTCCGAATCATCTCGATGGGGCGTGTAGATGCTTCGGAGTACCTCAGCACGACAGCAATACGTTCCGATTCCTCCGCGTCTCTGGTGCCAACCCGTCTTATGATCCCGCATCAATCGCCAGCACAATTCGTTCCTGTAGTTTTTTGGCGATGCTGTTCGACTGTTTCGGGATGCCGTTGAACAGGATCGAGAAAGCGTACCACTGATCGTTCTTGCCTTTGGCAAAGCCGCTGAGGGTGCTGACGCCGTCGATGAAGCCGCTCTTGGCGAAAACGCGTTCGCGAAGCGGGGTTCCATCGAAGCGGTTTTCCAGCGTGCCATCAACGCCCGCGACCGCCAGCGTGCGGACGAACAGGTCGCGGTTCTTGCCGAAATACTGGTGCTGAAGGATCGTCACCAGGGCGCTCGGGCTGATGTTGTTCTTACGGCTTAGCCCGCAGCCGTCGTCGAGGCTGAACTGGCTGGCGGGGACGCCGATCGATTCGAGGTACTTGCCGACCGCGACGATGCCGTTTTTCCAACTCCCCGGTTCGCCGCTGACTTTGGCGCCGGTGCGTTTGAAGAGCGACTCGGCGTAGACGTTCATGCTGTCTTTGTTGGCGCGGGTGAGCACCTGCTCGATCGGCGTCTCATGCACCGCAAGGAGCGTCCAGTCTTTGATCGAGGCGCGGATGGTCGTATCCCGCACGATCGGTCCTTCGATCGCCACGCCGGACCGCCCGAACGCTTCGGCGAACGCCATGGCGGCGAAGTTGGAGGGGTCGTTGACCGTCACCGAGATCGGCTCGCCGTTGGCGCTGGGGATCTGGCCTTTCAGCTCGATGTCAGACGAATCACGCGCCCGGGACAACCACACCGCGTTCTTCGATCCCTGCACGCAGGTGTTGTTGATCGGGATGCCGCTGATCGGCGGATCGACGCGGTAGCCGACGACGGCACCGGCGCCCTTCGGCTCAAGATAAAAATCAAGGCAGTTGGCGTTGAAGTTCAGCCCCGACACCCCGGCGACGTACCGCTTGTGAATCTGGTCGGCGGGCCAGTTCTTGTGCTGAAACTCGGCGTCGAAGATCCCGTCATCGTACGACACCCCCGTCGCCTTCGTCAGCCCCCGGGTGGCGAGTGCCTCGGCCCATTTTTCGAACAAGGTCGTGCTTTTCCAGCCCACTTTCTTCAGCAGTTCCGCGTCGCCGAGCGTGGGATCGCCATCCCCGACCAATGCGAGCGTCGTGCCCTTTTGCACCAACAGCGTTCGGAACTGAAAATCCGCGCCCAGCGTATCCAGCGCCGCCGACGTGGTAGCGAGCTTCAGATTGCTGGCGGGCGTGAACGGAACGTCGCCGTGGCGGTCGTAGACCGTGACCGACGCCGCCGGCGTGTCGCCAAGCCGGACGATCTTCACGCCCACTTCTACGTTCTTCAGGTAGTTCTCCCGAACGATCGCGTCGATCGACGACGTGACATCGGCTTTCAGCCCTGACGCCAGCGCGAGCAGACACAACCACGACATCCTTGTCAGGCGAGTACGATCCATCGACAGGGAATCTACCTTGCCCGGGTCGCTCGGCAAAGAAAAGATCCACGAATCTTCACGAATCGTCACGAATTAAGACGGAAAGGAACCGCAGATGAACGCAGATAAACGCAGATGAGAAGGAAAAAGGGCCTCTCATATGCGTTTATCGACGTTCATCTGCCGGCTGCTTCGCTTCTGCATTCCATTCGTGTCGATTCGTGCTGATTCGTGGATTCTCTTATCATGCCGCCCGTGAAGATCGGACCGATTCAACTTGCTTCCCCGTTCTGCCAGGCCGGCTTGGCGGGGTATAGCGACCGCGCGATGCGCCTGGTCGCCCGGCGGCGGGGGTGCGGGTATGCGGTCACCGAAGCCCTGCTCGACGTCATCATGCTCAACGGCGGGCAGGGGCTGAAGAAGTCGATCGATATCAATGACGAAGACCACCCCGTCGCCGGCCAGATCATGGGCAGCGAGCCCGACACCATGGCGCGGGCGGCAGTGATCCTGGAGCAGTACAAATACGACGTCATCGACTTAAACTACGCCTGCCCGGTGAAAAAGATCCGCAATAAAGCCCGTGGCGGCCATATGTTGCGCGATCTGGACCGGGCGCTCCCGATCATGCGGGCCGTGCGCGATGCGCTCCAATCCGATACGCCCATTTCGATGAGCCTGCGAAGGTCATTCGATGACACGCCGGAGTCACAGGACGCGCTCTACACGATCTTGGACGAGGCCTGGCGGTTGGGTTTTGTCGCAGCGCGCGTGCATGGCCGAACGGTGGAGCAGAAGTACGCGGGCCGCGCTGACTGGACCGCCCTCAGGCAACTGAAAAAGCATTACCCGAACCGCACGATCATCGGCTCCGGCGACGTCTTCACCGCCGAGGACGCGGTGAGGATGAAGCTCGAAACCGGCGTCGATATCGTCTGGATCGCGCGGGGGGCGATCGGAAATCCGTGGATTTTCCGGGATGCGGACAAGCTGTTGGGAGGACATAAGGAGTCAGGCGCCGGGAGCCAGAAGCCAGGCGAGAGCAGCATTTCTTCTGGCTCCTGGCTCCTGACTCCTGACTCCTCTTCCCTGTCTCCTCCCACCCTCTGCGAGCAGCGCGACGCCCTCGTCGAGCATTTTGCGATCGCCATGCAGATCCACGGCGAGCAGATGGCGGGGCGAAGGATGCGGAAGATGGGGATCAAGTACGCCCGCTTCCACCCGCAGTCGGCGGAGGTGAAGCATGATTTTATCAATGTCGTCAGCCTTCCCGACTGGCAACGCGTGATCGATCGATGGTATGACTCGCCCGGACCGGGCGTCTGGCCGGCGAAGGACGCCGCCGACGAAGTGAACGACGATCAATCCTGCACATCGCCGAGGATCTAGCCGATAAGGTTCCTTCGTATGAACGTCAACACTTCTGATCTCAGTCCGTCCGAACCTCCGTCCCGCGTTTCACTGGGCGAGGCGTTCCAAGAACTGCTCGACAAATCCGCCGGGAACGGAATCAGCCTCGGCGATGCCATGCACGTGCTGCGCGAGCGCGGGATGGCGGTCGTGATGTTGATCGTCGCGATCCCTTTCCTGATTCCGGTCCCGACCACGTTCGGACTCAGCACGCCGGCGGGTTTAGGGATCATGCTGCTGGGTCTGTATATCATGGTCGGCCGCGAGGCAAAATTGCCGGCTTGGATGGGGAGACGTCGGCTGACTCACGGCACGCTCGAGCGGGTCGTGTGGTTTGCCCGAAAGTACGAGCGGATGGTTAAGCCGCGTTTGAAGTTTATGACCTGGCCAGGCATCAACCGTCTGCTGGGCCTGAGCATCATCTTCGCCGGGTTTACGCTGGGTCTGCCGGGTCCGAATTTCATCCCGGCGATTGCCTGCGTGTGCCTGTTGATTGGCGTGATCGAGCGCGACGGGCTCTTCGTGTTGATCGGCCAGATCGTCAACGTGCTACTGCTGGCGTTCCTCGTCTTTGTCACTTACCTGATGATGACCTACGGCTATAGCGGTGCCAAATCGATGATCGAAGGGTGGCTCAGCCGGGAACCGAGCCCGACCACTGCGCCGGCCCCGAGCACGACGCCGGCGACAACCCCAGACAACTGAAGAGTCCGATAATCGGTCGCGGATGGACCGATTCATCGGAATACGATTTGTCACGTAATTTTACGCTCGGATCGCGTCGAACTAATGACTATGGGTCGGTGGGCGCAAAATCTAGAGGCAGAGATCCCCGGCTACGGCGCGAGCACGCTCCGGCTGCGCAACACGCAGACGGCCGCGACGTCCCGCGCGCTGATCGCGGCGGCGGGGATCTGCATGCTGCGGGCGGCGATCGTGCCGTGGATCATGTACTACTCGAACCCCGCTTCGCGATCCGCGCCCACGGACCTCGAGATCGTGACGACCAGCATCCTGATGATGTGCGTGTTCACGACCGCCGCCATGACCGTGCGCCTCGCGCCCCTGATGGCGGCGATGATCTGCCTGACCGTTTTCGCCGGCGTCTGCACCCGCGACGCACTCGCCTACCCCGACTTGATGCAGCAGGGCCTGATCAGCAAAACGCTGATCGGCATCATGCTCGTCCGCGCCGTCATGAACGCGATTATGAGCCGGACGATGTAGAAGAAGTCGAACGATGAGTGATGAAAGACGAGCGAAGAAGTGCGACGAATTTCCATTCATCACTCATCATTCATCGCTCATCATTCTCTTCAATGCTGATGTCCGCCCGCCCCATGCACATGGCCGTGCTCGAGTTCTTCTGCCGTTGCCTCGCGAACCTCGGTGATCTTGACGTCGAAGGTAAGTTCAACACCCGCCAGCGGATGATTGGCATCGACGGTGACGTTGGCGGCATCGACAGCCACCACTCGCACGACGCGCGCCTGACCATCCGGCGAGCGGGCCTGAAACTGCTGGCCGACCTGAATCTCCGCGCCGGCGGGGAACGCCGTGCGCGGGACGGGCTGGACGAGCTGCTCATCGCGCTCGCCGTACGCTTGGGCGGCCGGGATGGTGGCCTTGAATGCGTCGCCGGCGGTCTTGCCGGTCATCTCGGCTTCGAGTCCCGGGATGATGTTCGACGCCCCGTGCAGATACGCCAGCGGCTCTCGCCCGGCGGACGTGTCGAGCGTGGTGCCCGACGGATCGGTCAGCGTGTAATCAAACAAAACGACTGCGTTGTCACCGATCTGCATCGAGGGCCTTTCGTAAATAGATCGTTCGAACCTATCCGATCGGCGGGAGTGCGTCTATCCGCACCTGCCCAGATTCGCCTGTAGCTGCGACGCCTGCGTCGCCCATTCTGCCCGGACGAATGGGCGACGCATACGTCGCGGCTACAATCGATCCTTACGGAGTGCAGATTTTGAGCTGGCGTTGGATCACCGATTTCGTCAAACACCGTGACTGGCCGTTGAAAATTGCCGACCGGCTGGGTCGCGGGCGGGGGAGGTTGCGCCTGCTTGACGCGCTGGATAGTGCGCCGCGGGCGCCGCTGAAGCCCGATCTGTCGAACTGGCATTCGCACGACCTCGCCGCGGTGTGGATCGGGCATGCGACAATTCTGCTTCGCATCGGCGGGAAGACGATCCTGACCGACCCGGTTTTCTCCACGCGCATCGGCCTCGGCTTTGTCCTCGCAACCGCGGGTCCGAAACGCCTGTTCCGACCCGCGCTACCGCTGCACGAGTTGCCGCCGCTGGACGCGATCGTGATCAGCCATGCGCATTTCGATCATCTCGACCGCCCAACACTCGCGCGCCTGCCCAAACGCGTGCCCGTGATCGCCTCGACCCACCTGACCGACCTGATCGGCGACCTCGGGTTCCGACACATCACCGAACTCGCCTGGGGCGATTCGACCACGCTCGGCCCGCTGCGTTTCACCGCCATCCCCGTCCACCACTGGGGTGCCCGCACCTTCCTCGATCGCCACCGCGGCTTCGGTGCATTCCTCATCGAATCGCCTCGCCGCCGCGTGCTCTACGGCGCCGACACCGCCTACCACGACAACTGGAAACCGTTCGCGCCGGTCGATCTGGCCATCGTCGGCATCGGTGCGTACGACCCGTACATCGCCGCCCACACGTCCCCCGAGCAAGCTTGGGAGATGGCGAATCACGTGCAGGCGAAATACGTCCTGCCGATGCACCACTCGACGTTCCGGCTGAGCCACGAACCGATGGATGAGCCGATCGCCCGCCTGCTGAAAGCCGCGGGCGACCGAGCGGCAGATGTCGTGGTGCGAGAGGTGGGCGGGGTGTTCCGAATCTGATTGCTGGGCGTGCATGCACTAGATACAATCAGTGCATGCAGTTGACGATTCGAAATGTTCCTGTGGGAGTAAAAAAACGCATCCACGCCGAAGCCAAGGCGAAGTGCAAATCGCTGAACCAGCATGTGGTCGATTTGCTGTCGCAAGCAGTTGGCGTAAAGCCCGGACCGAAACAGCCGAAGCGCGACCTGTCATTCTTGCGGTCCAGCAATGCCGAGGCCAAGGCGGTCGAGTCGGCGAAAAAGGAATTTGACGCGATTGATCCAGAGACATGGCGATGAAACTCGCACTGGACACGAACCGCTACAGCGACCTGATGCGACAGTTACCCGAGGCAATCGACGTCGTCGCTTCGGCTGACTCGATCTTCATCCCGTTCATCGTGCTAGCGGAACTGCGCTATGGGTTTCTTAAAGGCGGCAGGGCACGCGACAACGAGGCCAAGTTGCAGCGATTCATTGCCGAGGCGGGAGTCGACATTCTGTGGCCGAGCGAGACCACCGTCGACGTCTTCGCGTCACTGAAACTGCAGCTGCGCAAGCAGGGCACGCCGATTCCTGATAACGATCTGTGGATCGCGTCGCTCGTTCTGTCACTTGGGATTGCGTTGTACCATCGCGACGGACATTTCAAGCATGTGCCGCAATTGCGTCAAATCTAGGCTTCCGTCGCCAGCTTTCGCGAGCGTCGCTTCATGCAACTCCGCCTCAGCTTCTTCGCCAGCCGTTCGATTGCGTACCGCAACATCGTCGGCGGCGTGACTGCGGGGTGTGGGTCGGGGAACGTATAACCGCCGGAAGAAGCCGGTTCGCACGGCGAACCCTACAAGCGAGGCAACGTCATTCGCGCAGCTCACGCCGGATCTCGCTCTCGGCTCGGGCGCGCTTTAAGTCTGAAGCGTCCTGCCCGGAAGATTCGCGTCGCGAGATGCGCTTGTCGAGCGTCCGCTCTTCGGGCGAGCGGTAGTTGTCGTCGGTGTTGCAGCCTGCTAGCAACATGCAAACGATAAACAATGCCAGCAGCGATCGCATTCAATGCTCCTGCGGTTACACATCCAACTCATCCGCCTCTTCCGCGCGTTCCATGATGA
>Ga0105047_10018370_pt1 | contig 10837 bp, 5 predicted proteins | sample MAT04_FD_78384 | JGI IMG/M metagenome (GOLD analysis project Ga0105047, IMG submission 78384) | Freshwater microbial communities from Lake Fryxell liftoff mats and glacier meltwater in Antarctica - MAT-04 (megahit assembly) | ecosystem: Environmental > Aquatic > Freshwater > Ice > Liftoff...
CCCTACGGATGATTCGAATACACAAAGTTGCTGACATTAATTTCCAGTATCGGCGAATCTAACAAATCTACATTTCCATCCCCATTTAAATCAGTAGCCTTATACCCGAAAGCAAAATTAGAAATGTCTTGTTCCAATATGGAAAGATCAATCAGATCAATATTCTCATCCTGGTTTATATCACCACCATAGATGGCCCATACACCTGTTTCCACTTCAAACATATTATTTCCAAAGGCTTTATTCGAGGCTGTGCTAAAATCGTACGAAACAGGTAAAGCACCCAACATGACAGGATTAGCACTCCACGTCTGTAATGCCTGTCGATGTTTTATGACGATATAATAAGATCCATTCAGCGATGGGAAATTGCATACCGCCGTTCCGCCTACTTGTAAAATTGTTCTTACGGTGGCAACCAATGCATAAGGCGCAATCACATTTCTTATTTCCACATCAATACTGTCGGTCGTAAACATACTTCCGCCTACTCCTTGATTGAGAAGAACGGATTGCATCAATTGCCCACCCGTATAATAGCCCTGTATAAAAAGTCTGAGATACAAGGTGCTTGTTGGCGGTGCAACGTTACCGATAAAATAAAATGATCCTAAGGAACTTGCATTAGTAGAATACACATAATCTGTTCCCCAGTTTCCTGCGACAGACGTAAAAGGAGTAGTAGCCGCACTTAACGCCGAGGCGCAAAAATCTGTATTCTTGACGATATTCAAATCGGATGGTATAGACACGCCAGAGCCTGGTGTAGCCGCCAGATTGTCAAATTCCGTTTTGCGTATATACAAGCGAAGACTGACATCTGTGGTCGGTTGTGTCGTAGGTGTTACCGTAATAGTACGATCAAGATAATAGACGCCGTTCCCATCTTGCCTCATACTGCCGCTATTGATATAAAAACGAACCGCTGTATTCCCTAAGATATTTCCATTCGCATTAATTTCTCCAACCGCCCTTCCTTGCGCATCTGTAAAGGCGATCCATTGATTGGCATTGGCTGCATTAATATTGATAGTCTGTGTATTGCTACATGACCCAAGTGAGCCGGGAGCGACAGCAGCAGGAACAGGAACAAGTTCTGAACGACGTGGGAATCTTCCGTTTGTTGCTACGAAATCCTGTTTTTTTGTAAGGATATCTATGGCAGGATCGTATTCAAATAAGGTGCCGCTAAAATCAGTGCCTCCTAAATTTGCCATGCCATAAAATTTATTATTCAATAATGTAAGACCTGATAATACCATCCTCCCTTGGAGGTTGGTCAGGTTCACTTTATTTGTTAGGGCCATCGTTGCAATATTGTACTCATATAAAGTAGACCCATTAAGTGCGACACCATAATAAGTCATACCATACAGTTTATTATTATAACCAATCAGGTTGCCATTGGGTGATTCTCCAGTGACAGAAATATCGAAATCGGCCCGCTTAATCAATCCGTTAGCTAATGGCAGATATTCAAATAAAGTTCCTTGATTATGTACGCCACCTCTTGCGGCAACTCCATATATCTTACCCCCGTAAACGGTCAACCCTGCATAAGGATTAGTGCCACGGACACTGTCAAAACTTACCTTGCTGGAAAAGGTATTTGTTGCCGGATTGAATTCGAATATAGTACCTCGGTCTGTAAGTCCACCTCCACGGGTAGTTCCATAAAATTTACCACCAAACTCAATTAATTTGCCATAAGGTAGATTGCCAGTAAATTGGACAAAATCATGAAGTTTTGTATACGTGTTTATTGCAGGGTCATATTCAAACAAGGCTCCTTCATTATTAGTTCCTCCGTTAGTAGTGACACCATAAAACTTATTATTATAAAGCAAAAAGCTTCCTTGGTCAGAAAATTGCCCTTGTGTATTTTGTAAATGAACTTTTATGCTATAGGTCTGAGTTGTCAGGTCGTATTCAAAAATACCGCCATCATCATTATTTCCGCCAAAACTTGCGGTTCCATACAATTTGTTATTGTAATACATCATTTGCCCGTTTGGCCAGTAAAGATCAGTAGTGCCCAGATTTACTTTAGTAACATAGGCATTTGTAGCAGGATTATATTCTTTCAATCCGCCGCCGCCATTCTGGATATTCTGATAAGACCACAAATACATCTTGGAATTATAAAGCAATAAGCGCCCATGGCTCGAACTTCCGTTCAGAGTGCTAAATGTTATTTTAGTGGAATACACATTGGTAATTGGATTATAGGAAAATAATTCCCCATCCCCACTCGCTCCGCCAAACATCGAGGCTCCATACAGTATGTTATTATAAGCGATCATAGAAAATCTGTTGGCAGCTGTAGATGTGGTAAAGTCCTTCTCCTTGGTAAGTATATTGGTTGCTGGATCGTATTGAAACAACAAACCCTCACCGTTTGTACCTCCTTGACTTGCCGCACCATAAAATTTATTATTCAACATAACCATATTGCCATAGTGTGTACTGCCATTGATGCTACCAAGTTCTACTTTTCCTGTCAGAATATTCAAGACAGGGTCATACGAAAAAATATAGCCTCCTCCATCTGGACCCGAACTGTAAGTGCTTACACCCCACAACTTATTATTATAAACAATCAGGGTGCCACGCGTATATTGACCGGTAGTGGATGCTAAAAAATCTCTTTTCTTTGTAAATACATTATTAGCCGGGTTGAACTCAAATATAGTACCTGCACCATTGGCTCCTCCAAATCCTGCGATACCATATAACTTGTTGTTGTATACCACCAGATCACCCATTGGACCATTCCCTGTTGAGGTTTTAAAGTCATGTCTTTTGATAAGTACATTGGTGGCAGGATTATATTCGAATAAAGTGCCTCCACTGCTATCGCCTCCATCATAACTGAGACCATACAATTTACTATTATACACTACGAGTGCAGACTCCGATTCTCTTGCACCAATACTATGAAGGTCAGCTTTTTTTGTATAGCTATTTGTAAGCGGATCATATTCACTAATGATTCCATCTCCATGAATTCCACCTTCCCAGAGTATTGAATATAATTTGCCATTATAGGCCACAGGATTATTGCCTTCATAAGGTTTCCCCGGATTGACAGTGGTAAATTCCTTTCTGACAACCAATCCACTGCCATCATATTTTGTGGAGAAAATAATGCCTTGGTCATCTGCACCACCATATCTGGTAGAACTCCACATCTGGTAAATTCCCTGGGCATGGAGTGGTTGATGTGTGGTTGTGAGCAACGAGTTTATCACAAGACATGCATAAAGAAAGAATTTCGTTTTCATACTATTCGTTTTTTAATATGCCTGCAAACTATGTGGCGTAGTAAAATGTTTCGTGGAGCAGTTAACGAATCGCTACTTTGGCTTAATGAATATCAAGGCGATAGCGTTCAATATGTTTAGGGCGTGCCCGAAACGGGCCGTGCTTTTCGTTTCAATTCCCGACCAAAGCGTCGGGAGATTTTCACTACAATCACTCACGCGGTATTATTCATCCACTTCTACTGTCCTCAGCAAACTTTCTTCGCTTGTCATGCTGAGCGTAGTCGAAGCACTGTCATACTGATTACTTGTTTTTCTTCAAATAAAACAATAGGATTGATGTTGAGAAACAGGCAAGTTCGTTTAAGAGCAACTACCATGAGGTGGCTCTCCCCTCTCCACGTGGAGAGGGGAGAGGGCTGAGGTCATGCTAAATACGTCATTATAAACCCACACGAAGCTAATTATACCATCCGTTGCTTGATCAACTCCAAAAACTCTTCCTTCTTCTTAGGCGAAATGGTTACATTAGAATCATCGCTGAGTATCGCGTATCCACCATCCGTTTTAACCATGCGTTTTACCTCTGCCAGGTTTATAATATGGCTATTATGCACTCGAAAAAAACCATGATCGCTCAACAACATTTCATATTCTTTCAAGTGTCGACTGACCATGATTTTTTTCTGCCCCTTCATAAAGAAATGACTGTAAGGCCCTGAGGCTTCAATACGTATAATTTGATGTAAGGGAACAAACTCAAGTCCTTCATTCGTCGATAAAGTGATACTCTGATCAATGGCCGAAGGTGCCTGTAGATTTTTCAACAACATTTGTAAGGCTTGTTGACCTGTCAGATCTTTCTTTTTTTCCAGTGCTTTCTGAACAGAGAGTTGAAGTTCTTCAATGTCAATTGGTTTCAACAGATAATCGACCGCACTGAATTTGATTGCTTTAATCGCATAGTGATCGTAGGCCGTGGTGAATATTACTTCAAACGTAGGCTTCTGAAATTGAAGTAAAAGGTCGAATCCGGTGCCTGTCTGCATTTCTATATCAAGAAATACAATATCAGGTTGAAATTGTTGAATAGCCGCAACCCCTTCATCAACATTAGTAGCGACAGCCACGACACTAATTTCTTTACAATACTCTGTAATAATATTCTTAAGAAATTGGAGGCTATGGGTTTCATCTTCAACGATTATGGCTTTGTACATAGGAATGGTTTTATACTAAGATAGAATGTGGTATTCGAATATTGACATGGTTATTGGCACGAGCGTAGTTCCTTTCAATACTAATTTTTTCTCTATGATAATTGTTCAGATCGGCAATCTGTTCTTCGGCAAGTAAAATAATAGGAGACTGTTCCTCTTTTCTGTTCACTATTCCATCATCTGAGATCATCACGGTAGTTTCGTTTTCTGAAGATTCAAAGATAATGTTCAAATGTCTTATTTCATGATCCGGATCAGAAGCTAGCACGCGTTTATAGAGTGCCTCTTCTATAAAAGGAAATACCAACATGGAAGGGATGTAAGAACAAGGACCTTTAAACTCGCAGTGATAGCTAAATTTGTGATTAAATCGTACTTGCTCAAGTTGAAGATAGTCGGTAACCAGTTTTTTTTCGGTTTCGGTTTTGATAAAGGCATGATTCCCGTTATGCAGCATTTGCCTGATAAATCCACTGAGTAATCCAAAATAATAGTTAGCCATTTTTTTATCATCCATCATCACAAAATTCTGAACGGCCGTTAGTGAGTTAAAAACAAGATGTGGATTTAATTGTGAGAACAATGGTTTCTGTTGGACTTTTAGTGTTAAGCGTTCGAGCTGATCTTTTTGATTCTGTATGGTTTTCTTTTGAAATTCAAGCAATGATATATTTATTTTGGTTTGCCGTATTTTATAGTAAACGACAATGCCGCAGAGAGTACATATCACTGCGGTAAAGAGTAACCATCCTTGAGGTTCGAAGACCTGAAAAGAATACAATGAGATCTCCGGTAATGGCTTTGAATATTCGGCCATCCCATCATATAGTTTATTAATTTGTCGGAAGCTTGCAGTTGTTTTTGACAAATGAACATCAAACAGGAAATAGAGTAAAAGCAGCAATTTATATAAATAGATGTCGTGCATGTTTGATAAAGGTGAAGAAAAGCAACGAAGGTTTTATCTGGAATGTATTATTCATGTCATTGACTTAATAAACAAGCATTTTGGGTTAACGTATTTACTGTTGCCAAGATTTGAGCCATCTTTAAAACCTGCATTTTCCTCTCCAGTAATTTTCAAAATGCTGTTATAAAGAGTTAAGAATTGAATTAAGAAAGATGTTTTTAGAGATGATTTTCACGATTATAGTTTTTGACTTAACGAATATGTCTTTTGGCTTAACATATAGAGATTCGGTTTCTTGTAGAATCAAAAGATTGGAATTACTTTTAAGACCAATTCCATTTTCATTTTAAGTCCAAATGAATATGGTAGCATCCTTCTGTTTAGAAGGCTAACAGTATATAATCGTAAAATCAGATATTGAAGCGAATAATTTTTATTTTAGTTTATTTATTGCTTTCGGCGCATATAAATGCGCAGGAATTTTCATTCAGACATTTGACAACGGCAGATGGCATGCTTAGTGACCTCAAGCTTATAATGGCTGAAGACAGAATTGGAAGGTTATGGATCGGTTCGGAGGAAGGTATTAATGTGTTTGATGGTTACCAGTTAAGCAGCTATAGTGCCTCCGATAATTCAGGTCTCATCAACAACAATATTGAGAATATTTTCTGTGATAAGCAGGGAACGATTTGGGTGTCTACACCATCTGGAATACAGTATAAAACAGAGCATGCCAATCGTTTTGTGACGCTAGATACCGGTTCTCATAGTATCCCCACAGTTTTGTTTTTCGGAGAAACAACGCGTGGTGACCTCATTGTCATAACTGATCAGAAGGTCTACCGTATTGATGCTCAATTCAAGATCTCAGTAGTTAAGGGATTGACATCCTTGCTTGGAAAGTATAAAGATCCACGTTGCTTTGAGCAATTTAAAGAAGATGAATGGTTAGTAGGATTTGGATCCGAACTCCTGCTTGTCAATGTTCAGCAGGATCAATTTATCAAATCCCTGCCTTTCAGAGACACATGGTGCGCAAGCTATATGACGGATACTACGATAATGGCTGGCAGTTTTACGAAAGACTCAATTGTCATCATTAACATACGTACAGGCGTTATGGAATGCATCAACGATTGGCCAGCAAGTGATGGCAAGCGTCTTGGCGGATTTGCTGGCAGTATCAATCGCATTGGGGAACATAAATATGCCATTGGTTGCCGGCTTTCTGGCGTATATATTGTCGATATGAATAGTAAACGTGTTCTTCACCTTACACATAATCCAAGCGATCCATCTACGATCTTGACCAATTTTGTTCGACGGCTATTTGTTACCAAACAAGGACCTATGTTTGTACACTCAAGAGCACTGTCCTACACCCAACTCGAGGCACCGCAACTTAATTCAGTAAAATATCTGGAGAATAAAAAAGGAGAGAGATATGACGGTGGCTTTAACTCATTTTATCAAGATAAGAAGAATAATTTTTGGATCGGTGCCAATGGACTTCTTGCATTGTGGAATAGGAAGTCGGGCCTTAGTACCTATTATCCTTATTATGATCAACGGGGAACCACGAAAAATATCCGAACGGTACGGACTGTTGTTGGTGACTCGAAAAATCAGATTTGGGTAGGCACGTTCGGAGGTGGATTAGGGTTGTTGAAAAACGATGGTAACTTCCTGCAATTCAAACGCGATACAAGTGATCGGGATCATACATTGCCAAGTAATGATATTTTTTCGATAGCTTTAGATGAGCATCAGCGTTTTATTATTTGTTGTAATTACGGGTTTGCTTATTTCGATCCTATCGAACAAAAAATGACCACCTTTTACAAGGACTCCGTATTGAAAATAATTAGCAAGAAACATACTTTTTATGCATTGGCAGACAAGGATGATAACTGGTGGCTGGGTCAAAATGAAGGTATATTTTTTTACAATAAAAGAGAAACCCGACTTTACAATATTCCATTGCCTCCTGAAGTAACTGATAAACATATACGAAGTATTGCTGCCGATCTTAAAGGGAATGTATATGCAGGTGGCAAGAGCGGTTTATTCATTATTTCGCAAAGCAACCTGAAGGTAAAAAAGTGGATCAGCAAAAAAGATGGATTGGTGAGTAATATCGTCAGTGGATTGCAGGTCGATAATAATGGGAATGTCTGGATAAGCGGCAATATCGGCCTCGCTGTTTATAATCCAACTATGGAACAGTTACATGTTTTTAATTCCAATGAAGGACTTGAACAATCCAATCATAATTTGTGCAACGCATATATGGCTCGCGATGGTGAGATATTTATTGCGAGTGTCGCTGGATTCAATCATTTTTATCCGGATAGTATACAATATCAAAAAAAACCATTGCAGGTATTTGTTATTTCTCTTCAATTAAATGATAGCGTGATCAGTCATCCTTTTTTTAAAGATCTGAAATTAGCATACAACAATAATAATCTTTCATTTTCATACATGGCAGTAGATTTCAGTATTGCTTCTATTATTCAATACCGATATAAATTAGAAGGTTATGATACAGGATATGTGTATGCAGGAAAGCAACGCACTGCCCGTTATACAAACCTGTTGGCAGGAACATATAGTTTTATTGTTGAAGCGTCCGCAGATGGAAAGGAATGGTATACCTCTGAGCAGGATATTACCTGCACGATCAGGAAAGCAATTTGGACTACCTGGGGATTCAGGTTACTGCTTTTATTAGTGCCAGTAGCCCTCATTTATTTTATGTACCGCAACCGTATTGCACGTGTCAACAACGAGGCCAGACTGCGAAGTAATTATGAGATTAAATTAAATGAACTGGAAAACAGTGCCCTTCGTACACAGATGAATCCTCATTTTATTTTCAATTCGTTAAATACCATTAATTCATTTATAAACCGAAATGAACCGGCAAGGGCCAATCAATATATCAGTAAGTTTTCGAAGCTCATACGGTTGATACTGGATCATAGCAGGCAGAAGAAAATCAACCTGGCCGATGAACTTGAGGTGGTGGAATTGTATATACAGCTCGAGCGCATACGATTTGATAATAAATTTGAGTACAGCATACATGTCGACGAAATGATCGATACCGACACGACAGAAATACCGCCGCTTATATTGCAACCTTTTGTAGAAAATGCGATTCTGCATGGATTACTTCCCTTGCAAAAGATTGGGTTGTTGAATATATCAATTCAAAGGAAAGAGAATGCCTTGTATTGTATTGTCGAGGATAATGGCATAGGTAGAATTCAGGCAAAGAAAAACAAACCAATGGAGGCAGTCAACAGAAAATCGCATGGGATAGATATCACCCAGAAACGTATTGAGTTATTTAACAAAGAACATGATTATACTGGGCATGTACATATTATTGATTTGGAAGATGCTACTGGTCGTTCAACCGGAACACGGGTTGAGATTCCGGTCGCCTGGCAGGAGAGTTTTTAAGGCGAAAGGATTTACAGGATATGAAGATTTGAATGATTTTTTTGGTGTAAATTTATTGTCTGGATCAGGATTGAGAGGATGTAAAGATTTGCATGATTTTTTGAGCTGATTATAATCCCCTCAATCCAGAAATCCCAAAATCCTGATTCAGACAATTGAAGCTTACTTTTTAAACCCGATTCTATTCCTTTCATCCCATTTCCGTTCTGCTGCTTTTTCGTCCAATAGATTTTCTATACTATCGTAAATTTGGTTGAGTTGGCTGTCATGCTCGCCCAACACTGCTTTAATTTCATTCAGTTGTTCTTTTAGGTCGCTTTGTTTTAAAAATATTCTTCGTATTTCTACAAACGCCCTCATGATCGCAATATTCATGTTTATAGCCTTGTCGCTGTTAAGTATACCGCTTAACATGGCAACGCCTTGTTCTGTAAAAGCATAGGGCGTCATACTTGAATTTCGTTTGCTTTGTGATGCGGTCACATTTTGTGATCTTACAGAAATGATGTTATCGGTTGCGGCCACAGATTGTGACCGGATATGGAGCCATTCTTCAGAAGTAAGACGAAACATAAAATCAACTGGAAAACGTTTTATATTCCGCTTTACAGCCTGGTTAAGCACTTTAGTAGGAACTTCATAAAGGTCAGCTAAATCATAGTCTAACATGACCCTTTCGCCTCTTATAACGTAAATTCTATTTTGAATACTTTGGATAATTTGCATAATAGTTTGAATGGTTTTTAAATTTTTGTTTAGTAAAATTATGGCATCAAAAGCTATAAAAAACAAATGCTAAAATTTTTGGGAAGCGTTTTCTTTCGGCAATCCAATGAAGTAGAGAACCTCCCGGCTTGACTGTCACTAATACCGTTAACATTTGGACTAAAAGAAAATGGTATTGGTATAAAGTAAGCATGAGAGGGTCCCCGGCGATACAGACCAGGTTGCCTGACCTTCCATCGGGGGCAAAAAGAAAAGCCAATAGTTTTGTAGCTATTGGCTTTTAGCGATAAATCGCAACTAAAGACTTATTATTAATCCGGGAATTCAACCCTGACATCTGACATCTCTAATCTGACATCTCTCAGCTATTTCCCATGACACTGTTTAAACTTCTTCCCACTCCCACATGGACAAGGATCGTTACGACCAATCTTTGGATCCATGTTGCGGATGGGAGATTGTTTTGGTGGTGCTGCCGTGGTTGTTGACGTATACATATCACGGCTGTTGGCAGCATAATCATCACCGGCCTCATCGATCTCTTCCTTGTTGGCGCGCATATGACTCATATCCGTTTTCTCGATCTCTGCACGATGAATATCCTGTTCCTGTTGCATCGGAATACCGCTTCTCATCAGGAAGGATACAATATGTTTGTTCGTTTCACCGATCATCGCCTTGAAGAGATTGAAGGCTTCAAACTTATAAATTAGTAAAGGGTCTTTTTGTTCGTAACTCGCAAGCTGCACACTTTGCTTCATCTCATCCATTTGTCTTAAATGCGTTTTCCATGCTTCGTCAATTAAGGATAAGGTAATCTGCCGCTCCAATGCATCGATCAGTTCCTTCCCACCCGAGTTGATCGTTTCTTTCAAACCTGTCACGATCTGTTCACCACGGATACCGTCGGTAAACGGCACGGCGGTATTCTCGATACGGTCTCCGCTTTGTTCAAAGATATTCTGCAAGACAGGCGCAGTTTGCTCACGAAGGAAATCTGTTTTACGCTGATAGGTTTCTTTCAATTGTGCATATAATCTCTCGGTGACCACATTCGGATCCATTTTTAAGAATTCCTGTTCGGTAATGGTAGTCTCAAACGCAAAATCGCGAAGCACCTCAATATTGAATTCCTCGAAATTCCTGTTATTATCAAACTGGTTAGCCACCAGACTGCAACTATCGTAAAAGGCATTATCAAGATCCAGCGCCAGACGTTCTCCGAACAAGGCATTCCGGCGACG
>Ga0105047_10018371_pt1 | contig 10837 bp, 7 predicted proteins | sample MAT04_FD_78384 | JGI IMG/M metagenome (GOLD analysis project Ga0105047, IMG submission 78384) | Freshwater microbial communities from Lake Fryxell liftoff mats and glacier meltwater in Antarctica - MAT-04 (megahit assembly) | ecosystem: Environmental > Aquatic > Freshwater > Ice > Liftoff...
AGCCCCGACTCGGCCAACTCGGGAACGGTCGCCGAAAAATGCTTTCCGTCGATGGTGATCGATTCCAATTCGACGTCCACGAGAGTGATCGGCAGGCGCGGCCCGGCCGCGCTCACGACGGTGCCGGTCAACGTCCCGTGGCAGTAGTCCGCATCGATGTGCGTATGGAGTTTCACATCTCGAAACACCCACAGGCTCGCATCGGGAAGTTCGATGAGTGGCTCCGACGGTTCAAGAGCCGTGAGGATGATGTGCGGCCGCAATCCGACGAACTCGGATGGCACGGCCGCGCGGAACTTCTTCGACAAATTCCCTTCGAGTTTGACGGTCCCTTGCGAAATGGGCACGCCTAGAAAATGAGGTAATGCTAAGTCGCGTGCTGTCGCAACTACGGGGAAATCGATCGAGCAAACGAAGTCGCCCGAGACGGGCTTGGCGAACGCGATCCGCCAAAGTGTCCCGGACTCCGGGGCGGACGCGCCGGCCAAGGCGAGTGCCGACCACCGATTCCCAATGCCCAAGAATGGCAAGTGCGGCAGAACCGCATCGCCGGGAAAGCGGTTGACGGCGGCCGTGGGTTCGATGTGCCAAGTCGGTGCCGAACTCGGCACCCATACCGAGATGGCCGGAATCGGCGTCCCTTCGGACCGACCGCGCAAAGTCGCGGACAATCGCGCCGAGTCGCCTCCGGTCAGTTCGACCTCGAGACTCGCCGAGAGTGTCGGGGTCGCCCGCGTCACCCGGATGTCGCCTTCCGGTTCGCGGCCCCGGTACGCGATCGAAAAACCGGGTTCGCCGGCCAGCGGAATCGACGCCTCGCTCAATCCCGAAGTCGAAACTTTGATACCGGACGACGAGCGAACCGCCAGCACGCCTCGGCGTTCGCCGGCACCTTGGGGCAGAATTCGCGGGAGTGGCACGGTTCGTCCCGGATCCGCATCCGGCAGCACCGATTCGACCGAACGGAATTCCAAACGGATTTCGACAGACTTGCCCGAGGCGACCGCGCGGGACGGCTCGACGAACCAACCGCCGGCGACACCGGGGATCGCACCGAATGCGACGCCGGGGTCGTCGGGCGTCAAAGCGACGCTTTCGAGGGCATAGCCCGCGGATGCTTGGAATGTGAAGTTGGAGATCGGCCCGCGCACGACCGTCGTCGCGAAGGTCGCGGTGAGCTTCGTCCGGTTCGGTTCCAAGCGCCAGTCGATCACTTCCACGGTGTTGAATTCTTGATCCGCCGGGCGATAGCGGACGGTCGGCGGGCGGCGCTCGGTGCGGCCTTCGGTCGTCAATACCGTGCGGCCGAATTCGAGTTTGGTGGTTCGATCCGACGCAGTGCCGATGCTGGCCAAGCGGTAGTCGCCGGTTTGCCAGCCGTCGAGTTTCCAACCCGCCGAGAGTTGAACGGCGACGATATCTTCGAGCAGCGGACGGCCGGCGACGCGGATCTGGGGCGGGGTGAAACTGGCGGCTGTGAAGACGGCGGGCGAGCGCACGGAGATCGTCAAGCGGGTGGTCGGGGCCGCTTCGCGGAATCGGACGGTCAGCGACCGGGGCGTCGATCCGTCCAGCGCCGCTAGCCAACTTTCGACCGACGCCCCGGAGACGTTGAGGATTTCCAGCCCAGCATCGACTTGGAAAACCAATTCCCGACCGGTTTGGCGGAACGCGTTCAGCGTGAAGTCGAATTGCCCGAGAGTTTCCCCGGCCGACAACTTCCAAAGGGCCACGCGGTCGATCCGCACGGCCGGCTTGGCCTCGTTGGAGGGTTGCGTCTTGCGGAGCCCGAGATCCAATCGGGTTTGACCCCCGAACGCGAACTTCCAAAGTCGTTCACCGTCCTTGGCCGCCGGGAACGGCCCGGTCAGAAGAACGCCCGCATCACCGAGAATCGGCACGCGATCCGCCGCCATTGTCAGTTCGAGAGCGGCGATCGGCGTAGCCGGGAACGTCAGCACGCAGCGCTCTTCGTCGGGCTGTTCGACCAAGCGAGCCGACCATTCGAAAGCAAGTTGCTTCTGGCTCGGGCCTTCGACCCACAGGTAATTTGCGGCTTGGGCTTTGCCGTCGAGGGTGGCGCGGAAGAGCATCGCCTGCGAGCCATCGGCCCACTTCGGTGCCTGCACGGCTCCCGGCAACGGATCGACGGCCAGCGCGCTCGCGCCGCCCGTGGGGTGTCCCAAGAGCCACTCCGCAGTGCCGGTGATCCGCCCGGTTTGCACGGTAGCCCGGTAGGTTGCCTCGGCGATGCGGGCGGGGTTCTGCGCGGCATACTGCATTTGCGCGGCCGCCTGCACTTTCGCTTCGAAATCGGCCTTCGACAGTTTCTTGAGCGCACCGCGAGCGAAATCCGGCTGCAAAGAATCGAGGCGTTCGGCGGGGACAAAAATGCGTTGGATCGCGATGGGATCGGGCCGCGCGATTTCATCGCTCGGCACGAGCGAACTGCCCCCGATCGCGGCGGCGTGCCCCGGTGTTCCGCGCGGGGAACTCGGGATCGCCCCGGCGCCAGCCGCCAACAACAACCCGAACAGAAGCACAATCGTCGCAACGCGGGTGAGCATGGTTCACCCGCCAATCGGGAGCGGGGGAACCGTGCTACCGGCTTCGATAAAGGGCGGTGCCGACGAAGGGCTGCGCGACGGTCGGTTGCCGTTCGTGAGATTCGACAGTGGAATAGTGTCACTCCGCACCGGCACGGCGTTGCGATCGCGGCTGAAGCCGGGCAATCGCTCGAGCCTCCTAGCCCGGTAGAAGCGCCAAGCGAATAGAGTCGCGAGTGCAAAGGCCAGCAACACTGCGCCGGGTTGCATCGCCGCGAGAACTTGGGCCAATCCTTGCGGGCACACCGCGCTGGCGCAGGCGAGTGCGATCCCCACCGGGGCTAGGCCGAGACAGCACCAAATCAAACGGAGCTGCGACGCCGCCAACCCGAGTAGCAAAAGCACGCCGGACCAGGCGACGACCCAAGCGAGTCTCGGAATCAGCACGACGGGAATCCCACGTGGCGAGGTTTGCCGGCCAGCGACGGAGTCGCTGATAGCGGATTGCCACGGCGAAGTATCGGGGGCATCTTGGCCGGTTTTCAGCCAAGCTTCCATGTCTTCCGGCGAATCCGGGGCGGTCGGGGCGAACCCGAAACCGCGCCATGCCCAGCGGTATTCCGGCTCCCAATCCCCCGACGGGATAAACGCGACGGAGTCGACTTCTGTAGTCAACAACCAGCGGAGGGGCGCACGGTACAGCGCGCCCCGTATTCGCGGCGGAATGCAGCTCCGTTCCCGGTAGCGCTCCCGGGCACCGGCGTATCGGTAGCGCACTTCGACGGTGATCGCCGTGTTCGGTTTGAAATCCGGCAAGGGCACGGTCAGCACCCACGGCTCATCCGCGCCGTCGCCGCTCGCTTTCGGCAGCGCTTCGACCAACTTCCCTTCGACCCACAATTCGAGGTGATCCATTCGGGGCAATTCCATTTCTAAACTCGCGCCGAGCCAGCGCTTCAACAGCAGTTTCTCCTGGATCACCACCGAAGTTTCGCTCAGCGTGGCCCGCGCGTACGCTCGTTCGATCCAAACCGTCGGCAAGCCCGATTCGCCGAGAGAACTGAGGTCGAATGTCAGCGGGGCTCCGGGGCTCGATGCGGCCAAGGTCAGCAGCGGTAACGAATCGCGATCTGCGCTCGGTTCGACGGGCAACTCGCGCCAATCCCCCTCGAATATGTTCACGCGTCGGCCGGTGGCTCCGCCCCAAAGTCGCAGCACGCTCTCGGTGCGCGTGGCCGAATCGGGCCAGAGCAGTTGCACGGCGGGATCGGCCGCCGGGTTGGCCAGCCGCAGGGCGAATGCGACGTTGAGCGAAAACTCTTTGCCCGGCTCCGTGTTCGAGCGGAATTCCCAAAGTCCGGGGCCGACGGGATCGAGAGCGGGCACCGATTGCAGCCCGACCAAGTTTTCGGGCCCCCGTAGCCGGATCGGCCGGCGGTCGTCCTGCGTCGGCCTGAACCGCAACACCTGCTGAACGAGCAGTTGCCGGGGCTGCAAAGTCACTTCGACCCGATTATCGCAGATCAGCGCCGGTCGGTAAGACTGCCACGCCAGTTCGACGCGCGCAATGGCGCGGTCGAAGATGCCCCCGATGCTGTTGATCGCGGCCGTGCGGTTCGGTGTGGTGCCGGTCAGCGGATCGGTCGCGGCGGAGGGCTGGCCTGCTTCCCACAATGCAATGGTACCGCGGACCTCGAAACCCTCCGGCACGGCCGCCGTGAGAGAGGACTCGCGCTCGTCGGTTTGCGGCAGTCGCGGTAACGCCATCACCAGCTTGGATTCTCGCTCGTCCGGGGCACCCACTTTCGGCGGGGAGGGGCGTGTCGAAAGCAATTTCAGCGTGAACGCCGATTTCTGCGGGGCGTTGAACCGGATCGCCATCAGCCGGGGGGAACCGTCTTTGACAATGTGAATACTGTCCACGAGATCTTCGGGCGTCGCCTCCAGCGTCGGCCATTCCGCAGGCATCTCGACGAGGATCTGTTCCAATTCCCCGCGCGGTGGCGGCACCACGCGGATGGTCGATTCCAACCGCCAACCGCCGGGCGTCAGCTTCAAGTCGTGGCTCGCCTTCGAGCGGATCGCCGTCGGGGCCGCGCGGGCATCGATTTCCATCCAAACATTCGCCTTGGCGTTCGGCGGCACGGCGGGCAACCCGGTGAAGGCGAATAGTGCGACATGGTCTTCGGTCGCGGCGGCGGGGAGATCCAACCGGCGGAACTCCGGTAGCGGCTTGAAACTGAGCCGCACCGACGGCCCGGTAAAGACGTTCACACGCCCGGATTGCTTCGCGTTGACCAAGACCGAAAACGGCCCGATCGGGTACGGGCCCCGGAACTTCGGTTCGTTCGGCTTCGGCCGCTGCACTCGAACGGTCGCCGTGACCAGCCATTCCGCATTCGGATTGTCGCCGGGGGTGCGGATCAGCCAGACCGGCTTGTTGGGGTCGCTCGGCCGCACTACCGTCGGCATCGGTTCGGGCACGGTCGTCGGGCCGACACCCGCAGCGGCGAACCGTTCGACGGTCACCTCGGAGCCGACGGGCAGCTGCAACGGCCATTCTTTGAGGGCACCGCGGAGTCGCAATTTCGCCACGGTTTCGATCTGCGATTCTTCGACTTGCACGATCAACTCGGTATCCGCGTTGGCGAGGTTCGGGGCCGACGGCACGGCGGGGGAAATTGGTTCCCAAGTCATTTCGACAATATCCGTCGCGCCCAGCGGTACCGGCTTCGCCAGCAGCGACTCCACGGAACTGGTATACCGCTTCACCTCGTTCGGTTTCGTCGGCACGGCTGCGGCGGGATCCGGAACCCGCGTGCCGAGCGATACGGTTTTGATTCCCGCCGCCGGTGCCGCATCGAGCCTCAGCGTCGTGATGGCCGCACGGGGCAAACCGAGGTCGAAACCGAGTTCGTTCTTCAACCCGCGGCCGACCACGGGGACTTCGACATCGAGCACCAGCGACTGCTCGCCAGCGCTGTCGGCGATCAGCGTCAGGCCGTCGTCGCCGGGTGGATTGAGAATCGGCAGTTTCCCCGTGCCCGCTTTGGCACCGACCAAGACGCCACGCTGACAACCGAGCACCAAAAGCGTCCGCGGTTGCGTCGTGCGGAACGAATACGTGAGCGTGAGCGCGGCGACGAGGCGCTCCCCGCGCATTTCGATCTTGCCGCGGATGGCGACCGAACTCGGCGCCTGCGGCTTGGCTTTGCGGGCTTGCTCCGCTTGGGCCACGAGGTTCTTGTAATCTTGCGGCGACAGCATCACGCCGTCGATGGTGGGGTTCGCCTCGTCGGGGTTCTTCGTCCAGAAGACCACCGTGCCATCGGGCAGTTTGATCGCCGTCGCCTTGGTCGGCTCCGGCGTCGACTGGGCCAATCCGAAGGGCGAACGGCCAACGAATGCCGCGACCACAACCGTGGCCAGCAACAGCATCCGCCGAACTGGAGTCGAATTTCTCACAACCTGACTATACCCCAGTTTCGCCGAAATCCGAACCGGCAAAGCCAGAAGAGTCGACCCGAATCCCCCCATCCGCCGGGTGGAACCAATTGTGCCGAGCAGGGATAGTCACGAAATTCTCCCCGCTAGCTACTCCAGCATCCGCGTGAGGAAGTGCACACCTTCATCAGACCTTCTTCGAAATAGTTCAAGATTCTTGTTGAAGTCAATATCAGGTCGGTTACTATTCCCTATCGAATCCCATTCGGGTACCCGATGGAACTCAGCGAACCAATTCCTGTAGCCGAGCCGCTCGCGCGGCTGTGCCTCGGTCTCGCCGGTAGCGTGCTGATGGCGGCGGCCCTGGGATGCGCACATGTTTAATCGGATACTAGTTGCGGTGTTATTCGGTGTCTTCGGTGGTAGTGTTGCGACACGGGCAGTTGCTGACGATGGGCATAAACAGCAATTCCTTGCCGAATTCGGAGTATCAAAAGAAATCGCAAAGGCCTATGAAACGGGCTTTCGGAGTGAAGCCGAAATCAATTTGACCCCAAATCAGCCTACACGCAAATATATGCTTGCGAAGTGCAAGTCAAACATGCACGGCTACACTATGGAAGTTTATCGAATCCGCACAGTTACAAAAGATGGAAGCACAGAAGTCCCGTATGGGTTGACAGAGCTTGGCAATTCGAGATACAACGCAATGATTACGATTGAAGGCGAACGGTCGCTTATCAATTCTATTAATGTGTACGATGCGCCACTTGCGAGGTCATCGGGACTTCTTTGCACAGGTATGCTCGACCTGCACTCCCATCGCAAGTTCGATGAATTGGCTAGCAGTCCTACAACGTCCATAGAAGCATTCGAAAATTCCGAAATTCTGGGGTATAGTTACAAGATGATCCGCGCCAGATTCCCGATCAAATTGAACGGCCAGAAGGAAACCGAAGCATGTAACGACTATCTATTCGATGAAAGATGGCTCTGTCGATTCGTCCGGACTCGAACAACGTCGACGATCCGAATTTCGAGGTATGACGAAACGGAAGTAATATACCATAGTGATGCCCCACTGGAAGCCTTCCCTCGAGCCATTACTATCCACGCAGTTGATGAAGAAAAAAAATTGCGAACTCTGACGAGAGAATATAGGATTACTGACGTAAGCACGCAGCAAGTTGCGGATGATGAGCTCACGCTTACAGCATATGGTTTTCCTGAGCCAGCAGGTGTGAAGTGGGAGAAGCCCACACCACGGTACATCTGGTGGATGCTCGGTGTCGGCGTGTGTGCGGTTGTCTCTTTGAGCTGTCGACTCGCCGTCCGGTGGTTTAGTCGAGCAGCTCGACCACCCCTTGCATGAGTGAGTATCCCGAGGCCTCCATGCGGTACGCCGGCACGTTCTTCTTCATCGCGGCGATCCTCTGCTTAGCAGCGGCCGGGTACGACTATTTTTTCACCCAGCCTGCGATCCCTCTGCCACCATTCGAGATCGCGCAAACCGAATTCGCAGTCGGAAATGCCCCGACGGGCACACAACTACTGCGAACGAAGATTACTAATCCCTCTAAGGAACCACGTCGCGTCCTCGGAATCGTCGGGCAATGCATTGGCAATTGCTGCTTCATGCCGCTCGAAGGTGGCCCTATCATCATTCTGCCCGGCAGCTCTTTCGATCTGGCCTGCGAGCTTGATGTGAACCGCCCCGGCCCCATCGATGCCGCGATCAAAATCTATCTCGAAGAAAACGGTATCCGCACCGTCACCCTGCGCGTCACCGGCACCGCCGTCGAGGCTCCCCATGCGCCGAAATAGAGCCGCCTTCACCCTCATCGAAATCCTTGTCGTCATCGCCATCATTGCGGTGCTCGTCGGGCTGACGCTGTCGGCCGTGCAGCGGGTGCGGGCCGCGGCGGCCCGGCTGAGCTGCCAGAACAACCTCAAGCAAATCGGCCTCGCTGTCCACAACTACCACGACACCCATCAAAGCCTGCCCATCGGCCACCGCTCGCTGTTTCAGCCGGACCGCAAGCCATTCACCGGCTGGACGCTCGATATTCTGCCGTACATCGAGGCCGATCCGCTCTATTCGCAATCGATGGCCGCATTCAAAAAGCAGCCGCTGGCATTCACCCCGCCGCATGCCGGTCTGTCCACGGTCTTCAAACTGTACACCTGTCCCGCCGATGGCCGCTTGAGCACGTCGCAAACGTCGGCGCGGACGAACAACGTCGTCGCCTTCACCAGCTACCTCGGCGTCGCCGGGAAGGATTACCAATCGAAGGACGGCGCCCTCGTGCAAGATCAACGCTTCAACCTGTTGGCCATCACCGACGGCACCAGCAACACGCTGCTGATCGGCGAACGGCCGCCGAGCACGGACTTCCAATTCGGTTGGTGGTACGCCGGGGTCGGCCAGCGCCTGAGCGGCTCGGCCGATTTGATCCTCGGCGTCCGCGAGCAGAATTTACAGCCGATTATCAGCGGGTCGAAGTGCGGGCCGGGGGCGTATCCGTTTCGGGAGAGCCGCTTCGATGACCCGTGCGGCATGTTCCATTTCTGGAGCCCGCACAGCGGCGGGGCCAACTTCCTGCTGGCCGACGGCAGCGTCCGGCTGCTGGGCTACGGCGCGAACGACCTGATGCCGGCGCTGGCCAGCCGCGCCGGCGGGGAGCCGGTCACGACGCCGGAGTGAATCAATTCCCGACGATCTCCCCGGCGTCGCGGGTGCTCATCGCTGCGAGATTCGCCAGCGGCGTGGACTCGGCTAGGAATCGCACCGAGCCGTCGCCGAAGGCGAACACCGCACCGCCGTCGTGGAAGCTGTAGAAGTTGAAACCGTGCTCGTTGCTGGCGTTGATCTTCATCGGGATGGTCGTCGGTATCAGGCCGCTCGGGAAGACTTGGACGCGGCCGCCGATGGCGTACGGGTTGTCGTTCGGCGCAGCCGCCGTCCCGCGTGGACAATTTTTGGCCCTGCACTTCGCGTCTTCAAATTGGTCCTTGGCTTCGTTGGAGAACACACTTATCGGGTCGGCGAGTTCTTCCTGATCGCCGTTGGTGAGGACGATGTAACGTACATCTTCTAACCAGTGTCCCAGACGCTCGATGTGACTCACCGCCGTGTCCGACTCGCGCAATTGAAAACCCGCATTACCGGGCCTCCGCAAAGGGCGTCTTCCACTCAACGTAGGGGGTTCTTGCTCGGCCGGCCTTGGCCGTCGAGAATCTGAAAGTGGTGGATGCCAACCTGCCGTTCGTCGGTGTACTGCCAGACGATCTTCTTGTCGCGGGTCACTTCCGTCAATTTTACTTTCTTCGGCCCCGCATTGTAGCTGGTCATCACGGTATTCCCGTTGTCGAGGCGCTGGACGCCGCAGCAATCGCTGAGAGGCTTGCCGGGGAGATCGTCGTTCGAGACGCGCCAGACTTCCTTGCCCTTCGGGTCGATTTCGATCACCAAATTGCCGTGGGTGCAGCCGATGAGCGTGTTGCCGTCGGGCAGGCGGATCGCCGTGAAGGGCATGTTCGGCGTCTTCGCTTCCCACACGACCTTGCCCTTGGCGTCGTATTCGCGGACGACTTTGTCCAAGAGTTGCGGCACGAGGTAGTTCCCGTTGGCCAGCTTGCGGGTCATGCGGGTTTGCAAGTGGATATCCTTCGTCTGCGCATTGATGGCCACCTCAATAACAATTTTCCCCTTGGCATCGACTTCCAAGATCCGCGGCTTCCCCCCGGCTTCGGTCAGCAGGTACGATCCATCGGCGAGAGGCTCCACGGTGTTCACTTCGGATTGCGTGCCTTTGAATTCGAACAGGGTCTTGCCAGCGCGATCCAATTCGATGATCGCTCCGCCGGGGTAGGCTTTGCTCTTGGACAGCGCGAGCAAAATATGGCCGCTGGGTAACACCCAACCGTCCCGCGACGAAGCGGGGTACTTCCAGGTTTCTTTGCCGGCGTCATCGACGATGAAGGTCTCGCCGCCGGTGGCGAGGAAGCCGTGGGCGACGGGTTCCGCGGCCGATGCGGTGGCGAAGGTGAAGCCGAAGAGCATGAGGAGTGTGCGCGGCATGGGTGCTCCGGGAGAGGGGAGATCGGGTGAGATTGCAATCGATAATTTGCCGGCCGGAATTGTTCGCTGAGGGGATCGTACCCCCGACCCGCTCCGTGCCAAGAAGCCTTTCTACCGCTGAGCTAATGCGAGTCGCGTTTATCATAGGGCGTGCGTGGCGTGCGTGACAGCCCCGCCGGCGCGGATCGCCGCCGCGACCATCGTCGCTTCGGTGATTTCCGCGTCGGTCGCCCCGGCCTGCTTCGCCCGTTTAGCGTGGATCTCGATGCAGTACGGGCACTGCGTCGTGACGCCGACGGCGACCGCGATCAGCTCTTTGAACTTCACTTCGAGCGCCCCGGCCACAAATGCCGCTTTGTCGAAGGCTTTGAACGCCGCCATCAAATCGGGCGCTAACTCGGCCATCGTTTTCATCTTCGTCAGGTGGGCCATGTCGTACATCGGCATCGCAAGTCCTCGTGTTGGTCAATGGGTAAAACCTTCACTCCGTCGCTTCCGGTACACAGCGACCCTTCAGCCACTCGGTCGGGCGATCTTTCCAAGTGTGCAGTTCCATTGGCAATTTAGCATTATCGAGCGCCGGGGAGAAGCGGATCGCTTTTTAGTATCCATCGGGAGGGCCACTCCGGGCGACCCGCCGACGACGGAAAAGCACGAATCCGTATCGTGATGGAGACGCCTTCTGTAGCCCGGAGCGACCATGCGACGAATCGGCATCCTCACGGCCGGCGGCGATACCCCCGCACTCAACGCGACCATCCACGGC
>Ga0105047_10018372_pt1 | contig 10836 bp, 6 predicted proteins | sample MAT04_FD_78384 | JGI IMG/M metagenome (GOLD analysis project Ga0105047, IMG submission 78384) | Freshwater microbial communities from Lake Fryxell liftoff mats and glacier meltwater in Antarctica - MAT-04 (megahit assembly) | ecosystem: Environmental > Aquatic > Freshwater > Ice > Liftoff...
CTACTACATCTTCTGAAACATTTTCATTACTTTCCTTGAGATACCTTTTCAAAAAGGTATCAGGTAGATTTATTTCATTATTGTCCATCAGAAAATCCATGATATCTCTGTACATGAATTGTAGTGCCTGATTATCGTAATACGCTTTAATATCTTTTCTAAAAAATTCTTTAAGGCTGAGCTCATCTTTAACAGCTTCATCTCCAAACGTACTGAAAAATTCTTCATTCAATTCCGCAAGTTCAACACGCGACACTTCGGTAATAGTAGCAATAAACATGTTTCCTATTTCCTGGTCACTTTCTTCGGGCTTTTTAAGTAGATATTTATTTATATGAGCTTCATCTTTGTCTTCCAGTTTATATATGTCAAATGTAATATTATCACCCAATTTTTTTGTCAATATTTCATTTTTTACTGTTTCATCATGAACGATATCTACCAGTAAAGAAAACGCTGTTTTCCACCCTCCATCTTTAACTACATTTCCATCCAGTTCTTCAGCTTCCAGTTTAATCATATCCATATTCTGAATGGTATCCGTTACTTCTATCCTTTTGCCGAATCGCCTTCTTGCAGCAGTATATTCTTCTTCTACAATATTGTCAGGAATAGTCACATCAAAATAATTATACTCATCGGTTTCTGACACTCCTTTAATATCAAGCTCAGGAGCAAGTCCAAGATCAAAACTGAACTTATAATCTTTCAAATTATTTACATCAAGATTGAAAACCAGATTTTCATCTCTGTTTGGGAGTGGCTGACCAAGGTAGTTTAAATTTTGTTCATCAAGATATCCGAACAATTTGTCCTGAATCGATTCATTGATGACATCAGACAGTATGGATTTACCATACATTTTCTTGATGACAGATACAGGGGTCATGCCTTTACGAAAACCCTTAAGTTGTGCCTGATTTCTATATTTTTTTATTTCACTTTCAAATTTTGGAGCATAGTCTGAAGGCTCAAGAGTAAGTTCTAAAGTGAGATGTAAAGGATCTGTTTCTTTTCTAACAATCTGCATAGAAAAATTAATAATGGATTAATAAAATATATGGAACATAATATGAAAAATCAGATGAAGATGGTAATCTTTTTCTGTAAGCACTCAAATAAAGTGCGGGTGGAGGGACTCGAACCCCCAAGCCTCGCGGCACCAGATCCTAAGTCTGGCGTGTCTACCAATTTCACCACACCCGCAATGTAAAGAACTATACTTTTGAAAAGCGGTGCAAAGATAGAATTATCTTATGAAATAAAAAGAAAATTACATTTTTAATAAAAAATTAAACCATTGGATTAAATCTTAGGATCAACTCAAGTTTTTAAACAGAGATCCATTTTATATCCTTAAGGCTATTTTTAGTTTATTCATATTAAAAACTTAAAAAAATTATAAAAACAATAATTAATTAGGATAAAAGAACATATGACAATATAAATACACTGAATTGAAAAATGAAGTAAGTAATGATTGTTTTTTATTGTTTAACAATTTTAATAAAAATATTAAACAAAAGCAACCCTTTTAAAAAAAAGTACACACTTGCATATATTATCTAATCTTTTTAAAATTTAATATAATGAAAATTTTTAGTGTTTTTTTACTTTTCACTTTAAGCTTATTTATATCTTGTAGTGATGATGAAGCAACTTCCGAAAAAAAGACAGTTGTTGATATAGTGTCAAATGATCCCAAATTTTCTTTGTTGGAAGCAGCTGTTGTGCATGCCAATCTGGTTGATGCATTAAAAGGCGAGTCTATAACAGTTTTTGCACCCACGGATGACGCTTTCAAAGCTGCTGGTTTCGCAAATGAAGCTGCAATAAAAGCAGCGGATAAAAATGTCATAAGTAATATTCTCCTTTACCATGTCATCGGAAGCCTTGTACCATCATCAGCCATTGCTACTAAAGATAATGCCGAAGTGACCATGTTGAGTAATGCAAAAACATTTGTTACAAAAAATTCATCCGGTGTTTCGGTCAACGGTGCTAAGGTGATTACTGCTGATATAAAAGCTGAAAACGGGGCCATAATTCATGTGATAGATGCCGTATTGATTGCCGAAACAAAAAATATTGTGGCATTAGCTCAATCAAACCCAAACCTGTCTTTTCTTGTAGCTGCCGTATTAAGAGCAAACGAAGGAGCTACAAAAGTGGTGGATATACTTAGTAGTGCAGGACCTTTTACTGTTTTTGCTCCAACCAATGATGCATTCAAAGCTGCAGGGTTTGCTACTGAGGCAGCTATTAAGGCCGCTGACCCTGCATTTTTAGCGACGGTACTTACTTACCACGTGATTGGCGCCAGAGTTTATTCAACAAACTTGATTACAGGTGATGCTACCACTGCACAGGGGGGAAAAGTTTCTATAAATGCCTCAAATGCAACGGTTAAGGGGGCATCAAATACTACAGCATCAAAAATTACAGCTGTAAATATAGGTGCTAGCAATGGAGTAGTTCACGTCATTAATACTGTTTTATTGCCTTAATCAATAATAAAATGTAATTTCTAATTACCCATTAGTTTTAAAAAGCCTGTCTCTCATAAGATGGGCTTTTTTGTTTTAGGTAAATACTGTATTTTTGCCTAAAATTAATTAGCATGGAAGACCTTCATACTCTGTTTATAATTGGTTTATCTGTTGGTGTATTGTTTCTTCTCGTGAGCATAATGATCTTAAAATTTCCTCCTAAAAAGATAAATGGATGGTATGGATACAGGTCAACAAGTTCGATGAAATCTCAGGAAAGATGGGATTTCGCTCAAATCTATTCTTCACAATTAATGTTGAAAGTGGCTTTTGGTATGATGGCTACAGGCTTTGTAGGCATGATGATTAGAACTAGTGAAGAAATGGGGACAGCCATAGCTTTGGGTGTTATGATTGTTTTGTTGGCAGTAATGATATATAAAACTGAAGCTGCAATCCATAAAAAATTTGGAGATACCTAAAATTATTAGTACTACCCCTGTACATACAATCTTCTTACCCTACCTGAAATTCTGCTTAATATTTCATAAGGTATGGTTTGGCATACTTCTGCCAACTCTTCCACAGGTTTATCTTTTCCAAAAAGGATAACTTCATCACCTATATAAATGTCTTTTTCCTGACCAATATCAATTATTGTCAGATCCATACATACATTTCCTATAATGGGATAATCTTTACCGTGAATGCTTACACTATATTTACCATTGCCAGCAAGACGGATTAGACCGTCTGCATATCCAATATTTATAATGGCGATGCGACCATCAGCAAGTGGTTTTCCTTTTCGGTTGTATCCTATGAAATCTTTTTTACTTACATTTTTGGTCTGAACTACCGTGGCTTTGAGCGTATGAACTTTCTCTAATTTATTGGCGATAGTATTGGTACCATCTATACCGTAAAGACCTAAGCCAAGTCTTACTAGATCGAAATGATACTCAGGAAAACGGATGATACCGGATGAGTTGAGAATATGTTTTGCAGGATTATATTTAATTTTTTGGCAGATATAAGAATAATGAATGTTCAGTGACTGCACCTGATCTCGGGTATATGCATCATCTTCGGGATCTTCACTACTACTGAGATGACTAAAAATGGATTTTATTTTGAGCTGTTTATGGGAGATAAGTATGTCACACAATTCTTTCAAATCTTCTTCTACAAAACCCAATCTATGCATGCCTGTATCAATTTTGAGATGGATTTGAAAAGTACGATCTATATCCAAGGTAAGTAAAGATATGATCTCATTGAGTTGCTCGATGCTGTAAACTTCCGGTTCCAGTTCGTACTTTATCATATCAAGTACACCGTTTCGATCAGGATTTAGAATAATAATCGGAAGCAATACGCCAGCCTTTCTCAGTTGCACTCCTTCATCAATGAATGCAACAGCCAAATAACCAACTTTTTTAAATTCCAGATATCTTGCCAGCTCTTCGCTACCACTACCATAAGCGGACGCTTTTATTACGGCTATGATTTGGGTTCCGGGAGAAAGGTGTTGCGAAAAAATTTTAAGATTATGTTCGATGGCTTGCAGATCCGTTTCCAGTGTTGCCGTATGTGCTTTATCAGAAAGAGCGATGATCACTCTTTCAAGCTGAAAGGCACGGGCCCCTTTGACTAGGATCGCTTTATGGTTACAATTGATTTCAGGCAATCTGCGTATCAGTTCATCCGTACTTTTTATGGACGTAAATAAAATAAAAGGGTCAAGGAACATTTCCAAATTTGCTACCTGATTTCCTATGCCAATGACATGGCTGATGTTGTGGTTATGGATCAAATTGGCCAGCTGATGATTGAGTGTTTTTTCGTCCAGCCCAGTCTGCATAAAATCTGAAAGAATAATAATTTTATCTTTCGCTCCTGATTGTTGGGATAAAAACTCAAGAGCTATTTTAAATGATTGAATATCAGCATTGTATGTATCATTTATGAGAATACTGTTTTGAATCCCATTTTTCATCTCCAGTCGCATGGGTATGTTCTGAATTCTAGTAAGTGCAGTTTTTATAATCTCAAAAGAAATATTCAATACCATCATCACAGCCACACAATGCAGCGCATTTTCAATCGATGCTGTATCCGAAAATGGAATTATAAGAGACTGTGGCTCATTATTAACAAGAATGTTGACTTTGGTCTGGTAATTTGATTTTTGAATATCTGTGATCCTGAACAAGGACGATTCTGTACTCCATCCCCAGCTGACTAGTTTTTTTGAACTGAATTTTTCACGCATTGCCATACTTACAATCAGGTCATCTTCATCATAGATAATGGTTTTGGCGTTTTCAAAGAGTTTGAGTTTTTCATTTAGTTTTTCGGTCAGATTACTGAATCCTTCTGAATGAGCATCACCCAGCAACGTAAATAATCCGATATCAGGACGTATAATATTTTCCAATGCACTCATTTCTTCTTTTTGAGAAATGCCAGCCTCAAAAATACCCAATTGATCGCCTTGTTTTATTTGCCAGACTGACAATGGAACACCAGTCTGAGAGTTATAACTTTTCGGACTTTTTACTACTTGCCTATCATGGATCATCTGGTACAACCATTCCTTAATGGTAGTTTTCCCATTACTGCCCGTAATCCCGATAACTTCTATGTCAGTAAAACATGATCGATGATACGCAGTCAATTTTTGTAGTGCTTTAAGGCTATTTTTTACTTGAAAGATATTGACATGTCCCGTGATAAGACCTGGATTTTTTTCAACTACGATATTTTTTATGCCTTTATCCAGAGCATCGTGAATAAAGTCATATCCATCATGCATACTGCCACTCAATGCAAAAAATACTGTTTTGGAGGGCGCCTCAATTTTTCTGGTATCAATAGTAAGATGAGAAATATTAGCCGACGGATCTGATAATAGATTTTCATCAGTGCCCAATAATTTAGCGATATCTTTTGCTGCGTACATGATAAATTCTTACTGATTATAAATCAAATCCAATGTCATTGCGATAATATTTTCCTTCAAAATTTATTTCTTCAGCATTTTTTAATGAAATCTCAACGGCCTGTCTAAAATCATGCTTCAAGGTAGTAACCGCAATAACTCTTCCTCCATTTGTAAGTATTTTCCCTTCTTTTGATGTTGTCCCTGCATGAAAAACAAGACTTGTATTTATGTTTTCAGTGCCGGTAATCACTTTATTTTTTTCAAAATCACCAGGATATCCACCAGATACCATCATTACGGTAGCAGCCGCTTCATCAGATATATTTAAAGTTTTGCCTTTTAGACGTCGATCTATGGCATCTTGTAGTAATATTACCAGATCATCGTTTATCCTTGGTAAAATCACTTCAGTCTCCGGATCGCCCAGTCTACAATTATATTCTATGACAAATGGTTCTCCTTTTACAGTAATCAATCCAAAAAACACAAAACCGGTATAATCCATTTTTTCTGCTGAAATTCCTTCAATTGTTGGTGTTACGATGCGGTCTACTACTTTTTCCCACAATACTTTATCGACAAAAGGTACCGGAGAAACAGCGCCCATCCCACCTGTGTTCAGACCCGTATCTCCTTCACCGATTCTTTTATAATCTTTGGCTTCAGGAAGGATGATATAATCTTTTCCATCAGTCAGGGCAAATACAGAAAACTCAATACCACTTAAAAATTCCTCTATTACTACGGTTTCAGAAGCTTTTCCAAATTTTCCGGAAAGCATTTCATTCAGTTGTTTTTTTGCCTCTGAAAGGTCATCGATAATCAATACACCTTTACCTGCCGCAAGACCATCAGCTTTCAAAACAAATGGTGATGTAAGTGTATCTAGGAATTTATATCCTTGATTCAAATTTTCATGGGTAACTTCAAGATATGCAGCAGTCGGAATATTATATTTTTGCATAAATTTTTTTGCAAAAGCTTTACTGCCTTCGAGTTGGGCTGCATAGGCAGATGGCCCTATAATGCCAATATGACTGGTTTCATTCGTTCTGAATGCATCCGTGATGCCTTCTACCAGTGGTACTTCAGGGCCGACTATTAATAGTTTTATATCATTTTTTAGGCAAAAATCTTTTAAGGCACTAAACTCATTCACCTGTATCGGTATATTTAATCCGCACGAAGATGTACCTGCATTACCAGGGGCAATATATAGCTGATGGCAATTTTTACTTTGCGATATTTTCCAAGCCAGGGCATGTTCTCGTCCACCACTTCCTAATATGAGTATATTCATTATAAATTAAAAATTCTGATCGGCAAAAATAAGATGTTTCAGGTTGAAAAAGCAAAAATGTCATTTTTATTGTGAATAAACCATTTTAAGCGCCAAGATTCATCATAGCAAATATATCTTTGAATGCAAAAATTTAACATCATACCCTACAAAGTGATTTTATTTTTTTCGAAATTATGCATTGGTTTTTGACCAATAAAAAAAGTTATTTCATAATTTTATTTTACCTTCACTCCGTTTTTTAACATTAAATCCATACCAAATGACAGTAAATATATTGAAATCATTGACACTCTCTCTTTTGATGGTATCAATGTTGCCATTATTGGCGCAAAAAAAAGAAATAAAAAAGTCTGAACAGAAAGATGCAAAGACCACTGAAAAAAAAGATGACCCTTACAGTTCAGGTACATTTTCATCACTTGCATTCCGATCTATTGGTCCAGCAGTTACTTCAGGCCGTATTTCAGACTTTGCCGTAAATCCTGCCAATCATAGTGAATATTATGTGGCATCATCTTCTGGAGGTGTCTGGAAAACTACCAATAGGGGAGTAACCTATCAACCTATTTTTGATGGTGAAGGTTCTTACTCTATAGGATGTGTTACGCTTGATCCATCCAATAGCAATACAGTGTGGGTTGGATCAGGTGAAAACAATAGCCAGCGTTCAGTAGCATACGGCGACGGAGTATATAAATCAACCGATGCCGGTAAATCCTGGAAAAATATGGGACTTAAAAGCTCTGAACATATTTCTCAGATCATTGTAGATCCACATGACCCAAATATCATTTATGTTGGTTCATATGGTCCAGCATGGAGTGAAGGAGGTGATCGCGGAGTGTATAAATCAGTAGATGGTGGTATTACTTGGACATGTGGAAAATCAGTAAGTGGTTACACCGGATGTAATGATCTGGTGATGGATCCACGCGACAGTAAAGTATTGTATGCTGCTTTTCATCAGCGTATGAGAAAAGTATTTACTTACATCGGGGGCGGTACTGAGTCGGCCATTTATAAATCAACGGATGCCGGGGCAACATGGACAAAACTGGAAGGCGGACTTCCTGCTGGCGAAGTAGGAAGAATTGGGCTAGACATCAGTCCTGTAAATCCAGACATGCTATATGCAGTCGTAGAAGCCAAAGATGGTAAAGGTGGCATTTATCGTACAACCAATAAAGGAGCTAGCTGGGAAAAACGAAGTGGTACCTTCACTTCAGGAAATTATTATCAGGAAATGACCTGTGATCCACATAATGCTGAAAAAATTTATATCACAGACACTTACAACAAAGTGAGTTATGACGGTGGGAAAACAGTTTCAAATCTTGGTGAAATCAACAAACATATAGACAATCACGCCATTTGGATAGACCCAAAGGATGCCAATCACTTGCTTGTGGGGTGCGATGGCGGTATCTATGAAACATTCGACCACGCCAAATCCTATGACTTTAAGTCAAATTTGCCGGTAACTCAGTTTTATAAAGTGTCCACCGACAATGATTATCCGTTTTATACCGTTCACGGCGGTACTCAAGATAATTTAAGTCTGGCTGTACCAAGCCGAACTACATCAGCCAATGGTATTGTAAATGCAGATTGTTATGTTACTTCTCTTGGCGATGGCTTTGAGACTCAGGTAGATCAGTCGGATCCCAACATTATTTACGCGCAAAGTCAGTATGGCGGATTAGTAAGATTTGATCGTAAAAACGGCGAATACTTACCCATCAAACCTATAGAAGGGGAAAACGATGAAGCTTACAGATGGAACTGGGACGCCCCATTGTTTATCAGTCAGTTTGACAATAAAAGATTATATTTTGGCGCCAATAAAGTATTCCGTACAGATGATCAGGGAAATAGCTGGAAAGTAATCAGCCCGGATTTAACCCGACAGATTGACCGCAATAAAATTGAAGTTATGGGTAAAATATGGTCTGAAGATGCGATTTCAAAAAATGGAAGTACAGATATCTTTGGACAAACCACCAGTATAGCTGAGTCAAAACTGGATGAGAACATGATTTGGGTAGGCACCGATGATGGATTGATACAGTTGACTCTAGATGGAGGCAAAAACTGGACTAAATTTGATAATCTTCCGGGAGTGCCTCAGATGAGTTATGTACACCAGATTATTGCATCACTCCATGACAAAAATACGGCTTATGTTTGTTTTAATCACCATAGATACGGAGATTTTAAACCTTACTTACTGAAAACAACGGATGCGGGAAAAACATGGAAAAGCATTGTTTCTGACATACCTGAAAGAGGAAGTGTCTACACCATTGCTGAAGATCATGTCGACAAAGATTTACTTTTTGTGGGTACAGAGTTTGGGTGCTTTTTTACGTCCAATGGAGGATCAAACTGGCTGGCACTTAAAGCAGGTCTGCCTACCATTGCAGTAAGAGATATTGAAATTCAACGTAGAGAAAATGATCTGGTTCTGGCTACTTTTGGTCGTGGATTTTACATACTTGATGATTATACACCACTCAGACATATCAAAAAGGAAGACCTTGACAAAGATGCTTTTATTTGCCCCGTCAAGGATGCTTTGATGTTCATACCTAGATTACCTTTGGGTTTAAGAGATAAGGGACATTTGGGAAGCAGTTATTTTAGCACTCCGAATCCTGATATGGGGGCAGTATTTACATATTACCTCAAAGAAGATGTTAAAAAGCTGAAGGACATCAGAAAAGACAAGGAAAAAGCAGCTTACGACAAAAAAGAAAAGGTTTTTTATCCTTCCTTGGATAGTCTGAGAATGGAAGATAATCAGGTAGATCCTTTTCTGCTTTTTACCATTACAGATGCTTCTGATAATGTAGTCAGACATATTAAAAAACCTGCAAAAAAAGGTCTGAACCGCATGACCTGGGATCTTAGATTTGCACCTCCTGACCCTGTAGTAGGAAGATATACACCGACACCTGATCAACTGTTTGGATCCGGGCCTGAAGGACATTTGGTCATGCCGGGTACATATAAAATAACCATGTCAAAATATCAGGATGGTATGATGACCACATTAGCAGGTCCGGTTTCTTTCAATACCAAATTGCTCAAACAGGCTAGTCTTCCGTCCAAAGATTTGGCAGCAAATGTAACATTCTACAAGAGCGTAAGTGATATAAGCAAGGAATTGAGTGCTGCAAGTGACCTTATAAACGAAGTGGAGCAACGAGCAAAAAATGCAGAGTTAGCCATTCTGGATATGGCGGCACCAGTGGGTGATCTTTTGACCAAAACCCACGACATATTTAAAGCCTTGGTTCCGCTTAAAATTAAACTTTTTGGCGATAATGCACGATCAAGACGTGAATTTGAAACCAAACCAAGTATAAATGAAAGGGTAGGTACCGTCACATATAGTATCTGGAATACAACTTCGGACATTCCACAGACATTCAGGACATCACTTGACATTGCAGTCAAACAGTACAATGAAGTATTTCCGATGATCAAAGATCTGGATGCCAAAGTGATGGAGATTGAAAAAACACTCAATAAGAATAAAGCACCTTATACGCCCGGTCGATGGCCGGATAAGAAGTAGGTCACAAATTAATGAAAGGAAATTTTTGAAAACCACCTTAGACGAAAGTTTTGGGTGGTTTTTTTTTATAAATTATTCAATGACCAACGACAAATGTTATAATATAAGATATTATCTTTGATTAAATGCCTATATAAATGACAACATGAAGTATCCGGATGAAGCGTATCATGCAGGAATAGAAGGTGTTGTGCAAGTTGGTTTTATTATAAAAAGAGATGGATCAGTAAAAAATATCATGATTTTAAGTCCTTCATCTAAAGAATGTGATCATGAAGTTTTGCAAATTATTCAATCTATGTATGAATTGGAGTTTGGTTGGGAGCCTGCTCAATTAAGGGAGAATTTTGTTGACTATTTTTACACCTTCGACGTTGAGTTCAATCTAAAGAAGGAAAATAAAAGACGGTCAAAAAAATAACTCTAATCTATTTGAAGTATTTTATTTGACATATAATAATATCTACTCCCAGATATTTTTACTTACCTTTGCGGCTGAACATATTCGGGATTATGA
>Ga0105047_10018373_pt1 | contig 10836 bp, 8 predicted proteins | sample MAT04_FD_78384 | JGI IMG/M metagenome (GOLD analysis project Ga0105047, IMG submission 78384) | Freshwater microbial communities from Lake Fryxell liftoff mats and glacier meltwater in Antarctica - MAT-04 (megahit assembly) | ecosystem: Environmental > Aquatic > Freshwater > Ice > Liftoff...
GTGTTTTCATCCCGCGGGTGAATGGCTATATCGGCGATGCGCCCGGCCATAAAGGCGGGGCCGATACCACGCATCTTGAGTCCTTCAAAGTTTTTGGCATCCCAGGGGGATGTTTTTTCTTCTTCTTGTGCCTTAGCGGCAAATGTGACGGTAAGGGCCAGGAGCCCGATGAGCATTCTTTTCATATGGGTTTTTACTTTTGAGCGGGGGAAAGATAGTAAAGGTTGGTGGGATGGGTGGTTTTTGAATTTTATCTCTTCCGCATTGTCATGAAAAAAATTGGAGTGTGCTCTGATGGCTTTTTTTCCACTTTATACAGAAATGAAATGAACCCAACTTCCGCCAGTGACTATCTTCTCGCCAAATGAATATTGTCTTTTCAATCAAAATTGAATTGAAGATAATGTGCCCTTTTCAAGTCATTTACCCAAGTTTCGCACGTCACTTTTGCGTTCTTCGGTTGTGAAAAACTCACACGAGCCCCGTATGGGTGAGATCTTCGTAGGCCCACCAGGGCCGTAATGGGGTCTTGGTTTTACCGCCAGCGCAGGGCATTTGAAAAGGAGAAAACTTTACCTGAGCGGTCCCTTGGTGTCCTATTGGTGCTTTATCTTTTCACCCGGTATTTAAAGAAATCGAAAAAGCTGAGGGCGGATTGATTTAGGGGAGTCTTCTTTTTATCCTTCATTCACCCATGAATAACCCATTTTAATTTAAAGCGCCCTATTGACCCTGTTGTAAAAGCCTGCGAAAAAAGAGTGATCGGAATGAGTGGGAGGGGGGTGCTCATAAAATACAGCACAATGGTTTTCTGGATTTCTAATAGTTTTGATTCTTTGTATATTTTCTCGGCCATATAAGACAAAGCATAAAAAATGGAGATTAAATATTTATACAAAATATAAGTCAGGGTGAATTCTAGATATCTCGCACATATCGCAAATGGTTTTCTCAGGCACAATCTGGCTCAACAACTTCTTTTTACCTAAGCTATATTTTCCTGTTGAATTTGGATACTGTAAATCTTCAGAAAAAATAATTGAATCAGGAGGTCTTATAAAGACAGGCTTGGAATAGAGAATAAATAAGGATAAAGCTAATTTTGTGCGTTTTAACTACGACAATCGAAATAACAGGTTCAAGATTCCAAAAAACCAGACCACAAACACAGTTAATGGAAAGCTAAATTTTAACGACGACGTTGATGGTTTTTCAGAACTTGTAATCAATTCGATTTGAGCATGGGCGGCGCAACTGAGAAATATTGCCGGGCAACTGACATTGCTTTCATGGTTTTAAATGGTTGGTTTGGAATGCAACGTAAAACAAAACTTTAGAATATCCTTGACCCGAATTAAATATTGAGATAAATCTAAATTCCATGAAGTTGTAGGATGAAGAGGTGCCACATATTTTTTCGACAAAGGAATTGAACCGATGTATTTCGCAACCTGAGCAAATGTTTGAGAACCGTATGGAAGAGCGAATCGGTTTAAGTTCCATTTAAAAGTTTATCCCGGGTCAAGGGTCTGATTCCTTCAAACAATACCTACCATGCTCCTGTTTTTAAAAGTCGCGATGAGAAATCGCAGGTGAATCATTCGGTTTATATTTGGCGGCAGATTTAAAACACTACAATGGCTTCGGGAATTTTTGCAATATTAGATGATATCGCCACATTGATGGACGATGTAGCCATGATGAGCAAGGTGGCAGCAAAGAAAACAGCGGGCATACTCGGTGATGACCTGGCCGTAAACGCCGAAAAGGCGTCGGGGTTTGCCTCGAGCCGCGAAATACCGGTGCTGTGGGCGATTACCAAAGGTTCCACCCTCAACAAGCTCATAATTCTACCAGTTGCCTTTTTGCTGAGTGCTTTTTTGCCGTGGTCGGTTACGATCATACTTTTGCTGGGTGGGCTCTACCTCGCGTATGAAGGAGCCGAGAAAATTTATCATTTCTTCGTACCTCATCACAACTCAAAACACGAAGAGCTCAAAGAAGCTTCGGGTAAAGAAGAAATCCTTGCAATAGAAAAGGAAAGGATAAAATCGGCTATTGTTACCGACTTTATTCTATCTGTCGAAATTGTAATTATTGCGCTTGGAACTGTCGCAGAAGAGCCCATTACAACTCAGATATTGGTCGTATCTGTCATTGCGCTCCTCGCCACCGTTGGCGTTTATGGCATTGTGGCACTCATCGTGCGAATGGATGAAATGGGCTACAGGCTTATCGCCTCTGGCAAAAGTGAAAAAAGCTTCAGTGCCCGATTTGGTTTGTTGCTGGTAAATGCGCTACCAAAAGTTATTAAAAGTTTGAGTGTGATCGGCACCATCGCACTTATTCTGGTGGCAGGTGGAATTTTTGTTCACAACATCGATTTTTTCCATCATTTCCTGCCTTCCGTGCCTTCTATTATTGTAGAGTTTTTCGTAGGCCTTGTTGTTGGTTTTATATGCTTACTTGTGGTCATGGCTTTTCGGAAATTGAGAAAATCCTGGAAAAAAGCCTAAATCAATACGATAGCAGAATAAAACATAACGTTAATTTCACAGCCTTACCTGATAATATCAAATTGGGCTACCCACGATGTGTTTCGAGCTTTAAATGCGTAGCCCTAATAACAAATTCAATGCGACGGCACAACCCGGGGTAAAGTTTGACATTTTAAATCGTCAAAAATCGGCTTTTAAACGAACTTTTAAATTAAATTTCTTTGAGCCTGAGCGATGTGGCGGGCATCGTGGGCCGCACAAAACTGAAAAACATCTCCGAGTTTCAATTTAATTAATTTTGATATTGAAATTGGAATACGCACTTTTTCCAAATCCACAGTTGGCGCTTTCCGCAAATATCCCAACATTTCTTCCTGCTGGGCCAAGAACCTGGCCACCACATGAGCACCGCTAAGATCGGGCGGAGGAATATGCGCCTTGAATGCTTTCATTTTTTTGCCGTTGCCCGGTTCCATCATTTTGATAAAATAAGCGCCAAACCATCCGCTTCTGAAAATTTTACTTGAAGGCAAATGATTTTTGTTTTGTAATGCTTTGGCTATTTCCGGAAGGTAAAAATCGCCATAAGAATTGAGATGTTCCAGGCACTGCGCAATGCTCCATCCTCCGGTGGCGGAGGGCCTGAGAAGGATTTCTTCAGGCAGGTTTTGAAATTGTTTAATGGTGATTTGAATATGAGACTCAACCCGGTCTTCGATATGTTGAAGAAGTTGACCCACGCTGAGTACTTGATTTTTGTTCGATTTCTTTGGCATCTTTTGGAGTTATTATGTCAACACAAAGATCGCGCGTCAGTAAATAAGGATTCTTGGTATTTACCAAGGATTTTAAAACCGGATGCGATTGACCAGTTTGCTGAAATTGGTCGGGTCGATGCCCAAATAATTTGCGAGGTATTTGTGGGGTACCAGATTGAGCAGGTGTGGACTGCGACCCATGAGACTTCTAAATTTCTCTTCGCTCGTAAAACATTGAATTTCTGCCAGCCGTTCCAGTATTCCCGAAAGGGCAGACATGACACCCGTTTGCATCATCTCGTCTAAGGCGGGCATTTCTTTTCGAAGCATTTCTATTTGCCGGTAAGGCGCCCGCAGAAACAGGGATGGAGTGAGGGTCTCGTAACTATACTTCGATGGCCCGCCGAGCACCATGGAATCTATCACCCCGCCAAACGATGGGGCATAGGTGAAAACCAAAGTGGCTTCACGATTTTCATCATCGAAATAAAAAACCCGCTGCACACCTTCGACCACAAAGTACAGGTAGCGCTCCGCTTCTCCCGCCGGTGTGATGGTGACTTTGCGCCCGGCCGGATATAGGGCAAACTGTGAGGCCAACCGATGCCAATCGTCGTCGCTGAATATTTTTACCTGATCGGTAAAAGAGCGAAAGGTCTGAAGTGCACTTGGCAAATCCATAAAATTCAATTTTCTGCGTTTGATGTCGTTTGCTCGTCGGCGCTAATCACATCCGGTATTCTTTGAGAAATCATCAGACTGAGCAGCACAAACCCGGTAAACATGAAAAAACCCGTCTGCAGACTCGACCGGTTGGTGGTGAGGATATCCATGGTTTGGGTCAGTCCTTCGAGTTGATTGAGTTGCTCAGAAATAATGCCCGAAAAACCGATATACGACATAAAAATGGCAATGACCATCACATCGGCCATGGACCATTTGCCCGATTTGAAAACGAAAAAGCGCAGGACTTTGCTTTCGCGCACCGATGCCCGGTAGAGGTAGAGCATGCAGGCGATGAGTTTCGAAAGGGGAAAAAGCACGCTGAATGCCAAAACGAGCAGGCCTACCGCAATGAGGTCGGGCTTTCCCTGTACCATCATAAGTTCCACCACTTCCAGAATGCTTTTGCTTTTGTAATAAATCACCTGATCGGTAAATGAAACCGGTTCTCCCAACAATTGAAACCGCATTTCGGCAATGCGCGCGTCTATTTCAATCATGGGCAGGAAAACACCCAGAAACAAGGGAATAAAACTACAAATGATGATGGCCGACATTTCCAAACGTGATCGGGGTCGGTTGGCTATCAGCCAAATGATGAGTCCCAAAAAAATGACCATCAGGGTATAAGCGTAAGGTTTGCGCCGGGCATCGATTTCGGTGGTTGCCTCGTTGAGGGCTGCGACAGTGTCAGCGCGGTTGTCAAATCCGTACTTCGCGATGATCAGGTCGTGGTAGGTGTAGTCCGTTTCCGCAAATGTATTGTCGGCGTAGTCGTTGACTTTTTCCAGCACGTAGTTTCTGATGTCTTCGCGGTTTCCTTTGTCGTCCAGAAAATTCAGAATTTCCTCTGTAAACTGCGGCACGTCGCGTTTTATTTTGTCAAAAACGCCCAGAAAATCGGAGAAAACATTTTTTACAGAACCCAGCAGGCCGCGGTTTTCCTTCCGGAAACGACCCTCCAGATCATTGACCACCTGGGTGAGAAATCCATTGATTCTCCGGCGCATTTCCTTTCTGTTGCCTTCGGTGAGATCAAATTCTTCGACTTTTTTGGTGACCACCTCCGTCACCACCCGCTTCCATTCGTCGATGTTGAAAAGGCCGTATTTTACGAGGGAAAGTTCGATGAGATCTTCGCGTATTTCGCGCCTCTCGTTTTCGAGGCTTACCAGGCGCGCACCCAAAAATACCGAAAGCAAAACCACTCCCAAAAAAATATAGCCGCGCGAAGTATTCACCTGTTTACTTTTTTGGCGAATATACGGGTTTGGTAGGAGGTGCTTCCGCGCAGACGTCCTTTTGGAATGGGGGAATTACAATGATATCGGGTTTCTCGGTGGGATTTTTTATTGCTCATGATGTCAATAATTTCTATCCATTTTCCATTTCCCTTGTACAATACCTTGAAATAAAGTACAATGGTGAATCTTTGCCATCACCAGCTGGCATTTTCTCTTTCTAAATCTTACTGGCCAATGGTTTCGCCGTTCTGAAACTGATTTTCAGCAATGGCTTTTCGTTGGTTATATTTTTTTTTCATTAGAGGCTTTTCTTTTGCGGTGTATCCATCAATCATTTCATTTTCTAAAATTTCGTCGATTTTGTTCGGTATGGATTCTTGTTTCACAGAACGTATTCATATAAATGAACTTTTTCTTGATTATGACCTGTCTACCCAATTTTCAAGTTTTAACCCTAAAATTCTTTCAAACTCCCTCTTGTTTTCAGTTACCATAATCAAATCATTTGCGAGCGTGGTACATCCGATGAATAAGTCTAAATCACTAATCATTGTGCCCGCTTTTCGCAGTCTGGATTTTTCTTTTCCATATATCATAATTGAATCGTAAATAGGCAGCACAGTTACCAACCCAATGAACTGTTCAATCAATCTGTGATTCTTCTGAGGGTTTTTACTGCTCTCTGCTCCGAAAGCAAGTTCCGCCAATGTAATTTCAGAAATAGCACAGTCATTGGCATTTAATGCCTCAAAAATTTCAGTTACACCAAATTTTCCACGGAAAAAATGCACACATATATTGGTGTCAAGAAGATAATTCATTAGAGTTCAATATTATCTTGCTTGTCGACTCTTGAATTTCTAATTTCTTCGATAATCTGATCAGAATCCCGGGAATCTTCCCATGCCCCGGACAAATCTTTGAGACTAACAGGTAATTTCCCTTTTTCTTTGATGGATTCAGTCAATTTAATAATCAGTTTTTTCTTAGATCCATTGTCTAATCCAGACAGAAACCGGAAGTATTTATCAATGGTTTTATCTGTCAATACCAGGCCCATATTTTCAATTTTTTTATGAAAGATACAAATTTTTAAATATTGAAATTCTGTTGTGACACCATCGTACGTTTCAATAATTTCAATTCTTCCGACCAACCTCAATCACACGCCCCATCCGGTTTGCATGCAGCGCCTTCCGTCATTTCGAGTGCGACTTTGGGATTGGCCACTTTCCATTCCGTGAGGGCTTTTTCCAGCGTGGCTTCCATTTGGGCGGCTGGCTGAGCACCCGAGATGCCGTATTTCCGGTCAACGACAAAAAACGGTACGCCCGAAATATTAAACTGACGCGCTTCGGCGATATCGCTTTGCACTTCTTTTGCGAAAGCATCACCGTTTACGGTTGCCCGTAAATCTTTTTCCGGCAAACCGGCTTTCAAGCCTAGACCAATAAGCGTTTCCGCGTCGGCCACATCGGCGCCTTCGGTAAAGTATGCTTTGAGCAAAGCCAGTTTGACGGCGTCTCCCTTGCCCTGTGTTTTTGCAAATTGCAAAAGCCGGTGAGCATCAAAGGTGTTGACAGGCACCACGCGGTCAAAATCCATGACCAACCCGGCTTTCTGCGCCATTCCTTTTACCTGCACTGTCATGTTTGTGGCTTGTTCCATGGTGATGCCCTTGCTTTCAGCCAACGAGGCGAATAATGTTTTGTCCGTTGATTTCGGAAGGGTGGGGTCGAGTTGGAAACTTTTCCATTCGATTTCTATCTGATCGCTGTCGGGCAGGTTTTTCATGGCTTCCGCCAAATGGGCCTTGCCGATGTAACAAAATGGACAGGCGATATCACTCCAGATTTCTATTTTCATTTTATTTCTTTTTTGAATGTTTGAATTGGCAGTATCCTGAGCAAAGAGACCAGGCATCGTCATCTGCAACATGCATGTCAGAAAAACTGCAATTTTGAATGTCATTCAACGAATGTTACGGATCCAATGAGGACAACAAAAGAACAAAAAAGTTTATTTACATGAGCGGAAAGCAGTCTATGGCCAATCATACTTACCTTCACCGCCTGATAGCCCATTAACCAAAACAGAAATCATGACCAGACAACTTTCACTCCTAACCATGCTCTTGTTTAGCATCGCCCTAAATTTTTCTATGAAAGCACAAACATCACCCATTCTCGACCGCGATTTATTCTTTGGCAATCCGGAGATTTCCGGAGGGCAGCTCAGCCCTGATGGCAAGTTCATTTCCTTCATGAAATCTTACGAAGGCATTATGAACGTTTGGGTGAAAACCTTTGATGAGCCATTTGAAGCGGCCCGCCCGCTCACGAACAGCAAACGCCCGCTCTATGGATATTTCTGGACGGAAGACGGGAAGTACATTCTTTATGTGAAAGACAAAGACGGCGATGAAAACATCAACGTTTTTGCCGTGGATCCACGCGCAGATGGACCCGGCATACCCGAATCCCGAAATCTCACCCCGCTTAATGAAGTGACTGCCCAAATTTATAATGTGAGTGAAAATGATCCCGACATGTTGATGATCGGGCTGAATGACCGCGACAAAGCCTGGCACGATCTCTACAGTTTGCGCATTTCGACCGGTGAATTGGTGAAAATTTATGAAAACAACGACCGTATCACAGCCTATAATTTCGATTGGGACGACACCCTCAGATTGTTGTACCGCACGGATGAAAAGGGCAATACCACCATTCTCCGAAAGGAGGGCGACAAGCTGGAACCCATCTATGAAACGACTGTAACGGAAAGTGCCTATGTGGCGGGTTGGAACGAAACCAATGGTCAATTTTACATCGTTACCAACAAAGGTGAACTCGATCTTTCGACTGCCTACCTCATGAATCCGGTTACGAAAAAAATGACACTGGTAGAAAGTGATCCTGAAAAACGGGTGGATTTTGGTGGAATCAGTCTGGATAGAAATACGCGCAAAGTATTGTACACCACATATACCGACGACCGTACAAGAATATATTGGAAAGATAAAAAGTGGGAAGAAAACTATAAATTTCTTCAGCAGAGATTTGAAGGACGGGAGATTGGTTTTCAGAGCAGTACAAGCGATTATTCAAAAATGCTCATATCGGTATACGGTGATCGCTACGCCAGTGAATCGTGGTTTTTTGATGTGGAAAAGCGCGAACTCATTCATCAGTACACGCCGCGTCCTGAGCTAAAAAAAGTGGAAGAACACCTCGCACCAATGAAACCTGTGCGTTACAAAAGCAGCGATGGACTGGAAATATCCGGATACCTCACCTTGCCGGCGGGAATGGAAGCCAAAAACCTGCCCATGGTGGTGCTTGTACATGGCGGCCCAAAAGGTCCACGCGACAATTGGGGTTTTAATTCCACCGCTCAGTTTTTGGCCAACAGGGGATACGCTGTTCTGCAACCCAATTTTCGCGCAAGCGGTGGTTATGGCAAAAAGTTTCTGAACGCCGGTGATTTGCAATGGGGAAAACTCATGCAGGATGACATCACCTGGGGCGTGAATCATATGATCAAGCAAGGCGTTGCCGACAAAAACCGCGTCGCCATTATGGGTGGCAGTTACGGTGGATATGCCACCCTCGCGGGTCTGGCTTTCACGCCCGAACTGTTTGCCTGTGGTGTGGATATTGTCGGTCCGAGCAATATTTTCACCCTGCTGGAATCCGTGCCAGCCTATTGGGAGTCGGCCCGCGCCTATCTCTACGGCATGGTCGGCGACCCAAATACCGAAGAAGGAAAAAAGCTTATTCGACAAGCCAGTCCGCTGTTCAGCGCCGACAAGATCAACAAACCGCTGCTCATCGTACAGGGCGCCAATGATCCGCGTGTGAAAAAAGCCGAAGCCGATCAGATCGTCGTTGCTTTGCGCGACCGTGGCCACGATGTAAGTTACCTGCTCGCCGAAGATGAGGGTCATGGATTTGCCAAACCGGTGAACAACATGGCCATGTACGCTGAGATAGAGCGTTTCCTTTCGGAAAAAATCGGAGGTCGGTACCAGAAGGAAATGCCCGAGGATGTCGCCCGCCGGTTGGGAGAAATCCGAATGGATATATCCAAAGTGGTATACAATCCTGCGGCCAACTTAAAAACGGCGGCTTCCTTTCCGGAAATAAAAACCCGTTTTGTGGAAGGCTCAGCCGAATTTGACGTAAGTATCTCTTTGCCAGGTCAGGAAATCACGATGATTACCAAACGCACCGTGGCTAAAAATGATGGCAATTGGGTGATCACCGATGCCTCTGAAGGAGCCATGGGTAGCATGAGCGATGCCATGGTTTATGGTGCCGACCTGAAACCCATTTCCCGCACCATATCCCAGTCAGGACAAGAGATTGATGTAAAATATCACAGCGACAAACTCGCTGTGAAGGCCATGGGCCAGGCGATGGAAATACCTTATGAGGGAGCGCTACTCAGTCCGGCTGCCGGATTTGAGCAGATCGTATCAGGTCTTCCGCTGAAAGAGGGTTATGAACTTGTGGTGATGATGGATGATATGGCCACGATGAAAGCCAAACAATATAAAATGCTTGTTGCCGGAACTGAGTCGCTCAATGGAAAGGATTACTGGAAAGTGGACCTTGTAGCTACCGAAAATGAAAGTGAAAAAACCATGTTGTGGATCAACAAGGAAACCAACATGACCGATCGCATCGAACAGGTAGCCCCAGCCATGGGAAATGCCATCATCGTAACGACGCGGAAAGGATAATTTTTGTTTGAATTGAAATGGGAAACCCTGGCCATTGTGCCGGGGTTTTCTATTTTGAGTTTCCTCTGGTTTTGACCTGAATTATTGGTGCAGCGGTGTGCAAGGATATCGCATGGTCCGGGCATGGTAACTGATGCCGTATATTTGCGCTCGATGAGATCACCAATGAATTTCCAGATTTGCACCTCGAAGATATATTCGATAAAGCTGTGGTTGGCTTTTCTCATGTTGGTTTTGATTTCATTTTGCACTGGCACCTTCGCCAATACCCCGGCAGATTGTGATCAGCTGATTGATCGCAGTGTGGAATTGCTCTACCAAAAGTTGCATGTCGAATCGCTTGAACTGCTTGTGAAAGCACGGGCCATGGCCGATGCGAATAAGTGGTACAAGCAGGAGTTTCTCGCAGTGAACAATATGGGCGCCAACTATTATTCCATGGGCGACTACGGCGAAGCACTGAGCCATTACCTCGAAGCCCGGGCCATTGCCATCGGGCACCTCGATGGACAACATGAAATGATTGTCTTGAACAACATTGGCATTCTTTATTTTCAAGAAAAAAAACACGAACGCGCACTGGAATTTTTCACAGAGGCATACAATCTCGCTCACGCAAACGGTGACACCGTAAAAGTGGGTTATTACGCGACCAATCTCGCCTTGTTGTCAAATAAAATGGGTGATCTTGATGCGGCTGCAGAATATATTGCTGAAGCCGGGCCCATGCTTACCGGATACTCCGCCGTATTGAAGCAGGTAGATCTGGCCCGCGCCGAAAATCACTTATTCAGGGGGGAGCTTGAAAAGGCTGAAAGTGTGGCCCAAGCCGTACTCAAAACGCTTGATGGGGTCGAAAACAGCGA
>Ga0105047_10018375_pt1 | contig 10835 bp, 6 predicted proteins | sample MAT04_FD_78384 | JGI IMG/M metagenome (GOLD analysis project Ga0105047, IMG submission 78384) | Freshwater microbial communities from Lake Fryxell liftoff mats and glacier meltwater in Antarctica - MAT-04 (megahit assembly) | ecosystem: Environmental > Aquatic > Freshwater > Ice > Liftoff...
ACCCTCGACGACCTCGACGAAGACCTCGCCAAGAAACTCCGCGAAAACAAATCCGGCAACGTCCGTGTCATCAACTTCTGGTCCACCACTTGCGGCTCCTGCGTCGCCGAATTCCCGGACCTCGTCGAAACCTACCGCCGCTTCCAGAACCGCAACGTCGATTTCATCTCCATCTCCATGGATCCCGTCGAGAACAAGGCAGCAGTGAAAAAATTCCTCGAATCCCGCCACGCCGCCCTTTCCGACCAGACCAAAGCCTCCATGGAAAAGGAAGGCCGCAGCTCCAACAACTACCTCTGGACCGGCAGCAACCCCGACAAAGTCGCCGAAGCCATCGCACCCGACTGGACCGGTGCCCTCCCACTCACCGTCATCATCTCCCCCAAAGGCGAAATCCTCTGGAGTCACGGAGCCGAGTTCGATGTCGTCGAGCTGCGCTCCGAAATCCTCAAAGGCCTGGAGTGAAATTTCAAATTTCAAATTTCAATTAAAGAACCTGGGATGGCTCGCACCGGGATCTCCTTGTTGCCTCTGCGGTAAAATATTTCATCGAGAAACCTGATGTTGGATAATTCCGTCGCCCTCGTCACCGGAGCCAGCCGAGGCCTGGGTCATCGCTTCGCCATCACTCTCGCGGAGGCTGGAGCAGACCTCATCGTCACCAGCCGCTCGCTCGACTCCCTTAGCGGCATCCGCCAGGAAATCGAAGCCATGGGTCGCCGCTGCCATCCGGTGGTCCTCGATGTCTCGTCCTTCGACAGCATCCGCTCCGCCATCGCCAGCATCCGGGATTTCACCGACCGCCTCGACATCCTCGTCAACAACGCCGGTTGCAATGTCCGCAAGCCCGCGACGGAAATCACCTGGGACGATTGGAACCTCGTCCTCGATACCAACCTGCGCGGAACTTTCTTCGTCGCCCAGCAGGTCGCCTCCCAATTCATGATCCCCGCCGGCTATGGGCGAATCATTAACATCGGCTCCGTCACCTGCGTCGCCGGTTACGCGGGTCTCGCGCCTTACGGAGCATCGCGTGGCGGCACCAAGCAGCTCACGATGTCCCTCGCCGATGATTGGGGAAAACACGGCGTCACCGTGAACTGCCTCGCCCCGGGTTGGTTCAAGACCGCCCAGAACGCAGTCATGTATGAGGATGAGGCCTGGGTCGATTACCTCACCGACCGCATCCCCCTGAAACGCCCCGGCCAGACCGGCGACCTCGACGCCCCCCTCCTCTTCCTAGCCTCCGAAGGCAGCCGCTACGTCACCGGCCAGACCCTCCTCGTCGATGGCGGCATCTCCGTCGGAGCCACCCGGGCGGTCCCCATGAAAAACCTGGGGAAAGGAACCGCGATTTAGAAATCGAGACTGCAACCGGTTTCATTTCCCAAGCTTGGGTGCTCGAATTGACACCCCCCTCAAAAATATTGTGTCATCCCGTCGTAGCCGTGCGAGACATGGATTGGATGGTTGATCTCTTCGAGGATCTGGCGGGTCAGGTTGAGTTTCGTCTCGAGAAAATCATCGTCGTGAAGCGGGTCATGGTGGGTGACGATCCAGCGGCGGACACCGGCGAACTTCATGAGCAAGGCGGAATTTGATACGGAGGAATGGCCCCAACCGATTTTCCCCGGGTATTCCTCCGGAGTGTATTGCGCCTCATGGATCACGACGTCCGCGTCGGAAAGGAAGGCGATCATTTTCTCGTAGGATGCGACGAGCGGGTGATCGCGAGCCAGAGCGGGCGCGCCGACGTAACCCTGAAGGAATTCGTTGTCCGGTATCCAGGCGATCTTGCAGCCCGGCAATTGGATTTTGTAGCCGACGGTCGCCCCCGGATGCTGGGCGAATTCCCAGGTGACCTGCGCGTCGCCAATCCGGACCGCGCCATCGGGGAGATGCTCGAAGCGGAGGTTAGATTTCATATCCTCCATCTGGACGGGAAAATAATCGCGGTCGAGCTGGCCTCGGAAAATCGACTCCATGTCCTTGCCGAACCCTTTCGCGCCATAAATGGTGATGTCAAAGCCGGGAACATAAGCCGGGGCAAAGAACGGGAATCCCTGGATGTGATCCCAATGCGTATGGGTGATGAAAAGATGCGCCTTGCGGATTCCGTCGGCCAGGAGCTGGACGCCGAGGTCACGGATGCCGCTGCCCGCGTCGAAGATGAAGACCTCGTCGCCAGCTCTGAGCGACATGCAGGAGGTGTTCCCGCCGTAACGCTGGAAACGTCCGCCGACCGTGGGCGTCGAGCCGCGCGTGCCCCAAAGGGTGAAATGGGCGCGGCGCGGATCCAGTTGGGAACGGTAAACCTGTTGGACAGGCCTGTCAGCGGGGATGACATCGGGCATCGCAATGCTGCGGCGACGCCCGAAAAAAGCATCGACCGTTGCCACAAGCGTGGAAAGCGGGACGGGCTTGATCAGGAATTCGAGCACGCCCAAACGAGCGGCCTCCTCGCGCTCGATCTTGAAATCCTTCGCGCTGCAGACGATGACACCGATGTGCTCCGTTCGCCGGTCCGCCCGGAGCGCCTTGAGCACATCGATGCCATGCAGCTTGGGCATCATGATGTCGAGCATCACGAGGTCGGGTGAGGTTTCGAGGGATTTGCGCAGGCACTCTTCGCCATCGGTGGCCACCTCGACCTGGTAGCCGGCTTTTTCCAGTGCCTGTGACATTTTGAGCGCGACGACGCGTATGTCTTCACCGATCAGGATTCGGCCTTTCCGTGGGTCATTCATGAGAGGGATTCTGTTGGGTTGTGGGTGGAGGGTGGTTTTGCCCGGCCGGACATGCGGTCCGCTTCATTGGATTCGTTGAGGAAAAGCTGCAGCGCCGCAACCAGACTTTGGTACTCGCTCTCCAGTTCGGCCGCAAGCTCCGGGACGGCGTCGCCCAGTCGTTGCCGCGCCGTCTCCTCAAGGGATCCCGCCAGATCGCAGGCCGCGGTCGCGTGGAACTCGCCAAACAACCCTTTGATGCCATGGGCGGCAAACTCAACGCCGCTGAGGTTGCCCTGCCCGACCGCAAGGGCGAGTTCGCGGCTGAGTCGCGGGCCATCGACCTCGCAACACAGTTGGATCATTTCCCGGACCAGCGCCAAATCCCCACCCGCGCCAGCCACCAGGCCCACGGAGTCGAAAGGCTTTTTGCCGCCGCTGGCCGCACTCGGGGCAGTTTCGGATTCGACGAAAGAACCGGGCGCTCCGGAGAACAAGTCCGGCACGACTGCCGCCATCTCGGCGACCAGTTTGTCCAAGTGGATCGGCTTCGCGACGTAGCCATCCATGCCTGCGGCGAGGCACTCCTCGCGAAAACCTTTCATCACGTTTGCGGTCATCGCGACAATCGGCACGTGGCCGCCGGTGCCCCGCTCGCCCGCACGGATCGCGGCGGTGGCTTCGAATCCGCCCATGCGGGGCATTTGCGAGTCCATGAGGATGAGATCAAACGACGCCAGCTCCAGCGCGGCGAGCGCCACGATGCCGTCGTTGGCGACGGTGACGGCGTGCCCCCAGGCTTCGAGGTTCACCCTGGCAACGCGCTGGTTCACGGCATTGTCCTCTGCGAGCAGGATGCGCAATGGCCGCTGTAGAGGAATGATCCCGCCCTCGGCCCGTTTGCGACGGCGCCCTCCGATTGTGTCGAGAATCCCATCGAGGAGTAGCGAAGGTCTCACCGGCATGTCGATTTGGGCAGCAACCCCGAACGAGCGGCAGCGACTGGAGTCTTCCCGACGACCGGTAGCGGCGAGGAGAATGAGGCTGGTCCCTCGCAAAACCGGATCGCTTCTTATCTGCCCGGCGAGGCCGAACCCATCCATCTCCTCCATCATGGTATCGGCGATGATGAGCGCAAACGGCTGACCGGCTCGATGCGCGGCGGCCAGCTCCTGCAATGCCGCACGCGCGCTTTCCGCCACGACAACATCCATGCGCCAGCCCGCCAGGAGTTCCCGGAGAAAAAGTCGATTGGCTTCATTTCCGTCAACGGCTAGGACGCGGACGTTCTCAAGTTCCGGGAGCTGGTCAAGGCCGTGGCGATCAGGTTGCAGGCCGAAACGCGCGGAAAAGGAGAAGGTGCTCCCGAGACCCAGCCGGCTCTCGACTTCGATTGTCCCACCCATCAACTCAACAATCTGTCTCGTAATCGCCAGGCCGAGACCGGTGCCGCCGTAGCGGCGCGTCGTCGAAGTATCGGCCTGTTCGAAGGCGGAGAAAATGCTCTGGTGCGCTCCGGGCGCGATGCCGATGCCGGTATCAACCACCGCGAAACGGACCAGCGACTGGCCATCAACATTGCCGCCGCTTTCAACCTCCACCGTGATTTTACCATGCTCTGTGAATTTGAGCGCGTTGCCAACCAGGTTCACGACGATTTGCCGGAGCCGGTGCGGATCGCCCACCAACGCGTCGGGCACGTCGGGCGCGATGTGCAAGTCAAGTTCGAGCCCCTTCTGGAAGGCGCGCGTGGCGAGCGATTGGACAGTGTCTCCGAGGGCATCACGCAGGTCGAAGTCGATGCTCTCCAGCTCGAGTTTGCCCGCCTCGATCTTGGAGAAATCAAGCAGGTCGTTGAGGAGCTGGAGCAGCGATTCGGCGGAGTTCTTGACCACCCCGAGATAGTCCCGTTGCGAGCGGGTGAGTTCGGTGTTGAGCGTCAGCTCGGTCATGCCAAGGATGCCGTTCATCGGGGTCCGGATTTCGTGGCTCATCACGGCGAGAAAATCACGTTTGGCGACATTGGCTTTCTCCAGCTCGGCGTTCGTCTCCTGCAGCTTCTGGACGAAAAGCTGGCGCTCGGTGACGTCGCGCGCCGCCGCAAATACCCCCTTGAGATTGCGGTCGCGGTCATGAAAGGTGGTGGCATTGTAAGAGACGGCGGTTTCCTTCCCGTCACGGGCGCGGGCGGTCAGTTCGTAGTTGCTGACCTTGCCTTCGCTCAGGACAAGTTTGATACCCGCTTCGGCTCGTTCCGGATCGGTGAAATAGTCCTTGAACGGCGCGCCGATCAACTCATCCCGCGTGCAACCGGTGAGCGCTTCCATCTGCTTGTTGACGTCGGTGATGATGCCGCGCGGATCGGTGGTCATCAGCGCGTCGATGGTCGATTCGATCAGCGACCGCGTGTAGAACTGTTGGTCGCGCAGACGTTGGTCGAGCAGCATCCGCTCGGCTTCCACCTGTTTGCGCGCGGAATTATCCGTGCCGATCAGCAGATAGCCAATGATCCCGCCCTGGGCTTCCCGCAGTGCCGTGACCGACACGAGCGCTGGAAATCGGCTCTGGTCCTTGCGGATCTGGGTCAACTCGTAAATGTCTTCGATCCCCCGCGAGGCCTTGAACACCAGGGCCTCGAAACCCGGTTTGATTGTCGTGCCCAGTTCGGCGCTCAACGATTTGGCCCGGGCGATCAGTTCCTCCGGATCGGATATGTCGGCCGGGGTGATCCTGTTCAACACCTCGGCCGCTGCATAGCCCAGCATCCTTTCGGCCCCGACATTGAAAATTTGAATGACACCCTTCTCGTCGGTGGCGATGCTCGAGAAATTGGCGCTGTTGAAAATCGCGTCCTGCAAGGCTCCCGCCTTGAGCAGCGTTTCCTCGCGCCGAACCTCGACGAGCATTTCCACCGTAGTCTCCGGTCGTGATTCGGGGTCAGTCATTACGGACGCAAAGATACGGCTCAGTTGACTGAATTGCTAGGAATTTGCTTTGGCGAGAGGCTCCCAAAACATCCGTAGGACCGGTGCGAAAAAGGTGGAGCTTGGATAACGCTGAAATAAAATGTCTCGATGAAGCACCTAGCCCAAATTACCGATCCCAAGAACCCGGTATTTCTGACGGAATCCCCGGACGGGGCGCGAAAATAATACGCGATCCCGTAATATCCGGATTCCGAAAATGTGGCATGATCGTGTCACCAGCCGGAGCAAGACAGCTTCCCCCGTCTCGCTCAGACACCGTTCATTGAAATCAGAAAGCGGAACTCGCGCAGCTCCGCTTTCTGAAATGAGGACTGCCACCGCGTCTCGGAGACTCGGGAAGGTTGGTCATCGTCTCTCGCGCAGCCTCGGAGGGTTCAGGCAGATCCGTTCCTAGCCCCTCGGCAGCCCCCGATGCCAATTTTTCGTCCACATTCCGAAGGTTCGCCTACCCGCGTACGGATCGATGCGGTCTTGACCTTACTGAGTTCGAAGACCAGAGCGCTAAGGATATGTTCCTGTTCAACTGCAGTCTGACTGATATGAAACTGCCGGGCCTGAAGGTCAGCGATTTTCTAACCGATTACATGTTCGCGACGTGATGAAGCATGGCCTTGGTAATCTGCTGGGATTTCGGAGAGATCCATTCACTCGGAACGGATGGCGGCTCGTGAATTGAGAAGCCGTTGAATGTCACGGACGGTAACTCCTCCCAAGAAACCGGCATCGAAACCTTCGCCCCGTCGCGGGCTCGCACGCACCACGGAGCGATACAGGTCGAACCACGAGCGTTCCGCATCCAGTCGATGAAAATTTTACCTTTCCGCTTCACTTTCGTGGAGGTGATGATGAAGCGATCGGGATTGAAGGCGGCTACGGCGCTTGAAACATCTTTCGTGAAGAGTTTCATGGCATCCCATTCATGCGTGCGCCGGATTCTCAACATGACGTGCAAGCCCTTGCCACCTGAGGTTTTCACCATCGGTTCCAGTCCCATGCCGTTGAGAAAATCCCGCAACAGAAATGCGGCTCCAAGCACTTCGTTCCATTCTACAAGCGGATCAGGATCCAGATCCCATGTGAGAAACTCGGCGATATCAGGCTTGCCGAGAGTCGATCCCCACGGATGAAACTCGATTGCCCCGTATTGCGCCAGGGCGGCGAGATCAGCGGGCTTCGATATCGAAAAAACTGTGCTGCCATCACCTAACTTACTTTGTTTCACGCCCTTGGGCAGATGCTTTGGGAAGCTTTTCTGAAAAAACGTGTCTCCCGCGATCCCTTCCGGTGCCCGTAGGATAGCCAGCGGTCTATCCGCAACGTAGGGCATCATGAACTCTGCGACTTTCTCGTAGTAGCGAGCGACCTCGATTTTCGTGATACCATCCGCAGGAAACACGATACGATCCGGATGACTGATCCGATGCCCGGATACAACCCCGTTTTCCGTGGGTGCAAGGGTTTCAAGATGGATTGAAGCGGGTGACTTGTCTTCCCTCAGTCCTAGGAAGCTGCCCTGCCTGATCGCACCATCCCGGGTAAGCTCCGCGAACTCGACTTCCGCAACCAGTACCGGACGGAGCCATGTCACATCTTTTTCATCGGTCGGAAACAAGGGGAGAGTCTGGCGGATCTCTTCAAACCGCTTTCTCAGTGCGTCTATGCCACTTTCGGAGAATCCGGTTCCGACCTTTCCGCGTGATACCGTTTTCCCATTCTCATGCGAACCTAACAGCAGTGCGCCGAAACCGGATCTCGTCCCCTTTGGCCGCGTGAACCCGCAAATGAGAAATTCCTGGCGGGCGCGGCATTTCGATTTCATCCAGTCGTTGCGTGAACCCGGTCGATAGCGACCACTCCACTTCTTGCTGACGATTCCCTCAAGACCGTTGCGGCACGCCTGCCGGAACAAGTCTTTCCCTGCGGAGGCTGGCCAAACGTGAGAAAGCCGAACCCGCCCGCCATCCTCGCTGACTAAAGTGGACAGACGTGACGCTCTCTCGGAAAGTGGAAGCTCACGCAGGTTTTTTCCTTCCAGATGCAGCAGATCGAAGGCCACGAATATGATTTCTGAGCTGCTACTTTTAAGCGCCTCCTGCAATCCTCCGAAGTCCGTCCGACCTTTCCCATCGAAAACCACCGCCTCCCCGTCGATGACGAAGTCACCGGATATGCGCGTGGAAAGCTCTGCCGCAAGATCGCCGAAACGATCCGTCCAGTCGTGCCCGTTGCGTGTGTGAAGCTTCACAACACCGTCTTTTTTCACTGCGATGATCCGGTAGCCATCCAGCTTGATCTCATGTCTCCAGTCCACGCCGGAAGGGACCGAAGTAACCACACGTGCGAGCTGAGGCTCAATGAACGTTGGAGATTCTTCGAGAACATCCGCATGGGCATCCGGCGCGCTGTCGGACAAACGGCGGAGTAGCCAGTTCGGCTCCTCACCCATGCGGGCGAGCAGGTAATTTCCATTCAGCCGTTTCCCGGAAAGTCCGAACTTCAGTTTCCCCTTCGCAAATGACTTTTCCCAATCTTTTCCCTCCGGAATCCATTCGCCTTGGTCCCAGATCGCAACTTGTCCGGCTCCGTAACTGCCCTTCGGGATCTCGCCCTCGAAGCTCCCGTAAGAAAGTGGATGATCCTCCACGTGGACAGCGAGCCGCTTGGAAGACGTTTCTTGCGGGATGCCCTTGGGAACCGCCCAGCTCACGAGCACACCATCCATTTCAAGTCGGAAGTCGAAATGATGCGAACGCGCCTGATGTTCCTGGATCACAAAGGAAAGCCCGCCTGAACCCGTCGCCGCGTCTGATGGCTCGGTGGTCTTCCGGAAATCCCTTTTCGTCCGGTATTTATCAAGCCGTGCGTCGGGACTTGGTTTTGCTTGGCTTTTTCGCGGCACTTTTCTTCGCGGGTTGTTTTTTCTTCGCGGGCTTCTTCTCGGCGACTTTTTTGACGCTCTTCTCAAGGTAGGCAGCGAGATCGACGACGTTGCCGCTGTCCTTCGATTCCTCGCCATCCGTGGAGTCCTTGACATCGCTCACCGCATCGCCTTTGGAAATTTTCTTCTCGATGTAGGCCATGAGAGATTCGCGGTACTCGTCATGCATCTCTTCCGGCAGCCATTTCTCCGTCATGTCGCCTATGAGCCTTACCGCCAGATCCATTTCCTTTTTCACCGGTTGCCATTCCTTCGCATCCGACTCCGGAAGCTCCAGGGACGAGATTTTTTTCACCTCCTGCGGGAAACGCAGAAGCATCAGGACGAGCACATCGTCGCGGACGAACATCGCGCAAAGATACTCACGCGTCCGAATGACAACCCGGGAGATGCCTGCTTTCCCCGTCTTGCGAAGCGCCTCCCGCAGCAAGGCATAGGCTTTACGCCCGCGCTTTTCCGGTTCCAGATAATAGGGTTTGTCGAAGAGTATCGGATCGATCTCCGAGAGTTCCACGAACTCGCTGATCTCGATAGTCTTTGTCAGCTCGGGCTGCACGGATTCCAGTTCCTCACTGGAAAGGAGAATGAATTTTCCGTCGTCGTGCTCGTAGGCTTTCACCATCCGATCCCACGGAACCTCTTCGCCGGTTTCCGCGTTCACCTTCTCGTAGCGGATCCGGGCATGGTTTTGACTGTCAACCATATGTAGCTGAATGTCCGGTCGGCTTTCCGCGCTGGTCAAAGCAACAGGAATATTCACCAGTCCGAATGCGATTGATCCCTTCCAAATTGCGCGCGCCATGGATTCGCAATCGCAGCATACGTGCCATCGATTCACTCGCGTTAAACCGATTGAACCCTCAGGAAATGTTCTGCAACGTGTATGTAAGAATGCGAAACGCCCAATGGAAAATTGCGAAATGCAATTCCCTTCTGTTAGACAACGATGAAAAAGGCGAGACGGCTTCGGGACGGGGCAGTTCAACCGATGCTTCGCAAGGTGGGTTCGCGTTCCCAACGGCGCCCTCCCCTGGCGGTCTTCACAAATGAGGCAAGGGATTTCTTGTCGCTGATCGGAACCACGCCCGCGTCAGTTACCACAGAGGCCGCATCGAGAAGCGGCTGGGCTTCGGCGACGTGTCCGATGACCTTCAGGTGGCCAAAGGCATCGCGAACCCAGTTCACCGCTGCGGCTTCGCTGACAAGGATTTCACACCCTTCAGCCGAGGGCATGAGCACGACGGTATCGAAGAATACCGACGGCCCGGCAGAGAGCGAAAAATCGGCTTCCAGAAGCACGCCGTCGTTGCCGGTCGCGCCCGCGATCTTCGGGGCGATGAGTGCGATGGCCATCTTTTCCTTGATCAATGTGGCCTGGATCGTGGCTAGCAAGGCGGCGTCGAATCCGTCGGTAATGAGAATGCCGGCCTTGCGGCCTTTCAGCATCAGTGGCTCCTTTCCAATCAAACGGAGGGCGGGGGACAAGGCAAGCTCGCGAGGCTGGACGGCGGGTTTGATTTCTTCTGCCTGCCCCGGCATGCCGAGCGCATCCGCAACGGTATCGTGCAGCGCCTGGTCGATCAGCAGCAGGTGGCCGAGCATTTTCTGCCGGATGCCCTTGAACTCCACACGTCCCAGTTCAAACGCAAGGGCGCTGGCGATATGGTTTTGTTCCGGCTCCGCCATTGAGCGGAAGAACATCCGCGCCTGGGAATAATGGTCGGCGAAGGTTTCGGATCTCTTGCGGATTTTCTCGCCGGTGACTTCTTCAGGAACGGTCTTGAAGCCGTGCAACGGACATTCCCGCGGACCCTCGGGCGCGAGGCTGTTTGGTTCATAGGCGACACGGCCTTTCGGCACATCCATCTGGCGAAGCCCGTCACGCTGGAAATTCCTCATGGGGCAGCGCGGCGCGTTGACGGGGATCTGGTGGAAATTGGGGCCACCGAGGCGGCTGAGCTGGGTATCAAGGTAGGAAAACAAGCGTCCCTGAAGAAGCGGGTCATCCGAAAAACCGATGCCGGGAACGATGTGGCTTGGGCAAAAAGCGACTTGCTCGGTCTCTGCGAAATGGTTGTCCGGGTTGCGGTTGAGAACCATTTTCCCGAGAGGTCGCAGGGGGATGATTTCCTCCGGGATGAGCTTTGTCGGATCTAGAATATCGAAATCAAGTGATGCCGCCGT
>Ga0105047_10018376_pt1 | contig 10835 bp, 6 predicted proteins | sample MAT04_FD_78384 | JGI IMG/M metagenome (GOLD analysis project Ga0105047, IMG submission 78384) | Freshwater microbial communities from Lake Fryxell liftoff mats and glacier meltwater in Antarctica - MAT-04 (megahit assembly) | ecosystem: Environmental > Aquatic > Freshwater > Ice > Liftoff...
CGACGGCGGGCAAGAGCTGCCTGGTGATGATCGCGTCGATCGCACGCGCGCCCGAATCGATCTCTGTCACGCGCGACACGATCAAGTCTTCGACCGTCGGGTCGTACACAAACGGGATCTTGTGACCTTCCTTCACCCGCGCCGCCACGCGAGCCATCTGCAGCTTGATGATCGCGCGCATCATGTCATCGCTGATCGGGAAATAAGGCACGATCGACAAGCGGCCCAAGAGCGCGTCCGGGAAGACCTTACGAAGCGGATCGCGCATCGCAACTGCCAATTCCTTCGGATCGGGCTTGAGCAGCGGATCCTTGCACATCTTCATCACAAGCTCGGTGCCCACGTTGCTCGTGAGAAGGATGATCGTGTTCTTAAAGTCGATCTCCAAGCCTTCAGAGTCTTTCATCAAGCCCTTATCAAAGACCTGGAAGAAGATTTCGTGCACATCGGCGTGTGCCTTTTCCACTTCGTCCAAGAGCAACACCGAATAAGGCCGTCGGCGCACAGCTTCGGTCATCACGCCGCCCTTGCCATAGCCCACGTACCCAGGAGGCGAGCCCATAAGCAGGCTGACCTTGTGTGGCTCTTGGAACTCGCTCATGTTGATGGTGATAAGGCCTTGAGGACCGCCGTACAGGGCTTCGGAAAGAGCGATTGCCGTCTCGGTTTTGCCAACGCCTGAAGGACCAACAAGCAGAAAGACACCAACGGGTCGGCCTGGATTATCAAGCTTGGCACGGCTCGTCTGGATGCGTTCGGCGATCATGTCGAGCGCGTGCCGCTGGCCAATGACGCGGTTTTCCAAACGGCTGGCGAGCTTGAGCACGCCTTCGATCTCGTTCTTGACCATTCGCCCGAGGGGAATGCCCGTCCACGATGAAACGACGCTCGAAACAACCTGCGCGTCAACACTGGGCTTGATGAGCGGGTTCTCGCCTTGGAACTCGGCGAGCTCGTGCATCAGCTTCTTCAAAGTTTCCTTGATGGCTTCACGCTCATCGTCAGACATCTTGGGCTCGGCAACGACCGGTGCCGCAGCCACCGGCGCGGGCTTGCCAGCTTCAGCTTTGCCTGTTTCAAGTTTGGCCGCTTCGACCTTGGGTGGGCTGAGCTTGCCACGCAGCTCCAGGATCTTGGCGACCATTTCCTTTTCTTTGTTGAATCGCGCTTCGATCGCGACCAGAGCCACCTTCTGCTCATCCATCGTCGTGACCAACTCGGCGCGACGCTTGGAGTGATCGAGCCCGGTCTTGATTTCCTTATCCACCAGCGCGAGCTCGCGATCAAGCCCGTCGAGGCGCTTGCGCATGTCGTCAATCTCGCCTGGGGTGGCGTGAAGCGCGACCGAAACGCGAGCGCACGCCGTATCGATAAGGCTCACGGCCTTATCTGGCAACTGGCGGCCCTGGATGTACCTCTTGCTCAGCTTGACGGCGGCCTCAAGAGCTTCATCAAGCACAAGAATCTTGAAGTGCTTTTCCATCACGTCCGCAAGCCCACGGATCATGAGCAAACACTTGGCTTCGTCGGGCTCGTCAACCTTGACAACCTGGAACCGCCGTGTCATCGCGGGGTCCTTCTCGAAGTGCTGCTTGTATTCGCTTTGCGTAGTCGCGCCGACGGTGCGAAGCGTGCCACGCGCGAGCGCGGGCTTCAAAAGCTGCGCCGCGTCGTTGGTGCCTGCCGCGCCACCCGCGCCCATGAGCGCGTGGATCTCATCGATGAAAAGAATGATGGGCTTGGGCGAAGCTTGCACTTCGTCGATCACGCCACGCAAGCGATTCTCAAACTCCCCCTTCATGCTCGCGCCAGCTTGAAGCAAGCCAACATCCAGCTCGAGCAGGCGTACATCTTTGAGCTGTGGCGGTACGTCGCCCTTAACGATGCGCTGTGCAAACCCTTCGACAACAGCGGTCTTTCCTACGCCTGCTTCGCCGGTCAAGATTGGGTTGTTCTGACGGCGGCGCATCAAGATATCGATGCACTGGCGGATCTCTTCGTCGCGTCCAACGATCGGGTCCATCTTGCCCGAGCGAGCCTGCTCGGTGAGGTCTTTGGTGTAGCGGTTGAGAGCTTCTTGCTTGCCCATTTGTGCCGGGGCCATCGCGCCGCTAGCTTCGCCGGGCGCGCCAGAAATGCCGCGATCGTTCGCAGCCGACAGTACGGCTTCGGGACTGCCATCGGTGACTTTCACGAACTGTTCGCCAAGTTGATCGGCGTTGATCTTGTCGAACTGCTTGGAAACCTTGAGCAGCTCAGGCCGAAGCTCGGCACTCTTCAACATGCCCAGGATTACGTGCCCGGTGCGGATGGAATTATCGCCATATTTGAGCGAGGCGTAGGTCCACGCGCGCTCGATAGCTTCGATGAACTTCGCTGAAATGTCGGAGATACTCGTCGCGCCGCGAGGCAGGCGGTCCAGCGTTGCCTGCGTGTCGGCGACCAATTGTGCAAGGTCAAGGTTTGAAGCCTTGATGATGCGGTGAAGGTCGGTGTCCTGCGCTTGCATGAGCTGATGAAGCCAGTGGACAAGCTCTACGTAAGGGTTGCCACGCAGCTTGCAGAAGACGGTGGCACCTTCGACAGCTTTATAGCCGATGGAGTTGAGCTTGCCAAAGAGTGCGGAACGAGAAATGTCGGACATACGCGGCTCCGAGAGAATGTGTACGTGATGAACTAAATGAGCTTGAAATGCGTTTACTTAATTCTTGCTTGCTTGAATGTGCCTGCTTGAACACGATCGTTACGCGTAGTCATACTTCTTCGACTACCTCTTGCCTTCTGCCTTTTGCTTTCTACCTTCCCGAATGCCGAGTGCTGCTTTCCTATTCCCTAATGCTCACTTCGCAACGTCAGGTCTTCGCGAACTTCGGGGCTGGCTTGACTGTGGATCCACGAAGTCCAGCCTAGCCGCGTACCCGAACCCAATCGCGACTTGGGCACTTGGTCCGCCTTTAAGATCAGCACGGCTTCCCACCAGAACTCATCGCCCAAATAATTTCGAATCCACGCATCGATTCGGCGAGCGGTTCGCGTGCCCGGCAGCATCCGCTGATACTGCTCCAGCGACATCGGCCCAAGCCGAAGCTTGAACGCGCTGCCACAGTCAAAGACGCGCTTGCCGATGACGCCACCGGTCGCGCCAATGCACCCCGCAGGCCTGCCCGCTGGCGGCACCTTCCCAAGCGAAATGTGGTAATCGTTTGGAATCTCGGTCCAACGGCCTAAAAACTCTTCGACCACAACCTCCACACCCAAATACTCGTGCAGCATCGCACGTATGCCCTCGGGATTCTTGACAAGGTTGGCAAATCGACCACTGAAGTGAAGCTTGCCAAGATCAGGAATGCTGTCGCGATGCCGAAGCGTGTCCATCCCCAGACCAAACAAACTGCCGATGTACGTGGCATATCGATCTTGCTCGCGCGCGAGCGAAAGTTGGCGAGCAACGCCACCATCCGACGTCGACGCGCCCGGCTCCCAGCGATCAAAGCTCGCTGGCAACTGGCTCGCGGCCCACGCGCGATAAAACAAGCTCACCATCCGATGATTGAATACATCCAAAAACCGCGCAAAGGTGTGATCCTTGTGATGGATCTGGCGTTCGCGCGCATATTCAGTAATATGCAAAGGCATCGGGCCATTGGGACCCATCAACCCCATGAAGTTGACGAACAAGCGGGCGGCAGCCGTGCTCGTTGCTGGGCGATACTCCCACAGATTACAAGGGGAAAACGCCAGCGATGGCTCTTGTGCAAATCGTAACGGATCTTCATCTGCACGGCTCGACTTGCCCACGCCCGGCAGATCATTTCGCAGTGCTTCGAGCCGTCGAACAGCGGTAAAGAAATCAAATTTCCAAGGCTCCGCCGCAAGAGCACGAATGAACTCTTCTTCGCCCGCACGATCTGGATCGCGCGGACCAACGCCACTCTCATGCTTACTTTGCGTCGGCATCGGAACCGGTTCACGCAGCGTGCCCGAGGCAGACTTTGTACCACGCGCGCTAGCTGCGGAAGAGTCGAGACTGTCACCACGAACTTCGCCACGAGCCAGCCCCTCCCGAGCAGCAGCCGCAAACTCTGATGAAGCTGGCTTTACCCCCGCGCGCAGCATCGCCTCAAGTGGATCCTCATTGGAACCACCCGCATCAACACCCGAACCACCTCGCTGCCCAGGATTGGTCGGCTTTAATGGATTGGTCGCTGGCCGACCCGTGCGCTCCACCGCATGATCTCCCCGCGCTCGTACGAGCGCACCACAGTTTCAGTAAAGCTGTTCATCGACACGTACCGCGCGAAAAACTGTTCAAGCACCGCGCCGAGTAGGAACACTCCCGTGCCTTCAAATTGCGTTTCTTCAAACGTGACCGTCACTTCAAGCCCGCGCGCAAACGCGACCGCGCCCGCGCTAGGTACGCGCCGAACAATTGCTCGCGCATCAACACCTCGCAACCCATCAACTTGCTTGCGCAGCGTCGCTGAGTCGGCCTGATCGTTGACCTGCGGGATGTACAGCCGCAATAAGTCTTTCAACGCCGACGCGCCATGCCGCTCGTCTTCGTCGATCTTGCCATCGCCATTGAGGTCTTCATCAACGATCGACAAATAGTTCAACGACAGATGGCTAATGAGTCGCCAACTCGCGTCGCCCTCGGCGTGGCTCGGCCTTGGGTGCGTCGGCCCGGCGACCACTCGCACCGCTTCCACCGGCGCGCCGATATCCAGCGTGAAGTCGGTCTTGCCCTTGCCAACCGCCATTTGCAAAGGTAAATCACGGTTGGTGCACAGCGTATCTACGCCCAGTTGCCGAAGCTCTGGGCTATACGGCGCGTTCTTGGCATCGACCAATGACAAGTACACTTCACTGCCCGTGTACCTCGAGCGTGGCCCTTGTCGCTGCTCGCGATCCGACGCCGCCCGGGGCACACGGTTGACGGCGAAGTACGCCGCCTGTTCATATCCCTCGCGCCCGTCGCTGTCTTTGGCCGTGTAAAAGGGTTGAAAAATCCGCTCGTCGCCACTCTTTGATCCAAAGCCGGTGACGCCTTTGACGCGAAAGACTTCAAAGTCCAAAGGCTTGGTCCGGTCGGGAATCACCTGAAATTCACTCGACCGATCCGAAACCATGATCCGGTCGGCACGCTTGGGGAAGAGGTTCACCGCAGGCACCGCGTTGGCAAGGAAATTCTCGCCACTGACCGCGCCTTCAAGCTCTACGTTTTCCTGCGTAAATGCCAGGATCACATCGACAATCTGGCCATCACACCGCCTAAGGCCACGGCTGATATCGCCGATGTCCGTGAACAAAAACCGCTCCGGGAACGCAAAGTATTCATGCAGCAGCCGATACCCCTGAAAGCTTCGCGCGTCATAAGGCAAGAGCCCCTCGTCGGCGCGATAGCCGACCCGCTTGACAAAGCTCTGGCCGCCCTCGGGGCCAAAGGTTTCCTGCCAAGTGCCAGGCTTATTCCCATTAGGTGGCGGCCTCACTACAACCGCTTTCACGTGCGCCAACATTTGCTCATACAGCCTGAAAGGCGTCGCATCCGAACCCTTCAAGAAGAGCCGAAGCGTCTTCATGTCCACGACTTTCCAAGGCAGCGATGCCGTGGTCTTGAGCCGCAGCCGAAGCCCCGCGCGCACACCCGAAAGCCCGACCGCATCTTCGCCCCCGCCCCACACGCGATGAAGCTCAAGCAAGCCCACGTCGCGCGTGTAGTACCGCGCTTCAAGAACCTGGAATGGCCAGAGCGTGAGGTCTTGCGATGTGCGATATTCGCACGAGGTTTGCCCGCGGCCAGCCTGCGACCGCATCGACGTGCCACGCGGCACCACATGCCCGTCGGCGAGCCCCGCTTCACCAGGCTCATGCTTCATCTGCACAACGCACATCGAAGGCGTTGGCGCAAGATAATGCGGGCACACCGTTTCGAGAAGGTTCTGCGTGAACCGCGGAAACTCTGCGTCAAGCTTGAGCTGCACGCGAGCCGCTAGGAAGGAAAAACCTTCGAGCAACCGTTCAACGTACGGATCAGGGCACGGAAAGTCTTCGATAGCCAATCGGCCAGCAACCTTGGGAAACTCGCGAGCAAACTCCTTCGCAACCGTCTGAAGGTGGCGAAGTTCACGGTCGTAATAGCGAAGTAAGCGTCGGTCCATGCGGTGCTGCCAATATTCTGAAAGTCGATAACTCGTTTAGAAAAGACGTACACGAAACGCCACGAACGTACAGAATCTGCTACAACTCACCCGAAAGCACCTTTACCAAATTCATGTGCCAACCTTTGCTTTCTGCCTTCCCGAATGCCGAATGCCGAATGCCGAATGCCGAATCTCTAATGCCCGATGCATTCTTCACGACACCCGATCCTTGACCTCAAAGCGGCCGGTTTCGAGATCGACTTCGGTTTTCAAAAATAGCGACTCGGGCATCGGGATCGGGCACAACTCGCCATTGATCTCGAAACGATAGCGATTGGGCTGGTTTTCGTTGCCGCCGCTGGTATCTTCGACCGCACGAACCGACAAACTCTTTCGCGTGATCCTTGGTTCGAAGGCGACGATTGCCTCATACACCATCTGTTCCAGCCGACCCGCCTTGATGCCCGACGTCGTAAGCCCCGTCAAATCTGGCAGTCCATAGTTCACCACACTCTTGGCAACAACGTCGTACGACTGGATCTCGTCATCCATCGGGCGTGCCGCCGCATTGAGCAAGTGCGATAAGTCGCGCAGCACAGCAAGGCGGATCTGCCGCATCGACATCACGCGACGCTCACGGCTTTCCACCTTCGAAGTTGGCTCGTCGTCCGTCAGTCGATCCAGCAACGAAGGCTGAAGCCGATCAGTCGTGGTTAACTCAGCCATGACTTCCTCCCCCGTTCCCGCCAGCACCCGCTCCGCTATCCGCTGGCACGCCTCCTGGCAAACCTGTCTTCATCGCGCCCGAAGCGATCAGCTTGGCTTGCATTTCTTCCGCTCGCTTGGCATGCACGTCCATTAAAACCGCCTGCAACTTCGCCGGGTCGCCAAGCACGATGCGTTCGATCTGCATCAACGCGTATTCACCTTGATCCGTCGCGAGCACGCGCTGGCCCATCGGTGTATCCCCATCAGCCCCGCCCAAAATCGTGGTTCGCGCCATTCGCACCGCTGGTGGCTGCGATGCAAGCTCAGAACCTGGATACCGCGTGGGAATCAGCGCGACTTGCTGCCCGCCACTGCCGAGCACAAGCTTTGCAGGCGTCCAAACGATGTCACGCAGGTCAACCGGCGCATCGACTTCGATCATGAGGATGTGCGAATAAGGAATCCAGTAATACTTGCCTTCAATAATGGCTTCGAGCATGGGCCCAAGTCGCGCGTCGTAGTCGGCGATCCAATCAAACGAAATCGCTTCCCCCTTTTTCGCTGGTCCTGAGTCGTCACCTTTAGACCCGACGAGTTCAATCTTGCCCGAGATCGCTGGCGCCGCGTCAAAGGCCTTGGTGCGTAGTTCCGCTGCAGCGTCTTCGTTCCCCTGGCCCGACATCATCGCGGCCTGAATCACTTGTGCGACCCACTCGGTGGGTTCGCCCAAGACCAAAGGCGTCCTTCGCCCCGCGAACACTTCCTGGCGATAACGCTCGCACTGGATCGCTGGCTTGCACACCTGAGCCATGAGCTGTGCCGAAGGATCCATCTGGGCCGCGATGTCGAGCTGGTCCATCGCGCGGTCCCACTGCCCCATGACCGCAGACAACTGGAACATAAAGATGCGAAGCTTTGCGTCCTGTGGCTTGGCTCGAATCTGCGTTGCAAGCGCCGCCACGCACTCATCGAGTTTACCTTCGCGTACCAGCGTCTCGGCTTGCATCTCATCAACTCCAATATTCAATATTTAACATTCAACATTCAACATTCAACGTTTAACGTTTAATTCATCACAGTCCAGGCCACTTCACCCTGCAAGGCCAACGCGCCGCCAGCGTGCCAAACCGCTTCATACACGCAAGCAACCCAAATCAACCGCAACTCAATTTGCAAGATCAGCACGCCGCCACCATCGAACTACAGAATACTCGACTTTCGGCTTCTGTGTCGGCTGATGCTCGACCCAACCGGGAAGATCCGAGGAATTTCATAATTACAAAAAAGGCACACGCGCCGGGTTTGCCGACGCGTGCGCGAGTGTACCTGTTGTTGGCGCGATCCAATCGCTCTCTTCCACAGTCAACCATCAGTAAAGGTGCGTTGCCAGGGTTGGTCGATCCAGAAAGCACTCATCCAGTAGTGCAGACTTAGACGGTCTTGTTGACCTTCATATCCCAACCACCATGGACCGGACCACCCTTGGGCTTGCCATCCTGGCCCTGTTCCTGATAATCGATGTAGCACTGAGTGAAGGTAAAGTTGACGGTTTCCATGGGAATTTCGTCGGAACCCGAACCGCCGGTATCGACCTTGGTGAGGACCAGATCGACGAACTTCATCTTAATGAACTCGACCTGCTCGCCGCCAGCCTTGCGGATGGTGAAGGAGGCTTCCTTAATGTGCTCGCCCGTGCAGCACTTCATGAAAAGGATCGGAGAACCCCTGTCATACCTCTTCACGAAGGAGAAGTCCGAAATCTGGCACTTGCCAGCGCCAGCGCCCGAGCCGCTCGACGATGAACCCGCCTGGGAAACGCCCCAGGTGTAGGAAAAGACTTCGATCTCTTCCTTGTGTTTGAGGTCCATCGCTTCACCCTTGATTCCGTCAATCTTGATAAATGCATCGAAAGCCATTGTCCAACTCCTTGGCGGCGGCGGTCATGATCGATCATGCCCGGGCCTAACAACCGAGACGCACACCACCGCCGGCGGCTGGTGCACCTCGATCCGCCGACCACCCAGTCGGCAGGCCCGAGCCCCTCTTCGCGTGACGACCGTCTCGCGACCGGGGGCAATGGCGTGTGTGAGCTTACGCACAAACACGCCGAAGAGTTACTCGAATCTTCGCTACAAAGATCCGTTATTGTCATTACTTCTTGCCAGAGGGCAACTTAGACACCAAACGCAGCGAAATCGTCAAGCCTTCGAGCTGATAATGAGGACGCAGGAAGAACTTGCTCGAATAGTACCCAGGGTTGCCCGGAATCTCGGCAACCACAACCTCGGCACCAGCCAAGGGGCGGCGTGCCTTTTCGTCTTCGCTCGCTGTTTCGGGTGAACCTGTAACGTACTGAAGAATCCAGTTGTTGAGCCACGTCTGCATGTCGTTAGCTTCCTTGAAGGAGCCGATTTTGTCTCGGACCATGCACTTGAGGTAGTGAGCAAAGCGGCACGTGCTGAACAAGTAAGGCAGTCGAGCCGACAGGTTCGCGTTCGCCGTCGCGTCCGCATCCGCGTACTCAGCAGGCTTCTGCAGGCTCTGTGCACCGACGAAGACGGCGTAATCCGTGTTCTTCCAGTGCGAGAGAGGCATGAAGCCATTCTTCGCGAGCTCGGATTCACGGCGATCCGTGATGGCGATCTCGGTCGGACATTTCATATCAACCCCGCCATCGTCCGTGGGGAACGTATGAACCGGCAAGCCTTCGACCATGCCGCCAGATTCAACGCCGCGAATGCGGGTACACCAGCCATACGTCTTGAACGCGCGGTTGATGTTGACGCCCATGGCGTACGCCGCGTTCATCCAGCAGTACTTCTCGTGGACCTTGCCATCGGTCTCTTCTTCAAACGCGAACTCGTCCACCGGCTTGGTCTTGGCGCCATAAGGCAAGCGGCCAAGCACGCGAGGCATCGTCAAGCCGATGTAGCGCGCGTCATCGCTGTCACGCAGCGAACGCCACGAGGCGTACTCGGCGGACTGGAAAATCTTGGTAAGGTCCCGAGGATTCGAGAGTTCCTGCCACGATTCCATGTTGAGAACCGTTGGGTTCGCGGCGGCAAGAAACGGCGCGTGCGCCGCAGCGGCGATCTGCGCCATGCCAGACATGATCTCGACGCTCTCGGGCTGGTGGTCAAAGTAATAGTCACCAACGATCGAGCCATAGGGCTGCCCGCCGGGCATACCAAATTCAGACTCGTACAAGGCCTTGAAGAGTGGGGACTGATCCCACGCCGTGCCCTTGAACTTGGTGATCGTCTTGGACAGATCCTTGCGCGAGATGTTCAAGACGCGAATCTTGAGGGTCTCGTCGGTCTCGGTGTTGTTGACGAGGTACGAAAGGCCGCGCCAGCTGCCTTCCAGCGACTGGAAATCGTTGTGATGGATGATGATGTTGATCTGCTCGGACAGCTTCTTATCGATCTGAGCGATGATCGCCTCGATTGATTTGGTCGCGTCGTCGCTGATCGTTGCGACACCTTCCATCGCCTGAGCAGCGAGGGTGCGGACAGCCTTTTCAATGGCGTCCTTGGCGTTGCTGGTCTTGGGCTTGAACTCTTTCTGCAAGAGCGCCTCGAGGTCACTGCCCTCGACCTGGAGCCCTGCTACTCCCTGCGATTGTGCTTGTGCTTCGGACATCCGTCGTTCCTCCGCCGCGGCTTACTTCGCCGCGTGTAGTTGGATGGTGCTGATGTGCTGTACGTGAGACGCGCTACGAGAAGTGATCGTTTGATTCGATGCCTTGAACCTCGATTCCAAATACCCTTATTCTTTGGGCTTCGGAGCCGCGGCGAGAGACTTGAGCAGTTCAGGGTCGGCCATCACCTTGGCGATGAGCGACTCGGCGCCGCTCTTGCCGTCCATGTACGTCAGCAGGCTTGCGAGCTGGGTGCGTGCTTCCAAGAGCTTGGCGAGAGGCTCAACCTTCTTTGCGATCGCAGCGGGAGAAAAGTCTTCCATGCTCTCAAAGGTGATGTCAAC
>Ga0105047_10018378_pt1 | contig 10833 bp, 10 predicted proteins | sample MAT04_FD_78384 | JGI IMG/M metagenome (GOLD analysis project Ga0105047, IMG submission 78384) | Freshwater microbial communities from Lake Fryxell liftoff mats and glacier meltwater in Antarctica - MAT-04 (megahit assembly) | ecosystem: Environmental > Aquatic > Freshwater > Ice > Liftoff...
AGGTCGAAATACACGCTCAAGGGCTTGGCCACACCGATGGCGTAGCTGACCTGGATGGTGCACTTGTCGGCGAGGCCAGCGGCGACAACGTTCTTTGCCACATAGCGCGCGGCGTAGGCGGCCGAGCGATCCACCTTTGTCGGGTCCTTGCCCGAGAACGCGCCGCCACCATGCGGGGCAGCGCCGCCGTAAGTGTCCACGATGATCTTGCGCCCCGTCAGGCCGCAATCACCGTCCGGGCCGCCGATCACGAAGGTGCCGGTTGGGTTGATGTAAAGCTCATTGTCGGCGCACATCCAGCCGGCGGGGAGCGAGCTTTCGATGAGCGGCTTCACCATCGCCTTGATCTGCGCCTGGTCCAGGCCTTCCTCATGCTGCGTGGAAACCACGACTGAGGTGACGCCGACGGGCTTGCCGTCAATGTAGCGCAGCGTCACCTGGCTCTTGGCGTCGGGCAGCAGGCCCTTCACGGAGAGGTCGTTGCTGCGGCGCAACTCGCTGATGCGGCGCAGGATCAGGTGCGCGTAATACAGCGGTGCGGGCATGAGGTCGGGCGTTTCGGTGCAGGCGTAGCCGAACATGATGCCCTGATCGCCCGCACCCTCATCCTTGTTGCCGGCCGCATCCACACCCTGCGCGATATGCGCGGACTGGGCATGCAGGTGGCATTCGATCTTGGCGTGCTGCCAATGGAAGCCCTCCTGCTCATAGCCGATGTCCTGGATCGCGAGCCGCGCCCGGTGCATCAGCAGCTCAGGCGTGATCGAGGCGGGGCCGCGAACTTCACCGGCGATGACGACGCGATTGGTGGTGACCAGGGTTTCGCAGGCGACGCGCGCATACGGGTCCTCGGAGAGGAAAGTGTCCAGCACGGTGTCGCTGATGCGATCCGCAACCTTGTCGGGGTGGCCTTCGGAAACGCTTTCCGAAGTGAAAAGGTATTCGCCCTTATCGCGCATGGCTTGGTTCGGCCTCTTGTCGCTGGTGGAGTGATCCGTGGAGGAATCAGCCCGGTGGGCGACCGGACACCCCGGTCAGGCTGGCCCGCCGCACGCGGGCGCGGGGTGTTTGGCAGGGGGGAAAGAAAGGGTCAATCCTACGAACCCAGTCGAGCGACCAGTTCGAACCCATCTAGCGGGATTGGCGGCGCGCGACCGGCGATCTCGGCGGCCAGGATGGCGGCACTCCCCATGGCCAGCGTAAAGCCAAGCGAACCCTGCCCCAGATTGAGAAACAGCCCCGGCGTGCCGGGCGCGCGGCCAAGGATGGGCAGGCCCGTCGGTGTGGCCGGGCGCAACCCCGCCCAGGGGTTGAGTTCGCGCCAGTCGGTTGCGTCTGGGAACGCGGCGCGCGCCTGGCGTACCAGCGTGGAGAGGCGCTTCTCCTCGATCAGCGGCGAATAGCCGACCACATCCGCCATGCCAGCGACACGCAGGTGGCGCCCGATTCGAGCATAAACCACCTTCTGCGCGCTGTCGGTCACGCTGATGCGCGGGGCCGCATCCTCACGCGTGATGGGAAGCGTCAGGGAATAGCCCTTGAGGGGGTATATCGGCAGATCAAGGCCCAACGGCCGCGCCAGTGCCCGCGCACCGGTGCCCAGCGCCAGCACCACAGCATCCGCCTCGATCACGCCCGCGCTGGTCATCGCGCCACGGATGCGCCCCTCCGCACGAATGAGCTGCGTGACGCGCGTGCCCAGTTGAAAGGTGACGCCCGCATTGGAACGCATGAGCGAAGCGGCCAGTCCTTCGCAAAAAAGGCGACAATCCCCCGCATCCTCGCTCTCGGTGAGGACGCCGCCGGCGATGCGATGCGCGATGCCTGCCAGCGCAGGTTCCAGGCCCACGCATTCCTCGCGTGAGAGGGCGCGCTGCACCGTCCCCCAGGACTCCTGCAACGCCATTTGGCGGCTTGCACCCTCCATCGCCGCCGCACTGGGTTGCAGCACCAGCTTGCCGGCTGGCGCGAAGGCGAAGTCCAACCCTTCGCGGTCAGCCAGGTCACGCAAAAGATCGCGTGAGAGATAGCCCAGAAGCAGCAGGCGCCGTGTGGTTTGCTCGGCCGTGGTCGCGTTGCAGGCGCGAAGAAAGCCGATCAGCCATTTCCACTGGCCCGGATCGGCTTGCAGGCGAAAGCGCAGCGGGCCGTCGGGGTCGAGCAGCCAGCCTGGCACCTTGCCGATGACGCCAGGCCCGGCAAAGGGTGCGACGTAGCTGTAGGAAAGCTGCCCCCCATTGGCGAAGCTTGCGCCGCGGCCCACCTTTGGCTGCGCATCCACCACCGTGACCGCATGGCCCTCCGCGGAAAGGGCATGGGCGGTGGCCAGGCCAGTCACGCCGGCACCAAGGATCAGGGTTCGCATGCACCATTGGTGCGGTGGGTGCGTGGCCGGGTCAATGCGGCGTGCGGACATCCATGGCTTGCTGCGCGGCGATCTGATAGAACGAGGGCATGACCCTGCCCGCCTCTCGCCTTTCCGACGAAGACCTGCGGGCCCGCATGCAGCAATTTCACTGGTGGCATTCGATGGTTTTGCGCCCGGGAGTGACCACCTTCGGCGGCAAGGCCGAGGAGCTTCTGGCGCAGGAGGAAGAAGCATTCCTGGCCCCCTTCAACCTGACCGGCCGAACCGTCATTGATGTCGGTGCCTGGAACGGGTTTTTCAGCTTCGCCGCCAAGCGGCGCGGTGCGCGTCGCGTATTGGCGACGGACAGCTACACCTGGACCCACCCGAGTTTTCGCGGGCGTGAGGCGTTTGAACTCGCGCGGGATGAACTGGGTCTCGACGTCGAGGCCCTGCACCTGGACCCGACCGAAATTGACGAGAAGGTCGGGCTGTTCGACGTCGTACTGTTCATCGGCGTTTTCTACCACCTTTACGATCCGATTGACGCGCTGCAGCGCCTGCGGGGCATCACGCGCCAGCTTCTGCTGGTCGAGACCCACCAGGACCTGATGGAGAAGCCGAGCCCGGGCATGGTGTTTTATCCCGGGGCCATCCTGAACCATGACGCGACGAACTGGTGGGGCCCCAATCCGGGGCTGATGCTCCATCTGCTCCTGCAGCTTGGCTTTACCCGTATTTTCTATCGGGACCACCCGGTGCTGGGCCGGGCGCGCGGAACCTACGCGGCCTTCACGCCCGAGGTGGAGGCAGGTTTGATCCAGCAACTTGGCCCGCCCTGGCTCGATCTCGATGTGCCCGGCGCCGTCGAAGACCTGCTCGCGCGGGCTTGAGGCGATGAGCGAGACCGAACTGTTTCAGGCCGTCGCGGCGCATCGCTGGCTGCAAAGCCTGCGCCTGCGCCCAAACCTGCTCACACCCGGCATGGCACCCGAAGCGCGGCTGGTGGCGGAAGAACGCGCCCTGCTTGACCCATTGAACCTCACCGGGGCGGATGTGCTGGAAGTCGGCGCGGCCAATGGCTTTTTCAGCTTCGCCGCGCGGCGGCGGGGTGCGGCGCGCGTGGTGGCAACCGATCATCTGGCCTGGACGCTACCCGGCGCGGATGCCCAATCCGCGACGCAATGGGCCGCGCATGCACTCAACCTGGAGGTGGAGACCATCCCCCTCGACCCGCGCAGCCTCTCGGCGGATTTCGGCAGTTTCCACGTGGTGCTGGGCACGGCCTTCTGTGAGCAGCTCTTCAACCCGATTCAGGCGCTGCGGGGTCTGCGCAGCGTGACCAACCGCGTGCTGGTGCTGGAGACATTGCAGGCTGAATTGGCCGACCCACGGCCGATGATGACGGCGCAAAACCAAATCATGCCCTTTGGCGGAGCGGATGGCAGCTGGATCTCGGGCTGGGCGCCCAATCCAGCGCTGATGCTGCAATTGCTGCTCGATCTCGGCTTCAATCGCGTACTCTACCGCACCCATCCAACCCTCGGCACGACGCGCGGCATCTATGCGGCGCTGTTGCCCGAAGCTCCCGATGGGCTGTTGGCCGGCTTTGAGACACCCTGGATCAACATGACCGCGCCGGCCACCGGGTAAATACCGGAACACTAGAGCATGTTCCGTCCGAAAGGGCTCACTCCACACGCACTAGCCTGTTGTTTTTCGATCATCTTTATCCGTTCAAACGATTCCGTTTGAACGGATGATGCTCTAGCCATGGATGAAAACGGGGCATGGCGCGGCGCGCAGAAGCCGTGCGGTGGCGCTGCCGAAAATCAGGCGTGCGATGCCGCTTTCCTGATCCGCGCCCAGCACCAGAAGTGCGGCCGGGAGGCTTTGCGCCTCGGCCAGCAGGATGTCATGCATATCGCCTTCCACGGCGAAGGCCTCCGCCTGCATTCCGTGCTGGACGAGATAGCGTGCAAGTGGCTCGGCCTTCATGTCGGGCGTAAAATCCAGCAGCTTGACCGCCCGATCCTGCGCGAGGCCCAGCAGCGCGAAGACGTGCAGCGTGCGCATCGAAGCCATGGTGCCATCATGCGCGATCAGGATGGGGCGCTTGAGTTCATCGCCCTGGGCCAGGTTGGGCAACCCGGGCGGAACGACCAGCAACGGCCGCGCGCCATCGCGCAGCAGGGCCTCGATGGTGGGAGAGAGCCCATCATCGCAGGCCTGATGCCCCAGCGTGCTGTCGCGGCCGATGATGATGAGATCATGCACGGCCCCTTCGGCCAGCAGCGCCGCCTCGGGCGCTTCCTCGCGGCGGACCACGGCAAAGGGAAGGCCTTTGGCGGCCCCCATGCAGGCGGTGAGCACGGAAGCTGCCTCCGCCTCGACCCCGGCCGCCAGCTTCTCGTTGCGCCGGGTGGCGAAGGCGGCCGCACCCACGGGCATCGGCTCACGGGCGCCGAGGGTGTGGGGCCGGTCCAGCACGATCACAGCAGTCAGCGCCGCCCCGGTGCGATGCGCCAGGGCAAAGGCGACATCGCGCGCGGCGGTGGCGCCGGGCGTGTCATCTAGGGCGAGCAGGATGGAGCGTATCATCACAGAAACGTGGCGGCAGCGTGCCACGCTTGCAAGGCATCTGCTTGTTTCGTTTGACTTTGGTGCCCCCGATCACCAGTTTACGATGCATGATCTGACCACGGGTTTCTTGAGCGTTACGCAGGGGCCACCTCTGCTCGGCCAAGGCCCTGACGGCCGCTTGTCGCGAGGATGGAACCGCGGCTGACGCCGCTTCCCTTACAACCCCATCTGCCGAGGGGGCGCGAGAGAGCGCCCAGTTTGAAATGTCTGTGACCACCCAGGATGCCGGGCTTTTAAGGCGCGGCGCCCAATTCCCGATCCTCGTGGCAGCAGCCACCTGCGCCTTTGCGGGTGTCTGGATGTCGGTGCCCCTGTCGGCGGTGCTGCTGACACAGGCCGGTGCCTCGCCAGCGCTCGTCGGGCTTTACGCTGCCGCCGTCTGGGGGGCGGCTTTGCTATCGGCGCCGGGCTCGCCCTGGTTTGCCGGATGGGTGGGTGGGGCGCTGCGGCTGCATCAGTGGGCGGGCGCCGTCTGCGCGCTCGCGCTGGCGGCATTGGCCTTCAACCCGCCCATCTGGGCCTGGTTCATGATCGGGCCGCTGCTGGGCATGGCGTCCTGCCTGACCTGGTCCACGGCCGACGCAATTGCGGGAGCGCTGGCTCCTCCAGGGAAGGAAGGGCGCTACCTGGGCCTGTACCAGACCTTCGTTTCGGCCGCGATTGGCGGCGGGCCGGCTGTGCTGTGGCTCACAGGCGTGCGGGCGGAGGCCTTCTTCGCCTCGGCGGGCTTCATGCTGTTGGGGCTTCTCCTCTCCCTGCTGATGCGCGAACCCCAGGGTGCCGTGCCGCGCCGCTTGCGCGCCTCCCTGCCGCGGTTGATGCCGGTGGCGCGGATGATGCTCGCGCCGGCCGGGGCTGCGCTGCTCTGCGGGGCGCTGGAAGGCTCCGCCGGATCAGTGTTTCCGGTTCAGGGGCTTGCCATTGGGCTGGGCGCGGCGGCGGCGGCTTCGATCGTGGTGGCGACGGGATTTGGAAACATGTTGGCGCAGTATCCGGTGGGGCTGGCGTCCGATCGGTTCGGCACGCACCGGGCGCTGCTGGGCTGCGCGGTGGTGGTCGCGCTTGGTTCCCTGCTGTGGCCGCTTTTGGCGCCTGGCTGGGGCATCTGGCCGGTGCTGGCGGTCTGGGGTGGCGCGGCAGGGGCGATCTACACGCTGGGCATGGTTCGCGCAGTCCAGCGCTTCGCAGGGCCCGCGCGCGCACTGGGCATGGCGGGGCTGAACACCGCATATTTGCTGGGTGGTGCCATTGGCGCGCCGCTTGGCGGGTTGTTGCTGGAAACCAGCCCCGGCTGGGGCCTCCCCGTCGCACTGGCCGTGGTGGCGCTTGCCGGCGGGCTGGGCTTGAGTGTGGCGGCGCTGCGGCGCGGCGGATAAGGGATGTGCTGATGCGTTGGATGTTTCTGCTGCTGGCCCTCACCACGACGGCTGCCGCCCAGGCACCGCAGGGTGAGTTGCCGCACCCTCGCCCGGCACCGCCGCCTGAGGGCTCCATTGCCGAGCCGGGCAAGCCCGGTTGGACCGTCTTCGAACAAACCGGCTGCTGGGTCTGGAACCCCAACCCTCAGCAGGAGGAGGTTGTGGTCTGGACCGGCCCCTGCCCCGAAGGCCCCGCGGAGGGCGAAGGCCTGCTCATCTGGCGCTTTGTCGAGGATAGCGCGCAGCGCGCCGAACGGTATGTGGGCACCATGGCGCGCGGGCGCATGCACGGCATTGGCACCTACCTCGATGCCCAGGGCGATGTTTACCAGGGCGAGTGGCAGGAAGGCCGCGAGCAGGGGCGTGGCCTGCGCGTTTGGGCGCTCGGCCGTTATGATGGCGAATGGCGCGAGGGCAAGCGCCATGGCCGCGGCATCATGTTCTGGATCAACGGAAATCTCTTTCGTGGCGAGTTCCGTGATGACCGGCCCGAAGGCCTGGGCGAGTACTACAGCGTCGAGGGGGGTTGGTTCCGCGGCGCCTGGCTCGCCGGGTGCTTCCGGGAAGGTGAGCGCCAGGCGTCCATCGGCCGCCCAATCGAAGAGTGTCCCTGAGGGGGGTTACTCCGCCAGGAAAGCGCGCACCGCCGCCGCCGTTTCGGCCGGGGCTTCCTCCATCGGGATATGCCCAAGCGCGGGGAAGGTCACCAGCCGGGCGTTCGGCAGCGCACGCAGGTAGTCTTGCGCGTTGGTGACCGGTACCATCCGGTCCTGCCCGCCCCAGAGCAGCAGCACCGGCATGCGGATCGTGGCCAGGATTGGCTCGGGCGGGAGCAGGACATGCTGGCCCATGCGGTCAACAATGGCCTGGCGCACGCCCGGTGCCAGCATCATGTCGCGGTAGCGCTCAAAGAGGGCCTGGGTCACCACTTTGGGGTCGCCATAGGCGGGCGTGAGTGAGCCGCGCAGCATCCCCTCGGGCAGCGTATAGGGCAGCACGCGCATCAGCAGCGGCACCTTTGGCGGGCGATTGTAGTCCAGGCCAGGGCTTGCGAAGCCATCGGGCGCCATGAGCACCAGCTTCGTCACTCGCTCGGGATGGGCGGCGGCGAAGCGCCAGGCGATGCGCCCACCCATGGAGGTACCGATGACGGCCGCGCGCTCCACTCCCAGGCGCTGCATCAGCGCGAGAATGACGGCCTGGGCACGCTCCTCAGTGTAGTCGCCCGAGGGGTCGGGGCCGGTCAGGCCGAATCCGGGAATGTCGAACCGAATGACGCGGTGGGTCGTCTGCAACTCCGCCGCCCAGTCATCCCAGGTGTGCAGCGAGGAACCAAAGCCGTGCAGCAGAAGGATGGCAGGCGCTTCGCGCGGCCCGGTATCGCGGAGATGCAGCCGCGCGCCGGCGGCCTCCACGAATTGCGATGGGGCAGCGGCATAGCGCGCCTCCAACGCCGCGCGTGGCCTGTCTGGCGTGTAGAGCCACCAGAGAGCGACGATAAGCAGGACCGGCAAGGCCACGAGAATGTAGATCATGATCCGCTTCATGCCCCTGTTTCACCGGGATTGGCGAGAGATGTCCATGGGCCGGAGGAGCAGGAAGCTTCGCCATGGTTGATTTGTATGGCAAGCTGCCCGCGCGCTCAGCTGTCTCAACGCAGGAATTTCTGATGCTCCGCCTTGCCGCGCTCATGCTCCTGCTCCTCGCGCCACTCGCCGGGCGGGCCCAGACGGTCAGCTATTGCGCGGGCAGCGTGGTGGCTGATCTTTTCGACACCCGCGTGACGGCGGGTCAAGTCAGGCGCGCGACCTATTCAGTTGTGCTGCGCAACACGCAATCCGTACCGCGGCGGGTGCAGGTGAATGTCACCGCGAGCATATTGGACCGCCCAACTGGCCCCCCGCGCACGCTCAATGCTGGCCAGCGGGTCACGGTGCAGCTGGGCTATCAAATTCTCTCGGGCAATGCAGCGCTTCGGGGAGAAGCGCTGGCGAATGCCACGCGGGTCAGTTGCGTTTGACGGGAATCCAGGCCTCGCTGCGGCGCAGGGCGGGAATGGTCCAGGGCGGGTCATAAAACCACGCGCCGGCCTGCCCATCGGCGGCCCATGCGGTCCCGATCAGGGCCGCGCGCAGGCCAGCGGTGGCCTCCGCCACAGCATCGGAGGTGGTGAGGCCGGAAAAGCGCAGCACCGCCACTTCATTGGCCGGCAATTCGCGAATCGTGATCCTCGGATCGCGCGGGCGGGGGAGATTGGTCTGGGTGTAGCGGGCGGGCATGAAGAACCCGACGCGCCAGACCCCGTCACCGCCGGATTGCGCCACGGGTGCCGTCATTCCAATTCGCTCGCCAGCCGCCTGCGCCACAGGCGCGGTCATGCCAATGCGCTCGCTGGCGCTGTTTTCGCCGAAGATATAGGCGGCAAGGGGGCGGAAGGCCTGGTTGCGAGCCGCGACTTCGCTTCCCGTCACCTCCATCTCGGCGATGAGACGCGGGGCGTAGGAGCGGATTTCCACGTCACCAATGCGTTGAATAACGGTGAAGCTGGGTTCTTCGGTGCCGGAGCGCATGCCGAACACTGAGCACGCCGCCAGCAACGGCGCCAGCAGCAGGGCGACAAGGGGCTTCATGCGGGAGCCCAGGGATGTAGCGCGAGCAGCACCTGGAGGTGCGCCGCTGTGAGGAGGATGGCCGTCAAGGTCTCGATCATCCTTCGGAAATTGGGCGGCGGAGCCCGGGTGCCAAGTGACATGGCCCCGATGTCACGCCGCCCTCAGTCGGGGAGCATACCCGTGCGCTGAATTACGCTGCCCCAGCGCGCGGCATCCTCGCGCAGCTTCACCCCAAGCACTTCGGGCGGCTGGTCCACGGGTTCGATCCCCAGCGCGCCCAGGCGGTCGCGCAGTTCTGGCAGGCGAAGGACCTCGCCCACGGCCTGGTTGATGCGCCTGACAATGGCGGCGTCCGTGCCGCGGGGGGCGACCAGGCCATGCCAGCCGGAGATGGCGATCCCCGTCAGCCCTGCCTCCTGCAGTGTCGGCACCTCGGGCAGCGCCGCGGTGCGTGTCGCCGTCGAGACTGCCAAACCCCGCAGCCGCCCTGCCTGCACGTGCTGTGTGACGGCGCCGATATTGATCATCACCCCCTGCAACGAGCCGCCCAACAGGTCATTCACCGCCAGCGCGCCGCCGCGATAGGGCGCATGGGTCCAGCGAGTTTCGGTCGCTTGCTGAAGCAGTTCGATCAGGAGATGGGACAGGCTGCCATTGCCTGGGGTTCCCACCGCGATGGGGCCGCGGCGGCTGAGTGAGACGAAATCGGCCAGAGTTGCGCCGGGGAAATCCGACCGCACCACCAGGATCTGCGGCACGGACGTGGCTTGCGCGACGGGCGCGAAATCCTCCACAGGATCAAAGGAAAGTCGGCGGAACAGGGCCTTGTTGATCGAGAGGCTGTCGGATCCCGCCACCAGAGTCAGGCCATCGGGCCGGGCGCGCACGCCCAATTCATAGCCAATATTGCTGCCGGCACCCGGATGGTTCTCCACCATAATATTCTGGCCCAGGACCGGCCCCAGATGGCGCGCGATCAGCCGGGCCACGATGTCCTGGCTGCCTCCCGGCGCCACGGGAACGATGAGGCGAATGCCCCGATCGGATTGGGCCAGCACCGGGCTGGCGAGCGCCAGGGCAGGCAGGGAAAAAAGGCTGCGACGTAGCATGGCGGGAACTCCATTCCACGGTCCGGTTACCGGGCCGTGAGTAAAGAACTATTTCGATAGGTGATATAGATCGGGTCTCTGTTATAATCAACGTGAAATGGCTTGGTAATTTTCAGGGATCTTGCAGCATATCCCCGCAGAAAACGCATTGCTCAGCCCCAAACGCTTGTTTCACGCCCGGGCCGGCTGATATCGTCCCCCCATGAACGCCATCACCCCAAGCCCCGCCGCTGGCCTGATCGGCGCGATCGGCAACACGCCCCTCATTCGCCTGGCCCGCGCCAGCGCCGCCACGGGCTGCGATATCCTGGGCAAGGCCGAATTCATGAATCCGGGCGGCTCGGTGAAGGATCGCGCCGCACTCGCCATCATCGAAGGGGCCGAGGCGCGCGGCGAGTTGCGACCGGGGGGGCGCATCGTGGAAGGCACGGCGGGCAATACCGGCATCGGCCTGACGCTGGTCGGCAATGCGCGCGGCTATCGCAGCGTCATCGTGATGCCCGAGACGCAGAGCCAGGAAAAGATCGATTTTCTCCGCATGATCGGCGCGGATCTGCGCCTCATTCCGGCCAAGCCCTACAAGGACCCCGGCAATTACGTCCATGTCTCGCGCCGCCTGGCTGAGGAGCTGAATGCCGAGGACCCTGGCTCCGCCATTTGGGCCAATCAATTCGACAATCTCGACAATCGCGAGGGCCATCGCC
>Ga0105047_10018379_pt1 | contig 10832 bp, 6 predicted proteins | sample MAT04_FD_78384 | JGI IMG/M metagenome (GOLD analysis project Ga0105047, IMG submission 78384) | Freshwater microbial communities from Lake Fryxell liftoff mats and glacier meltwater in Antarctica - MAT-04 (megahit assembly) | ecosystem: Environmental > Aquatic > Freshwater > Ice > Liftoff...
GCCGAAGCGATCCGCGATGCGATCCTGACGGTCAGTGGAGAACTTGATTCCCGGCAAGGAGGACCGGGGTTTGATCTCTTCGAACCGAATACGAACTATGTGAAGGTCTACAACTCCAAACGAGAGTTCGGGCAAGAGGACTTCCGACGCATGATCTACCAGTCCAAACCCCGCATGCAGCTGGAAGACACGTTCGGAACTTTCGACTGCCCCGATGCCGGGCAGGTCACCCCCAAGCGGACGAGCAGTACCACCGCATTGCAGGCTCTGAGCCTGCTCAATAGCCCATTTCTGCTTCAGCAGTCGCAGGCGTTTGCGAAGCGAGTGGAGCATTCATCGACCGACTCGATTGAAGCCCGCGTCGATCGGGCCTTCCTGATCGGACTGGGACGTACGCCCCAGGGAGAAGAACGCGCCGCAGCTGTCGAGTTCGTGAAGCAGTACGGTCTCCCGATGCTCTGCCGGGCGATCTACAACACGCACGAGTTTGTGTCAGTGCGATAGGACGAGCAGTGTCACTGGATCGAAAAACGAGTCGATTCACAGACAAACGTCCCATCGGACACAGGGAAACACGAGAGCAGCCAACACACGACTGCCCCCTTTGCTTCCTTCCCTTTCTTCTGTTCAATCTCTGCATATGAAAAGTGATCGTTCGTGACTTGAAGGTTCAGAATTATTGAACAGAAGAAAGGGAAGGAAGCCAAGAAAGAGGGAAGAGTGATTGTGAACGTGCTTTAACGTGTCATGCGTAGGAGTACGGCGTGGGGCCAGATCTTCTGGGTATCGACTCGATAGCCTATCTTCTCGGCGATCTGCTGAATGCCGACAAGAGAGCCACGGTTGAGATCCGTGTCAGTCGCACAGGCGATCCAGAGAGCGGGCGGCGATTGAGTCTCTAAATAGTCCTGGTAGAACTGTTGAGTGGCCTCATCCCAGAAGTAGGGGAGAGCAACGCGAGGGTGTGCCGTTGGCAGATAAAACTTGCTGACGCGACAGGCCGCGTATTCCATAAATGTGTGGTCCAACAAATAGGCCGGAACCAAAGACGACTCCACAAGCCCGCATTGCACGAGAATTGGTTCTCCGGGATGCCCCTGTTCAGCGATCAACAGACTCAGCTCTCGCCAGTTGATGTCAGCTGGGGAGCCCAGTCGTCCGAGTTGCCATGGTTTCAGCGGGTGGGTGCTCCATGCCGCGCAGAGAGTGACGAGTAGTCCGATCCCCGCAGCCTTCCAAGATCCGGACCGTGACAACAGCAGGGCGGCCCAAACCACTCCCGCAGGGGCATACGCCACGCGGTAGCGGGGGTTCGTCAAGCTCGACAGATCCCCCACCGCACAGACCGCGATCACAACCAGCGGCAGCAGCGAACACGCCAGCAATAGCCCACCCGGCTCTCTCCACAGTCGACTCGATTCGCTCGATGCTCTCGGCGAACGAGAAACCCTCCAACCAGCGACTGCCGATGCAACTCCTCCCAACGGCAGTGCCCACCACCAGAAGCTGGAAACTGTCTGCCAGTAGGGAGTCTCCGGAGCCCGCATATTCAGATAGGGGCTCCACTCTCGCAGTCGAAGAATCGCTGGCAATAAAGGGAGACACAGAACTCCGGTCAAAAGCGTCGCGACACTGAGTTTACCCCAGGCCTCTTTCCGGCGATCTGCGCGCATGACGGATAGCACCAGGAAACCCCAGGTCACTCCGACAAGGATGGCGGACGTATAGTGCGTCCATAAGAGAGCTGTCGCGCTCAGTCCCCAGATCAATGACCGAGACCACGAATTGACATTCTCCCGCCAGCGAAGCGTGGTCCAGACCAAGCATGCGGAGAGGCACACCACCAGCCCATAGCAGCGCCCAATGCGGACCTCATCCAGCACATCCGGATGCCACGCAAGAAGGCAAGCTGCGACTCCACCGCAGAGAGTTCCGCCCTCACTGCCTGACCCGCCTCCCTGCTGACCGATCCGAAAAACCACAAATATCGAGAGACCAGCGGCAACCAGTGACGGGAGCCGGAGTGCAAATTCATTCTTCCCGAACAGGCCCATCGAGCCGTATTGCAACCAACTCCCTAGCGGCGGCACAGCTCCATACTCAAGGCAGCGAGACAACACCGTGCCGGGCTGCTCAGAGTCCAGCATCCAATAAGACACATGCTCGTCGAGAGCCAGCGGTCCCGCCCGGAACACGGGCAGAAACAGCCCTCCCACTGACAGGCAACCCAGCCACAACAACCACATTCCCGGATCGACTGAGAACCACGACCGGAGACGTGATGCGCTATGAGCCATTTCAGAATTGCCCCGCAACCGGTTGTCAGTTCGCTTTCAGCGGAAGTTCTGCGGCCCATTCTTGAAGTGTCTTGACCTGGGGAGCGGGGTGTGTGTCGAGGAACTCGATCGCACGGACCATCGCCAAACACCCGGGGAGAGTCGTGACGCACGGGACTCCGCTCGTGACCGCCGCAGCACGAATCTTGCCTTCGTCGGTGCGGGCTCCCTTGCCACTCGGTGTGTTGAAGATCAGCTGGACTTCGCCGTTGGCCATGAAGTCGAGCAGGTTCGGGCGCCCCTCCTGAAGCTTGCGCACGGTATCAACCTGGAGACCTGCCGTTTGCAACACCCGAGCGGTTCCCGCTGTGGCCAGAATTTTGAACCCGAGAGAGATCAGCTGTCGTGCGGCATCGACAATCAGATGTTTGTGGCCATGCGCCATGCTGATGAAGACATTGCCGGTGGAAGGGATGTTCGTCCCCGCTGCGATCTGGCTTTTCGCGAACGCTGCGGGAAAATCGTTGGCAATGCCCATGACTTCGCCTGTCGATTTCATCTCGGGGCCCAGGATGATGTCGACCCCCTGGAAGCGGTTGAACGGAAAGACGCTTTCCTTCACCGAGGTGAAGTGCGGCCAGACTTCCGTTGTGACGCCCTGGTCTTTGAGACTCACACCTGCCATGACCTTGGCCGCCATGCGAGCGAGCGGCAGGCCCGTCGCCTTCGACACGAAGGGAGAGGTTCGAGACGCTCGCGGATTGACTTCGAGCACGTACACCGTCGAGGACCGTGTATCGGGATCGCCTGGCAATGGGGCATCACCATCCATCTTCACGGCGAACTGGATGTTCATCAGGCCTCGCACCTTCAGAGCCTTGGCCAGACCGTAGGTCGCCTGTTTGATCTCTTCAATGATCCGCGGCTGAAGTGAGAATGGAGGCAGGGCACAGGCGGAGTCGCCGCTATGGACACCGGCCTCCTCGATGTGTTCCATCACACCACCGACGAGCGTGGTCTCGCCGTCGGAGATGGCGTCGACATCGACCTCGATGGCGTCCTCCAGGAACTTGTCGATCAACACGGGATGATCGGGCGAAATATTGATCGCCTCGATCATGAACTTCACAAGCTGCGTGTCGTCGTAACAGATCTCCATCCCGCGACCGCCGAGAACGAAGCTCGGGCGAACGAGAACCGGATAGCCAATTCGCTCAGCGGCCTGACGAGCTTCCTTAATGGCAAAGGCCGTCCCGTTGGGGGGTTGCCGCAGGTGCAGATCATCGAGCAGAACCTTGAACTTTTCGCGATCTTCGGCGACATCGATCATCTCGGGACTGGTGCCGATAATCGGCACGCCCGCAGCTTCGAGCCCCTTGGCCAGGTTCAGTGGAGTTTGCCCCCCAAACTGAACAATGACACCATCGGGATCGAGTTTGTCGCAGATATTGAGTACGTCCTCGGTCGTCAGCGGCTCGAAGAACAGGATGTCCGATGTGTCGTAATCGGTCGACACGGTCTCCGGGTTCGAGTTGACCATGATGCTTTGGATGCCGAGGTCACGCATCGCGTACGAAGCATGGCAGCAGCAGTAGTCAAACTCGATCCCTTGACCGATGCGGTTCGGGCCGCCTCCGAGGATCATGACTCGCTTTTGTGCGAGCGAGCCGGGGCGATGATTGATCGATGTGCAGGGGAGCATCTCCTGCCCGGCGACGGGTGTTCCATTCGCTTCAGTCAGCCCGAAACCCGTCGGCAAAAACTGACGCCGCGCCGGCGTTTCATCTTCCTGCTCATAGGTCGAGTAGTAATAGGGCGTATAGGCGGGGAACTCCGCCGCACAGGTGTCGACCTGCTTAAAAGTCGGAATGACTTGCTGCTCTTTCCGCTTCGCCCGAACATCGATCTCGGTGGAGTTCAGCCACGAAGCCAACTGCTTGTCGGAGAACCCCTGGCGTTTGTAATAACGCATTTGCTCAGCGGTCATATTCGACAACCGACCGATCTGGACGATCTCCTCTTCACTCTTCAGCAGATCGCGGATATGTCGCAAGAACCACGGGTCGATATTCGTCAGTTCAAAGATGTCATCGACCGACATTCCGGCTTTCATCGCGTAGCGCACGGAGAAGATTCGTTCTGAGTTGGGACGAGACAGCCCCGCTCGGATGTCTCCGATCGAGGGCTGATTGTCGGTGCCCCAGAGATCCTTCTTTCCGCCCCCGAGACCGAAGTGTCCGATCTCCAGACCACGCAGGGCCTTCTGGAGCGACTCCTTAAAGGTCCGCCCAATGGCCATCGTTTCGCCGACCGACTTCATCTGCACGGTCAGTTCGGAATTCGCTTCCGGGAATTTCTCGAATGCCCAACGCGGGATCTTGGTCACCACATAGTCGATCGTCGGCTCGAAGCAGGCCAGCGTCTCGCGCGTGATGTCGTTCTGGATCTCGTCCAATCGATACCCGACGGCCAGCTTGGCGGCAATCTTGGCAATGGGGAATCCGGTCGCCTTCGAAGCGAGGGCACTGGAACGTGACACACGCGGGTTCATCTCGATCACAATCATGCGACCCGTTTTCGGGTGGATTGCGAACTGAACATTCGATCCCCCCGTCTCGACCCCGATCTCGCGCATGACGGAGATCGTCGCATCACGCATCCGCTGATACTCTTTGTCGGTCAAAGTCTGAATCGGAGCGACGGTGATTGAGTCCCCCGTGTGAACTCCCATGGGGTCGAAGTTCTCAATCGAACAGATGATGACGACGTTATCGGCCACGTCGCGCATCACCTCCATCTCGAATTCCTTCCACCCGAGGACCGACTCCTCCAGCAGGACTTCATGGACCGGCGAGAGTTCGAGGCCGTTCTTGACCTTCTCTTCGAACTCCTCCTTGTTATAGGCCACTCCGCCTCCCACGCCGCCAAGCGTGTAGCTCGCGCGAATAATGATGGGCAGACCGATTTCCCGAATCGCTTCGCGGGCCTCTTCCATCGTGTGGACGGTCCGAGACCTCAGCACGTCCAGTCCAATCTTGACCATCGCCTGCTTAAATTCTTCGCGTCCCTCAGCCTTGGCAATGACATCCGGTTTCGCGCCGATCATCTCGACACCGAGCTGTTGCAGGATGCCGCGTCTGTACAAATCCATCCCGATGTTCAAGCCGGTCTGACCGCCGAGAGTCGGCAAGATCGCGCAGGGGCGCTCCTTCTCCAGAACCTTAGCCACGTAGTTCCATGTCAGCGGTTCGACATAGGTCCGATCCGCTGTGCTCGGATCAGTCATGATCGTCGCAGGGTTCGAGTTCACGAGGACGACCTCGTAGCCCTCGTCACGCAAGGCTTTGCAGGCCTGCGTCCCGGAATAGTCGAACTCACAGGCCTGACCGATCACAATGGGACCGGAACCGATGAGGAGAATCTTCTTGATGTCGTTACGACGTGGCACGGCAAAGTGGGGGCTGGAGGCAGGTGGGAGCCGCTCGATCACTCGGCGTCGGTGCGAACCGTCAGCGTCCGTTTCCTGAAGCCTGGTGAGACATCAGTGCCGCGATGGGCCGGGACGGTGCCAGAACGCACGTTCCATGAGCAATTTCCGCGACTCCGCGCGGACATTCACCCCAGACAGCAGCTGTGACCTCGACGAGGGAGCAGTGGGGCGAAATCTGGACCACTTTACGAAGCCCGACCGCAGATGCCAAGCGAGTGTGCTCCGATTCACCGTGATCGAGTGTTTCAGAGTCGAGACACTCGTCCCGCTCCAGAGAATATTGTCCGTTCTCGATTGCAGTTCGTCGCGGACATCGACAGAGTATCTTTGTGGAGAACGAGCTGGCGACCGAATGGCTCACCCGAAAGGGTTTGAGCGAGAGAATATGTTCTTGGTCCAGCATTTGAGAGATTGGGTGACTCGCCGACGGCTGACAGCAACATTGCTGTTGGTCACGTCGCTGCTGATGGTGTTCCCGATCTCGCTGCGTGTGGTGACGCCCGATACGGAATTGAACGCAGCAGGCAAAGATGCCTCCGAACCTTTCCCCTGTCAGAACCGCACGTGCGGGTGCAAGTCGGCGAAACAGTGCTGGAAGAAATGTTGCTGTTTCTCCAACGCTCAGAAAATTGCGTGGGCCAAGGCGAATCGGGTCAAGCCGCCCGCGTTTGTGGTGGCTGCGGCGAAGCAAGAAGCCTCGGTCGTCAAGGGATCGACTTCGCGGACCAAGATGTGTTGTTCAACAAAGGTTTCGACAAAGAGCGTCCCCAACGCCCCTCGGGCTAAGGCACGAGTGAGGCTCGTGGTTGGTATTGATGCCATGCAATGTCAGGGCGTCGAACAAACAGTGTCCGGCCAGCTGATCAGTCTTCAGCCGCCCGCGCCGATGACTCTGTTGATTACGAATTTAGATCGAGGCGAATTCGTGCAGCTGCCGAACTCGCCGCTGACTCCGAGTGAGCAGGAACCGCCGACTCCTCCGCCGCGACTGCGGGCCGCCTGAGACTCCGCAAATAGTGTTTGCGGAGACGCTTCTGTTTTCGACGCCCCGCTGGCAATGACTCAGCGGGCCCAGGCGGTCTGGAACAGCACGCTCACGGTCGGTGAATGGCTCGTTCTCCACAAGACGAGTGTCCGTTTGAGGTCGTGGGCGTGCCCTCCGGAATGCCTGTCAATCGTCGTTCCATTTGTGTTTGCGAGGATTGCTCGGCCGAGTGCGAGGCGTGATCGCACGCTCACCCTGAGTCGAACGAACGGTGCTCCACAACACCGCTTCACAGGCTCGGTTGTGAGCGTGCCATCGTGCTTCGCACTCCGGTGACATACGCCGACCTCGTCTTTTTTTGCCGTCCTGTTGTCTCACCGGATGCGCTCGCCTGAGCGATCACATCTCCCATTCGAAAGAACACTTATGCTCTCTCATCAAATCATCTCCCGTCGTGTACGCGGATTCACCCTCATTGAACTGCTGGTCGTGATTGCGATCATCGCAGTCTTGATCGCGCTGCTGCTCCCTGCTGTGCAGCAGGCTCGCGAGGCGGCCCGTCGGGCGCAGTGCAAGAACAATCTCAAGCAAATCGGCCTCGCTCTACACAACTACGAATCGAGTCACGGGACGCTTCCCCCGGGACGCGTTGGATTTCCGATGGTCTTCTCCGCGCACGCCGCCATCCAGCCGTACATTGATGGAGGCAACCTGTATAACCTCATCGACTTCAATACCGCCCCGACATTCGTCGAGCCGCCTGTCTTGCCCTACTCGCAGAACGTGATCGCCGCCATGACGATCGTACCGACGTACCTCTGCCCGAGTGACTTTGGCTCCGTTCAGGGGAATTCCTACGCACCCACAAACTACGTCGCCTGTACCGGCAGCGGTTCCAACGCCACGGCTCGTTACATTCGCAAAGGGGACGGCGTGATGATGGATGTGAAGCTGGGCGGCATCACCCGTTTTCGCAACATCACCGACGGACTCTCCAACACCGTCGCCTTCAGCGAACAGACACTGGGGAATGGGTACTCAGCTGGCGGGAACGGATCGGGGTCCATTCCCGCCAGCACAGCTCCCGTTGATCCGAGGCTGCAAGTGCTCAACCTGGCAGCGGCCCAAAACGACACGATCACGGGCACCGACCCCAACCTGACCAACTGTGTCGTGGGAGCTGCGGGGTCATGGGCGGGAATCCGCGGAGCGAAGTGGATGAACGGACACTTCGGCGACACGCTCTACAATCACGGACTCACCCCCAACTCCTCACATTTCGACTGCGGTAACAACAGTCACAATGCCGGGCTGACAGCTGCTCGCAGCCGCCACGTCGGCGGGGTGCATCTTCTGCTCTGCGACGGATCGACGCGATTCGTCAGCGAAAATGTCGACATGTCTACCTGGCAAGCCATCGCAACCAAAGCGGGCAGCGAGGTGATTGGAGATTTCTAACGGAAGCCTTCAACAACTCCTTGCCCTCTCCTCTCGAAACAGAAATCTCTGCAATGGATCAAGACTCAGGCGCCACTCCCGAACCCGCCCTCAGAACCGGAGGTTCGAAACTCGGTCAGCGGGTGTTCCTCGGGTTTCTGGGAACGGTGGCGTGTCTCTACGCCGTCATTGTCGGGTATCACCTGTACGCGATGAATCAGCCGAAGGCTGTTCCCTTCGCGGAAGAGATGGGGTTCATGGAGGAATGTCGGCAGATTTGTTTGAAGTACGGTCTGCTGACCACTGGACATGTCGAGAACGATGCGCGGGCTTACCTCGACAAGGTCGGAGCCAGGAAGCTGTCGACGGGGTTGACCGAAATCCTTCAAGAACAGCAAGCTTCGCCAGTCCCGACAATGGAGCATCCGCTGCTCAATCAGGCGGCCCCCGAGTTCAATCTCTTGAACGTCGAAGGGCAACCGCAAAGCCTCTCCTCCCTTCGAGGGAAGGGCCCGGCGGTGGTCGTGTTCTACTACGGGTACGGCTGCAGCCACTGCGTTGCCCAGCTGTTCGGGCTGAACGATGATTTGAAGCACTTCGAGGAACTTGGAGTCCCCATTGTGGCGATCTCCTCGGATTTACCTGAGGAGACGGCGGAGAAGTACAAGACCTATGGTCCGTTCCACTTCGCCGTCCTGTCCGATCCCAACAACCTCGTGGCCGAGCAGTACGGCACCTATTCCGCCGAGACAGCTGACAAAGGCGAAATCCAACTCCATGGAACCTTCCTGATCTCGCCCTCCGGCCAGATTCTGTGGGCCAACACGGGAAACCAGCCATTCACCGACAACAAGTCGCTGCTGCTTCGGTTGGCTGAGATCACCGGAAGTTGGAGACCTTCACAGGCGACGGCCCAGCAGACACAGCCGGCGACCTCGATCGCTCAGTGAATTCGATTGAGCTGCCTGAGATCTCCCCACACACCATTCACGTTCAGGATGATTTCCATGCGATTCTTCACGATGTGTACGTTGGCTTGGGGACTCTTCGCCTCCATGGCCACAGCTCACGATACCTGGGTCGAGACGAACACCTCGATCGTCCGCAAGGGTGAGTTGGTCCATGTCGATCTCAAGCTCGGCAACCACGGCAACGAGCATCGCGACTTTAAACTTGCGAGTAAGATCGCGCTCGACAAGTGCGAGATTTCGGTGATCTCTCCCCAAGGTCAATCGACCGACATGAAGCCCCGGATGGTCGACACCGGTTTTACCCCGAAAGAGGGATACTGGATGGGGCGATTTGTCAGCCAGAGCGAGGGACTGCATATCGTGTCGCACACCTGCGAATCGAAACACGGCACCACTCGAGGGATCAAATCGGCGAAGACTTTCTTTGTCGCCGGCCAGAAACTTGATGCCGTTCCAGAGATCGCTGACGGGTTCGACAAACCACTGGGACATCCGTATGAACTCGTCCCGCTCGTGAATCCGGTGACTGCGATGGGGCCGGGCCAGCTGATTCGCGTGCGAGTGCTCTACGAGGGCCAGCCAGTGCCCGAGGCGCGCGTGTCGTTCATTCCTCGTGGTGTCCAACTGGCTGAAGGGTTCGACAAGGAATACGAACAGCTCACCGACAAAGATGGCGTAGCCACTCACACTCCGAAGGAAGGGAATCTCTATCTGATCGTCAGCCATCATCACGCGGACGACCAGAAGGGTGAGGGGTACGACAAGACCCAATACTCCGCCGCGCTGACGATCGCTGTACCCCAGTTGTGCCCCCACTGCATCAAGGCGCTGACGACGCAGAAGTGAGCCTGGGGCTCTATTCTTTCGGCACTCGGGTCAGCAACTCCGCCGGAAGACAGACCTGCCCTCCGCGGAGGACAAGTTCAATCCGACGCGTATGGCGAATGTCATCCAAAGGGTTCGAATTCAGTAGCACGATGTCGCCCAGCTTGCCAACAGCGATCGACCCCAAGCGGTCCTTTTCTCCCAGGACGGTCGCATTGGTCATGGTCGCAGCTCTCAAGGCCGCAGCGGGAGTGAGGCCCGACTCGACGAGCATTTCCAGTTCTTGATGCAGCGAAAAACCGGGTGTGACGAGCGGCTCCGGGGAATCGGTCCCGACCAGCAGCGGTACACCCGCGCGGTCTAGCTTCCCTGTCAGTTCCTGGAACTTGGCGAACTCGCGCTGGCGATCTTCCAGCGCGCCGCCTTGTGGACATCCAGTCCGTGCCTGATACTCCGGCCAGAATTTTCGCAGTCGCTGTGGCACAAGCGCATTGTCCGGGTGGTCACGAACGGCGGGCACATCGGGCAGCAGGATCATGTTACGAAACACGGCGAGCGTAGGATCGACATAGGTCTTGTGCTTCACAAGATCGGCAATCAACGCCTCGCACTGTGGCGTGTTGAGATCGAGACGGCCGCGATGGCCAGGTTCTGAGGTCACTGTGGGTGGGATGACATAGTTGAAAACCGACCAGATATGTTCCAGGCCATCGACTCCATCGGCCACTGCGTCCTGGGCGGAGTACGCCCCCAGATGAGCGGTGACGAAGAGACCGCGGCGATGCCCTTCGTCGATGATGGCCTTCCCCACCGGACGAGAAGTCCCCGCGTAAATCTTCAGAGTCCGA
>Ga0105047_10018380_pt1 | contig 10832 bp, 13 predicted proteins | sample MAT04_FD_78384 | JGI IMG/M metagenome (GOLD analysis project Ga0105047, IMG submission 78384) | Freshwater microbial communities from Lake Fryxell liftoff mats and glacier meltwater in Antarctica - MAT-04 (megahit assembly) | ecosystem: Environmental > Aquatic > Freshwater > Ice > Liftoff...
ACATGTATCAGCTACCACCAGTTATTAGTGATGAAGAAATATTTTTATATACCCAACACGATTATGAAGGTGTCTATTTTTTCAATGCTAAAGTCTGGCAATTAGCCCATCTGGAAATTTACGAGCTACAAGAAATTTTTAGACAAAAAGATGATTCCTTCAAAGATATTTTAAATGCCATCAGAGTAGGTAGGCTTACACCTGAAATTCTAAAAACTTTAAATACAAGATGTAGTAAACCAGCCATGGGCATGATTACACTAGCAACCACAAATGCTACAGTAGCCAGTATAAACGAAGAAAAGCTAAACGGACTTGACGACAAAGAGCATACCTATATGGCCACTATTTCCGGAGACTTTGACAGAAACAGCTATCCAACCGAAGAAAAGCTAACTCTAAAAGTGGGTGCTCAAATTATGATGTTAAAAAATGACCAAGATAGAAGGTGGGTAAATGGAACTATTGGTCGTATTTTTTCTCTAAATAAAGAAGACATAAAAGTTTTTATCGATGGTAAAACATATACTGTTAAACCAGAGTCCTGGAACAAAATAAATTATGTTCTAAATGAAAAAACAGGAGTAGTAGAAGAACAGGTAATTGCTAGTTTTACACAGTATCCACTTCGCCTGGCATGGGCCATTACTATCCACAAATCCCAAGGTCAAACCTACGAAAAAATATATCTAGATTTAGGTAGGGGAGCCTTTGCCCATGGTCAAACCTACGTAGCTCTATCCCGTGCTGTAAGCCTTGAAGGTCTTTTTTTAGCGAGACCCATTCGCACCAGCGACATAATTCTCGATCCCCAAATCGTCAACTTTATGCGAAGCGCAAAAATAAGTACACTTTAAATTACTCGACAAATACCCTCCTCCTATACCATCCATCACAAAAAAACTATCAACAAAACCCTCAATATTCAATAGATTATTTTTTTAGTTTTCATAACTTTACAATACACCAGCTATCTTAAAAATTAACAAAAGTATTGGCTGGTGGATTAAATAAATTAGCATAGAGTGTTTTCCAATTTTTGCTAAAATATTTGTAACCAGATTTTCCTGTATAAAAATATTTTTTAGTATATTTATTTTTTGTAAATATATCCCGAGTACTACACACCCAAACCAAGGAAAAAATGAAAAATAATCAAAACTAGGCCTACTGCTTTCGGTCGGATAGATACTGCCATAAATCAAAATAAACAAAGTAGAAAGTAAGACGATTTTACTATTAAGTTTTAAAAATAAAAGGCAAATCAGGCTAGATATGGCCATCAAGTGAAGGATGCCAAAGTAAATAAAATTATCACGATCAATCAAGTAACTCCCAATACTAATAACAATAGATATCGCCGCTAATTTTAAAAATCTTTTTATTATTGCTATCTTATTAAACCCAATAATTGCACAAGTCATTCCAAATAAAACCAAAAGTCCACCAGCGACTACTCTCTGTAAAAATAAAAGGGGATAATCCAATACATTAATATTAAAATTTGCAAAAAACTGTATGTCGTACAAGCTATGATATAGCACTACCCCTACTATAAATATTCCTCTAATAAAATAAAAAGTAAATTTATCCTTAATAATAAACTTCATTCAAGATTATACATTTTCTTCTTCTTACTTTTTTCTTACATATATCAGACTTTTTTATGACCTTAGAAAACTAATATACATAAAGTTAACAGTTAAATAAAATTAAATGAATATAATTCTTTGGTTGATTTTAGGAGGACTTTCAGGTTGGATTGCTTCCATGATTGCCGGTAGTGATAATGGTCAAGGAACTCTTGGCGACATCGTGTTAGGTGTATTAGGTGCTCTCATAGGAGGTTTTCTAATGAATTCCTTTGGTGAAGCAGGTGTTACAGGATTTAATTTATACAGCCTAGTTGTGTCTGTAATAGGAGCCATAATCCTTATTGGACTAAGGCGTATGATTGCAAAATAACCAAAAGATAGATAAAATCTAGTGTTGAAAAAGTTTTTTTATCCCACCTTTGTATTAATCTTAAGTTTAAGTCTTACATTGGTGGGAAGCTACCTCATACGCAGTTCGTTTTTCCAGCAGGATTTTCTGCGTCTTCGAACTGAAACCGAAGCTATTGAACTATATATTGAGTCAAATATTTCTTCTACAAATGTACTTCTTCGTACTCTTAGCTCTACAATCTCAAGATATCCAAACATCACCGAAAATCAGTTTTCTGGTCTCATTGCTGATTTAAACTTAGCCAAGTATTATCCTATCATTCAAGATATTGGCTTGTTAAGAATGACCTATGATCCAGAAACTACAGCTACTGTTTTATATGGCTATCCTACTGTAAATACAAAAATTCCCATAGGTTATGATATGTACTCAGAACCTGAAAGAAGAAAAGCAATAGACAATGCCATAAAAGTATCCGATAGCTATATAAGCAATAAGTTGCTCTTAAAAACCGATCAAGATAAAGGGATACAAAAAAGTGCTTTTCTTTTATTTCAACCTGTTTATAAAAATGAAATAAATCAAAAACCAATCTATCTACTGTATGTTCCTTTTAGAATAGAAAGGATTTTTTCAAAGATTGGTCTTGATACTACACAAACACATTTTTCCTTCGAATTGTATGATTCTACTGGCACAGTTGCCTATAGTTCGGTTTTAAGTACTACATTTAAAAACAATGCCCAATCTCTGAAGATAAACCTGGCCAACAATCCTTGGGAATTATTAATTTGGCCTAATCCTCAATTTTATTCTAGTTCCAGAGACTTCATACCTTTGTTCTTTCTCTTCTCTGGTCTTATTGTAAGTTTTCTTCTTTTTTATTACTCACTTAAACTAGAGCGTTCTCAAGACAAATTAATCTCTTTACTGCAAAGTCTTGAAAAGACCAAAGAAAGCGTTCTGAAAAGTCGACAGAACCTAAATTTCATGGTGCAAAATATCAAAGAAATAGCCACAATTTTATTGGACTCAGATGGTCGAATTATAACCTACAACTTAGCTTCCAAGGATTTATTTCTAAAAGACCCCATGAAAGGAAAAACAACATTGTTAAGCATTCTGCCAAGGCCGCTGGCAAATAAAATAAGTCCTTTTACAAAAAAAGCTTTTTTGGAAAAAACTATTACATACAAGATAAAAAATGAGGAATATTTTTATAAAATTTCTAGTACAAACACGCCGTCTCAGGAAGACAACAATTTAATTATCACAATTCATGATGTAACAAGGCAAATCAGTGAGAATAGGCAGAAAGATGATTTTTTAAGTATGGCTAGCCATGAGTTAAAAACCCCGCTTACTAGTATAAAAATTTACATATCTCTCCTTAGCAATAAACTAAAAGAATCCGCCGATTCTGCTTTGGTAAACAATCTCTCCGATCAAGTTGGCCGTATGGAAAAACTAGTTGACGACATTTTGAATCTTTCTAGAATTCAAAAAAGAAAATTGAGTTTTACCTTTAAAGAAGAAAATCTAACATCTATAACTAATGAAATACTTCAACCCTTTAAAGAAAAATATGGCAATCAAACCTTATTCTTTGACGCTAAAGAAACACCAAAAATAAGTCTAGATAAAAACAGGATTGAGCAGGTTCTTATAAACCTAATTACCAATGCCTACAAATATTCTCCAGATATAAAAAAGATAGAGATAAAAATTTTTACCAAAGATAAAAACATAATTGTTTCAATAAAAGATAGTGGAATAGGAATACCCCATTTTGCAACCAAAAGAATTTTCTCAAAGTATTTCAGGTTGCATGATAAAAATGATAAGACTTACCCTGGTCTGGGAGTTGGTCTATATATTAGCAAACAGATAATTCTAGAACATAAGGGTAAAATATGGGTAGAAAATAATAAAACAAGAGGTTCCACTTTTTACTTTTCTTTACCAATTACCAGTACCAATGCCAAGTAGTAAAATAAAGGTCTTATTTATAGACGACGACGAGGGTATTTTAACTGCTATCAATCTAGTTTTTCAGGTAAACAATATAGCGGCTGCTTGTATTCATCCTAATCAATTGTTAACTTATCTAAAGAACCATCAACCAGAAATAATTTTTATAGACTATCTCATGTCTGGTATAAATGGTGCAGAAGTTTTAAAAAAGATACAATCTTCTTATAAGCATACTTTTAAATCAGTTTTAGTTAGCGCACATCCATCTGTAGAATCTTTAGCCAAAAAAAATGGATTTAATAGTTTTTTAAAAAAGCCTTTTGAAATAGAAGATCTTCTAAATTATGTCAAATAACCCAAAACCAGATACCTCTTCATTAAGACATTTTTTAGCCACACCGCTAACATCCTGCGATCTATTAAGTCGTTCCAGTCAAACCATCAACTCTCCTTTATTTTTACAAAATTTACAAACCTTAAAATATCGTTTTCAACTATTTTTTATATACCAATCCACACGAGACGATAAAACCCTCAAGCCAGATGTATACGATCAAATAGTTTTTTTAGTTACCAAACTTCATCCTGAAGCCAAGCTAGTCAAGAAACCGGAATCAGTCTTTTTTAAGTTTTCAACAAAAAATTCAGATGAAGAAACCGAATTGTTTTTGTGTAACTATTTACTTTCAAAACTAAAGTAATATCCAAATCCTCTTTTTGAGCAAATAAAATTTGTCTTGTGTTGCTCATCAATTTTCTTTCTCAAATATCCAATATACACATCTACAACACGAGTTTCTACATCTAGATTAAATCCCCAAACCTTATCCAGTATTCTTTCACGACTCAAAACCATATTTGCATTTTCAGCCAAATATACCAATAATTTATATTCTTGCGGTGAAAGTTCTATCTCTTCTTTTTTATAAAAAACTTTATATTGAACAGTATTTATAGATAATTCACCATAATATAAAATATTTTCTTTTATATTATTTTTCAAACGAGCTTTTATCCTGTAGAGCAATTCTTCAGGCTCAAAAGGTTTAGTCAAATAATCATCAGCTCCAGTGCTAAACCCTTCTACTTTATCTTTTATATTTGTCTTGGCAGTTAGCATAATAATTGGTAAATCTGGATTATTTTTTTTAATTTTTCTACAAACCTCAAGACCACTAATGTCAGGCAACATCCAGTCTAGTAAAACTAATTCATATATCCCACTATCAATTTTTTCCAAAGCCTCCAATCCTTTATTGGCAATATCAGTCGCAATTCCTTGTTCAAGTAAGTATGACCTTATAAAATTAGCGATCGAATTGTCATCCTCAACCAACAGTATGTGAATATTATTCATCATAGATTATAGCAAGACTTACCAAACTCTTACCAAATCTGATTAAACCTATTAAATAAAAGTAAGACAATGATTATATGAACTACAATGAATATCAAGCAAAAAATAAAATTGCTGAAATATTTCTCCAAGCCGAGCGAGAATGGGAAAAAGGCTTAACTATCCCTCGTAAAATTATAGAAAAAAGTCAGGATATATTAACTTATGTGTTTCCGTCTTTGGCAAAATATTTTGACTTTTCAGCAGGTGACTATAATATTCGACCATCAACTGCCATAAAAGCCCATGAACATATAAACAGTACTTTAGTGGCTAGCGAACATGAAATTATCAAGGATATAGTCATTCCCCTTCACAATAAAAGAACAGTATTTTTCATCTTGGAAATGTTGAAAAATTCTCATCCAAAATTGCAAAATTTGTCATGGGAACAAATAAAAAACCACAACTTGTTAATTAGTAAACTGTACTCAGGATATATGGGTGCAGGTGGATCTTGGAAAAAGTGGAAAAAATCTCTTTATCCAGGAAAAATAGCCCAACTGCGCTTAAATACATTATTATTTTAATTTAAAAATCACATGACAGTAGAAGTAAGAAAAGTAGAACAAAAGAAATTTATCAATACACCAAATGCTCAGACCACCACTGATGTTTCACATTATGAAACAAACCTAGTTGGTTCAGATTTAGTAATAGTAAAGTTGCAACAACTTAATACCTTGTTTACATCTGTCGCTGTGACGTTGCTATCTATCAGGTTAATTTTTCAATTATTTGGTGCCAGAGTAGTTGGGATTGTAAAGTTTATATATACATTGACTATCCCACTTGTAGCCCCTTTCAAGTATGTTTTCCCTAGTCAAGGCAATGAAATAGGTTATTTTGATCCTGCCATTTTACTTGCCATAGTAGCTGTCATATTGCTCAGTGTTTTTACTAGTTATTTAGTTAACATAATTTTCAACAAAGCTTCCCCATCTGAGGAATAATTTTATAAAAAAACATGAAACTTTCATCCCAACAACAACTTGATGCTATAAAATTAGATGCTCAAAATCAAAAAGATAAAATTGACGAAGAAGCAAATTTTAGGATAAATCAAATACTAGAACAAGAAAAACAGGAATTGACCGACCAATCTGAAGAACAAAAATCACTTTTACAAAAGCAGATAGATCTACAAAAAGACGCCCAGGGTTAAACCTGAGCGTCTTTTTTACGTCTTAAACTAAGACAACACCTTGGCTATTCTTTTTTTAGCCTCTACCTTCACTTCATCTTTCAAGCCAGCTGGCAGATTATCCAATGTTTTTTTAGCATCCTTGGCTAGCTTCATTGCTTTCATTCTGTTTTTCTTATTAGACAATATTATTGCTCCAGCAGCCATAACACCTAAAGTTGCCACAGTTTTCAAAGAAACCTTTTTTGAGTTTGGATTATTTTCTTCCATATTTTTTATTAACAAATAACCAGGACAGTTAAATATATAAAACAAATGCAAGATTTATGTAAAAATCAGCCAAGAGGCATGTTAGAATATGTTCTGATACTGGAGGTGTCGCATAGTGGTCTAGTGCAGCGGTTTACTAAACCGCCGTGGCGCAAGTCACCGTGGGTTCAAATCCTACCACCTCCGCACCACTATTTTGTCCATTTTCGTATCAACTTTATTGCCTTCTGAGACAGCTCTTTTGCTTTTTGTTCTGTTTCGGATTCAGTATATTCCCTAAACTCCGGTGAATTTCTAGATGGCCTAAAATGTACAATATTCCCATTTTCAAAAATTATTCTAGTACCATCCATCTCATTCACTTCATAAATTTTCCCAAAAGTATCTTCCAGGTCATTTTTAATCAGTTCTATATCGGATATACTTTTTAAGCTAATCTCAGTAGGAATATCTTTTATACTATTACTAGCCGTAAACCTCCTGGGTAGCTCTGCTACCAGGCTCTGTATGCTACGTTTATTTTCTATGCTCATAGCCAATATAGAAAGCAATACAATCACAGCATCGCGAGTAGGAAGTGCATCAAGCCACTTATCATCACGAATAACTTTTGTTCCCAACAAAAAACCACCATTCGCCTCATATCCAGCTATATTTCTAAAGTTTTGTCTTTGCAATTCCTCCATGGCAAAAATTACATAAGGCGATCCTATTTTAGTTTTTACTTTTTTATCAAAGGCATCTATTTTATCAACTGCTGTGTTGCAAGAAATCGGATTTACAATTGTGTCTATATTTAAATATTTAGCAACTAAAATTCCCAAAATATCACTTCTCAGCCAATTTCCTTTTTCATCACAAATCATAGGCCTATCCGAATCCCCATCAGTAGATACAATATAGTTGACCATGTATTTTTCCATCCAATTTGGGCACTTCTTTTGTATTTCTTCAGAAATTTCCTCTGTATCAATCGCCACAAACTTACCTGAGTAATCAATTTTAATGACCTCAGCACCAAGCTTTTCTAGTGTTTCACAGACAATGTCTCTGCCTACCGCACTATGTCCATATACTCCAATCAACTTGCCTTTTAGTAAATTTCTATCAAAAAAATTAATATAACGGCAAATATATTCATCTTTTGCGACTTCAGACACAGCAGGAAGTTTTACTTTTTTTATCACCTCATCTACTTCCACTATTTGCTCAAGTATCTTTGGTTCATCTTCTTTTAAAACTTCACGCTTAGATAAGTAAAATTTTATTCCGTTTCTATCTCCTGGTATATGACTTCCAGTAATCATGACACTAGGCATATGTCGGGAAAATCCATAAAAAGCCAAGGCCGGAGTAGGTATCTTTCCGCAGTTTTCAATTTCAAGTCCACTGTCTACTATCGCACTTGCCACTGCCGCCATTATCCTGTCAGTACTCTCTCTCAAGTCACCTGCAATTGCCACTTTACCACCAGTCTTTACGTCTCCTATTTCCATTAAATATTGCAAAAAACCTCTTGTGTACATATAAACAACTTCGTCAGTTAGCTTCTTTTGCAGACCTCGTATCCCACTTGTCCCAAAGCCGATCCCTGTCTTTTCCTTCAAATCTAGGAGTTTAATTTTCATTACAGCTTTTTTTAAAAACACTTTTATTCATACTCAATGATACAATCATTTATGGCAAAATACGAGGAAAATTTTACTTCAAAGCACGGCATAGAATATGTTGTGCTTTCCTCCGACGACTATCTTTTTAGGCCTGATGATTTTTATCAAATAATAAAAATATTCTCTTGCCCTGATGTGTATAAGTTCATTAGTAAAGGAGTTTTAAAAAAATACTACCCCAACACCCCATTCGTGGAAATTACAGCCATGGATTTTGTGAGGTTTAACAAAGAGCATTGGGGAAAAGGTGAACAATATCGTTTTTTTGTAAGACGAAAATCAGACAATATACTGGTCGGATATATAAATTTTGAACCTCGAAAAGACGATGTACCAGAGAGGTCTTTGGCAAAATTAGCCGATGAACCAAGTTTTATGAAAGATGCTCTTAAAATTGCTCTGCAGATGTTTAAAAAAATGGGCCACCCAAAGACATTTGGAAATGTAGAACATGACAATCCCAAGATGAACCATTTAGCCACTTCAATGGGAATGAATATGGTAAAGACAGTTACAGAAGACGGCAAAGAGCTTTTGCGTTACGAAATTGAAATATAAAATATGCTTCGAGCCATAAACATATCTTTTGCCTTTGGCAATCAAATTATCTACAATGAGAGTTCTTTTGTCATAAATTCTGGCCAAAAAGTAGGGCTAGTAGGTCCAAATGGATCGGGAAAATCCACGCTTTTTCGACTTTTAACAAATAAATTTAGTCCAGATAGTGGAAGAATCGAACTAGATGAAAAATTAAGTTTCGTACCTCAAGAGGTCGCCAAAGACGACAACCTAGAAGGTTGCCCAACTATTCGAGAGTATATTTGCAAAAACCAAATTTTTCCAGACTACGAAATACTACGTTTTATGGCTGGACTTCAGCTACAAACTCTAACACTAGAACAAAACCCACTCCCACTTTCTGGTGGTCAAAAAACCAAACTTGCCATAATCCGTGCCCTTCTTGAACAGCCAGAGATGTTACTTTTGGACGAACCAACAAATTTCATAGACAAGGAAGGCCGTTGGTGGATTTTAAATGAACTGGCAAAATACACCAAAACATTAATTTTAGTCTCCCATGACCTTCGCTTTTTAGATGATGTAATCAACAAAGTGCTATATATAAATCATGAAACAAGGACTATCGATACCTATCAAGGCAACTACACGGCTTTTTTAAGACAGAAAAAGGAACGTGACGACTTACTTGTCAGAGAAATCAAAGTTCAAGAAAAGCAAATCAAAAGAATGAGAGAGAGCTTGACCAAGATTCGCGGTCGTAGTGAAAAAGGAGCGCGTCGCAAAATTCAGCTTGAAAATAGGCTGGAAAAAATTATTGACTCCTTACCAGATATGCCTCAAGAGGCAAGAAAAATAAAAATTATGCTTCCTCCTCCAGCTCAATCAGGACAAATCCCAATTTTCACTAAAAATATTACAAAGTCCTATGGTTCAAAGCAAATTTTAAAAGGCGTAAATTTGACACTTCAAAAAGGTCAAAAGACTGCTCTCTTGGGTCCAAATGGTGTAGGTAAAACCACGCTAATTAAAATAATAACTGGAAATTTACAGGCAGATTCTGGTCAAATTATTCCAGATTACAATTTAAAAATAGGCTATTATTCTCAAGAATTTGAAAACTTTGATCAAACACAAACTGTCATCGATTCAGTCAGGCAAAAGACAAATCTAGGTGAAGACAAAATTCGCCCAATGCTTTTTAAGATGTTGTTTAGCTTTGACAAACTAAGACAACAAATTAGTACTCTTTCTGGTGGAGAAAAAACTAGGCTTGCAATAGCAACCCTGCTTTTGCAAGATTTCAACTTATTGATACTAGATGAACCAACAACATACTTAGATGTAATGTCCCAGCGTTTAATTCTGGAAGGACTAAAGCAATATCAAGGTAGCATGCTAATAGTCAGTCACAATCCAGACTTTATAGAAGAGTTGAATGTTGATCAAAAGTATTACTTACCGGAGCATCGTTTAGAGCTCGTCTCCAAAAAATACCCCTCCAGCTCTAGATAGTTGGATTAGTTGCGACTTTGGGTCAACTAATTTTAATTTCTCTACGGCTTCAGCAATTTTAATATGTCCAAGTTTATTATTTTTCAAAGTAGCCATGTAGCCAAACTTCCCTTCTTTGTACATCTGGGCGCCATAAGCTCCAAATTGCATAGATAATAAACTATCATACCCAGAAGGGGAACCCGCTCTTTGTAAGTACGACAAAGCCATACTTCTAGCCTCTAGGGCAGTATTTTTACTGACATAATTAGCCAAAGCTTCACCGATACCTCCCAGCTTACCCTCTGCTCCAGAGCTACTTATTACCTTGTGAAAATCTGTTGGCACACAGCCTTCAGATATTGCAATCATTGCGTATTCTTTCCCCGCCTCTCGTCTTTTTTGTAAATGTTTAGCC
>Ga0105047_10018381_pt1 | contig 10831 bp, 8 predicted proteins | sample MAT04_FD_78384 | JGI IMG/M metagenome (GOLD analysis project Ga0105047, IMG submission 78384) | Freshwater microbial communities from Lake Fryxell liftoff mats and glacier meltwater in Antarctica - MAT-04 (megahit assembly) | ecosystem: Environmental > Aquatic > Freshwater > Ice > Liftoff...
GTTGGAATCGATGAAGCGTCAGTGGGCATGCATTTGCGGGGGATGTTGACCTACGACAGCCTGGCCGTGGTGTGGAAGGGCATGCTGCTGCTGATTGTCATTGGCATTGTGCTGATGTGGCTGTGTACGACGTCCTATTCGATGCATGAAGGCGACGGCCCGGAATTTTTCACGCTGCTGCTGGGGGCGACGCTCGGCATGTGTTTTATGGGCGGGACGGGCAACTTGCTGATGATCGTGATGGCGGTCGAGCTTGCATCGTTCCCCAGTTATGTCCTCGCCGGTTTCCGCAAGACGCATCGACTGGGCGCGGAAGCGTCGCTGAAATATGTCCTCTTCGGCGCGGCAACCAGTGCAGTCATGATATTCGGATTGACCCTGCTTTACGGGCTTTACGGCACGCTGCAACTGGATCAAATCGCCTACGCCATGACCCGCGCCGAGGTAAACACGCCGTTTCTTGCGGTCGCGATCATTGGGCTTATCGTCGGGCTGGGTTTCAAGATCTCCGCAGTCCCGTTTCATCTCTGGTGCCCGGATGTGTTCGAGGGCGCTCATGTCGATGTCAGCGCATTTCTGTCGGTGGCATCGAAAGGCGCGGCGCTGGTTCTCCTGATGCGGATCCTGATGACCTTCGCTCATGCGGCTGGTTATCAGAACGTCCCGGGAATCTCTCTGACGATGATCGCCGTGCTGGTGGGAACGATCGGCGCTGTCACCTGCACCGTGGGCAACACCGGCGCCTACGTCCAGAACAACATCAAGCGACTGCTTGCCTATAGCTCGATCGCACATGCCGGGTATATGCTGTGCGTGCTGTCACTGCTGATCGATCGCGGGCATCCGATGGCCGACGCCATTTCGGCGCTGCTGATGTACCTGCTGGTGTATGTCTTCATGAACCTTGGGGCATTCACGGTCGCAGCGGTGGTGCAACGTCAGACCGGGCGTGAAGATCTTGGCGCTTTTGAAGGTCTTTCCAAACGCAGCCCGCTGCTTGCGCTGGCGATGTTCTGCATACTGATCAGCCTGATCGGACTGCCTCCGTTCGGTGGATTTATCGCCAAGGTGAATATCCTCTGGACCCTGATGGCGGCGGGTCAATGGTGGTGGGCGCTGGTGGCGGTGATCGCCATCAACACGATCCTCAGCGCGTTCTATTATTTCCGCGTGATCAAGGCGATGTATCTCGTTCAAAACGACCGCGTCGAACGCACCGCGAGCTCACTTGGCACCGGTCTGTCGCTGGCGTGTGCGGTGATTCTCCTCGGAATCCTGATCTTCTATTCCCCGCTCGACCGACTCACCCGATCCGGCAGTCAGCTTTACTACGGCGCGCCATCCGCACCTGTGGCGGTTAACCGGTAGGCAACATGATGACCGCAGTCAATCCTGTCATCCTCCTGAACCCGCTGCTCGACGATGAGTTGAACAGCCCGGCAAGATATCTTGAAGTGGCGATGCCTTATGTCGAGCCCGAACTGGTGAACCTGCGCGAGCCTCTCAAGCAGATGCTGGAGACACGACGATGGCGCTGCCGCGAGTTGATCGCTGAAATCCAGAAATTCGACGGCGAGCCCGCCGTGTATCGCTTCCGGAAAGAGGAACAATATCTGGCGTTTCTGTCACTGAAGTATTTGCTTCCCAAGCTCATCGAATGGAAAAATTGCGCCATCCTTCTCCATGAACGCGCGCTGATGCAGACGGATGAAGGATCCGACCTTCACGACCTCATCGCCCGCCATCTAGAGCAGCATCGGTGGGAGTTGGATGAGTTGTCGGAGAGGTGATTCGTTTGCTTCCAATTGATAGCCGACAACGACTGCAGAAGCTGTTGTCGCTCAATCGCCAATTATGAACGTTGCGCTTCGTCATCCTGAGCCGTACTCGGCGAAGGATCTGGCCGGAGGTCTTTACCAGATGTTTCGCCGAGTACGCCTCAGCATGACCACTTGACGGACGTGGAAGACATCAGAATTGCCGTCACCGTGGTTCTGGCGAATACGCCAAACCTTGCCACCTACACCCCATACAACTCCGCCGCCTTCTTTTTCAGGTGATGCAGCAACGGCTGTGCCTGCAGGTCTTGGCCGGTGACTTTCTTCCCCAATTCGCGGGGGGTATAGCGCGACCCCTGAGAATGAATATTCTTCCGCAGCCAGTGCAATAGCGGCATGAACTCACCCTTTGCGAACATCGCATTCAGATCGCCCAGGTCCTGTCCCGCTTTTTCGAAGAACTGCGCGGAGTAAAGGTTGCCGAGGGTGTACGTTGGGAAATATCCAACCAATCCCGCCGACCAATGCACATCCTGCATGCAGCCGCGGGCGTCGTCCGGTGGGGTGATGCCGAGATATTTTTTGTACTTCTCATTCCACGCGTCGGGGACGTCCTTGATGCTCAACTCTTCTGTAAGAATTGCCAGTTCCATTTCGAACCGAATCAGCACGTGAAGGTTGTAGGTCACTTCGTCGGCTTCTGTCCTGATAAAACTCGGCCGGACATCATTCACTGCGAAAACCCACTGCTCTTCCGACACATCCTTAATGATGTCCCCAAACACCGCCTTGGCCTTCGGGAAAAAGTGCTTCCAGAAGCTGCGGGATCGCCCTACGAGATTCTCCCACATGCGCGACTGGCTTTCATGAATGCCAAGAGAGACCGATTGTGCGATGGGTTCACCGAAATGATCGGTCTTGTTCAATCCCTGTTCGTAAAGTGCATGCCCGGCTTCATGGAGTACGGAGAAGAAAGCGTCGCCGAAATAATTCTCGTCATAACGCGTGGTCATCCGCGTGTCGCCCGCGCCGGGGCTGGAACAGAATGGATGCACGGTGACATCGAGGCGTCCGCCGTGAAAATCAAATCCGATCGCCTTGGCTGCCTGCACGGCGAATTTTTCCTGCAGTTCCCTCGGATACTTTCGTTCCAGCACTTCCACCGGTGCCTTTTTGGTTGATCCGGCGATTTTCCCCACCAGTTGCACCAGTTCATCGCGAAGTGATTCGAAAACCTTCCGCACGCCGGTGGCGGTCTCGTTCATTTCATAATCATCCAGCAGTGCATCATAAATGTGTTCCTTGAAGCCTACGCATTGTGCTTCCTGCCGCTTCAGATCCATCGTCTTTTTCAGAAACGGTGCAAACAGGCTGAATTCATTCTTCTTCCTCGCCTCGGCCCAGGTCTGCTGAGACAGCACGGCTGTCCTGGCCTGTTCTTCCACAAGGGACGATGGGAGCTTCGTCTGCCGATCGAAATTTCGCTTCAGTTCGGCGACATTGGCCCCGGCGTCGCTGTGGCGATCCTTCACAAGATCGCTTCCCGCAACCGCGGCCAACAGGTCGCCCATTTTCTGTGAGGTGAATCGCTCGTGGCACAGCCTGGCGATCAACGCCGACTGGTTCCCCCGATGCTCCGCCGCCCCTGCCGGCATGTAGGTGTGTTCATCCCACCCCAGCAGTTCCCCGCAGGAACGCAGGATGGCGATTTCACGAACTTCCTTGATCAGGGCGTCATAAGCATCTTTTGGCATCATAAGGCACATTCCACCAAGGTCGCCTGACATGGTAAAGGGGGAAAGCAAAATGCCTTGGAATATTGCAGTATCTGTGACCAGGCTTCATCCGATGCATCGGCCGCTTTATCTATCTCCCTCACGCGGTTAACATTCGCGGCCCGGTATTTTACGAGGATTGCATGCCTGAAAAAGATGAGACGCGTGAGAAGTTCCGTCCGGCACTGGATGAAAAGCTGGCGCATGAGGTTGATGATGCACTCGCCGGCGTGACGCTGGACGACCTGTACACCGAAGCCCGCGCCGCCAAGCCTGTATCTCCGGCAGCGGCACCGAAGGGCCCGCGAAAGGGGCGGGTGATCGCCGTCGATGAAAAACGCGAAGAAATCATCGTCGATTTCGGCAGCAAGACGCAGGGCATCTGCTCGACGCTTCAGTTTGAGGAAGTCCCCAAGGTTGGCGACGAGATGGAATTCAACGTCGATCGCTATGACGTGGGCGAAGGCCTGCTGATTCTTTCGAAGAAGGGATCGATTGCCCAGAACATCTCCTGGGAGAACATCGAGCCCGGCACGATTGTTGAAGGCATCGTCACCGGGATGAATAAAGGAGGCCTGGAGGTGCAGGTGAAGAACATGCGCGCCTTCATGCCTGCCGGCCAGGTGGATATCTATTTCAACAAGGATCTGTCGGTTTACATCAACCAGAAGATCATCGCCGAAGTGACGCAGTGCGATCCGCACCAGAAGAACCTGATCATCTCAAGACGCAACGTGCTGGAGCGCGAGAAGGAAGCCCAGAAGCAGCAGTTGTTGACCGAGATCGCCGAAGGGCAGATTCGCAAGGGCACGGTGCGCAGCGTGATGGACTACGGCGCGTTCGTCGATCTTGGCGGGTTGGATGGCCTGGTGCATATCAGTGAGATGACTCATCGCCGTGGCAGGAAACCGAGCGAATTTGTGAAGGAAGGCGATATCGTCGAGGTGAAGATCATCAAAATCGACGCCGAGACCGGCAAACTGAGCCTTTCGCTCAAGCAGACGTTGGCGGATCCGTGGATCGGCGTGGAGAACAAGTATTCCGTCGGCACGCAACTGACCGGCCGTGTTTCGAAGATCGCCGATTTCGGCGCGTTCATTGAAGCTGAAGAAGGCATCGAAGGACTTCTCCCGGTCAGCGAAATGAGCTGGCAGCGGATCAAGCATCCGAGTGATGTCGTAAAGGAAGGCGAGACGCTCCGGCTGGTGGTGATTTCGCTCGATCCGGCGAATCACAAGGTCAGTTTCAGCTTGAAGCAAGCCGGGCCCAACCCTTGGGCCACCGTGAATGAGAAATTGGCAACGGACATGCTGGTGTCAGGCACCGTCACACGAACGGCTGACTTCGGAGCCTTCGTCGAAATCGAGCCGGGGCTTGAAGGCTTGGTCCACATCTCCGAACTTGCCAGCAACCGCGTCCGCGCCGTGACAGATGTGGTGAAGGTCGGCCAGCAGGTTCAGGCGCGGGTAATCGAGATTGACAAGGATGCCAAGCGCATCAGCCTGTCCATCAAGCGCGCGATTGAAACCGCTGTGCCTGAGACCTCTGCAACCGCCACACCCGTCACGCCGCCGAAAAAGCGGAAAGAGCCGCTACAAGGTGGGTTGGATTTCGGGTATTGGAATCAGAAGAAGCTGTAGCCCCGTTCAGCCGCGAACGATGACGATCCTTACTTCGTTCAAGTCGCAATGCGAGAATGTGGGAAGGGAAATGCCACCTGAGCCTCCTGACTTCCGTGGTGACGTGCGCGAGGCGGCGGTATAAATGAGGGGCAAGACGACGGTTTTGCGAATTTCCTCACAGAGTACTCGCAATTGCTTGAAACCTGGCGGATGTCTAGTGATGCGCCAGACTGTTTCTATACTGATGGAATCATTGGAGATCCAGCAGCGTGGAATGCCCAAGTCGTTCATCCGGTCTTTGTCAGCAAAGAACCGAATGACTGTGCTGGCCTTGGCGATGCATATGCTTTTGACCTCCGGGTGCTCTTTTGCCAGTCCGGATGCCATGGTTAACCACGAATTGAAGGATTTGCATCTTGCAGCCGTCGCGACGCGGTAACCCGTTAGACGTGTAACGTTACACAGGATACATTGGCATGCATGATCCGTAGTTTTGCTGGCAGCCATACTCGGGCTCTCTTTGAAACAGGACGGAGTAAGCGATTCGGATCCATCGCGAATTCTGCTATGCGCAAGCTTGCTCAATTGGATGCCGCGGAAATGCTGGACTTTCTTCGCGCGCCGCCCGGAAACCGTTTGGAGCAATTGAAGGGAGATCGCGCAGGTCAACACAGCATTCGCATCAACGATCAGTTTCGGCTGTGTTTTGTGTGGACGAACGACGGACCTGATCGCGTGGAAATCGTTGATTATCATTGAAGGATGGTCCCTGGATGAGGTGTCACCATGTTTAAGAACGGAATGCGACCGATCCATCCCGGCGAGGTTCTCCTGGAAGATTACCTGATTCCCCTGGGTCTAAGCGCGCGGGCGCTTGCCATGGCGCTCAAAGTGCCTTCGCCGCGGATCAATGACATCGTCCGCGGGCGACGCAGCATCACTGCAGACACGGCGCTTCGCCTGGCACGACATTTCGGAGGGGATGCAAAATCATGGTTGAATCTGCAGACCGCTTTTGACCTCCGCCTTGCCGAGATAAAGAGCGCCAGGCGCATCGCCAGAGAAATCTCTCCACGAGCAGCTTGATAAGTCGCCCAACCAACTCATGCTTCCATCAAGGCTGAATGTAATCAACGCAGATGAGGGAATTCTTAGGCGAACGAAGCTGATCGGATTGGGGAATCTCGCGCGTTTGCAACCTCCACAATCTTAGCCTCTTCCTCGGTCAGGCCGTAACGATGGTAGACGATTGGGTCGATCTGCCGGTCGGTGGTTGCATGGTGTAGGACCAATAAGTCGGATCGCGGCGGGGAGGACGATGCGGGTGGACGCCCGAATCAGAATGAGGTGACACGCGGGGGAGTTGGTATGATTCCCTTCATGCGATGGACTCTTATCCTGATCGTGATGGTGGTGTGCATCCCAGCCGCCGGCGCGGCTTCACCGGAGGCGGTGGATCGGGCGATCTCCCGCGCAAAATCGTTTCTCTACCAGTCGCAGAAGCCCAACGGGAGTTGGGAAGATATCGACGCTGCGGATGCGAAAGCCAACGATAATTTCATGACCGGCGGGCAGTTCGGGGGGAAGACGGCGATCTCTGTCTACGCGTTGCTGGCATCCGGCGAGCCGCATCAGGATCCACGAATTGTGAAGGCAGTCGAGTGGTTGAAGAAACTCGACGCGAAGGGGACTTACGTGCTGGGCGTGCGCTGCAACGTCTGGCTGCTGCTGCCCGTCACGCCGGAAACCCGCCAGTTGATGCGGGGCGATCTTCAGAAACTGCTGAGTTACACCAAGACGCAAGGCGAAGCGCGGGGCATGTTTGACTACGTAGGTGGGCGCGCTGGCGATCAATATTCACACTCCCGGAGCCAGTACGCAGTGCTGGGTGTGTGGGCAGCGGCGCAGTTTGGATTGGAGATTCCGCAGAATTTCTGGGCGATCGTCGAGCAAGGCTGGCTCGATCATCAGGACGCATCAGGCGGCTGGGCCTATAAGAAGAGACCGACAGCAGATTATCCCGTCACCCCGGGCATGACCGCCGTTGGAATTGCGACACTGTTCATCACTCAGGAATATCTGCACGCCAATGAAGGCGTGGGGTGCAAAGGAAATCCCCGCTCGGAACCAATCGAGCGGGCCCTCAAGTGGATTGGCGAAAACTTTGACAAGTTTGACGAAGATCGCGCCGGGAAACGCGACTATGAGATGGCGACGCTGTACGCCATGGAACGCATCGGTGTCGCAAGCGGGTTGAAGTATTTCGGCAAGGTGGACTGGTACGAGAAGGGTTCCGACTGGATGATCGGCAAGCAACAGCCGGATGGATCGTGGCCGGAAGCAGGCGCGGGCAATGTGGTGGGGACATCCTTCGGCATCCTTTTCCTGGCGCGCGGCCGCGCCCCCATCGCGTTCAATAAGCTGGACTTCACATCAGACGCGAAGAAGCCTGCGCTCTGGAACCAGCGTCCACGCGACGCCGCGAACATCGTCCGCTGGATCGGCAGGCAAAGCGAACGGGATCTCAACTGGCAGATCATCAACCTCGCGTCTCCGCTCGAGGATTTTCACCAGGCACCCATCGTTTACATCGCCGGCTCGGGCCCGATCAGCCTGAAGAAGGAGGAGAAAGACAAGCTTCGCCTCTTTGTCGAGCAAGGCGGTTTGATTGTCGGCAATGCTGACTGCGCAAACACCACATTCGTCGCGGCGCTGCGAAAGCTGGGATCGGAACTGTTCGATCAGTATGAATTCCGCGAACTGGAAGCCGATCATCCAATCTACACGAACCAACCGTTTCCCAGAGCGAAATGGAAGAACAAGCCGACCGTCCTGGCGCTGGGTAACGGCGTGCGCGAGTTCATGCTGATTCTCCCCCAAGCCGACCCCGCGCGGGTGTGGCAACTGCAGAACACAAGCACGAAGGAAGAGCTGTGGCAACTCGCTGCAGATATCTATTTATATTCGATCGATAAAAAGAACGCGCGGCTGCGAGGCGTTACCAACCTGGTGAATCGCATCGATTCCATTCAAGCGGACAAGCAACTCGCTATTGCGCGTTTACAATACGACGGCAACTGGAACCCCGAGCCAGGCGGATGGGAACGACTTACCATTCTGATGCACAATCAGAACAAGGTGGATCTTTCGATTAGGAATGTGAAGCTGGGGAAAGATTCGTTGGAGGGCGTGAAAGTTGCTCACCTTACCGGCACGTCAAAGTTCAAGCTGGACGACAAACAGCGCGAGTCGATCAAATCGTTCGTCGCAGGCGGCGGTACACTCGTTGTTGATGCTGCGGGTGGGTCGGTTGCATTTGCAGAAAGCGTGGAAGGTGAACTAAGAGAGATGTTTCCTGAGGGTCTAAAGCCCCTCCCCGATGCCCATGAGATCTACAACCGGGGCGACAAACTCGTAATTGATTATCGAGATTTTGCTAGAAAAGTTCTCGGCAGCTTGAAGGACCAAGGTAGATTGCAGATGGTTGAGGTGGAAGGACGAGTCGCGGTTATATACAGCCGGGAGGATTTGTCAGCGGGGTTGGTGGGGCACGCTGTTGACGGAATAGTCGGGTACGACCCCCAAACCAGCACGGAACTGATGCGGCGGACACTGCTTATGATCGCCGACGCAAAACCAAGTTCTTAGGAAGAACCCGCGAATGTCCCTAACTTATGCGATCGTGCCAAATTAGTTGTTGATATCGTACTGCGTCAGTCCTATATTAGTCGTCCATGCTGAGTTTCAGCCGGAAGACCGATTACGCGCTGATTGCCTTGGCCCACCTAGCGGGCAGGGCGGGGGTGACTTCGTCCGCGCGGGAAATCGCCGTAACCTACGATCTTCCGGTTTCCCTTCTGATGAAGATCCTGAAAGCGCTTCACCACTATGGGATTGTGTCAAGCACCCGGGGCGTCAAAGGCGGATATGTTCTCGACTATGATTTAACGCAACTCTCGCTCTATGATCTGATTGTGGTTCTGACGTATATGGATCGTGGCGATGCGGATAAGGAGTCTGATCGTCTGCTCCGGGAAACCGCAAAGGGTACGCTTCCAACGGAAGCGCCTTTGCTGGCAGTACATATGAAAATGATGCGGTTCCTGAAAGACGTGAAAGTCGCCGATCTTGTATACCCCGGACAGCGTATTGATGTACCGTTGGAGATGGTGTCGAAGAAGGAAGATGCAGTCATTCAGCGGGTGAATGCGTCATCCCTCACCATTGAAGTTCAGCCTCAACCCGTGTAATGGAGTGCAGCTATGGCAATCACATTGTCCGAGACAGCAGCGAAAGAAATTCAAAAGATCATGGTCGAGCAAAGCCTGCCCACCGAAAATACCTGCCTGCGTGTGGGCGTGAAGGGTGGCGGTTGCAGCGGATTTTCCTACCTTCTTGACCTTACTGAAGAGCCCAAGGGCGAATCAGACGAAGAAATGGAATCAAACGGTGTGAAGATACTGTGCGACATGAAAAGCTATCTCTACCTGAACGGTGTTGAGATCGACTTCAAAGACGAAGTGATGGGACGTGGATTTGTGTTCAAAAACCCGAATGCCACCAGCTCTTGCGGCTGCGGTTCCAGCTTCACCGCCTGAAGTGAGCCTAGAATTAACTGGATGCCACAGGAATTCCCTGTGGTTTCTTTTTCAGCGCCTACAATGCTGAGACAGAGTCTCAGAGAATAAAGCTATGCCTACCGCACAAGAAGAAATCCACGAACTTGCCCAGCAGGAGTACAAGTGGGGCTTCATCACCGACGTGGAAGCCGATGAAGCGCCCATGGGCCTGAACGAGGAGATCGTCCGTTTCATCAGCCTGAAGAAGGGCGAGCCGGAATGGATGCTGGATTGGCGTCTCAAGGCGTATCGCCACTGGCTGACCTTGGAAGAGCCGCACCATTGGGGCAAGGTGAATTACGCCCCGATTGAGTATCAGAATTACATCTACTATTCCGCGCCGAAGATGAAGAAGGGGCAGTACAAGAGCCTCGATGACGTCCCTCAGGAAATCCTGGATACGTACGACAAGCTGGGGATCCCGCTGAACGAGCGGGAAATCCTGTTGGGTATCGAAAAGGAAGGTCACGCCGCCGTCGCGGTGGATGCGGTGTTTGATTCGGTTTCCGTCGCCACGACGTTCCAAAAGGAACTCGCCGCCAAGGGCATCATCTTCTGCTCAATCGGCGAGGCGATCCGGGAACATCCTGATCTCGTCAAGAAGTATCTGGGTTCGGTGGTTCCCTACAGCGATAACTACTTCGCCACACTGAACAGCGCGGTTTTTACGGATGGCTCGTTCGTCTACATTCCCAAGGGCGTGAAGTGCCCGATGGAACTTTCAACATACTTCCGCATCAACGCGAAGAACACGGGACAATTTGAACGCACGCTGATCATCGCCGATGACGCAAGCCAGGTCAGTTATCTGGAAGGCTGTACCGCGCCCCAGCGAGATGAAAATCAACTGCATGCAGCCGTCGTCGAGCTGATCGCGCTCGACAACGCGACGATCAAGTATTCCACCGTCCAGAACTGGTATCCCGGCGATCCCAAGGACGGCAAAGGCGGCATCTTCAACTTCGTCACCAAGCGTGGCGCGTGTCGGGGTGTGAACAGCAAGATCACTTGGACGCAAGTGGAAACCGGCTCGGCGA
>Ga0105047_10018382_pt1 | contig 10831 bp, 11 predicted proteins | sample MAT04_FD_78384 | JGI IMG/M metagenome (GOLD analysis project Ga0105047, IMG submission 78384) | Freshwater microbial communities from Lake Fryxell liftoff mats and glacier meltwater in Antarctica - MAT-04 (megahit assembly) | ecosystem: Environmental > Aquatic > Freshwater > Ice > Liftoff...
AGAATGGCATTCAGGATTTCCCGTTGCCCCTTTTCATCATCCACAATCAGAATTGTGCCGTTTATTAGCGGTTTACTCATGGTTCCTGCCTTTGTCTTGTAGTCTTTCGATTAAGCTGACTCGCTCACTTTTCCAGTTTCAACAGGTTCTAGCGGAAACAGCACCGTAATGGTAGTTCCCTGACCCAGCTGGCTCTCAACCCGGATTTCTCCGTTATGTTCCTTGATAATCCGCTCTGTTATTGCCAAACCCAGACCGATACCCAAATCCTTGGTAGTGAAATAAGGCTGGAAGATTTTGCTGATATCTTCTTCGCGAATACCGGTTCCATGATCAGAAAAAGTCAGAATGGTCTGCTTCATTTCCTCATCAAGCTGCGCCCCAAGACTTACAATTCCGCCGTCCGGCATGGCTTGGGCAGCATTGCTAACGAAATTGAGAATACAGTTGCGCAGCAGCTCCTGATCGACCCAGAGCGGTGGAAGAGAAGAATCAATATTTATTTCAACAATGATGCGCTGTTCTTCCAGTCGGTCATGAAGCACCGGCAATACCTTTGCCAGCAGCTCCTGATAATCAATCTGCGATCGTCTCAGCTTAAGCGGCCTGCCGTAATTCATAAAGTTAAGCACCATGTAGTTGGCGCGGCGGACCTCTTCTTTGATCTTGTCAGTCAACTCGCAGAGTTCTGCTCTTTTGTCACCGCTGTTTGGCAGCATTTCTGCTTTCAGGTGGTCTATGGCAAGGCTGATGTAGTTGAGCGGATTTCGGATTTCATGAGCAATACCGGAAGCCAGCTGCCCTACACGGGAAAGATGCTCGGCTTCATAGAGCCGTTTTTCCAACGCTTCACGCTCCCGCAGCTTCTCAACCATATGGTTGAACCCCTGCGACAGTTCACCTATCTCGTCATCGCTATCAACCGGAATAGTAACTGAAAGATCTCCGGCTGATATACGCTTGAAATAGTCTACCAGGTTGTGAATCGGCTCTGTATAACGTCTGGCCAGAAATATTGTCAGTGCTATGCCAACCGTAAAGACCATGCCTGTGGCAAAAAGGCGCCTAATAAAATTGGCATGCTGCAGATCACGGATGTTATCCAGCAGCATATTGATCTGAACATACCCCAGGTGCTCATCTCCGACAATTACCGGCACAAGAACTTCATACGGTTTCTGGGACAGGATCGAACTGCCACCACGACCTTGCGGTGCGGAGCGAACACCCTGTTCAAGTTTGTTGATTTCACGCATCTTGCCGATCTTGGAAGGATCAGAGGAGTCGATGATCTCCCCTTCGCTGTTGATGATGTTGATTTCGTTAATGCCCTTTTCACGGGCTTTGTTGAGGTATTCGGTAAGGCGGGAGGTCTCGGCATCGGAGGTAAGATCCTCGATACTCATCTGGACCGCTTTGGATATTTCCTGGGAACTTTCCTGGATTTCATTAACCAGGTCGTTCTGGGCATACTGGTTGAGGGCAAACAGGGTCATCATTGCCAGGACCAGCAGCGAAACCATGATTATGACAAGCTTGGCATTCAGCTTCATGTTGTCCTTTGTAGCCGTACATTTTCAACTTAACTTTAAATATTTTATGAATATATCCTACTGTTTACACGTAAACAAGCCCTATCAACAGAACCGGGCCCTTGATTCTCCTTTTGTAAAGCTTCCGCCACATAATTGTGCGTTGACACCACAGCTCTCTGGATGTTACATAGATTCGCTATGTTTATTAAATTCATAAAGAAATCGCTGCAGAGCCGTACCAAGTCCCAGGTTATCCTACTAATCTTGCTTTCCTGTCTATTTAACGGCTGCACAAATAATATTTCTCGCGACAAACTCCCTTTCCCATTAACCAGCAACAGCTGTGCTGAAAATGTAAAGGTAGTTACCGTGCCGCTGCCAGTTATTGCCTCCAGCCCCAATGAAGGAATCACTTCCGGGGTGCTTGGGGCCTTCCTGATCCACAATCGCAACGACGAAGTTCACACGCTGCTGGCACCGCAGATCAACTACAATCCAAACTTCGGCGTTACTACTTCACTTTACAGTTCCTTTTACCCAAATTCAGATCTCAACATTGAGACGAATCTCTCCCAGTCTACCATTGTCAACTATGATTATTCCTTTAAACTCAGAGACACAGCCTTTCTGAGCAAAAAAATCGAGTTGAATGCAACCGGTGGCGCCTTTGCTGACGGATCGTCCCGTTTTTTCGGGTTTCACGCTAAAAGCCCTCAGCAAATGGAAACAAACTACTCTGACCAGGAAGTCGGCTATAACATTTCACTCGGATATCAATTTGCCAAGAACTTTCAATTTGTTGTCGGAGACAGGTACAGGCACGTAGAAATCAGAAAAGGCGCCATCAAAAAACTTCCCAACATCAAAGAAAAATTTGGTGCAGAAGCTGTGCCGGGCATTAACGGTTTTTCTACACATGCCATCAAATTTTCCCTGATTTACAGCACACTGAACAACAAGGACACTCCGACACACGGCAACTATGTCAGGCTCTCCATCGAACCGACAGTTAAGGCGCTGGGTGGTACATCCAACTATCGCGATTATGAGGCTGAGATAAAAAGCTATCTACCGCTGGATAATTCCAGATACATCTCGGTTATACGTTTTATGTACAATCAGACCCTTAACGACAAAACAAATGATGATGTACCTTTTTTGGAACAGAGTATTTTAGGCGGCGAGAACTCGCTGCGAGGCTATGGCCGTAATCGCTTTATCGATAACTCTTTTGTACTGCTGAATCTGGAAGAGCGCATCCGTCTTTTCCGTTGGGAAATTTTTGATGTAACAGCTGACTGGGAATTTGCTCCATTCATTGACTTTGGAGCTGTAATGAGGTCTATGGACCAGTTCAGCTGGAAAAATTTTGAATACAACCCAGGTTTCGGCTTACGCGCCATTGTAAGACCGAATATTGTAGGCAGAATTGATATTGGCGTGGGGAAGGATGGTCCGGCAGTATTCGTTGGACTGGGTTATCCTTTTTAAATTCGGGACGGTGGATTCGGGACCCGGAAATGGCTGGAATCTAAAGCATCTCCCTGTCCCGCTTCCCGAGTCCCGAGCTCCTGTTTCACCTGCTGCATCCTGAACATTTCGGCATAGACCCCATTGCTGGCAAGCAAGTCGGCGGGTGTCCCCTGTTCCACTATCCGCCCTTTCTTCAAAACCACTACCCGATTACAGTCTCTGAAAACTGACAGGCGGTGAGAGACAATCAACACCGTGCGATTGCCAAAAAAGTTCCCCAGTTCTCCCAATATTTCTTCCTCCCGACCCGCATCAACCGCAGACAAAGGATCATCCAAAAGCAATATCTGCGGCTGTGTCAACAGGGCCCTGGCAATGGAAAGCCGTTGTTTCTGGCCGCCTGACAGCGCAACTCCTTTCTCACCCACCAAGGTTTCAAATCCTTCGGCAAACTTGGTCACATCATCTGTAAAACCGGCCTGTCTAGCCGCTATCTCCACATCTTCAACGCCACCCTTTTCAACACCGTATGCAATATTTTCACGGATACTACGCGAAAAAAGAAAAACCTCTTGCGGCACATATCCGATCAATGAACGCAAGGAGATCAATTTCAGGTGATTAACATCCTGTCCATCAATAAAAAGCTGGCCGTCTTCTGTCGGCAGTAGTCTTGGCAACGTCCTTAACAGTGTTGTTTTACCACTGCCCACCTCTCCCGTAATTCCGATCCGTTCGCCATGCTTGATAGTCAGTGATATGCCGTCCAACACCTTCACATCGCCATAACTGAAGTTCAAGCCCCTGAATTCTATCCCCTGTTTCAATTCCTGCAACGGATTTGCATCCGGAGCATCGGCAATATTAGGCACTGCCGCCAGTATCATATTCAGGCGGGACATGGACGAGGCACCGCGTTGGGACATAGTCAATATCCAACCCAGCATGACAGTCGGCCAGACCAGCATAGCCAGGTAGCCACTGAAGGCAACGAAATCTCCCAGTGTAATCCCGCCACTGATAACCAGACGTCCACCCATGAACAGCACGATCAGGGTTCCGCTGCCGGTGGCCAGCGCCATGACAGGAATAATCAGGCCGCGCAACCTGGCCATCTTCAAGTTTAGAGCCAGATAACGATCGGCAACAGCACCGAACAGCCCTTGAAAATGCTCTTCACGACAATAGGAACGGATCAAGCGAACAGCAGAAACCGACTCTTCGGCCAGGCTTGTCAGGCGCCCCAGTTCTTCCTGCGCCTCCAGCGATCGCTTGAACATGCGATGGCTGACCTTTTTAACCACCAGCACCATCAATGGAAAAGGGATGATCGCACAGACAGTCAGCAGCTGGTGAATATTCAACATAAACGAAACTGCCGAGACATATAGAATCAGCACATTCATGGAGCTCATCACTCCAAAACCGACCAGCATGCGCACGTTAGTCAGATCATTGGAAAACCGCGACATGATATCGCCGGTTCTGTTGCCCGAGAAAAATGGCAGATCCTGCTGCAGGAGTTGCTTCAGCATATCCTCACGGATACGGAATTCAATGATGCGCGCGGCATTCAGGGCCATAGTCCGCGAATACACCCGGGTAACACAATGGGCGATAGCCAGAAAGACGATGATCAGGGCACATGTACCTGGCGTGAAGCGATCAGCTGATGGATGTTGCAGGCCCTCAACAGCAAGTTTCATGTACCAGGGAATCAGCAATGCAAAGGCATTGGTCGCCAGCAGGAACAACGCTCCGTAGACATAACGCCAACGAAGGGAACGGATATAAGGAAATAAACGGGAGAGTTCTTTGATATAAGCCTCTTTACTAAGATAATCAAAATTTGCTGTTCGGTATCAGAGCGAATAATTTTATACCCTGGACTGTCAAAGTGTCAAACTATCTGGTATTATTTTATAAAAGTCGAGTACAACGGAGGCGATAATGCAATATATTAATTCGGACAAAGTTCCCACACCGGCAGGACATTATTCCCAGGCAGTACGGTCCGGTCAGCTTGTTTTTGTCTCAGGCCAACTACCTTCTTGCGGCAATGAAGCTGATTTTGAGACCCAGACTTTAGACGCCCTGCAGAAATGTGCTCTCATTCTAGAGGCCGCAGACTGTACTTTCACTGATGTGGTGCAATGTACCGCCTATATTGTTGGGATTGATAACTGGCAGCTTTTTAATAAGGTTTATGCGGAGCAGTTTGGAGAGCACAAACCTTCCCGCGCAGTCGTTCCTGTGCCTGAGCTGCATTATGGCCTGAAAGTCGAAATCCAGATGATTGCCGCCCGGCCCGAATAATCGCAGTTTTTAAGTCCACTTTGCATCAAAGGAGCTTCAAATGAAATTATCAACCTACGCCGACATAGTCGATGCAGCAGAACGTATTCGGGGAATAGCCCACAAGACACCGGTGCTGACTTCGGACACCGCAAACTTTAAGTCCGGAGCAGAGCTGTTTTTCAAATGTGAAAACTTCCAGCGCATGGGTGCCTTTAAATTTCGCGGCGCCTATAATTCCGTTGCCCAGTTCTCGGATAAACAGCGTCAGGCTGGCGTATTGACTTATTCTTCCGGAAACCACGCCCAGGCAATTGCGCTTTCAGCCAAACTGCTCAGTATCAAGGCAACCATCATCATGCCCAACGATGCTCCGGCTGCCAAAGTGGCGGCCACAAGAGGATATGGCGGAGATGTTGTCCTGTACGACCGCTACAAGGAGGATCGCGAAGAGATCGGCAGACGCCTGTCAGAAGAACGCGGCATGACCTTGATACCGCCCTATGACCACCCGCATGTCCTGGCCGGGCAGGGTACTGCAACAAAAGAGTTGATCGAAGAGGTCGGCAGACTGGACTATCTATTTGTTTGTCTGGGCGGCGGCGGACTGCTCTCCGGTTCCGTACTGGCAGCCAAGGCACTGAACCCGCACTGCAAAGTGATCGGGGTCGAGCCGGAAGCGGGCAATGACGGCCAGCAGTCTTTCCGCAAGGGTGAAATTGTCACCATAGACGTCCCCAAGACCATAGCCGATGGCGCCCAGACCACACATCTCGGCAATCACACTTTTCCGATAATACAAAAATATGTTGATGACATTGTTACAGTAACGGATCAGCAGCTAATTGAAATGATGAGATTCTTTGCCCAACGCATGAAAATTGTAGTGGAACCAACCGGCTGCCTGGCAGCCGCTGCAGCCATGTCAGGCATGCTTCCCGTCAGCGATAAAAAAGTCGGGGTAATTATCAGTGGCGGGAATGTGGATCTGGAGCTGTATGCAAGGTTTTTATTAAAAAATAACCCTACTTGACACAAGTTGATAAAGAATGGTAATTAAGTCTAGAAGTTAAATTTCATTGGAGGTTAAGTTATGAAAAAACTGTTCGTTCATTTGGTTTTGGCTTTGGCATGTATGGGTGTTAGTGTTTCTTTTGCTGCTGAGAAAGCCATGACGCCTGCTCAAAAAGATCAGTGCCTGCTTATTTCAAAAGATTGTGCTAATGCAACTCTGAGCATTCAGCAGAAGATGGAAAAACTCCAAGCTGAAATCAACAAGGGCACAAAAGTGTACACTCCTGCAGAGCTCAAAAAACTTAAAGCCAAGCTTGCTGACGTTGAAAAACAACTCGACAACCTGCTAAAGAACTAAGAACACAAAGATTTCAAACTTGTTTTTAATTCGGTAACGCATTAAAGAGTATAGTTTGGGGGTGCAACCTTCGTGTTTGCACCCCCAAATTTTCAAGACATTGAAAAACTGTAAAAAGTAAATTCACTACTTATGTTAAAAGTTTTCCCCTATTCTTAAATTATTACTGCCCAGAAGGGGGTATGAATGGAATCGGCGAATATCACCTTTGTCGGCGCATTTATCGCCGGACTGCTTTCATTTCTCTCTCCCTGTGTCCTGCCGCTTATCCCGTCATACATAACCTATATTACCGGTTTTTCCTTTGCCGAGCTCAACGATGCGCATCCTTCGAAAAAAGTTCGCAGACAAACCATTATCCATTCCCTTTTCTTTATCGCCGGATTTACTTTTGTTTTCGTCTTGCTCGGTGCGTCGGCAACATTCATCGGCAGCTTTATAAGGGATCACGTCAGCATCGTCCGAAAATTCGGCGGGGCACTGATGATCATCTTTGGAATTCATATAACCGGCCTGATACCGATTCATCTATTGTTCGGTGAAAAACGGGTAAACATACATCGGAAGCCAGTGGGATATTTTGGAAGTTTTCTGGTTGGACTTGCCTTTGCAGCAGGCTGGACACCTTGCATCGGTCCTATTCTGGCATCAATTCTTATTGTGGCTTCTGTAGAAGATACTGTTTTGCAAGGAATCGGATTGCTGGTAGTTTATTCAATGGGGCTTGCCATTCCATTCTTTCTGTCGTCGCTGGCGTTTAACCACTTTATAGTAATTTTCAACCGGTTCAAAAAATCTATCAGGATATTTGAAATAGTTACCGGAATATTTTTGATAATCATGGGTGCAATAATTTTCACAGACACCATGGGAAAGCTTGGGCGCTACACAACAACACTATTCGGACAATAAGTTCTGCAACCTGCCATCGAAACTGTTATCAGCAGCAATTTATTCGAAGCAGTACTTCAGGCGCATTATTTGGAAATGGTTTTCTGTCCCGGTTTCCAACCCAGCGGGCACATCCCACCGGTTTGAAGAGCTTCAAGTGCGCGAACGGTTTCGTCAACACTGCGCCCAATATCCTGATTGTGAGTAACCTGATACTGAACCACACCCTGCGGGTCTATCAGGAAGAGTCCTCTTAACGCAACACCCGCATCTTCATCCAGTACTCTGTACTGACGAGACATCTCCTTGTTAAAATCTGCCAGCAATGGATATTTGAGACGCCCCAGTTCTCCGCTCTTGACCCAGGTCATGTGTGACCATTTGCTGTCTGTTGAGACTGCAAGTATCTCGGCATTTAATTTTTTAAATGTTTCCAGCGAGTCGTTGAACCCTCTGATCTCCGTTGGACAGACTGTGGTAAAATCAGACGGGTAGAAAAACAGGACAAGCCATTTACCCCGATAGTCCTGAAGTTTCAGCCTTTTAAACCCAGGCCCGCTGACCGTAGCCACAACCGCCTCAAGATTGAAATCTGGAGCAGGATGGCCAACCCTGGCAAAAGACTTGTCACGCTCCAACATATTTGAAAGATTGTTGGCACAACAAGGGTGCTGCATTTTCTTGTCCAAACGGGCATATTCTTCGGCCTGGAGTGGCGCTGTTCCAAACAAAATAGTTGCAGCCAGAAAAATTATCCCACTGGAAATTCTATTCGTAATCATAGTCTCTTCCTTTTAAATATCGAAATTTTGTCATGCATAAAATATTTGATATAATTTATCGTATAATCAAAATCCTAAAATACAATATCAACTAAACCACCGTCGTGTAAAGCTGTTAAAAAAAGGGGATTAAAATGTATAAAATAGTACTAGTTCTAGCATGTGCAAACCTGATTTTTTCCGCAACAAGCATTTTAGCTGCTGACACTCCACCTTCCGATATCAAGCAATCCATCATAACCAAACAGCCTCAAGCAAAGACTCAATATCCAAAGGTTGTTATTTATACTTTGACTACGTGCCCGCATTGTAAGGAAGCCAAACAGTATCTGGATGAAGCCAGAATACCATATATCAACCGTGAGGTTGATCTGGATGATACCCATTACAATGAGCTGATGAAAATTTATGATATAATGGGCGTCCCGGATATTAAACGAGGTGTGCCGTTATTGGTCATTGGAGACAAGATCACGTTACAGGGTTTCAGCAAGGACAAATTTGAAAATGCCGTTAAGGAAGCGACAAAAGGCAATTAAACGTTGAGTAACTCGCCCTCTTCTTTGACAGAAGAGGGCGAGTTAGAAGCTGATGGCTAAACTATTATGATGTCGAGCTTCTCCGGCCCATGCACACCAATAACCAGATTAAGCTCAATATCGGCAGTACGACTGGGGCCGGTGATGATGGTCATGTTTGTGGATGGCGAAACACCATATTCTACAAAGAAATCATCCAGCGTGGCAAAGATCTTTTCTCGGGGTACCAACGCCACATGGTGCGACGGTATCAAACTGGCCTGGACAGCTTTACCATTGGCACTGGTACAAACAATACTGCCGGTTTCAGCGATGGCAGCCGTAACCTCTTCAACCGTCACCCAGGCTTCCCTGTATTGCGGGATCAAATGATCAAGAAATCCTGCGGCAAATTTTTCCAGCTCGGTCTGTTTCGGGCAGAATACATCCACATCCTGCTCCACAATTTCAGCAAGTTTGCCCTGCAATTCGTCCTTCCCGGCTATCTGATGCAAACCCGCCGCCACCTTGGCGGCATTTTCCATGAACAGAGCTACATTGGCATCATTCACACTCATGACATCCTCCTGCTGAAAGGAATTTTCGCCGGACTGGGCAGTCGACCGGCAACGTTTTCCCCGCCCACCGTACGCATTACCGACCAGAACTTGCTGGCCAGAGTTTCACCGGTTGAGAACATGAGAGGGTGCTTGATCGCCATACCAAACAGACCCATACCCAGCGAAACAGCCGTGGAGGAGTAACCTTCCTTAACCCTGCGTACCCGCTGCTTGAGGATCATCTCCTTCAACGGCACCTTGACCGGGCAGGCATCATTGCAGGCTCCGCAGAGAGTACTGGCGTCCACCAATGAATAGGAATTGGCCATGCCGGTCAGCAGAGTGGTCAGGATAATGCCCATGGGACCGGGGTAGGTCCAGCCGTAGGAGTGTCCGCCAACCGTACGATATACCGGACAGACATTCATGCAGGCTCCGCAGCGGATACATTTCAGGATTTCGCGGCAATCACCCTTTAGTATTTCCAAACGCCCGTTATCCAGCAGCACCACATGCAGCTCCTGTGCTCCGGTGACATCACCTTCTTTGCGGTTGCCGGTCAAAATCGAAACATAGCTGGTCAGCATCTGTCCGGTGGCGGAACGCGGCAGCAGCCGCATGAAAGTTGGTAGTTCGTCCAGCGACGGCAGAATTTTCTCTACCGAAAGAATGGCGATATGCAGCGGCGGCACGGAGGTGACCATACGTCCGTTGCCTTCGTTGGTGAACAGCACCAGGCTGCCGGACTCGGCAATGGCAAAATTGGCACCTGAGATTCCGGCATCGGCGGTCAGGAATTTTTCGCGCAGCACCTTGCGGGCAAACTTTGTCAGTGCCTGCGGATCTTCCGAATACTCCATCCCAAGTCTTTCATGAAAAAGCTTGCCGATCTGCTGGCGATTTTTATGAATGGCCGGAACAATGATGTGCGAAGGTGTTTCACCCTCCAGCTGAATGATATACTCACCCAGGTCAGTCTCCACCACCTCGAAACCTTCCTCTTCCAGATGGGCGTTCAGATGTGTTTCTTCGGAAACCATTGATTTGCCCTTGGCCACCATCTTCACATCGTGGTCCTTGAGAATACCGGCAATGATCTGGTTGGCAGATTTGGCATCAACTGCCCGGTGGACAATGGCACCGGCTGCTGTTGCATTACTGGTAAACTTTTCAATATAGGCCGGCAGGTTATTAATGACTTCCATCCTGATTGCCGAAGCCTTTTCGCGCAACACCTCGAAATCAATACTTGCCATGGCAACCGTGCGTTTGGAGCCGAAAGTCTCCGTGGCATTGCGCATAGCCTTGCGCAGGGAACTGTCTTTAATTGCAGCAGCGGCATTGGTTCTAAAATTCAGACTGGTCTGTGTGTTCATAGCGCCTCCGCAACAAGTTCGGCAATATG
>Ga0105047_10018383_pt1 | contig 10831 bp, 10 predicted proteins | sample MAT04_FD_78384 | JGI IMG/M metagenome (GOLD analysis project Ga0105047, IMG submission 78384) | Freshwater microbial communities from Lake Fryxell liftoff mats and glacier meltwater in Antarctica - MAT-04 (megahit assembly) | ecosystem: Environmental > Aquatic > Freshwater > Ice > Liftoff...
GCAGACCTGAGCGTGTTTGCCGAGGCAAGCGAGGCGATCGACTCGCTTGCGGCCGACGGATTCGGTCCCGACATCCTGGTCAACTCGGCTGGTGTCATCGTGCCAGGCGAGTTCGCCACTATGCCCCTTGAGAACTTCGAGGCGAACTTAAGCTGCGGCTACTGGAGCGTCGTGTACCCGTGCCGGGCAGCTGTGCCACACATGCTCAAGCATGGTCGCGGCCACATCGTCAACGTCAGCTCGGTCGCCGGGTATCTCGGCATCTACGGCTACACCGGGTACTCCTCGGCGAAGTTCGCGATCATGGGGTTCACCGAGGCGCTGCGCTTTGAGCTCAAACCCGCCGGCATCACCGTACACGTGGTCTGCCCGCCGGACACCGACACTCCGGCGCTCGCCTACGAGCACACGCTGCGTCCCAAAGAGACCGACGTCATCGCCGGAACCATCAAGCCCATCAGCGCCGAGAAGGTCGCGGAGGCCATCGTGCGCGGCGTCGAGCGCGGGAAGTACCTGATCATTCCCGACGCGCTCTCCGCGTTCTACTTTCGGCTGAAAGGCCTGCTTCCCGAGGTGTTCTTCGCGATTGTTGACGGCGACATCAAGAAGGCTCGCGCGAGCTAGTGTGATGTCGCTCACCAACCGTCGTGCGTGGCGGGTCGGCATGCGCTTCGCTTCCCTCTAGGGAGGCTGGATTTCGTTGCCGCCGAGCAGTTCGCGGTGATAGAATCCCAACGTTCAGGCAAACGCAGTGGTGCATGTCCCATAGCGTGTATCACTTCGCCCTCGCCGGGTCCTGCTTGCCTGAACAACATGCACCGCTCCGGCGAGGGCGTTCCTATGTCCTTACGAGGTAAGGCGAGCCGCACAACATGCATCTGACACTCGTCGGTCTGAGCCACAAGACCGCACCGGTTGAGATCAGGGAGAAGCTTACGTTCCCGGCGAATCGCCAGGACGAAGCGCTCACTTTGCTTACCTCGTCTCCCGCTGTCAGTGAAGCGGTCATCATCTCGACCTGTAACCGCACCGAGATCTACGCGGTCACTCACGCGGATACCGACGGCCCCTCGGCAGTCATCGATTTTGCTGCTGACTACCACGGCCTCGACCGTGAGGAGCTCTCACGCTATCTCTACGTCCGCGAGGGCGAGTCCGTCATCAAGCATCTGTTCCGCGTGGTGGCCTCACTCGACTCGATGGTGCTGGGTGAAGCGCAGATACTCGGCCAGGTCAAAGAGGCCTACGACCACTCATTCAACAACGGCGCCAGCGGTCGTGTCTTCAACAAACTCTTCCGCCAGAGCTTCGAGGTCGGCAAGCGTGTTCGCACGGAGACCGAGATCGGCGAGAACGCGGTCTCTATCAGCTATGCCGCCGTCGAGCTCGCTAAGAAGGTCTTTGACTCCCTGGAGGGCCGCACCATTCTCGTCCTGGGCGCGGGCAAGATGAGCGAGCTGACCGCCAAGAACCTCGTGTGCAACGGCGTTGGGCGCGTGCTCGTCGCCAACCGCACCTACGAGCGCGCCGTTGAGCTCGCCGACAAGTTCGAAGGCGAGGCGATCCCCTACGACGAGCTGTTCGAGCATATGGCCGATGCGGACATCGTCATCTCCTCGACCGCGGCGACCGGTTACGTGGTGACCAAGGACCAGATCTCCTCGGCGCGCAAGAGTCGCCGCGGACGTCCGCTGTTCCTCATCGACATCGCACTGCCCCGTGACATCGAGCCGGCGGTCAACGACCTCCCCGACGTCTACCTCTACAACATCGACGATCTCAACGGCGTCGTCTCCGCGAACCTTGAGGAGCGCATGCACGAGGCCGAGCTGGCTGAAGTCATCGTGACTGAGGAGATGGCCTCCTTCGAGCGTTGGCTCGAGTCTATGGAGGTCGTCCCCACCGTCGCCGCAATCCGCGCCAAGGCCGAGCTGGTTCGCCAGGCCGAGCTCCAGAAGGCCATCAAGCGTCTCGGCGGTCTTTCCGAGAAGGAACTCCAGACGGTCGAGATGCTGACCGCCTCGATCGTCAACAAGATGCTCCACGGTCCCACAGAGCGCCTCAAGAAGGTCGCCGCCGAGAAGGACGGGTTCGCCCATCTGGAGTCGGCGCGTTTCCTTTGGGGCCTCGACGCCAATCCCGACGGCAAGGCGCCGCACGGTCTGGGCCTGATTCGAACTATCCTCGGCCGAGGAGAGAAGTCCTCATCGGCTCAGAAGAAAGAGATGGGAGATTCCGTTGGTGTCTAGTCGCGAGAAGCTGGTGATCGGGACCCGGGGCAGCAAGCTCGCTCTGTGGCAGTCGGAGTACATCAAGGGGCTGGTGGAAGAGATCACCGGCCTTCCTGTTGAACTGAAGATCATCAAGACCACGGGGGACAAGATCCTCGACGTTCCGCTGAACAAGGTGGGCGGCAAAGGCCTGTTCACCAAGGAGCTTGAGGTCGAGCTCATGGCCGGGACCGTCGATCTGTGCGTCCACTCGATGAAGGACGTCCCCACGGAGCTCCCCGAGGGCCTCTACATCTCGGCGACGCCCGAGCGTGTCGACCCGCGTGACGCGCTGGTGTCCGGCGCTGGGTACAGCCTCGAGACGCTCCCGCAGGGTGCCAAGGTCGGCACCAGTTCGCTGCGCCGCATCGCGCAGGTCCGTTCGCTTCGCCCGGATGTCGAGATCGTTGACGTGCGCGGCAACCTCGATACCCGCATGCGCAAGGCCGAGACGGGCGAGGTCGACGTCGTCATCCTCGCGAGCGCCGGCATCACGCGCATGGGCTGGGCCGATCGCATCACCGGCTACATCCCCACCGAGCAGATGGTCTCGGCCGTGGGTCAGGGTGCCATTGGCATTGAGATCCGCGAGAACGACGACTTCATGCGCGACGTGACCGACAAGATCAACCACGATGACACCTTCGTGTGCGTGACCGCCGAGCGTGTGGTCATGAAGAAGCTCGAGGGCGGCTGCCAGGTGCCGATTGGTGCCTACGCTGTCCTCGACGGCGACATCATGCACATGGACGCCATCGTTGGCGAGGTCGACGGCACGACCATCCTCAGGGCGACCCTCGAAGGTCCCGCGAGCGATCCGGTCGCGCTGGGTGACCGCATGGTCGTAGCCCTGCTCGACCTCGGAGCGCACGAGATCCTCTCGGCGATTCGCGAGCAGAGCGTCGACGGACTGCTGGAGACCTGAGCGCGCGTGAGCCACGTGCCTACTGACAGCACACAGAACCTCGGAGCGCCCCTCGCAGGGCGCTCTGTTCTCGTCACGCGTACCGCAGAGCAGGCGCACGCGCTGGTCGATCCCCTGACAGCGCTTGGCGCCGAGGTGCTGGTGATGCCGGTGCTCGAGACGGTCGATCCCGAGGACTGGACGCCGGTCGACGACGCCATCCGCTCGCTCGACACCTACGACTGGCTGGTGTTCACCTCGACCAACGCGGTCGACCGGTTCCTACGCCGTTTCAGGCCGGCCGGCGGCTCGCGCGAGGCGCTGCTCGGCATCAAGATTGCAGCGGTCGGCTCGGCCACCGCGAATCATCTCGCGCACCATGGCCTGCCACCGACACTCGTGCCGGATGACTTTCGCGCGGAGGGCCTCGTTGCCGAGTTCCAGGTGATGGGTCCCGATGCATGTCGCCGCGTGTTGCTCCCGCGTGCGCTCGAGGCCCGAGAGGTGTTCGCTGAGGCGCTCGCTGAGATGGGCTGCACACTCGACGTGGTGACCGTCTACCGCGTGCAGGCGGCTCGTCCCGTTCCGGAGGTCATCGAGCGACTGCGAGCGGGCACCATCGATGTGGTCACGTTCACGAGCGGTGCGATCGCTTCGGCGTTCGTGAGCACGATAACGGCGTCAGGTCTCGATGCCGCACAGGTCATGAGCGACCTGAGAATCGCGAGCATAGGGCCGGTGACCACGGAAGCGCTCGCAGCTCTCGGCTATCGGGCGAGCATCGAGGCGAGAGAGTCGACGATGGCGTCGTTGGCGGTGGCCGTTGGTCAGGCGTTCTCGGCGGATGAAGAACGTCCGTGATGGTATGCGACTCGCTACAACGGGCTCAGCGGGCGAGTGCCTGTGCGCGGTTTGACAAAGCCACGGCAGGTCGGCACACTACTGTCTGCTCTTGCGGCAGCGTTGCTGCGGGATGCGCGTATGGGGATGTGGCTCAGTTGGGAGAGCGCTGCCTTCGCAAGGCAGAGGTCGGGAGTTCGAATCTCCTCATCTCCACCAACGGTTAGAATGTCAGGGCGGCTCCTTTGGGGGTCGCCCTGACTGTTTGTTTCGCCGCGGCCACACGGGCCGCCTCACTGACGTCTCTAGGAGGATGCATGGACCCGAATGTACTCGCCGCGGCCGCACAGCCCGCAGCACCCGGTCTCATCGACTGGATCACGCAGTACGGCAACATTGTCGCGTTCTTCGGCCAGGTCCTGTACTGGGTCGCGCTGGTCGTTCTGTTGGCTTACGCCGTGTGGCAGTACAAGCGCTGGGTCAACTTTCAGCTTGGCACCGGCCGCAGCGGTCGGCTTCGCGCCGGCGACGTCGCAGCAGATGACGCCGATGCGGCACCCAAGGCCAAGAAGAAGCCGGTCTCGATCGAAGAGTTCGTCGAGTAAGGAGCGCCACGTATGCAGTTCCCCGCCTACCGTCCGCGCCGGTTGCGCGCCAATCCGACCATCCGTCGCATGGTGCGCGAGACAGCCGTCTCGGCCAGTGACTTCATCTACCCGCTGTTCGTGAAGCCCGGTACGGGCCTCAAGGACGAGATCAAGTCGATGCCCGGCCAGTACCAACTGAGCCTCGACATGTTGCCCGCGGAGATCGACGAGCTCAAGGCGCTCGGTATCCCTGCGGTCATCCTCTTCGGCCTGCCTTCGAGCAAGGACGAGATCGGCTCGGAGGCCTACGATGAGCACGGCATCGTGCAGGAGGCGATTCGCACCATCAAGGCGCACGACCCCGAGTTCTACGTCATCACCGACGTCTGCATGTGCGAGTACACCAGCCACGGCCACTGCGGCATCCTCGACGACAAGGCTGCGTCATCAACGACGTCACGCTTGAGCTGCTCGCCAAGGAAGCCGTCACCCACGCCGAGGCGGGCGCCGACATGGTCGCCCCCAGCGACATGATGGACGGCCGCGTGGCCGCCATCCGCGCTGCTCTCGACGCCGAGGGCTTCTCGGAGATTCCGATCATGGCCTACTCGGTGAAGTACGCGAGTGGCTACTACGGTCCGTTCCGTGACGCGGCCGACTCCGCGCCCACGTTTGGCGACCGCACCCAGTATCAGATGGACTCCGCCAACGCCGAGGAGGGCATGCGCGAGGCCGCTCTCGATATCGACGAGGGCGCCGACATCGTCATGGTCAAGCCGGCGCTCGCCTACATGGACATGATCTATCGCGTGAAGACGGAGTTCGGGTACCCGACCGCCGCCTACAACGTGTCCGGCGAGTACGCGATGGTCAAGGCCGCCGCGGCCAACGGCTGGATCGACGAGAAGCGCGTCGTGCTCGAGACCATGCTCGGTTTCAAGCGCGCCGGAGCCGACCTGATCCTGACGTATCACGCCAAGGACGCCGCAAGATGGCTGGCCGAGGGCTGAGAGCGGAAAGCGCTTCGGAACCCTCGGGGCGTGCCCAGACCGACGCGTCGCTCGCTCGTGCGAGGGGCGTGTCGTTCATTGAGGGACGTATGGGTTGTGGAGCGCTGGTTTGGTTCTTGCAAGCGGGAGTGCGCAATCGATGACGAGCACGCGAACGAATCATCTGTCACGACTGTCCTGATTTCACGGAGCGTTCATGCAGCTGGGCTCAATCGAGTATCTGGTCTTCCTCACGCTGGCAACCACGGTGTACTTCGCCTTGCCCGGAGTGAGGTCTCGAACTGTCTGGCTGCTTGCTGCAAGCTACTTCTTCTACGCTTCGCTTTCAGCGACGTGGACGGTCGTCCTCCTCGGCGTCACCGCAGTGGGCTATGTGTTCGGCAGGCTACTCGCTACGGCGGAGCATGCCGAGCCAGGCGAAGGGATGCCCAGCCGTACCCGGGCGCTGCTGGGCGGCGGAATTGCGATCGTGCTAGCGGTCCTCGTGGTCTTCAAATACGCAGGGTTCGCCTCTGAACTTCTCAGGGGGGCATTGTGGCAATTCGGTTCGGGCGAGTCGGTTTCGCTCCTGCATCTCGTGCTGCCGATCGGTATTTCCTTCTGGACGTTTCAAACCATCGCGTACCTGGTCGATGTCGCCCGGGGCCACCAGTCCGCCGAGCGTGACGTTTTGCGCTACTCGCTCTTCATCGCGTTCTTCCCGCAAGTGGCTGCCGGTCCCATCGCCCGCGCCGACCAACTTCTCCCGCAGCTCGCCGAGAAGCACCGGTTCGACTACGAGATGATGCGTTCCGGCCTGCTTCTTATGCTCTGGGGATTCTTCAAGAAGCTCGTTGTGGCCGACCCTCTCGGCCAGGTCGTCAACACCGTATACCGCGATCCCCATGCGTTCGGGCGCGACCCGATCGTTCTAATCGCCGCGACGCTCGCGTTCTCCGTGCAAATCTACTGCGACTTCTCGGGCTACACGGACATCGTGCGCGGCTCTGCGCGCCTGTTTGGCGTGAACCTGCTGCCGAACTTCAATCGCCCCTATGAGTCGCGCTCCGTCCGCGAATTCTGGCGACGCTGGCACATGACGCTGATGGACTGGTTCAAGCGCTACGTCTACATCCCGCTTGGCGGAAGCCGCGTGAGCCCGATGAGACGCCGACTCAACATCCTGACCGTGTTCTTCATCAGCGGATTGTGGCATGGCGCTGGCTTCACGTTCATCGTGTGGGGGCTCCTCAATGGCCTCTACCAGATTTTCGGAGAATGGTTTGCTCCACTTCGCGAAAGGTTCGCGAAACTCCTGCGCCTGGGCCCCGACAGCGTCATTCGCGCGATTGCCGCCACTGCGGTGACTTTCGCTTTGATCTCGGTCGCGTGGGTGTTCTTCCGAGCAGAGTCCCTGCGCGATGCGCTCTATATCCTCGGTACGATGAGCCGACCCGCGTGGACCGCGCACACGAACTATGCGTTGGGACACATCGGTCTCACGCTCATCCAGCTGAAAGTTGTGGCTCTGGCCACGGTTTTCGTGTTTGCGACTGAGTGGATTGCCGGACGCGTGGATTTGCCCGGCATTCTGTATCGCCAGAACATCGCCGTCCGATGGTTCTTGTACCAAGCAGGAGTTCTGGCAGTGGTGATCTTTGGCTTCTACGGCGCCCAGTACGATGCCGCTTCGTTTGCGTATTTCAAGTTCTGAGAGGTGAGTGTGAAGCCGGTCATCAACAGCCGTAGCGTCAGACGACTCGGTGCATCCGTGTTGTTCTGTCTGATCCTCTTCGGCATGCTTGGATACGCGAGCGCGGTGCTCCGACCTACTCGCAGTTTGCTGACCCGTGAGGCTGGAGCCGCATGGGATGGGTTCTTGAAGCAGCCGCGTGGCAGTATCGACGTCGTCTACTTCGGCAATTCACACGTGTTTGACGGTGTGGACCCTTCTGTCGTGTGGAAGTCGCAAGGAATCACTGGTTACGTGATGGCAGGGCCCGTGCAACCGTTGGCAGTCAGCCGCCACTATGTAGCCGAGGTGCTGCGGACACAGAGACCCAAGGTGGTTGCCTTCGACCTGAGCGTGCTCTCCTACAACGAGCGGAACTACGTCAGTGAGTTTCAACTGATCAACGTGGGATACATGCCACGTGGGCTGAACAAAGTCCGCGCAGCTCTCGTTGACACGCCGAGGACTGACCGTACGGGGGCGCTCGTCGACCTCTGGGCCTACCATAGTCGTTGGCACGAGCTCAGACCCGCCGACTTCAACTTGAGTGCGAGAAGACTCGATGACGCGTTCTTGAAGGGGTTCCATCCCATGCGGAGATCCCGCCCGGTCACCGCTGCCCCACGCGCTGTCAGTCCGCCCAGCGCGAGCATTCTCGCCGCCGAGAAGCGAAATATCGGCATCCTGCGGGAGCTCGGGCGATCTTGCGAGGCGAGGGATATAGAACTCCTGCTGTTTCTTACGCCTACCGGTCCGCCAGGATCTTATAGTGCATCGCTGAAGAGGACTGAGGCGGCGCTGTCGGGTGAATTCGACAACGTCACATTCCTTGACCTTAGTGCTCCGGACGCGGTGCCTGGGCTTTCGTACGGGAACGACTTCTTCGACGGGGGCCACTTGACGGCCCGCGGCGCCGAGAAGTCATCCAAAGTGCTGGCAGCGTTTCTGGCCGATACCTAACAGATGCGGGACCACCGGGGAGATCCTGCGTACGCGCACTGGGACCGTGACGTACAGAAACATGATGCGTACGTCCGCGACTGGCTGAGCGGCCGGTCTCCCAAGTGACCCGATGTCTGCATTGAGTTTGTCTCGCGCTACAATCATTACCGTGGACATGTCGAGCACGATCCTTGGATCAGTCGGACCGTTTCTCGTAGACCAGAACGCGCACGTTCGTGAAATGAAGGAGACAGTCGCATGGCTGAAAACGTAGGAGATAGCAGCGCTCGTCCGGACCTCGAGCTCGAAGAGGAGTTCGGCGACGAGGCCGCGACCATCACCGAACAGGAAATGGCCGAGGCTGAGGCGGGTTGCGGACAGGCCGCCATTGGGATTCCGATGGGTGGGGGTGGACATCCTGCGGGTGTTGCCGGCGGGCCTGGCGGGCACCCGGGTGGGCATCCTGCGGGCGTGCCGATGGATCGGCAGCGTCACGGCGGGGCTCGCTCGGTGGGCTTCCGACCCGGTGGCGGACCTGAGGCGATCGCGTACCAGGAGCGCACCGGCATCAAGGCGCCGCGCATCATCGCGTGGGAGATAACGCGTTCTTGCAACCTGTCATGCGTGCACTGCCGCGCGGCGGCCGAGTTCGGCCACTACCATGGCGAACTCTCGCTCGACGAGATCAAGGCGACCATCGACAACATCGTTACCATCTCCAACCCGATCATCATCCTCACCGGCGGCGAGCCGCTCATGCGGCCCGACATCTGGGAGATCGTGGACTACTGCCACGAGAAGGGCGCGATGCCGGTCATCGGCACCAACGCCACGCTCATCACCGACGATATCGCGCAGAAAATGGCCGATCACGGCATCCCGCGCATCAGCGTCTCGGTCGACTTCCCGACGGCCGCCGGCCACGACGAGTTCCGTGGCGAGCCCGGCTGCTTCGACCAGACAATCGAGGGCATCAAGATCGCAAAGCGTCACGGCGTGGGCGTGCAGATCAACACCACCGTCACCACGCGCAACGCTCACCTCATGGAGGAGATGCACGACCTCGCCGAGAGCCTGAACGTGGACGCGTTCCACATCTTTATGCTCGTTCCCACCGGCCGCGGCTCTGAGATTCTCGCCGAGGAGCTTCCGCCCGATGAGTACGAGAAGGTGCTGGAGTGGGCCTACGAGCGCCAGAAGACCAGCCCGTTGCACTTCAAGCCGACCGATGCGCCGCACTACTACCGCATCATCCGTCAGCTCGCGAAGAAGGAAGGCCGCAAGGTCACGCGCGAGGAGTACGGTCTGGACGCGATGACGCGCGGGTGCCTCGGCGGTATCACCTTCTGCTTCATCAGCCACATCGGTGACATTCAGCCGTGCGGCTACTTCGACATGCAGCTCGGAAACGTCAAGGAGAAGCCGTTCTCCGAGATATGGACCGACAGCAAGGTATTCAATGACCTGCGCGACTACTCGTTGCTCAAGGGTAAGTGCGGGGCCTGCGAGTTCAAGGCGGTGTGCGGCGGCTGCCGTGCGCGCGCGCTCGAGGCGACCGGCGACTATATGGAAGCGGAGCCGTACTGCGCCTATGAGCCGCCCGCGTGGAAAGGCGAATGTTCTCTCGACGAGGCAGTCGCCCGACACGTGGACGTATCGACGACGAGCAACGAGTGACTAGGATGCTGTCGCGTGGCGATGAGGGGATGGGGGACGATCGGCGCGGGCGCATTGTGCTCGTTGCTGTCACCGTCGCCCTGGCGGTGCTGACCGCCGTTCTCATGTACGACAGCTTTCATATGACGAAGGCCGGTCTCCAAGTCGTTCCCATCCGTGCGCACCGTCTCGTCGACGTAGCGGCCAGCATCGGCCGAGAACGCGGTGTCAACCCCATCATCGCCGTCGCGAGCCGTGAGGCCGGAGGAGAGCGGGTCGTACTTGAGCTGCCCGTGGGATACTCGGCTCTGCTTGCCAGAAAGCCTGACAGCTTTACCGGCCGAGTTACGGCGACGCTCGATAAAGGGCTGCTCGATCCGTTCATCGGCGGACGTGTACGTGAGGCCGAATACGATCCTATTCTCGACGCCGCTACGGCTGCGTCGCTGGAGTCCGGCCGGGATACCATCCGGCTCCCCATGGACGTGTGGGCGCTGCCCGCCAAAGCGGGAGTCACGCGCGCTCGGCTCTACACGGATCCGGCCAGATTGCGAATCTACGTCGTGCCGTTGGGCACGTTCGGTGGTGACGTGCAGTGACGATTCTGAGCGGTGTGATACTGACGGCGGTTTCGTTAGGGGCAGGATGGATCATTCTGTGGCCGATTCGCGGTCGTCTGGGGACGAGGGGCTACCACCTCGCCGCATATCCTGTGGGGCTGCTGTCGTGGTCCATGGCTGTTGCGTTGGGCTCCCTCGTCAGGATCGGCTTTCAGCCGCTTCCCTTCTACGGCGTGGTCGTCGCCGGCCTCTTCGCGTTCTCGCTTTTCGTCCGCCGGCTGGGGCCACAAGCGCCCGAGAGCCGCGTGCCCATCATTGGGTTCGTCGTGTGGGGCTCGTTGGTCGTCGGGC
>Ga0105047_10018386_pt1 | contig 10830 bp, 11 predicted proteins | sample MAT04_FD_78384 | JGI IMG/M metagenome (GOLD analysis project Ga0105047, IMG submission 78384) | Freshwater microbial communities from Lake Fryxell liftoff mats and glacier meltwater in Antarctica - MAT-04 (megahit assembly) | ecosystem: Environmental > Aquatic > Freshwater > Ice > Liftoff...
AGCAGCGCGTAGCTGGCGATGTTGAAGGGCACGCCCAGAAAGATGTCGGCGCTGCGCTGGTAGAGCTGGCAACTCAGCCGGCCGCGCCCACCCGGCTGCGCCGCCGGTGCCACGTAGAACTGGAAAAACGCATGGCAGGGCATCAACGCCATCTGATCCAAATCGGCCACGTTCCAGGCGCTGACGATGATGCGGCGGCTGTCGGGGTTGGCCTTGAGCTGCTGCACCACCTGGGCGATCTGGTCGATGTGGCCACCGTCCGGGGTGGGCCAGCTGCGCCACTGCACGCCGTACACCGGCCCCAGGTCACCGTCGGGCCGGGCCCATTCGTCCCAGATCGTGCAGCCGTTGTCTTGCAGCCATTTCACGTTGCGGTCACCGCGCAAAAACCACAGCAGTTCCACGATCACGGCCTTGAGGAACACCTTCTTGGTGGTGACGAGCGGAAAGCCGTCGTTCAGGTCAAACCGCATCTGGTGGCCGAACACGCTGCGTGTGCCGGTGCCGGTGCGGTCGCCCTTGGCCACGCCCTGCTCAAACACATGGCGCATGAGGTCTTCGTACTGGCAGCGGATGGGGCGGGTCACGTCAATACGATCCAAAAAGGGTGTCCAGGGCATCGAGCACATCGTCGCGCCAGGGTGCGCCGCGGCTCACGGGGTTTTTCAGCAGGGCGGCAGACACCGGCGCCAGCGCGGCGGTGTCGAGCACCACGTTCACGCCGTTCACCTCCAGCAGCGGATTGAGCCCCAGTGCACGCTTGCCGTAGCCGACCGGCTCGCGCAGCGGTATCACCACCCGCGAGGCGAGCGGCCCGAGGTGGTCGTTCTGCACGTCCAGCAGGTAGGGTGTGTGTGCCCGCTCCACCGCGTAGGGATTGGCATACACCTCGAAGCGCGCCATCGTTCAGGCGGCGTCTTCTTCGGCCTGCGGCCGCATGAAGGTGCGGTAGCGGTCCGAGAACAGGCCTTCGCGGGCGATGCGGGCGTTGTAGTGCGCAATCGCCTCTTTGTTGTCTTCGTTCCAGCGTTGCCAGTATTGCTTGAGCACTTCCTCGGTCAACAGCGCGTCCACGGTCTGCGAGATGTTCAAGCCCATTTCTCGGGCCATCTCCAGCACCTTGGCGTTCAGCGTCAGGTTGACTGCGCGCTTGGGCGCGTTGCGGATGCTTCTCATGCGGGGCTCCCCAGTGCAGCGGACATTATGCGCATGATTCATGCGTCAAACCAATGCCGGCTTTTCGTCCTCCAACCCAAACTGCATCGCCGCCAGCCGGGCGTACAGCCCACCGCGGGCCACCAGTTCATCGTGCCGGCCGATGTCGACGATGCGGCCGGCCTCCATCACCACGATGCGGTCGGCGCGCTGCACGGTGGCCAGCCGATGGGCGATGACCAGCGTGGTGCGCCCACTCATCGCCGATTCGAGCGCGGCCTGCACCATGCGCTCGCTCTCGGCGTCCAGCGCGCTGGTGGCCTCGTCCAGCAGCAGCAGCGGCGGGTTCTTCAACATCGCCCGGGCGATGCTGATGCGCTGGCGCTGGCCGCCCGACAGGCGCACGCCGCGCTCGCCTAGAAAGGTGTTGTAGCCCTCGGGCAGGGCGGTGATGAAGTCATGCGCAAACGCCGCCTTGGCCGCGGCCACCACCTCGGCATCGGGCGCGTCGGGCTGGCCGTAGCGGATGTTTTCCAGCGCGCTGGTGGAAAAGATCGTCGAGTCTTGCGGCACGATGCCGATGCGCCCGCGCAAATCTGCCAACGAGGCGTCTTGCACGGCCACGCCGTCCACCGCGATGCGGCCGCTGTTGGCATCGTAGTAGCGCAGCAGCAGTTGAAACACCGTGCTTTTGCCCGCGCCGCTGGGGCCGACGATGGCCACGGTTTCACCGGGCGCCACCGCCAGGCTGAAGCCCTGCAGCGCGGCGATGGTGGGCCGTGACGGGTAGTGGAAGTTGACGTCCGAGAAGACCACCGCCGAGCCTGCCGGCCGCCCGGCGGGGATGGCCGGCAGCGGCACCGGCCGCGCCGGCTCGGCCACCGGTGAGTTGGCCGACAGCAGTTCCATCAGCCGCTCGGTGGCACCGGCGGCGCGCAGCAAGTCCCCGTACACCTCCGACAACACCGCCACACTGCCGACCAGGATGATCACGAACACCACCGTTTGCCCCAGGTGCCCGGCGCTGACGGTGCCGGCCACCACCGCCTGCGTGCCCTGGTACAGGCCCCACAGCAGCGCGCCGAAGGTGGCGGTGATGATGAAGCCCACCAGCAGCGCCCGCACCCGCGTGCGCTTGCGGGCGGTTTCGAACGCGGCCTCGGTGGCGGCGTCGAAGCGCGCGGCCTCGCGCCGCTCCTGCACATAGCTTTGCACCACGGGAATGGCGTTCAGCACCTCGGCGGCGATGGCGCTGGAATCGGCCACCCGGTCCTGGCTGGCGCGGCTGAGCTTGCGCACCCGGCGGCCAAAGTACAGGCTGGGCAGCACCACCAGCACCAAAATGCCCAGCACCTGCGTCATCACGTAGGGGTTGGTGACGATCAGCATCACCATCGCGCCGATGCCCATCACCAGGTTGCGCAGGCCCATGCTCAGGCTGGAGCCCACCACGGTTTGCACCAGCGTGGTGTCGGTGGTCAGCCGGCTGAGCACCTCGCCGGTGGCGTTGGTCTCGAAAAACTCGGGGCTTTGCTGCACCACATGGCCGTACACGGCGTTGCGCAGGTCGGCCGTCACCCGCTCGCCCAGCCAACTGACCATGTAGAAGCGGCAGGCCGAAAACAGCCCCAGCGCCGCGCCCACGCCAAACAGCGCCAAAAAGTGCCCGCGCAGCGCCATCAGCCGCTCGTTGGGGTCGGCAGCAATCACGCCCTGGTCGATCAGCGATTTCAGCGCGATCGGAAAGGCCAGCGTGCTCAACGCCGCCAGCACCAGAAACAGGCCCGCCAGCGCGATCTGCACCCGGTAGGGCCGCAAGAAGGGGCCCAGCCCCGACAGTGAGCGGGGGGTGGCCGAGGCAGGGCGTTCATCAACGGTTTTTGACATGCCGCCAGTGTAGGCGGGGCGCCCGAATGCCCCCTTGCAAAGCTGGCCGCTGCAAATACTGCTTCGACAATGATTGTTTAGGCAAGTACATTGCGGCCATGCCCGATCCGACGCCGCTTTCCGCCGCCACGCCCGCACCCGCCACGCCCGCACCGGCCGCACCGGCCGCACCGGCCGCACCGGCCGCACCGGCCTCGTCTTCTGCGCCGCCGGCCGGGTTCTACACCGCCGAATCGCTGCGGCCCGACAACAGCGTGGGCCTGTTGATGAAGCGGGCGATGCAGTCGATCCTGCTGCAAATTGACCGCCGGCTGGCCGCGCACGACCTGACCCACGCGCAGTGGCTGCCGCTGTACCGGCTGTCGCGCGGCGAGTGCGGCACCATGGCCGCGCTGGCCCGTGACCAGGCGATGGACCCCGGCGCGATGACCCGCGCGCTCGACCGGCTGGAGGCCAAGGGCCTGGTCAGCCGTGAACGCTCGCTGCAGGACAGGCGGGTGGTCAAGCTGGCGCTCACCGAGGCCGGCCACGCCGCCGCGCTGCCGGTGCCCGGCGTGCTGGCCGAGGTGCTGAACGCCCACCTGGCCGGCTTCAGCCCCGATGAATGGCTGCAGTTGCTCGGGCTGCTGCAGCGGCTGGTGGTCAATGGCGACGCGCTGCGCGACGCTGCCCGGGACAGCGAATGACCGATCTCCGCCCGCAGTGTGACAACGCCAGCGCCGCCGGTGCGCGCCAGGATGCGCCGCTGAAAACCGGCCCGCTGCCAACCGGGCCGCTGGCGCGGCGGCTGGCAGGGGCTGCGGCAGCGGCCGTGGCGTTGGCCATCTTGACGCTCGCCGGCTGCGCCTCGCCGGGGCCGCAATCGCCACCGGCCGCACGCCTCACACCCGCTGCGGCCGGCCTGGCCGCCGGGCCGGTGGCCGACACACCGTTTCCCGACACCGCCTGGTGGCGCGCGCTGGGCGATCCGGCGCTGGATGCGCTGATCGCCCAGGGCCTGGCCGGCCAGCCCGGCCTGCAGGCGGCCGCCGCGCGGCTGGCCGTGGCGGCGGCCGATGCCGATGCGCTGGTGGCCTCGCAAGGCCCGCAGCTGGGCGGGGCGGTGGACCTCACCCGCCAGCGTTTCACCCAGCATGGCCTGGTACCGCCGCCCATTGCCGGCAGCACGCGGGATGTGGCATCGGCCCAGGCGACGGCGCGCTACGAATTGGATTTTTTCGGCCGCCACGCCGCCGCGCTGCGCGCCGCACTGGGCCAGCAACAAGCCGCCGCCGCCGAGCTGCAGGCCGCCCGCGTGCTGCTGTCGGCCAGGCTGGCGCAAGGCTGGGTGGGGCTGGCGCGATTGTTGGCCCTGCGCGACATTGCACAACGCACGCTGGCCCAACGTGAAGCGCAGCTCGACCTCACCCGCCAACGCGTAGACGCCGGGCTCGACACCGAGGTGGAACTGCGGCTGGCACAAGGCACCTTGCCCGATGCCCGCCAGCAGATCGAGGCGCTGAACGGCCAAATCACGCTGGCCCGCCACCAACTGGCGGTGCTCAGTGGCCAGGCGCCGCAGGCGCTGGCCAGCGCCCAGCCCGCGCTGCAGCCGCTGCGGCAGGCAGCGCTGCCCGAGCACATCGGTGCCGATCTGCTGGGCCGCCGGGCCGACGTGGTGGCCGCGCGCTGGCGGGTGGAATCGGCGCTGGGCCGGGTGGACAGCGCGCGCGCCGAGTTCTACCCCAACATCAACCTGATCGGCTTCGTCGGCCTCAGCAGCCTGGGGCTGAACCGGCTGTTGTCGGTGGGCAGCCGCAACCTGGGCGCAGGCCCGGCGCTGCACCTGCCACTGTTCGATGGCGGCCTGCTGCGCGCCGAGCTGGGCGCCCGCGCGGCCGAGGCCGACGCCGCGGTGGCCGCCTACAACGGCGCTGTGCTGGAGGCCGCCCGCGAGGTGGCCGACGCCAGCGCCACGCTGCAGTCCATCAACCGCCAGCAGGCCGAGCAGGCCCAGGCCGGCGCCGCCACCGAGGCCGCGTACCGCCTGGCGCAGCAGCGCTACCAGGCCGGGCTGGGCAGCTACCTGCTGGTGCTGGGCGCTGAAACCGCGGTGCTGGCCCAGCGCGGCAACGCCGCCGAGCTGAAGGCGAGGGCGCTCGACAGCCAGGTGGCGCTGATGCGTGCGCTGGGTGGCGGCTGGCGAGATGACCCGCCGGCCCAGGCGGTGCGCTGAGGCGCCAGGCCGAGCCCGCCGCGCGCATCCACCCGCCCGCACTGCACCGCGCCGCACCGCACAAGATATCGAAAGCAACACCGCCATGTCCGACAACCCCACCGTTGCCTCAGCCGTTCCACCCGCCTCGCCTGCCGCGCCCGCCGCCAACCGCGCGCCGCAAGCCGGCCAAGGCCTGCCACCCGCCGCACCGGCCCCCGCCTCGGCCCCCGCCACCCGCCGCAAGGCGCTGCTGCTGATCGGCGCCGTGGTGCTGGTGGGCGCCATCGGCTACGGCGCCTACTGGGCGCTGGCGCTCAACTTGGTGGAATCCACCGACAACGCCTATGTGCAGGGCAACCTGGTGCAGATCACCCCGCAGGTGGCCGGCACGGTGGTGGCCATCCTGGCCGACGACACCGACGTGGTCAAAGCCGGCCAGCCCCTGCTGCGGCTGGACGCCGCCGATGCCCAGCTTGCGCTGGCCCAGGCCGAGGCCCAGTTGGCGCAAACGGTGCGCGAGGTGCGCACGCTGTACGCCGGCAACGCCACGCTGGCCGCGCAAGTCACCGTGCGCGAGGCCGACCTCACCCGTGCCCAGGGCGACGTGCAGCGCGCCGCCGATGACCTGGGCCGCCGCGCCCCGCTGCTGGCCAGTGGCGCGGTCGGCAAAGAAGACGTGGCCCACGCCACCGCGCAACTGGCCACCGCCCGCAGCGCCCAGGCGGCGGCGGTGTCGGCCCTGGCCGCGGCGCGTGAGGCGCTGGCCACCAACCAGAGCCTGACCGACGGCACGGCGGTGCCCGATCACCCCAACGTGCAGAAAGCCGCCGGCCGGCTGCGCGAGGCCTACATCGCGCTGAAACGCACGGTGCTGCCCGCCCCGCTGGACGGCGTGGTGGCCCGCCGCAGCGTGCAGATCGGCCAGCGTGTGGCCGCCGGTGCGCCGCTGATGACGGTGGTGGCGCTCGACAAGCTGTGGGTGGACGCCAACTTCAAAGAGGCGCAACTGCGCCAGTTGCGGATCGGCCAGCCCGCCACGCTGACCGCCGACGTGTACGGCCGCAAGGTGAAGTTTCACGGCCAGGTGAGCGGCCTGGGCGCGGGCACCGGCGCGGCCTTTGCGCTGCTGCCGGCGCAAAACGCCACCGGCAACTGGATCAAGATCGTGCAGCGGGTGCCCGTGCGCATCACGCTCGATCCGCAAGAGCTGGCCGCCCACCCGCTGCGCGTGGGCCTGTCGATGGCCGTGGACGTGGACGTGGCCGATGCCCGCGGCAAGACCCTGGCCGACGTGCCCCGCGCCCAGCCACTGGCCCAGACCGGCGTGTTCGACGTGCTGGCCACCGCCGCCGATGCCGAGGTGGCGCGCATCATCCGCGCCAACCTGGGCCGCACAGCCGCCACAAACGCGGCCACCACCAAGACCGGGGCCCGCTGATGGCCGAGCCCGCCGGCCCGCCGCCCGAGCACCCGCCGCTGGAAGGCGGCGCCCGCCTGCTGGGCACGCTGGTGGTGTCGCTGGCCACCTTCATGAACGTGCTCGACTCGTCGATCGCCAACGTGTCGATCCCGGCGATAGCCGGCAACCTGGGCGTCAGCCCGGCGCAGGGCACCTGGGTGATCACCAGCTTCGGCATTGCCAACGCCATCGCGGTGCCGCTGACCGGCTGGCTCACCCAGCGCTTTGGCGCGGTGCGGCTGTTCACCAGCAGCATCGTGCTCTTCGTGCTGGCCTCGATGCTGTGCGGCCTGGCCAACTCGCTTGAAATGCTGATCGCCGCGCGGGTGCTGCAAGGCCTGGTGGCCGGCCCGCTGATGCCGCTGAGCCAGACCCTGCTGATGGGCAGCTACCCGCGCAACCAGGTCGGCCGGGCGCTGGCCTTCTGGGGCATGACCACGCTGGTGGCGCCGGTGGTGGGCCCGCTGCTGGGCGGCTGGATCACCGACAACTTCAGCTGGCCGTGGATCTTCTACATCAACGTGCCGGTGGGCCTGGGCGCGGCCGCGGTGGTGTGGCGGCTGTACCACCGCCGTGAAACACCGATCCGCAAGCTGCCGATCGACCGCATCGGCCTGGCCCTGCTGGTGCTGTGGGTGGGCTCGTTGCAGCTAATGCTGGACAAGGGCAAGGAGTTGGACTGGTTTGCCTCGCCCGAGATCATCACCCTGGCCGTGCTGGCCGCCGTGGGCCTGGCGGTGTTCATTGCTTGGGAGCTGACCGACGCCCACCCGGTGGTGGATCTGCGCTTGTTCGGCAGCCGCAACTTTGCCTTTGGCGTGCTGGCCACCTCCATCGGCTACGGCCTGTTCTTCGGCAACGTGGTGCTGCTGCCGCTGTGGCTGCAGCAGTGGATGGGCTACACCGCCACCGACGCCGGCATGGCGCTGGCGCCGGTGGGCCTGCTGGCCATCGCGCTGACACCGCTGGTGGGCAAAAAGGTGGGCGTGTGGGACCCGCGCTGGATCGCCAGCGTGGCCTTTGCGCTGTTTGCCTGGGTGCTGTGGCTGCGCTCGGGCTTCACGCCGCAGACCGACTTCTTCCACATCATGGTGCCCACGCTGCTGCAAGGCGCCGCGCTGGCGCTGTTTTTCATCCCGCTGACCACCATCAGCCTGACCGGCGTGACGCCCCAGCGCTTGCCCGCTGCCGCCGGCATGAGCACCTTTGTGCGCATCACCGCCGGCGCCATGGGCACGTCCATCACCACCACGCTGTGGGAAAGCCGCGCCGCGCTGCACCACGCCCACCTCACCGAATGGCTGCAGCCCGGCAACCCGGCCTTTGTGGCCGCGCTGGGCAGCCTGACCAACGCCGGCCTCACCGAGCCCGCCGCGCTGGCGCAACTGGTGCGCCAGATCGACCAGCAGGCCTACACCCGCGCGGCCGACGACATCTTCCTGGGCTCGGCGTGGATCTTCATCGGCCTGATCAGCGTGATCTGGCTGACCCGCCGCCCGCCCCGGCTGGGGGCAGCGCCGGGCGGGCCGGCCGGTGCGGCGGTGGATTCGGGCGGGGCGCATTGAGGGGCACTCGGGTCCACGCAGGCCCGCCGCCGGCAACCCCACGCAGGCGAACCAGGATCGGGCGGCTTCTACGGCCAGCCCGAAGGCGCCCGAGGTTTCGCCGTTCAGGTGCGACGGCCGCAAGTTCTGCGCCCAGATGGTCTCGTGCGCAGAGGCCCGGTATTTCTTGACCCATTGCCCCGGCGTGATGGACGGCGACGGAGATGGCATTCCCTGCGAGAAACAATGGTGCAACCGCTGAGCCGGGAACCCGCTGTGTCAGCTGGAAACAGCCCATCGAGCGGTTGCCGCGCGATTGATACCGCAGGCGAGTTCAGTGACCATCCTGTGACCAAATTCATGGCCAACACTTCGTCCCACGGCAGCTGCCCGTGCGGCGCCGTGCAGTTCACCACACTCACTTGCCACCTTACGCGGCGCGTAATATGCTGCTGCATGATCCAGTCGTTCAGTTGCAGAGACACGCAGGCACTGTACGAAGGGAAGAGCCCCCGCCGGTTCAAGGCGTTTACCTCTGTCGTTGAGCGCAAGTTGTCCCTGCTTGACGCAGCGCAGACACTGGCCTTCTTAAATGCCCCGCCTGGCAATCGCCTGGAGGCGTTGAAGGGTGATCGGAAGGGCCAGCACAGTATCCGGATCAACGATCAGTGGCGCATCTGCTTTGTGTGGACTGATGTTGGCCCGGCAAAGGTAGAGATCGTGGATTACCACTGAAAGATTGAACATGTCACGTCCCATCAACCGCATGCGGCCCGTTCACCCAGGCGAGGTTTTGCGTGAAGACTATCTGGCGCCGCTTGGGCTGAGCGTCAATGCGCTCGCCGTGGCACTGGGTGTGCCGGCAACCCGCATTCACGAGATCGTCAAAGAGCGGCGCGCGGTGTCGGCTGACACGGCTGCGCGCCTGGCCAGGCATTTTGGTGGTGACGCGGCGTCATGGTTGCTCATGCAGGCCAACTACGATTTGAAGACGCTGTCGACGCTGCAGGAAATAGAGCGTCAGGTACAGGTTCGTGATCCGTTGGCGGCATGATTTGAGCGCGCTTCAGCGCGGCCATGATGTGCAGTTCATCGGCCGTCAAATCGGTGCCGAATGGGTAGGCCGTCAGCAGCGCGGCCAGGCTCCAGGGGTGCAGCTTGGCGTCCAGCATCTCGGGCAGGTTTTCGCGGTAGCGCGCGGGCAGCTGGTGGTCGGCCGGCAGCTTGCTGTGGGCTTGCGCCCGGCTCACCAGCTCGGGCTGAAACCGGCTGTCGGCCACCGCGATCAGGCGCTTCATCACCTCGCTGTCCACCTGGCCCCGCAGGTCGGCCACGCCGTATTCGGTGATGACGATGTCGCGCAGGTGGCGCGGGATCGTCACGTTGCCGCAGCTCCACACGATGCTGCTGCGCAGGCCGTCTTTGTTGTCATGGGTGGCGCGCAGCATCAGGATCGAGCGGGCATCGTGCAGCGCAGGTGCCATGGCCACAAAGTTGTACTGCCCGCCCACGCCGCTGACCACCTGGCCGGTGTCGAGCGCATCGCTGGCGGCCGTGCCCATCAGCGTCATGATCATCGTGGTGTTCATGAACCGGCCCTTGATGCGCGGCGCCCGCTTCAGCGCGCTGTCACCGGCCGCCTGGCCGTACGGCTGGTTGATGAAGTCGATGCGCGTCATGTCGATCTTGTCCAGCGCCTGCGGCGGCAGGCTGCGCAGGCGCTCGTAAAAATGGTTCGAGCCCAGGAAAAAGCCGCCGGTCATGCTGATGCCGCCGATCAGCCGCGCGCCCAGCAAGATCTTGCAGATGGCGTCGAACTGCGCTTCGCCCAGCAGGTCATTGGGCAGCGGCACGCCGTTTTGCACCAGGTGGTCGCCATCGATCACCACGCCGGGCTTGAAGATGCCGTATCGGGTGAGAAAAACCAGGTCAGCCGGCCGCAGCGGCGATTGGATGCGCTCGGCCGCCTGCAGTGCCTGCAGAAGGCCGCGGTCGAAGCGGCCCAGCTCACACTGCATCGGCCGGCTGCCAGGCGCTGGCAGATTGCCCATCGGGGCACAGGCTTTCAAGAATGCGGCGGTACTCGGGGCCGTGCCGGTCGCGCACGGTCAGCGCCTGGGCGATGGCGTTGCCCAGTGAGCCGATGCCGGTCTGCAGCGTGCCACCGTCGGCCACCAAGCTGCTGGCTTGCAGGCCGATGGCGTAGTCGGCGGTGCTCACCTTGCCGTTGGGCGGGCCAAACAGTTGGTGCGTAGCCGCCGGGTCGGTGACCACGGTGTCGAAGAAGCCGGGCGCCACCTCGGCACTGTGCGGCATGAAGGGAGGCAGCGGCAGGCCCAGCACGATGTCACCGGCCACGCAGTCGAGCACGGCGTCGACGGCGGCGTCCAGCAGCGGGATCACACGGGGGGTGGTCATGGGGAGTTTCCTGTCATGCTGTATTGCAGTCAATTTGCCGCGCCCGGCCGGGCCCCGAATTGACGCCGGGCAAAACCGGGGGCCTTGTGGGCGGCCCGCACCGTCAACCCATGCCGACACCTTGCACCGGCGCGGCAAGCCGCCGCAAACCGCACACTCGAATCGGGGCG
>Ga0105047_10018388_pt1 | contig 10830 bp, 9 predicted proteins | sample MAT04_FD_78384 | JGI IMG/M metagenome (GOLD analysis project Ga0105047, IMG submission 78384) | Freshwater microbial communities from Lake Fryxell liftoff mats and glacier meltwater in Antarctica - MAT-04 (megahit assembly) | ecosystem: Environmental > Aquatic > Freshwater > Ice > Liftoff...
GTTAAAGAAAGGCGGCATAGCCGTCAAATCTTTGTAGAAAAGCATAAATTCTGAAAACAAGCCACGTAGTGGTGAAATAATCTGATAATCACTATTTTTACAAAAAAGTGATGGAATACATGAACTTAAAATATGGAGGAAAATAAAATGAAAAACATAACTGATTTTGAAGATATTTTGAAAGAAAAATACGGAGAAAAAGGGACTGCATCAAGAGACAAGTATGATTCTGATTCTTTGGCATTTAGACTTGGTGTGATGCTTAAGGAGGCGAGAAATTAGGCGAAGAAAAAACATTTCTGAATATGTTCACAAAAAAAGATACACTTAATTTCCGTCCATTAATAGACGGGGTTACCAGGCGCCCTTTGGTTTGGGAGAAAAACACTTTGCTTTGCGAATTCAAACTTGAAAAAGGGCATAAAATCCCAGCCCACCAGCATCCTTATGAACAAACCGGGCATTTGATTTCGGGTAAGATGAATTTTAGGATTGATAAAACCTGGCAACTTGCTGAACCCGGCGACAGTTGGAGCATCCCCGAAAACGTTGAACATGAGGTAGAAATACTTGAAGATGCTGTAGTATTTGAACTATTTTCGCCAATCCGTCCCGACTACCTCCCTTAAAATTAGGGATTTCGCAAAAAAACCACAATCCCACGTAAAATTTGCTTAAAAGAAATACTACCTTTGCCGGTCGATTCTGAAAGGGAAAATTAATGCAAGTATTTGAATTTGAAACAGTTGTAATAGGCAGTGGTCTCGCGGGCCTATCTGCTGCATATCACTCATCAAAGTATGGGAAGGTTGCTGTTGTAACCAAATCGCAACTCGATATCAGCAATTCATATTACGCACAGGGTGGAATCGCAGCCGTTGTCAGTGAAGACGATTCGCCTGAATTCCATATGCTCGACACAAATGAAGCAGGACGAGGACTTTGCGATATGGATGCAGTTGAAATACTTGTAAACGAAGGCAGAGAGCGGGTCTTGGAATTGATTGATTTGGGCATGGAATTCGACAAAAAAGACGGTAAATTGGTGTTAGGTCTCGAAGGTGGCCACAGTCATCGCCGTATTCTTCATGCCGGTGGCGATGCAACTGGAAAAGTGCTTACCAGTTTTATGCTACAAAAAGTGAAGGAACAGCCTACCGTTGAATCATTTGAAAATGTAACTGCAATAAAACTGATTCAGCAAAAAAACTGTATTGTTGGCCTTCATGCCTATGATTTTGTGTCGCGGGAAAATGTCATTTTTAAAACAAAAGCTGTAATTATTGCAACTGGCGGTTTGTCGAGGATTTTTTTACGGTCAACCAATCCGTACACCGCCACCGGCGATGGAGTTGCAATGGCTTATGAAGCTGGAGCCAAAATTGCTGATTTGGAGTTTATCCAATTTCATCCGACCGCGCTGTTTGTACCTGGAAAAGAAGCTTATTTGATCAGTGAAGCTGTTCGGGGCGAAGGTGCTTGGTTGTTGAACGACAATGGCGAACGATTTATGAAAGACATTCATCCGTTAGCCGAATTGGCACCGCGCGATATAGTGGCTTTCAACATTTTCAAACAATTGCAACTCACCAAAACTGACCATATTTATCTTTCGCTGAAACACCTGGACAAACAAGAAATAATTAATCGATTTTCAAATATCTACCAACAGCTAAAAATTTACGGTTTTGATTTAACAACCGACTTGCTGCCCGTTGCGCCTGCAGCACATTATATGGTGGGTGGCATCCGCACAAACCTCGATGCTGAAACCAATATTTCGGGATTGTTTGTTTGCGGGGAAGCAGCGTCAACTGGGGTAATGGGAGCCAATCGACTTGCAAGTAATTCGTTACTCGAATGTTTGGTTTTTGGTAAACGTGCCAGTGAAAAAGCAGCTTCACTTGAAAACCCTGATTGCAAATTAACTGATGTGGCTCCAATTCATATCGACCACGATAATGAACCACTTTACCTCGAAATGCAAAACGAAATAGCTGCCTTAATGTCGAAAAACCTTGGGATTGTGCGCAATGAAGCAGGAATCAAAGAAGCTGTCGAGCGACTTTCAGCCATTGAAAACCGTTTCCATGATTTTCAGAATGAATACAATCTTTTCAAAATAAAAAATACAGCGGTTGTGTGTAAATTAATCGCGCAAGCTGCATTGGTGCGCGAAGAGAGCCGCGGCGGTCACATACGCGAAGATTTTCAGAAAGAAAACCCTGATTTCCAAAACCACTCCATTCAGCAAAAAAATAAAAAAATCGATTTCGAACCTGTTAGAAAATAGAAACATGGAAAGCAAAGTATTAAAATCAGCCGAAGTTTTATTCGATTTGGCTTATGCCGAAGATATTGGCGATGGCGATATTACCACAAATAACTTAGTTCCGCCGGGCGAAAATAAAACAGCCATTTTGGTTGCAAAAGAAGAAGGTGTTGTCGCCGGATTGCCAGTTGCAGAAATGGTTTTCAGAAAATTCGACCCCGATTTAGTGTGGAACGAGAAAAAACCAGATGGCAGCAAAGTCGTTCCCGGCGATGTTATTGTTGAATTTACAGGGAATTACCGCGCATTACTAACCGGCGAAAGAAAAGCACTCAATTTTTTGCAACGTTTATCGGGAATTGCAACTTATGCAAATCTTTGTATGCAGGAATTAGAAGGGCTTGATGTTGAAATCCTTGATACCAGAAAAACTTTGCCCGGTTACCGCCACCTCGATAAATATGCCGTCCGTATGGGAGGCGCATCGAACCACCGATTTGGGTTGTATGACATGGTAATGATAAAAGACAACCACATTCAAGTGGCTGGCGGCATAAAAGCTGCTGTTGCGGCAATCCGAAAAAAAATCCCGAAAAGCATTAAAATTGAAGTTGAGACTGCTAATTTGGAGCAAGTTCAGGAAGCAATCGATGCAAAAGTTGACATTATTATGCTCGACAATATGAGTTCGGCGATGATGATTGAAGCAGTTGCATTGATTAACAATCGGGCAAAAATTGAAGCCTCGGGAAACATGACCTTGAAACGCATCAGAAAAGTTGCATCAACCGGCGTCGATTATATTTCGATCGGAGCGTTAACCCACTCTGTTAAAGCACTCGATATCAGCCAACGAATTATTGATTAAGCATGAACCTGGTAATCGATATTGGCAACACCCGTACTAAATTTTCGGTTTTTAATCGCGGCGAAGTATTGATTACTGTGCCTGTCGATGAGTTTTTACCACAACATATCGATGTTTTGCAAAACGATCATCCTTCTTTGCAAAATGTTATTTTATCGGCAGTAAAAGAATATTCGCCAAAACTGAGGGAAGCACTTCAAAACAAATTTGAACGTTTTATCGAGTTGGATGCTGACACTCCATTGCCGATCGAAAATTGTTATAAAACACCTGAAACATTGGGAAAAGACAGGATTGCGGCAGTGGTTGGTGGCTTTGATTTGTACCCTGATACAAATTTGTTGATTATTGATGCTGGAACTGCCATAACTTATGATATACTGAATGAAAAGCAACAATATTTGGGTGGCAACATTTCTCCGGGATTGGAAATGAGGTACAAAGCACTTCATCATTTTACTGGAAAATTACCGTTAATTGGGCATCAGAAGTTTGATAAACTTTACGGTACAACAACAGAAGAAGCGATACTTGCAGGTGTTCAGCACGGTGTTGTTTTTGAGGTAGATAAAGCCATTGATACTTTTAAGGATTTTTATGCAAATTTAAAAGTTATTATTACCGGTGGCGATGCCGATTTTTTTGATAACAAATTAAAAAACTCTTTCTTTGTGAACTTTAATTTAACAGCCTTGGGTTTAAACCGCATATTAGAATATAATGGGGAGATACAATAGAGCAGGATTTTTGGTCGCATTGGTAATGTTTCCGGCATTATTATTCGCCCAGTTCAATAATAACACTTCATCGCCATACTCCCGTTACGGGTTGGGCGAACTTCACACATACAGTTTTGGGCGCTCAACAGCAATGGGGGGAGCATCTATTGCAAGCAGGAATGGACAGCAAATCAACGTTGCCAACCCTGCATCTTTTGATGCCGTTGATTCGCTTGGGTTTATGTTCGAATTTGCAATTGACGGCAAAGTCTCAAATTTTAAAAACGATGTTGGAAGTGCAAAATACACGGATGCAAATTTCCAGTATTTCGCAATGAATTTTCAAGTTAACAACCGTTTGGGTGCGAGCCTTGGGTTGTTGCCATTTACCGATGTCGGATACAATGTAGTTCTGGATCAGGACATTGTAAATACCGGTCCTGTTAGGACCACCTATTATGGGGCCTGAACAATTTCAAATGCATATTTTGGGATGGCTTTTATGCCTTTTAAGAATTTATCAGTTGGAGCAAACCTGAATTATTACTTTGGGATGTTGAACAGAAATACAGAAGTTGTTTTTCTCGGCGCGGCTGATTTTTACAATATGCAGCAATACAAAAGCCTGAGAGTAAGCGATTTCAGTTTTGATTTCGGGGCTCAAGCAACAATCCCGTTACAAAACCGGAACAAATTAATACTTGGCGCAGTTTTCGAAAATAACCCAAAATATAACGCAAGATATTCGGATATTACCCAGAAAAATCTCGGGTCAGGTTCGGCAGTAGATCAGGATACTTTGTTTTATGCAGCGGAAGCAAAAGGGATTGTTGAATTCCCTTATACTTATGGCTTTGGTATTTCTTATGTCAAAGAAAACAAGCTTGAAATCAATGCGGATTATTACCACCAATCTTGGAGCGATTCCAAATTTCTTGGATCAAAGAGTAATTTTTTAACAGATTTGAATAAATTTGCACTTGGTGCTGAATGGATTCCTGATAAATTTTCGATTAAAAGTTATACCAGTAGGATAGCCTATCGCGCTGGATTAAAATACGAACAGACCTACTTGGTGTTTAATGACCAACAGATAAATGATTTTGGCATAACATTTGGAGTTGGACTACCATTGTACCGTTCAAAATCAACAATAAATGTTGCAGCAGAATTGGGAAGAAAAGGAACTAAAGATAATAATTTGGTGCTCGAAAATTATTTTAGGTTAAACCTAATGGTTAATTTATATGATATGTGGTTTATAAAAAGAAGATTTGATTAAAATATAAAACTAAAAAATAAATTATGAAAACTTTATCACGTATAGGATTTTTATTCGCCTTCATTGTTTTTGCGACACTTAACAGTGCGATGGGGCAAAAAACAATAAAAGGTACTGTTTATATGGACGGTGAGCCGGCCGCAGGGGTTACAGTTGAAGCAAACAAAGGAAGTTCAATGATGACAAGCTTCGATGGAAAATACGAAGTTACCGTTGACTCAAAATCGAAGTACATTAAATATACTTTGATGGCCACGGGTGAATCGAAAAAATTTGATATAGACGGAAACTCGCCAAATGAAATCGACTTCCCTTTTAATGGGAAATTGCCGAGTGCCGATGGTTCAGAGGAAGTGGTCAGTGGAGATATATCCTTGAAATCGCAAGAAGAATTGATTACCGAGCAGGATAAAGATTTTATGAATCAATTGTCGCTATATACTGAGTTTTATAAACAAGACGATTATATTTCGGCAATTCCACATTGGAAAATTTTATTTAATAAATATCCTAAATCAAGTCCCAATATCTATATTCAAGGAGCAAAGATGTATGAATATTTACTTGATAATGCAAAGAACGATGCAGAAAGAGATAAATATCTTGAAGAATATTTGAAATTAGCTGACCAAAGGATAAAACACTTTGGTGGGAAAGGTTTTGTTTTGGGACGTAAAGGAACAGGATGGTTGAAATATAAATTGGGCGAAACCAGGGATAAACAAATAGAAGGGGAAGAACTCAAGCAGGTCATGCAAAAAGGGTATGATTGGTTGAACGAATCGGTTAATGAAGAAAAAGAGAAAGCTGAACTTCCGGTACTCTTATTGTTAATGCAAACAACAAGATCTCTATTTAAATTAGGTACTCTCCAAAAAGAAACGGTTGTTTTGAATTATGAGAAAACAAATAAATACCTGACCGAAATTATTGCAAAAGATACAGATAAAGATAGGGTAAAGAATGCCCAAGAAATTCAGCCCTACATTGAGAGTTTGTTCAGTACTTCTGGTGCTGCGGATTGTGAAGCATTGCTTAGCATTTTTGCACCACAATTCGAAGAAAAAATCAACGATGCTGAATTCATTAAATCGATGTTACGTCGGTTAAGGAAAGCAAAATGCGACGAAAGTGAACTTGCAGAGAAAGCAACAAGCAAGTTATACGAATTGGAACCATCGGCAGAGGCTGCATTTAACATGGCGCATGAATACCTCAGAAAAGATGATATAGTAAATGCTAAAAAATATTACGACCAAGCCATCAGCCAGGAAACCGATACAAAACTGCTTGCCAGCTATTATTACGAGCGCTCATTGTTGCTGTACATCAAAGAAAGCAAATACCAGGAAGCACGGGATATGGCACGTAAAGCAGTATCGCTTGATCCCGATTTATGCGATGCCAACATGTTGATTGGTGACATTTACGCTGCATCAAGCCGTTCGTTCAGTGGAACAAACCTCGAAAAATCAGCAATCTTTTGGGTAGCAGTTGATTATTACAACAAGGCAAGAAGGGTTGATGATTGTGCAGCAGATGCAGCAAACAAAGCATCGGATTATAAAAAATACTTTCCAAATAAAGAAGACGCATTTATGGAAGGTTTGCAAGGCGGAGCAACTTATAAAGTTGGAGGTTGGATAAATGAAACGACAACGGTTAGATTCTAATATCATTCGCAAAATAAAAAAATATAGTATTGCAGTCCTTGTTTCAGGGGCTGCAATGCTTTTTTATGGGTGCGAAAAAAATAATATCGAACAAATAAAAGCTTTCTATTCAACAGAAAATCTTCCCATTCTTGAAGCAAAGAACTTTGCAACCTTAGTTACCGATTCAGGAGAAGTCCGCTACTCACTAAAAGCGCCAAAACTGCTTCAGTTCGAAAATGAAGGCAGGAGTTACATCGAATTCCCAGAAGGTATGGAGCTTGTAAAATTCGATGAGCATAAAAATGTTATTTCTACTATCACGGCCGATTATGCAAAACAATTTGTTGCCGAAGATAAATGGGAAGCAAAAAACAATGTGGTTGCCACTAACGCGCAGGGCGATACTTTAAAAACCGAACATTTAATTTGGGAGGAGAAAAAAGAAATTATTTATACCGAGGAGTTTGTTAGAATCATTCGAACCGACCAAATTATAACAGGTATCGGTTTTACTTCGGACCAAAAACTTCAGAACTGGAAAATCAAAAATCCAAAAGGGACCATTTACGTAAGTGTAAAAAATGAAGCACAACAAAACGATACAGTTCTGCCAACGCCAGAAGGTGAAATGAATTTGCAAAACCCTCCCAAAGGCCAACTTCAGTTCAATAAATAATAATTAAAATGGAACCTTTTCATTACATCATTATTATTTTTTTAACTACCCTATTTTCTGCCATTTTCACTGGTTCAGAAATTGCAGTGTTGTCGATTTGGAAAATGCAATTGGAAATCGATCTTAGTTCCGATTCCTACCTTGCGAAATTGAAAAAAGCAATTAGGGTAAATCCCGAAAAGTACATTGCAACAATCGTAACCGGCAACTATTTTTCTTTTGTACTGTGCATAGTCGCTTTTATAGCATTATTATTCCCTGTTTTTGAGAATCAAATCGGGTTAAAAACAATCACATTCATCTTAATCGTAATTATTTCAGCAATTACATTTCTACTATTTGGCAAAGTTATCCCCCGCGCTGTTTCCCCATTATTGCCGAATAAAATATTGAGTATCTTTTTGATCTTGTTGTCATTTTTCTCGTTTCTGCTATATCCTTTAACACGTTTGATATTATTACTTACAAAATCTTTTGCTAAAAAAGGGAGAACAACAGATTTGGCGAATCCGGTTGTCAACAGGATTGAGACGAATTGGTTGGTTCGTAAAAATGAATTTAACCGGACAGGAAAGAAGGAAAACGTCGGAACTGAAGCAAAGCTTTTTAAAAATGCCCTTGATTTTTCAAAAGTTAAATTGCGCGAAATAATGGTTCCCCGGACTGAAATTGAAGTACTTGATCTGAACTCATCAATGGAAGAATTGCGACAAAAATTTGTGGAAACGGGGTTTTCAAGGATTATTTTTTACGAAGATAATATTGATAATATAGTCGGTTATGTCCATTCTTCGGTAATTTTCAAAAATCCGAAATCTTTCAAACCTTTTATAAACGATGTATTGATTGTTCCTGAAACAATGCCAGCCAACAAGTTGTTGAGTATATTTATTCGCGAACACAGAAGTATTGCAATAGTGGTTGACGAATTTGGTGGGACCTCAGGAATGGTAACAAGCGAGGATATTCTAGAAGAAATATTCGGGGAAATCGAAGACGAACATGACACAACCGATATTATCGAGAAAAAAATTAGTGATACGGAGTTTGTGTTTTCAGGCCGGTCGGAAATTGATTTGATAAACGAAAAATTCCAAATCAATCTTCCGGAAACTGAAGATTTTGAAACTTTGGCCGGGTTTATACTTTTTCATCACGAGAGCATCCCAAAAATAAATTCGGTGATAAAAATTGGGGCTTTTCATTTCAAAATACTTAAAGCAACCAACACTCGAATAGAATTGGTTAAGCTTACAATCACTGAAGATTGAAATTTACCAAATCGAACCTTTGTATTTATTTGATATTCTACAACATAGCATCCTAAAACAAGGTCGGGCAAAAAAAAATCTAATTTCAAGGTAGAATATTTAAAATTGTTATCTTCGTAGCTCGAAAAAATTAAGTAGAATTTGTTAAAAATTAACTGTTAATCAATGGCAACGTTACAAACGATTAGAACCAGAGCGGGATTACTAATAGCAATTGTTATTGGCATTTCTCTGGCCGCATTTATTCTTGGAGACTTACTTCAAAGTGGTTCATCAATTATGAATAAAAACCAAATGAAGATTGGTGAAATCAACGGAGAATCAATTGAATATCCTGAGTTTCAAAGACAAGTAGAAGAGCTTGGCGAAATTTACAAACAGAACACCCAACAGTCGCAACTCGATGAGAATAGCTGGGTGCAAGTGAGGGAACAAACTTGGCAAACCACCGTGCAAAATATTGTAATGAGTGATGTGTATAAAGATTTGGGCATTGAGGTAAGTTCCGATGAACTGTACGACATGTTGCAAGGCGCCAACCTTCATCCGATCATTCAGCAACTTTTCCGCAATCCCAATACAGGTCAAGTTGACCGTGGTGCAGTTGTGAATTTCTTAAAACAATTGGACACTAATGTAGCTCCTGAACAAAAAGCGTATTGGTTGTACCTCGAAAATCAAATAGTTACCGAGCGCACCCAATCAAAATACACGAACATGGTGGGGAAAGGTTTGTTTGTAACAAAAAATGAAGCACAACAAAGTATTGCCGATGCTTCAAAACAAATCAGTTTCGATTATATTTCATTAAGCCACAGCACCGTATCTGACAGCACAGTAAAAGTGAGTGAAAGTGATCTAAAAGCATACTACAACGCGCATAAAAAAGAGTTCAAACAAGAAAAAATCCGTGATTTGGAATATATCACTTTCACAGTGAAACCTTCTGCTGCTGACTACAAGGATGCAGAAAAGTGGGTAAATGAGATTAAAAGTGATTTTGGGAATGCCGCTAATAATGCCCAGTTTGTTACTTCGAATTCGGACGTAACTTTTGACGGTACTTGGTATAAAAGGGAATCGTTGCCAGAAAATGTCGCTACTTGGATTTTTGACGAAAACCCTACTGCCAATGATGTTCTTGGACCATACTCCGAAAATGATTCTTATTCAATTGCCAAACTTGATTCAATGGCAATGATGCCCGATTCAGTTCAAGCACGCCATATTTTGTTAAAACCAAATACGCAGGAAGAATTGGCATCTTTGCAACTTTTAGCCGACAGTTTAAAAACTGCAATCGAAAAAGGAAGCAACTTCGCAGCCCTCGCAATGCAATATTCTACAGACCAAGGTTCGGCAATGAATGGTGGCGATTTAGGTTGGTTTGGCAGGGGACAAATGGTAAAACCTTTCGAAGAAGCAGCTTTTAAAAATGCGAAAAACGAAGTTAGTATCGTTCCAAGCCAATTTGGGATACACATTGTTCAAACTACCGACCGCGGAAAATTGACACAACAAGTTCGTGTTGCTACTTTGGTTCGTAAAGTTCAGTCTAGTACACGTACAACTCAGGACACTTATGCACTGGCAAATAAATTTGCAAGTGAAAATACGGATGCCAAAAAATTTAACGAAGCTATTGTTGCCGAAAAATTGAACAAACGTGTTGCTACTGTTCATGAAAACGACCGTGAAATTGCAGGATTGGATAATGCACGTGTGCTTATTCGTGCTGCTTATGAAGCGGATAAAGGCGATATTTTGGCAACAACGCAGGGTTCGCCCATTTTCGAACTTGGAAATAACTTCGTAATTGCGGTTTTAACAACAGCAACCGAAGAAGGGGAATCAACTTTCGAAGAAGCAAAAACAAAGGTTGAATTGGCCGTAACAAATGAAAAGAAAAGTGAATATCTCGTAAAAAAAGCAGCTAATGCACTCGAAGGAAAATCTGATTTGCAGGCGGTTGCATCACAATTGAACACCAATGTTCAAAGTGTAGCGAATATTAATTTCAATTCTTTTTCAATTCCAGGAATAGGAATGGAACCTGCAATTGTTGGTACAGTTGCCGCAATTGGAAC
>Ga0105047_10018390_pt1 | contig 10829 bp, 10 predicted proteins | sample MAT04_FD_78384 | JGI IMG/M metagenome (GOLD analysis project Ga0105047, IMG submission 78384) | Freshwater microbial communities from Lake Fryxell liftoff mats and glacier meltwater in Antarctica - MAT-04 (megahit assembly) | ecosystem: Environmental > Aquatic > Freshwater > Ice > Liftoff...
AAGACGGAAGCTTAGTTGGCTATTTATTTCAATGCGTAAATTGCGGACAACATAGATTGCATGTAGATTGCGATTGACAAGAATACTGCCACCAACACACGCTAAGCGCCATTGCCAAATTTTGCCTAGCCGGAACATTTGTTTTCACGATGTTTCCTATTTCTCAAAATGTTTCAAAGAATTATACAAATGCACGCCAACAGAGATTGCAGATTTATCGAACAATAAAAGAGCCAATAAATAATGTTGCCCTAGATTTAATGCTTTTCAAAAATAAATTTTATAATAAATTATTTTTCAAAACATGGTATATCAGTTCAGTAGAAGTTTTACAATTTGTTTTCTTACGTAAATTTCGCTTATGGTTTTCTACCGTATGATACGATATAAATAGTTTTTCAGCAATCTGTGGACTGTTTTCGCCAGTGATCATCAGCGACAAAATTTCTTGTTCTCGCTTAGTAATAGAGGCACAATTTACTTTCTGACTGTCTTTTTCTAAAAAAGCAAGTTGGAAAGGTTTTCTATTATTTGATGAATCTATTAGCGACATTACGGGTTGATTTACTATGTCAAAATTACTTAAATCGCTAATTACAATCAAACTACTCAATGCTTTACCTTCGTTATTATAAATTATTCTGGGAAATTGAATAACCATCCAGCGGTATTTGTCAATTTTGTTTTTAATTCTTACATAAATATTAAACCTAAAGTTCTGTCTATCTTGTACTGGAATATTTTGTAAATAATAAATCATAAATTCAACACCACCCAGAAAATAAAAAAAATCTTCCGGATGAGTGACACGTTCTAAAAAGTTGGGATAATATTTTTTCCACTCGTCTTTTTCAAAACTAGTCAGTTGATGAATATTATCGCTAGAATCTACAATACTCATTTTGGAATTATCTGGTATAAACCAAAAATAGGAACCAATGGCATACTTAGGTATTTCTAAAATATCTTTTTCAAACTCTTTTCTAAAGTCAATACTATCATCGAACGATATTTTTAAATGTTTAGAAAAATCTTGATATCCCACAGGATGAATTTTTTCTTCATTTTTCATAAATAAATAGTTTAATTCAAATAACAAATATAGCAGATATCTGCTATTTTTTATTTGTATTAGATTGCTAATATTTACTGTACATTTTTTTTGCTTGTGCCTATACTGTACTATAGTGCCTTTTTAGAAAATTATTTATTTTAAGTCGACAAAATACACTATTTAAATGCTTTTATATTCAATGTTACATTGTTTATAACAGTTGTTACAAGTGTCATACTGCAAAGAAAAACAATGTCTGAGTTTTGTAATGTAGTAAAAGCTTACATTCTTGACAATGAAAATGAAAAAAGTAAAAATTTGAATGCAAAATTTTTTTTCAAATCACTTCAAATGAAAAAGCGTTTTCCACCAAATTTATTGAAAACTAAAACTAATAATTAAGCGAAATTCAATCAGTTTCTTTATGTGCCAAAATGGATTGAGACTTGAATTCGATAAAAAACTGCTTTAAAGTGTAATAAATTGATTTTGAGATGATTCAAAAATAAAAATTGTATTTATGATAAAGATAGCATATATAATCCGTGAGACTCACACTTATTTATAATCAAAAAGAAATCAATACTAATATCAATTTAAAAACAATGAACACATGAAAAAAGTACTTCTAATACTATTAATAGCTTTTACACAAGCGACGATTTATGGACAAGTTCCAGTAAATCAAAGCGGAAAAGTAGATGGTCTTCGACCTATCACTCCTTCGCAATCAAGTCCAAATATAGTGACTCCAAAGGTTTTAAAATCTACCAATATTACTTACAATCCAAAAGCGTTAGCTGCAAGTGCAAAACGCTTCAAGTCAATCGCATTAAATACAAGAAATGGCGGCGTTTGGTTAATAGATGAAAACGATGCGCTTCGAGGAGTTGGTTTCCACTACCAAAATTTAGGAACTACTACTATTACTAATAACAGTAAGGTAGATAACTTAACTGCTTCATTTGGTGCCGTTTTGGTTCATAGCAAAGATGGACTGGGAATGATGTCGGGCGGACATGCTGATCCAGAACACGTTCGGAAAATACAAGTTGGCATTCCCGATTTTCCTATGCCAACCACTACTTATGTCTATTGCGATGTGGAAAGCACTGACAGACATTGGTATTTAAACGAAAAAAATTACATCAGATCGGCAACAAGTGGAACGCTTTCCAGCAATATTCCTCCAGAAAAAGCAGCCAAAATGTTTACTGCTTACAACCGCAGATTTTTTATGATTGATATGGATGATAATTTATTGCTTTGGAAACCTGGTTTTACCGAATGGAGAAAAATGGGAGCTATTAAAGCCAAACACCTCACTACAGACGTAGGTTTGAGCACGCCACTTTGGTATGTTGGAATAGATAATATGGTCTATCAATTATCAACCGAAGCGCCTTCACCTACTCCAATGAATGCAAAAGCCAAATCGATTGCCGTATTTGGAAGTCAACTGTACTTCATCGGCTTGGACGGCTATTTTTATTTGAGAGTTAAAAATAATGATATCAAAGTTGAATTATAACAAATGCAATTATGAAAACTCAACTTGTAAAAATTCACATTCTAAAAAACATATTAAAATTATAAAAAAATGAAAAAAATTATTAAAATCACTATTCTACTTGTGGCATTTTCAGCAAATTCGCAAGTGAAATTTAATCCTGCCAAGATTAGTAAAGTTCCTACAAATACTTCTGCAATTGCTAAAGTTCTAACTACGAAAAAAAGCACAAATTTTAATCCGACAGTTCACGGCTTTAAATTTGCAAATACATTTCAAGGCGTTGATGCAAGTAGACGTTATGGCGGTTTATGCGGTGGCATGGTGTATGTGGCTTTAGATTATTTTAATGCAAATAAAACTATACCGCAGCAAACGTATGCTCCAAGTAATCGTTATCCGTTACATTCCTACATTTATAGACGTCAGGCGAAAAGCGCACAAGAATCAAATTGGGAAAAATGGGCAGAACTAGGAGTAAATCCTGGTGGAATTCGGAATAATGAATTTTTTGGCTGGGGTATTGAAATGAACAGGCCAGGAGATCGAATGAATGAATTGAAAAATATGATTGATCAAGGAAAACCGGTTCCTTTAGGGCTTTTTCACAGTGATGAAAGTGAACGATATGGATATATTTCTGGAGGTGATCATCAAGTATTAGCAATTGGCTACGATTTTGGAAGATATAAAGGAGACAAAGGGGCATTTATAACAGATTTCAAGATTTTTGTAGCAGATCCGAATTTCCCTGGCGAAACAATGACGCTAGTAGCAGATGCCAATGCAAAATGTTTTCACTATACAGATAATGACAATAAAATAGCTTGGCTAACCTATTTTGTAAACACAAGATACGAGCCTGTAACGCCACTTACAATTCAAGAACTCAGCGCCAAAAACACTATTTATGCCAGTTTTAAAACAGGTCGTGACGATCTTCGTGGCGGTAATGATAATGTTGCAGTTACTGTAAAATATGCCGATGGATCCAAGCAATTTTTTCCAAACGTAAATATTGGAGCAACTTGGGTTGGTGATTATACCGAAATTGTTCCTTTAGTTTTAAATAGAGAAATCACTTCAAATAATCAAATCACTGGTTTTGATTTAGAATGTTCTTTTGGTGGAGGTTTTGGTGGAGATAATTGGGATTTGCAAGAATTTAAAGCAACAACAGCAGATCAAAGAAACATAATTGCAATAACAAGTACTTCTTTTCAACGCGACGGATTTAATTTAGTCAAAAGATTTTCTGGTGGTGAAAGAACTTTAACCGTCAAAGCTCCTTGAAAACTAAAAATGTATTTGTTTTATCATTCATTATCATTCAAACAGTAGCGCAAAATTCAAATTTTGACAATCAACAGCAAACTGTTATCGCAAAATAAGTTTTGAACTTTATTATTGATTTCGTTAGACAATTATAACATTAGCATTTATGAATAGTAAAAGTATAGACTTACAAATTCAAGCTTTTTACCTAATTAGCGAATTTAGACAATAAAACCTCTAGGAATTTTTAATAAAATTACAGTTTACAAATATATAGTGGAAACCAAATCAAGGTTCGTACATTATTTAATAGTTTACGTAAAAAAATAATCAAAAATGAAAAAATATATCCTCTTTTCTTTCTTACTGCTTTTAAGCAATTCCGTTATTTCTCAAAACAGAATTGATACGCTTCTGGGTGCAAAAGGAATTTACAGCAAATTAGTGCCAAAAATGATTGGTTCAAACGAGGTACTTACATTTGATTTAAAAGTGACCATTCGCTTTACCACACTAAAATTCAATAAAAAACCATCTCAACTGATTATGTATTTAAATACGAAAGACGGCTATCTGGGCGTTGATCGAGCAGTTAATCCGTCGAAGGTAATCAATGAAAATGATAGTAATATTAATTTTATAGTAGAAACACTTTCTAAACAAAGCTTTAATTTCTCGACTATTAATGGCGTTAAAAAAGGCGAAAAAATGGAATCAAATTTAATCAATAGTTACAAAAATTTACCATTTAAAAAATTAGATGTAATGGTAGCCAAACCTAAAAAATATTTAACCAATTCCTTAATTGCTTCACCTTATTTTGTTGATGTTCGGGGCTTACAAAAAGAGTATACTCGGTATTGCTATGGAACAGAAAACATAGCAGAAGGAAAACTAAAAAGTTATTTAGGCAGTTTTGGCGTTGGATTTTATAATATAAGTGATAAAACTATTTTATGTGTTGCAACAGAACATAAGATTATGAATATAGAGATTACAAAAATCGAAAAAGTGAAAGCTTCGTTTAATACAGCTGAATTTAAATTTTAAAAAAATGAAGAAAATAATTCTGGGATTTGTTCTTGACTTTAGAAGCAATCATTCATTTTGCACTGTAACGTAATCATTTGTACAGAAATGAAAGAAATTCTGTGCAAAACTAATACCATAGAACATATCCAGACAAATGATACCTCATGAACATTAAATTTTTATCCGTTATCATGTAAGATTTTCTGGACAGCTTATAAATTCTTGATGTTTCTTTTAATGAAAAATCGTTTTAAACCCAATTTATTAAGGATAATAAGTATAAAACGGCTTTATAGCAAACAATAAAATAGTAAAAAAATACATTAACAATCAGTAAGGTACACTATAATTTTAGAGGAAACCATCAACAAAAGAACTTTTAAAGTGAATCTAAAAAACATTATTACGTCTTTATTAATCAGAACATAAAAGTTGAATTATAAATAAATTAAAAAAACAAATCATGAAAAACATCCAATTAACAGCCTTAGTGCTTATAGCATTGACTTTAAGCTTACCTGCAAGTGCTCAATTTAAAAAATCTAGTAGTAAAATCACTAACAAGGCGGTTAACTTACAATCCACCAGCCCGCTTGTAACAAATACTAAGGGAGCCTTAAGTATATCACGTGCTTTTGGTTCTAGTAATGAATTTTTAGTTGGAGCTGCCGATGTCCCAATTTCGCGTGCTCCTGCACTAAGCGATTTTCGACTTTGGTATAACAATGGGGACCATAAAGTTAGAACCATTGGTATTTTACATGATCAAGGCGCGATGCATGCAAAATATAGTGACCAGAACGGTGATGATCCGTTTCATGTTGATGCAAAATGGGTAAATATTCCAGAGTCAACTGGTGGAACAGTTACAGCAGCTGGTGCAGGAACATTCAATATACAGTTGCCAGCTAAACCAGCAAACACCACTCTTGTTCTTTCTGGATTTTCTTTTGAAAGACTCACAGGAACAGACAATAATATAAGAACGATGTCTGTAAAAATGGATCAAGAAAATTCTTTAGTTCAAGTAAGTTTTATAGATGATCAACGTGAAGATTATCGTTCTGTTGATAGCAATTTATTGGTTAGTGGCGCTTTGCTCGTTGTACCATTTGGAACAATAATAAGCACTGGTATGTCTTTGGAGTCTTTATTAAATGGTGCGAAAAATGATTCAAAAAATACTGCAAGACCTTATGCCGCTACTATTCAATATGCTTATATTCCCAATTCGAGAATTATAGCAAACGGTTCTGTAAGTGGAACGGGTCGTAATAAAAGTGATATGCGAGGTCAAATCCCTAATTCAACCCCATTAGTATATCGCGGCTTTGTACTCCGATTCAATAATTCAGATCATCATTTATTGGGGATGGGTTTACATCTTAACGGGATGGCAAAATTTCCAGGACAACGCAGCCGCGAAGATGAGCCAATTACGTGGCAAGATAACAATAGAGATGATACAGTTCAATGGTTTGTTGACTATTCATCGGTAAAATAAAAAAATTAATTATAAATAGAAATCATAAAACTCTAATAAAAATTTTACAGTTTATTTTCAATAAAAAAAATGAAAATTAAAAAACAAATCCTTCTATTTAAAACAAACACTTTCTGATACCTATTGAAGTTATAAACTCAAAATTTCTAAACAGCAGACACCCAAAATTATGAAAAAATGAAAAAAATAATTATTACATCAATATTCGTTTTGTTTCTTAACTTGAGCTTTTCGCAGATGAAGCCAGGAAGATATCATATCCGTTTAGCCGAAAACAATAAAACGGTGTACTGCCAAGGAGGCAATACAATTACACTTCAAGAAACGAGCGACACTTCTTTAGGGAGTCAAAATTTTCTCTGGGATGTAAAAGCATCACGCGGACAACCAGGCTCGTTTATCATTCAAAAAGTAAGTAATCTGCAATGCTTAACGTTCAAAATAAATCCGTCAACAAACACAATTTATGAAGATACTTGGATGGAACCGCAAATGCCCTTGGCAAAAAGTATAACCCAATCCTTTCAAATTATGTCTGTTGGAAACGGAAACTACACTATCCAGCCAAACAATGGAAAAGACAACGAAGTTTATTTTGCAGCAAAAATGAGCAACATGAATAGCAGTGCTGGTGATTTGCAATTTGAAAATAAAAATCAAAACGCAAACCCAACAACTTACAACAATACTTCAAATATATATTTTAAATTTTTTAATGCGCAAATAGCCGCATCAAGTGTTGTTGTATCTACAATTGCAAGACCATTGCAAAGTCCAACAGTATTTGTAGCACCGCCCTCAGATAATAAAATTGATCTTGATTTTAAAACAGGCAACGATGATTTAGATCCAAAAGATTTTATGGAAGGAGTAAAAGTGACGTTAAAAATCAGAAATAAACCTGATTTGGTTAAGGAAAATGTGAATGAAAGTAAAAACTGGCCCAATAATTCCGTTCGTCGAGTTACAATAAACCTTCCTGCGGATGCAGTTTGTACTGATATTTATGAAATAATAGTAAGCAGAAAGATAAAAAACGGTTTCGCCAATAATATGACAGCCATAGTTGGCGACAATTGGAATTTGCAGAAAATTACAGTTAACACTAGAATAAAAGTTGGCGGTAACATAAAGTCTGGCACTATGGATTATATGAGTCCAAGCGGATCGAGTTTCCCACTTTATAGATTTATTTATGAAAACAGAGACAGTGATTCTAATACTGGTAATTCTTTAACTCTAAGGACAAGCAACATTTGTTCCTCACAAAATAGTACACCCGCTTCGACCACTACTTCTACTACGAATGCAAATCTGACATGCATTATTGGCACAGGAGGCGATAATCTTGAAGGTGGTGGAAACAACAATGTCACTATTAGAATTATGTTCAAAAGTTCTGCTAAAATAATTACGATAAGGAACATCAATGGTAACGCTAAATGGAACAATTTTACTGAAAATACAGTTACTAAAATTGTTCCGAACTCAGCTGATATTGACATTAATGATATTAAAGAAATAGAAGTTCGTCATACTGGCGGTGGCGGAATGACCGCTGATAATTGGGATGTTGATAAAATAAAAATCAGTATTTCAAAAGATGGAAACAATAAAGTATTAGTCGATCGCATAGACAAACCAATTCACAGGTTTACTGGCGATACACGAGGCAAAAAATTTTTAGTTGAATAAGCTATGAAAAAAATATTGCTCCTCCTTTTATGTACAACAACTGTTTTTGCACAAGGCAAATTAGCAGCCGATTATAAAAAATTAATAGGGCAGAAATATACAGATGAAAATGGTATCATTGACTTGAAAACCTTCAGGAATGAGCAAGGGGTTGTAGTTGGTAAACTTGCCGCAGATAGAAGATTTTTATCTACGATTAATGTATACAAAAAAGGAAATACAGCTATCGTCTTGTTGAGCAAAATGATTCATCCTGCTTTGAATGAATACCGTATAATTGACATGCTAAAAGTGGTATCAATTCCTAAAAACTATGAGATTAGAATATCCGATTGCTCAAGAAAACTTGCTTATCCAGACGAAACTATTGTTGCAGTAGTTTTTTTGGGAACGACAAGAAAAGTCAAAATTATTAAAGAAGCATTTGCCTTAAAAGACATCTGTTTTGAAAAAATTGCAACCAAAGGAATACAATGCATCAACGAAGGAATAGATTAACCCATAAATAACAGAACATGAAAAAATTAATTTTACTATTGATCATCATTGGTTTATACACCAATATCGCTTCCAGTCAATCCATTAAAATGGACACTTTACTAGGCAAAAACGGCCTTTTTAGCAAGTTTAAACCCAAAGAAGTAACGAACAAACAGCGTCTTTCTTTCAACGTAAAAATGACGATTTTGATGAAAGAAAAAAACGGCAAAAATGAAGAAATGTATGTTTTTTTTAATACCAAACACGGCTACTATGGACTACTGAACTCTGACGGAAAAAGCAGTGTATTTAATCCAAATGACAAAGATTTTAACTTTATGATGTTTACGCATACTATGAAAAGCCTTGTTTTTACAAACGACCGAAGAGGAAATAAAACTGTTGTATCGTTACCAGTTATGCCCAATAAAGATGAATTTAAAATGGAAAAAGTTTCTCTAAAAAAAGATGGTTCAACTTCCAAAAAATTTACCAACCTAGCAATTGCTAGCTATCCGTACAACAATTCTAAAAATTCGGCGAAAGATAAAGTGGTTGTTCATCTTAATGACAATTCGATTTCGGGAAATTACCAATACAAAAATCAGTTGAGTTTTGCTGGCTTAGGTTTTTATCAAATTAATGACAAAACTGTTTTAAGCATGTGTCTCGAAAGCAACGGAACCATAATTACATTGTCTAAAATTGAACCCGTATCTATTAAGTTTAATGCCTCCGAATTCAAAAAAGAAGAAATGGAAGGCATGGATAAAGCGATGGAAGAAATGATGAAAAACCTTAAAAAACAATAGCTATGAAAACAAGTATCAAAAAATTAAATTTAATTATCGCGTTGTGTTTCGTAATGTCAACACAAATCTCTTTTTCGCAAAAAAACAATCAAGCGGTTGTCATTGGGAAAGGGACAAAAGTGCTTCCAGTAACTAACAATGTAAACTGTAATTGCAACGCTATCGATTTTAAAGTTCGCATCTTTAAACTCAGTACAACTACAAAAAAAACGACATACCGACTTCAATTAATTGATTTTGAAAACAAAAATAAATGCAATGTAAAATTTGTAACCCTCAATTGGAAAGGACATCCACCCATTCCTTTTAGCTTGATGAAAAATCAAACATCAGAATTTTCTCCGGACGGAATAGGTCTTTATGAATTTGATCTCGAATCTACACTTAATAGTTCTAATTTAGCTGATGAATCGCCAATTACAATCTCCTTCCTTATCAATGTTGGTGGCAGAACCTGCAAAATTGAAAACAGACAAGCTACCTATTTTAGCCAAATGTAAATTCGAATAACATGCCTCAAAAGAAAATTGAGTATCAGGCAAAAATCGACCATTTTCCAGCAAATAAAATTTACATCAACGCGTAGAGTCAAGAATCTAACGCAATTTTATAACCGAAATTGAAAAGACACTTTATCTTAATATTTACTTTATTCTCATATTTGGGATTTTCACAATGTGAAGATTCTGAAAAATTAGATTTTGGCGGAACATATTTATCAAAAACCAAGAATTATATTCCATTCCATATAGATATTAGTGATACAATTCAATATTGTTGCGACATTAAAAAAATAAAAAGTTACTCCGATTTAATTTTTAAAAAATCTGAAGATTATATTATTGAACGTGGTGGAAAAGAATTTTACAATAATTTAAAAATTCAACAACTTCAAGTAAATTATAATGATTCAATAAAAATCGTTTATGAAAATCAAAAGCTTTATAATCTATCAAATTACGAAGTTACTTATTGGATTCTTTATAATTATACAAACAAAAATATTGAATATGGTTTTGGTCTTGAATTCAATAAAAATGGCGAAATGATTTCAGAAAATAAATTTCCGAAATATTCCGAAAATATTGAATTTGAAAATTTGAGTACTTATTGCAATGCTTTAGAAATTGTAAAAAAAGACAAAAGATTTAAAGACAAAATAGTTGATTATATTGAATTAGCATATTTGGACAATATAAATTCATTTTGCTGGTTAGTGGAGGAAAAACCGAAACCAAATAAAGAATTAGGAAAATGGGAAGAAAAAAAAGTTAATCAGTATTTTGTTAATGCAAATACAAATAAAATTGAAAATGTAATTGAGAAAAAAAGTATGTCAATTGCTTGTGGCATATCAATAACTAAAAAATCCAAAAAAGAACTTAGAAAAGAAAAACGCTTAAAGCAGAAAATAAACGGAAAATAAAATACTACTGCCAACAGCGGTTTCAAGAAATGGCGAAAAAT
>Ga0105047_10018391_pt1 | contig 10829 bp, 9 predicted proteins | sample MAT04_FD_78384 | JGI IMG/M metagenome (GOLD analysis project Ga0105047, IMG submission 78384) | Freshwater microbial communities from Lake Fryxell liftoff mats and glacier meltwater in Antarctica - MAT-04 (megahit assembly) | ecosystem: Environmental > Aquatic > Freshwater > Ice > Liftoff...
ATTTAATATTTCCTCTTTTGCTAGCCTTATTGCTCTCTATTCTTTTAAGGCCGATCGTTTCTTTTCTTTGTAATAAATGGCGATTTCCACATGTCATTGCGGCTGCCGTAGCAGTTCTATTATGCATACTATTCTTAAGTGGCATAGTTTTTTTTATTTCTTGGCAAGTTGGTGATATCGCTAATGATTGGGTTAAAATTAAATCCAATGTTGACATACATTTCCACAATATCCAAGTATGGATAAAACTAAAATTCAATTTAAGCCTCAAAGAACAAAATATTTACATAAAAGAAGCCACTGAACGTTCTATTAATAAAAATTCCTCTATGATGGGGAACACCCTTAACTCATTTACCGATGCTTTGGTAAGTATGGTAATTATCCCAATTTATACATTTTTATTTTTGATATACAGAGTTTTGCTCATCAATTTCTTATCAAAACTTTTTAAGGCAGAACACCAACACACCTTATTTGATATTTTATTAAATGTTAAAATCGCCATTCGAAGCTTTCTTGTTGGCTTACTTACAGAAATGCTAATTGTTGCAAGTTTAACGAGTTTGGGATACTTTATAATTGGAGCACAATATGCATTATTGCTAGGAGTAATAACCGGAATTTTAAATTTAATTCCCTATGTCGGGATTACACTTGCCGGCTTATTAAGCATAATTGCCACCTTAACTGGCTCCACAGATCTTTCAATGGTACTTGGCGTGCTCATAGTTAATATTGTAGTTCAATTTCTTGATAACAACTTCCTTGTACCTTTAGTTGTAAGTTCAAAAGTTAAGGTTAATGCGCTGGTTTCTCTTGTTGGCATTTTAGCTGGAGGAGCAATTGCAGGCGTTGCAGGCATGTTTTTAGCAATTCCCATCATTGCTATTTTAAAAGTAATTTTCGACCGAATTGATTTTTTGGAGCCTTGGGGCTATCTCATGGGAGACAACTTACCAAAAACTTCTAATTGGGGTAAAATCAAGCTACCTTCGTTCAATGCTGGAGATGAAATTGTGCATAAAACGAGTTTAGATCAATCCAAAAAGGACGAAAATGGTGAAAAGGAGAATAATATTCCAAATAAATCTTAGATAATTAAAATATTAGTCAAATTTTCTATAACTATTTTTCAGAGCCAATTCTAAAAATCAGCTCTGAACATCAACGATTCAACATACTGAATTACTGATAATTAATTCACTCATAATTTACCTTTTGGAAAAAATATAAATCAATAAACAGACTAAAAAATAATTCAAAAACAATATAAATTATAATTTATAACATTATTTCCATATTCAGAACATTTATTCCAATTTTTAATAATAATATTGTAGTGTTCAAAAGTCACATTTAAACTTGAACACAATTTAAATATGTTTACGATTTTAACTGGAATTTTATTCATTGTGATTGATTCAATAAAGCGTTTTTGGGTTATTAAAGGCATTAAAAAAAAACCTATCCAAAATTTAGAAAAAATAAATACTAAACATTTATTCAAAGTTTAGTGTAACGCCTTCAATTTAATCTGCGTCAAATCTAGCAGATGTTCGAATTTAAAATCTTCTTAACTCCGGTCCTACCGTTTGAATTATGACTACCTTATTGATTGGAATACTGTTTTTAATTTTTGATCTAATTAAAAGTTCAAATCATAAAGTACTTTAAGTTTACTTTGTGTTTCAAAAAGTCTATTTGGTTAAACTTTACATCTAGATCTTTAAGGTGACAATGAATGAGGATCTAATAATTTTTTAGATAACAGGAATTCATGCATTATAATTAAAGATATTGAAGGTTACATGTAACGTATATTTAAAGGCAGGCGTCTAACGATTAAATACATTGGATGAAAAAACACTCATAAAAGCATGTTCTAAAGGCGATATAAAAGCTCAAAGACACGTGTATGATGTTTACGGACCACAAATGATGGGCTTGTGCATGCGGTATGCCGGTAACCGAGAAGATGCTGAAGAAATTTTTCACGATAGTTTAATCAAGGTTTTTAAAAATATTCAAAATTTTAAAGGAGATAGTAGTCTTAAAACTTGGATAGCAAGAATAGGGATTAATACAGCTCTTGATTTTTTAAGAAAACGAAAAAAGGCACTTTTCTTAGGTCATATTTCAGATCACATTTCAGAAATTGAAGATATTGATATTTCTCAAGAAATTAGTCTAGAAGCCGAAATGGCCATGCAATTATTAAAAACCATGCCTGTTAATCAACAAATTATCATCAACCTATTTGTTATTGAAGAAATGAGTCATAAAGAAATAGCCGCCGAACTTGGCATCAGTGAAGAGGCCTCTCGAGTGCAACTTAGCAGAGCCAAAAAGGCACTTACTACAATTTTAAATACTAAAATTACAAAAAATGAGCACCAAAAATAACCTTCAGAATGCATTAAAAAATGCATTTGAAAACCATGAAGCTCCGCTTAAGGAAGCTCAATGGGAAAGGCTTGAAGGGGTCTTACTCAGCAATAAACCTAAACGAATTTTCTTTCCGTTTTTCTTTACTTCACTTATAATTTGCTTTACTGCAGGCATTACTTATTTTTTAACCTTAAATTATGGAATAAAAAACGAAAAATCTGTCTTAGATTCTAGAAATTCTTATTCCTCGCAAAATAAATTTTCTGATCAGTCAATAAATTCATCGAACTCAACTTCACAAGAAACCAATTCACTATGGAATAAACCGGAATTAAAAACTTTCACTCCAACTCTTTCAAATCTTAACTTCATTTATAAAACCATTAAATCAAGAATCGATAAAATCATAATTAGCAAAGAAGGTTTTCCTATAGCTACAATTAAAAACGAAACAGAGAAAAAGGAAGAAATATCATTAATAGAATCTGGAAAATCAGATTTTATAACTGAAAAAAGTGTTGATTCTTCCAAGGATCCATCATTAGTTGAAACAATTGATTTATCATTATTAACAGCTAATTCTCCCATAGAGAAATCTTCAATAAATAAAAAGGATGATAATCCATTATCTCCACCTTATAAACCAGCTTCAAAATTTGTATTATCTCTATCTGCAGGTTATTCTAAAATGAATCATGAAATTATAGAAATTAAAAACAATCAGAATCTTCACAAAGATTCTCGAATGCTTTTTGAACAAAGTAATCAAAATCCAAATATCTTTTTTCTAAATTTAGGAATCGATTATAACTTCTTGCCGAGATTTAATATTGGCTTTAATAGTGGGATTCAATATCTTCAAATAAATAATCATGTTAATATAAAATATAAGTTAAACGAAATTCCTTTACGTGATCAGGAAAAAATAGTTGGGTATATTCCACTTCCCGACGACCAAATTAAAGAGTTAAATTCAAATACAACTAATACTACTACTTACATTAATGTACCCCTTCGATTTAACTACACCTTACCTATTAATTTAAAAAATGAAGTATTACTCACGGGGGGAGCTAATTTTTCGACAATTGTTTCGGCAAAAGGCAAGACTATTGCTGTTAATGAAGGTGAGGTAAAACCGCTAGACAAAAGCCGGTACAATAAATTTAGTACCGGTTTTTTAGGCGGCATTCAATTTAGTCATAACTTAAAAAATGCATGGTGGCTTGGATCCGAAGCGCAATGGCTTAGTAATAAAATGAATTTCGAAGTGGGATCTGGAAGTATTATTTCTAAATTCCAAGGATATAGAGTAAATTTGATACTGAAATACAAAATCTAACAACTTTCTTGAAAAACTAAATTGAAAACCTGAATTTACTAATGAGACGAATTATTTTCACCTTTATGCCTTTGTTTATTGCAATTTTTGCGTTTGAAGCTAAAGCTCAGTCATTTTTTAAGAATTTAGGAAAAGGAATAGATAAAAATGTTGTTTGTGCGTGCATTAATGAAAAAAATGATAACCTCACCATCGGTTTCTTTAACCAATCGTTAGATCAATTAGAATTTGAACAATGGGATGTGGCAACTTCGAAATGGATTTTTATTAACCAAATTCCTTCATCTTATCTTAATAAAAATAAGCCAAAATGCATTTACCTAAACGACTCATTGCTTGTGTTTACAAAGTATAAAGATCTTAATTCTAAAATACGAAGTGGATTATATTATTTAAATTCATCAAAACAAACATTATTAGCTGATTTTAAGACAAATACAGCCGGAGATGAAGGGAACATAACCGATTTAAAAATAATTAAAAGTAAATTATTGGTACTTGGTAATTTTGACTCCATTTATGTTGTTGATTGGAAGCGATATAATAATGCCGTTTTGTATGATGGAGGTTCTTTCTCTGCTTTAGGATACAACCGTTTTTCTTTGCATTTGAGTGATTTCCCTTCGGCGGTTATTGACGATACTATTCTAATCGCAACTAAAGAAAACACAATCATCAAAACTATTGTAAAACCAGTAGAATGGTTATGGGAAATAATCAAGGAACCCTTTCAATTCAACAATTACAATAGTATTTCTGCATTAAAATCAAAATGGCTATTAACCAAAGAAAACAATGACACACTTTTTTACTATTCAGACAGTTTAATTTCTAAAAAATACTCAGAAACAAAACCCAGAGCTCCTTTAAACGCTGTAAATAATTTGAACGGCAACTTTATTTCAGAAAACGGAACTAATGGCAGACTATTAAAACAAAATGACGATAGTACTTTTATACCACTTTATATAGCTTATAAATCAGATACGACAAATACTCTAGGCCTCATTAGCAATAATAGTGGTACCAAGACATATTACATTTCATCTGCTCCAATTTTTTACGAAAATACTAATTACGGAACCGTAGCAGAAATTAATTTAAATCAGTCAAAACCCATTACCTTAGATACGGTAACTTTATTTGTTTTTGAAGATACTGATAAAAATTACAAGTTGAGTTCTGGCGAAAAAATGCTTTCGTCTATTATTATTAATAAAACTACCAACCAATCTCAATTTAAGATTTCAGGCATATTTTCTGAAACAATTCCATCCTATAATGATGTTGATTATGAAGTAGCCTTGACAGATTCCTCTAGTTGTTTCAAGCTGCCTTTTACCGGAAGGTTGCGAACAATCAATACACGGAACAATATTAGTCAGGATACAATTTACTTTCCATTTCAAAAGATAACAAATCGAAATATTGTGGTTAAAAGTTTTGGAATGAAGCGGGCTCGACTATTTGATACAATTCCACTAAATGTCACTATATCCAATAAGGATTGTGACAAAAATATTTATGGTGGATTTTTAAAAATTACGTTAAACGAAAACACATTATTACTTAACTCATCGCCAAAATTTACCAGCAAGAAAGGAAGCACTCTAATCTACGACTTAAAAAACATTAGGCCCGGTGCAAATCAAGAAATAAAACTCAAAGTTATTTACACAGATACCTTTTTCTATATAGATCAAACTATAAAGCATAAAGTATCTTTTTTAAGTGAATTTGCTGAAGACACCACTGACAATACGGATAGTATCATTCAAAAAATATGTTACAGTTACGACCCAAATCGCAAATATTGTTTGCCTGAGGGAAGTGTCAAAAATGATGTTAAAACAATTCGGTATTATATTGATTTCCAAAATGAAGGAAATGATGTAGCGCGCAGAGTTATCGTAATTGACACCTTGCAAGTAAACATTCCAGTTTATGAATTCGAAATAATTTCATGCAGTCATCCTTATACGGTTTCTCTGAGTAAAAATGTTGTTACTTGGGTTTTCGACAATATCAATCTTCCTCCAAAATCATTAGATGATGCTGGAAGCAAAGGCTATATCATATTCGAAGGACATCTTAGAAATGGTATTGAAATTGGTGATAGTATAAAAAACAGAGCATTTATTTACTTCGATTACAATAAGCCTATCATTACAAATATGTCAATTTTAGCACGAACTTACGAAGATACAATAGTCATTGAAAAAGATGAGCAGGGTAAGAATAGTATCCTAATATATCCTAATCCAGCAAATGTTACTGTAAATATTGAAAATAAATCAATAAATCCGCAAGAAGTCAAAATCTATAATATGATTGGTCAACAAATTTTAAGTATTCCATTAAATGCTAAGCAAAAAGTATCCCATTCGCTTGAGTCTTGGCCTAGTGGAATGTACTTCATAAAATCTTCGAAAGGTGGTTTCAGTAAGTTTTTAGTTAATTAAATACTAAATTCCATTGAAAACTCTTTAATGATTTTATCGCTTGAAAGAAGCATGATGATACCTTCTTTTTCACTGACGTCGCTATTAAACCCAATCTTATCAGCAATACCTTGCCATGGTTCAATGCAAACAAAATTTGCAGCAGGTTTAGACCAAATGCCTAGGAAAGGCCAATTTGAAATTCCCACGCTTACACTTGAAGTATTTGATTTCGATTTAAGAATAATATAATCAGACTTTAAATGCTTAAAAATCAGTGCATCTTTTTTAAATGTTTCATTGGTAACTTGAATTTTGCCCGTATTATCTGAAATTAATTCTAGTGAATCTGAAATTAAGCCATTAGTCAACTGATAACTCATCAACTCCCGGTCCTTGTCAAATTCCAAATATGCATCTTCTGGTGATTGAATATTGAAAGCTGGATGTCCTCCAAATGAAACTGGCATTAATCTTTTGCTCAGATTTTCAATTTCAAAACCCATAATTAATTTATTTCCATCTAGGGTATAACTAACTTTAAATAAAAACTCGAAAGGAAATCGTTGAAAAGAATATTCATTGTTTTTTAGTTCTAAGACAACTTTTTGACTTGTCATGAAAATCACTTCAAACAAAGATTCACGAGCAAATCCATGCTGTTCTATTGAATAAGGATGGCCCTCATAATTGTAAACAAATTCATTTAATCTCCCAACAAATGGAAATAAAACGGGTGCATGTCGAGGCCAAATATCGGAAGCCTGCCAAATAAATTCACAATTGGATAATTTATGCTTTACACTACAAAGCTCTGCTCCAAAGGGATTAATTGTTGCAGTAAATTCTTCCGATAATAAGGTAATGAAATCCTCCAAAATCAAAGATTGCCTCGCTTGGCTTGCTCGAGTTCTATTGATTCAAATAATGCTTTAAAATTACCTTTACCAAATGATTTGGCGCCTTTTCTTTGAATTATTTCAAAGAATAACGTTGGTCTATCTTCAACAGGTTTGGTAAAAATTTGTAGTAAATATCCTTCATCATCTCTATCAACCAAAATACCAAGTTGTTTTAAAGGCTCTATATCTTCGTCAATTTCGCCCACTCTATCCAATAATTCATCATAATAATTATTAGGGATTGTTAAAAATTCAATACCACGACTTTTCAGGGTAGTTACTGTTTTCACAATATCATTTGTGGCAATTGCAATATGTTGAACACCTTCTCCTTCATAAAAATCTAAATATTCTTCAACCTGAGATTTCTTTTTACCTTCGGCCGGTTCATTTATTGGAAACTTAACGTATCCATTTCCGTTACTCATAACCTTACTCATCAAAGCAGAATATTCTGTAGAGATATCATTATCATCAAAACTTAGTATATTTTTAAAGCCCATGGTTTCTTCATAAAATTTAACCCAAGGATTCATTTGATTCCAACCAACATTTCCAACACAATGATCTACGTAGAGCAAACCCACTTCAGTTGGATTATAGGTTGATTCCAACCTAATAAACCCAGGCATAAAAGAGCCAGTATAGTTTGTTCTTTCTACAAACAAATGAACGGTGTCTCCGTATGTATGAATTCCACTCATTTTGACTTCTCCAAACTCATCAGTTAATGTAACTGGCTGTAAATAAGGCTTTGCGCCACGTTTAACCGTTTGTTCAAATGCATCATAAGCATCGTCAACCCAAAGGGCCAACGAATGAACACCATCACCATGTTTTTGTATATGGGCATTTATTGGATGTGAAGAATTTAGAGGTGTTGTAAGCATTATTCGCATCTTTCCTTGAATCAATACATAGGATGCGCGATCTCTTACACCGGTTTCAGGGCCAGCATATGCAAGACTTTGAAATCCAAATGCAGTTTTATAAAAGTGGGCAGCTTGCTTTGCATTTCCTACATAAAATTCTATAAAATCGGTACCTTTTAAAGGTAAAAAATCGACTATTGTTAGTGTTTCTAATTCAGTTGTGGTTTGCATAATTAAATCACAAAATAAGCTAATTTAATTGATTAAAAATTAATGCAAAATAAAAATTAAAACTTTTTCAAAAACAGAATTCATTTAATAACATTCATTTCCAATTAATACAACCATGCTAATTTTAACTCAGAGCTTTTGAAGCTAAAGATGAGGTTTAAAAGTAGTTAATGAAAGAAATAACAACTTCAAAATTAAGAAAATACTCTCAAGTAGTTTCTATGAACATTTTACGGAAAATTAATGGTGATAAAAACTTAGAACACTTAAGAGCAAAAAAAAAGAGGCAGAAGCCTCTTTTCTATAAATAGTATAATTTTATTTTACTCAGATTTTGAATTTTCTTCGTTTTCAGTTTCAGATGTTAGATCAATAACCTCCTCTGATTCTTGAACTGGATTCGCAACTTCAGAAATTACTGGGGTAGCTTTTGTGGCAATTACTTCTGTGGTTGCAGTTGTTTCCTTTTTAGAACTACCGCGACGTGTACGTTTTGCTGTAGCAGTTTCCTTAGCTACTAATTTTCCACCGCCTAATAAGTCATTAAAATCTACAAATTCTATCAAACACATTTCGGCGTTATCACCTAGTCTATTTCCAGTTTTCAGAATTCTAGTATATCCTCCTGGTCTATCAGCAATTTTGCTAGCAACATTGCTAAAAAGTTCCTTAACAGAATCTTTATTTTGAAGATAACTAAATACAACTCGACGCGAATGTGTATTATCTGTTTTTGCTTTAGTAACCAGAGGTTCTACATACTTTCTAAGTTCTTTAGCCTTGGCAACAGTTGTAAAGATACGTTTGCTGATTATTAATGATGTTGCCATATTTGACAACATAGCATGGCGATGACTGGTAGTTCTGCCTAAGTGGTTTATTTTATTTCCGTGTCTCATCTCTTAATTAGTCTTCGTTTAGATTATATTTTGCTACATCCATACCAAAGTTCAAACCCTTTTCACGAACAAACTCTTCTAGTTCAGTTAAAGATTTTTTACCAAAGTTACGGAATTTTAAAAGGTCTTCAATATGGAAGCTTACCAATTCTCCTAAAGTTCTGATTTCAGCAGCTTTAAGACAGTTATACGCTCGAACGGACAAATCTAAATCAGAAAGAGGGGTTTTAAGTATTTTTCTCATTTGAAGTAAATTTTCATCAACTTCTTGAGCTTTAGATTTTACTTGAGAATCCAATAGCATATTATCATCAGAAAACAACAAGTAATGTTGAATAAGAATCTTAGCAGCTTCTTTCAAAGCATTTTCAGGATTTATAGAACCATCCGTACTAATTTCAATCATTAACTTTTCGTAATCCGTTTTACCTTCAACTCTAAAATCTTCAATGCTAAACTTAACATTTTTAACTGGCGTAAAAATAGAATCAACTGGTATAAGACCTATTGGAGCATCAACTGGAAGATTTTCTTCAGCAGGAACATATCCTCGACCTTTGTCAACGACAAGTTCTAATTCAAAATTAACAAATTGCTCCATGTTACAGATAACTAAATCTGGGTTAAGAATTTCGAACATCGAAGAGAAACGACTAATATCGCCGGCAGAAAATTGTTCTTGACCTTTGATATTTACATAGATTTTCTCGGAATTATTACCTCCACCAATCTTTTTAAAACGAACTTGTTTTAAATTAAGAATAATTTCAGCAACATCCTCAACCACACCCTTCATGCTGCTAAATTCATGGTCGATACCAGGCATTCTAATGGATGTTATAGAATAACCTTCTAATGAAGATAAAAGTATTCTACGTAATGAATTACCGATAGTTATACCGTATCCTTTTTCTAAAGGGCGGAATTCGAACAGACCATAAAAGTCTGTTTCTTTATGCATTATAACCTTATCTGGTCTTTGAAATGCTAATATTGACATCTTTTTGTTTTGAAATTTTAAGTATTATTTTGAATAAAGTTCAACAATAAGTTGCTCTTTTATTTTTTCAGGAATATCTTCACGTTCAGGTAATGCTAAAAAGGTACCTTGGTAATTTGAACCATCCCATTGTAACCAATTGTAAGATTTTCTTTTGGCTAATGAAATATTGATATTTTCTAAAGATTTAGATTTCTCTCTAACAGAGATAACATCACCTGACTTTAATAAGTAAGAAGGAATGTTTAACAAAGAACCGTTTACTAAAATATGTTTATGAGAAACCAATTGACGTGCACCATCTCTTGTTGGGGCTAAACCCAAACGAAAAACAGTATTGTCTAAACGAGCTTCAAGAAATTTTAAAAGGTTTTCACCAGTAATACCGTGTTTACGAGCAGCTTTGTCAAACAAATTTGCAAACTGGCGTTCTAATACACCATATGTATATTTTGCTTTTTGCTTTTCACCTAACTGAATTGCATATTCAGATTGCTTAGAACGACGGCGCGAATTGCCATGCATTCCAGGCTTGTAGTTCTTTTTGTCCAATGCCTTATCAGGACCGAATATTGGTTCTTTAAAGCGTCGGGCGATTTTGGATTTTGGTCCTGTATATCTTGCCATTTCTTATTTGTAATCTTCTTTAAAATATTAAAACTATCCGGAAAAATTAAACTCTTCGTCTTTTTGGTGGTCTACAACCATTATGTGGTAAAGGGGTAATATCCTTTATTGACATAACTTCTAA
>Ga0105047_10018392_pt1 | contig 10829 bp, 7 predicted proteins | sample MAT04_FD_78384 | JGI IMG/M metagenome (GOLD analysis project Ga0105047, IMG submission 78384) | Freshwater microbial communities from Lake Fryxell liftoff mats and glacier meltwater in Antarctica - MAT-04 (megahit assembly) | ecosystem: Environmental > Aquatic > Freshwater > Ice > Liftoff...
CCTTTGCGGAAGCGCGGAGGAAGTCGACGAACCGGACTTGGTCGGGGTCGGGGCGGGGTTGTCTTTATTCGCTCCCGGGGCCAGCCACAGCCACAGGCTATCCGCGGAGATGCGCATATCGCCCTTGGTATCGATGAACGCACCGCCGCCTTCGAACTTGAGAAGGTCCTGCTCCGTGGTGCCGACCAGTTGCTTTTCTTGGGTCAGCGATTTGCCCCACGACGAGAGCAAACTGTTCGAGTTCGAGGCCTCGTCGAACACCGCCATGCGTCCCGGGCCTCGGACTTCGATCACGGATTGCTTCTTCTCTTTGGTCCCGGGAGCCGGGTCCGTCGCGACGATGACGACCTCGGCGGGGTGAGTCATGTTCCCGGCTTCGAGTTGGTTCTTTTCCTTCAACGCGGTGACCGGGGTGCCTCGCAAAACAGTCAGCGTTCGCCGGGCTTTTGCGTCGGTCGTGTAGCGAAGTTCCGTGCCCTGGGCGGTGAGTTGATCGGCTTCGACCGAAATGTATACGTGCGGCCCTGTCGCCGTGAGGGCCTTGATCGTCATCGCTTCCGGAGACCGTGCCGTGGCGGGTTGAGCGGGGGTCGCGGGTTCGTCGGCAAAGTCGATGACGAGGAGTTTGCAAGTGAGATCGTCTTGCCGGCCGCTGGCGTTCAGACGAGCCGCAGTGACGTGGTTGAGTGCCGTGGGATCCGCGACCGTGGCCGCTTCAAAGCGGGCTTGCGACTGTTCGAAATTGTAAGTGAACGAGCCGAGGGTCTTGATGACGAGCAGCGACTTCGCGTTGAGCTTTTGGGCCACGCACCCGGCGTCCATGAGGCCACCCGCCAGACCCGCGGCGGCGAGGGGTGGGTCGGTCACAGGTTTCTTCGCCGCAGCCGGGTCGGGTTGCGGTGCAGACCCGGGCAAGCCGGATTCGCCTTCGGTCCAAAGATTCATTTGAACCGCTTCGCACATTTCGATTGCCCGAACGCCGGTGTAGCCCGTGTTTGAGCGCTTATCGGCTGGGGCATTCGCACTCTGGGCGTTCAAATAAATCTTCATCCCGACGGCCGTGATTGTCGGCGGCGGGAGCGAGGTGCCTTGCAGAATGTCCGCGATCATGCCACGCCCGCGGAGTTCGTCGCTGGCGATGGGCGAAGTCAACGGAGCCGTGCCGCGGAGCGGTCGTGGCAAGTTCTTGCGATCCACCACTTCCACCGGCGCTGAGGTCCAAACCTGGGGGGCATTCGGCGATGGCGGATTGGCCGGGTCATACGCCTGGTAAAAGAGCGGACCCACCGTGGTGAAGACCAGGAACCGCCCGGGGTCGCGGGATCGCTGGTTATTCGTAATCACAATCTGACCGCGGCGAACGTCCAGGCTCGGCATATCCGGTGCGCTGATAAGTTCCATACCGACGAGTTTCGCTTTACCACCGAGGTCTTGCGCATTGCGGACTTCGCGGTCGAATTCGAGGATCGCTTTATCCGCGTGGAACGTGCTGATTTCGGGAACATCGTCCGGTGTGCGAAGGTGAGCGGGTTTCGGTTTGCCGAAGAACGCGACGCTGAACGGCGAAACGGTCACGAAACGGCTCGGTTCCGGAGTGAACACCGGTTGACCCGACGCAATCACGATGCCCTTGTCCCGGAGTTCGATCTTAGTTTTATACGCAAGCGAATCAAGCACTTCGGGGCTATTGGGTCCCCACGCTTCCTGAAGGCGCAGATACGTCGGAGAGATCGGCCCATTATCCGGTGGCAGTTCCTGGTTCTCGGCTTCCTTTTCGTATTCCGCCGGAAGATCTGGTAGACCATCGATCCAGCCGAGGAATTGGTCGTAGACGAGGAATATCGCGACAAACCCGGCGATACCGAGGATGAGCAACAGGATTCGGCGCGGAGTCCACACGGGAATTCAGTCCTCGTTCACCCAGCAGGTTGGAATCGGCGAATCACGTCGTCCCAGCGGCCCTGACGCTTCAACAACCACTCGATCGTTTCGCGAACTGCGCCGTGGCCACCTGGTTGTATCGTAACAAACTGGGCCGTTAACCGCACCTCCGTGGCGGCATCGGCCACGGCCACAGGTACCCCGACCCGCTTCAACACCGGCAAATCCGGTAAATCGTCGCCGATGGCACAAACCTGATCCTCGACGAGCCCCGTTTCCGCAAGCACCTCGGCAAGGGCCTTCACCTTGTCCTCCTGGCCTTGCAAGATCGTCGTGATTCCGAGTTCCGATGCCCTGCGAATCACCGAGGGCGACGAGCGGCCCGAAACGATGGCGACTCTTTTTCCCGCCGCTGTCCATAATTTTACGCCGGCACCGTCCCGAACGTGAAACCGTTTTAATTCTTCGCCAGAATCGGAGTACGTGATCGAGCCATCGGTGAGGACGCCGTCGACGTCGAGCAGCAGTAGTTCGACCTTCGCCACGCGGGCATCGAGTTCGGACGCAGTGTGAAGTGTGAGAAAGGCCATATCAGAGGGATTCCGGGCCGATCACCCGCAAAACGGGCCGGGTTGCCGGGGCCGTTTCGTCCGGGTCGAGGCCAATGAGGTCGGTGACGTCGAGCAGGCCCACGGGTTTGTCGGCCTCGTCCACGACGGGAAGTTCACTGATCTTTCGGGCTCGCATCAGTTCGATGGCTTCCGTGAGCCGTGCCGTGATTAAAACGGTGATCGGCTGAGCAGTCATGACCTGGGCAATGGGCTTATCTAAAGCGGAAGCCACATGACGTTCGAAAAGCGGGTCCAGATCACTATCGGTGAAGATTCCCGCGAGGCGGCCGTCGGCTTCGGCGAGCATCACGGCCCCGGTTCGCCGACCGATGTGTCGAACTTTGGCGAACACCTGACGAACCGTGTCCGAGGCTTCCGCAATCCGAAGCTCGGTGCCCTGGCGCATCGCCGATTCGACCGTGGCGAGTTTGCGACCAAGGCTGCCCCCGGGGTGGAACTCGGCGAACTGTTCGGGTGTGAATTGCCGAAGTTCACTCAGCGTGAACGCAATCGCATCGCCGAGAGCGAGCATGATCGTTGTGCTCGTGCTCGGAGCGAGCGCCATCGGGCAGGCTTCGGTGATCGGCCCGTAAACCACCGCGGCATCCGCGGCGCGGGCCAGGGTACTTGCACTATTGCCCGTCAGGGCGATGACTTTGTGAGCGAGTTTTCGCAACGGTCCGAGTAAGCGGAGGAGTTCTTCGCTTTCGCCGCTGTGCGAGAGGAGCAGAGCAACATCGTGCGGATGGACCATGCCAAGGTCGCCGTGGATGGCGCGGGTGGCGTCGAGGAGATAGGCCCGGGTGCCGGTGGAATTGAAGGTGCCGACGAGTTTTTGGCCGACGTCCGCGGACTTGCCGATGCCGATGACGGCGACGCGGCCCGGGCAAGCGACGAGAACAGTGATCAGTCGAGAGAATGAGTCGTCGATTCGACCTGCGACGACTTGTAGCGATGCCGCTTCGGCCTGGAGCACTCGCCGGGCGAACGCGGTTTGATCGAAGACCGGTGTTCGCGCGGGCATGCTCATGCAACTCATCCGGACCGGGTAGACGGTGTGCCGCGGAATATAGCCGCGGCACGGGGTTTAGCAAGTCGAATGGCGTTCGGGTCAATTCTTGTTCGCCTTCAAATCAAACACATGCAACTTATCCTGGTCGCGGATGTAGAGCCTTCCGTTGGCAATCGCCGGGTGCGCCCAGCTTTGCTTGCGGCTCCATTCGGGCAGCTTGAAGGCCGAAACCAAGTTGAACCCTGCGGGGTCGGCCTTGATGAGCACCATCGTGTGGTTCTGATAGCGGAAATAGAGCATCCCGTCCGCCGCGGCGATTGCGGCGGAGCCGTCCCCCTGGCCGACGTTTGAGTCTTCCTTCCATTTGATCTCGCCTGTTTTCAGGTCGACGCAGGCGGGGTTGCCGTTGTTGTGCTGGCTGCCGAGGTACACGTATTCGCCCACGCGGACCATGCCGCCGTGGTGGTTCTGGAGGTCGTTCCCCTTGTAGAACTTGAGCTCTTCGACTTTGAAGGCTCCCTGGCCCTGCGGCACAATTTTGAGGAGGGCGGCCCCGGCCCCATAGCCAGTCGCACAGAAAATCTTGTCGTAGTAAACGATCGGGCTAGGGACGTTGGCTGTCCCGTTCATCATCTTCGTGTACTGCCAGAGGAGCTTACCCGTCTTTGCATCGACCCCGACGACCCCGCCGGCCTGGCCAAGCAGGTTTACGTACATCTTCACACCACCGATCTCGGCCATGACAGGAGAGGAGTAACCGCCTGCGCCGCCGGCGTCCTTGATTTCGGTTTTCCAAATCGTCGCCCCGGTATTGGCGTTGAAAGCGACCATCGCCGCCGTCTTCGAACAGGGCGTGCCGATGACAGAGGTGCCGTCCACGAGCACCGATTCGCAATAACCCCAACCTTGGACGCTACCTCCGAAATCGGAGACGTAGTTCTTCTGCCAGAGGATTTTGCCCGTGGTGGCGTCAACACACACAAGGTCCCCGAGAGGGCCAACGGCATAGAGCTTCCCGGCCGCGTAGGTCGGCGTGCCCCGGGGGCCGTCTTCCTTGTCGACTTTCTTGCTGAAAGATGTCGACCATACTGGTTTGCCGGTGGCTTCTTCGAGCGCCCAGATATGCTCTTCCCCGTTTTTCCGGCCGGTGCCGAAGATGAATCCACCGACAACACATGTGGAACTGTACCCACCGCCTAGACCCGAGGTGGTCCAGAGTTTTTTCGGCCCTTCTGCCGGCCACTCTTTGAGGAGGCCCGTCTCGGTCGACATCCCATCGCGATTCGGTCCGCGAAACTGGGGCCAATCGGTCGCTTTGACTTTCAGGTCAGCGCCGGTTGCGAACGCTAACATCAGGAGTACGGCAGAACTAGGCATCATCGGCGATTACTCCGAAAAGACGGGTCGATGGGAAGGATCGAGACCAAAGCAGTTCCACTAGTTTAGACTGATCTGACAGGGCTGCAAGAGATGGGACTTCAACACGGGAAATTGCCAGGCCTTAGCGCTACTCATTTGATGGTGGACTGCTTCTTAAAGAGCGCCGTTCGAATCCTCAAAAGAGAATTGAAATAAATCTGAGCCCGAACGCCACTGAGGAAGTCGAAACGTTCCTCAGTGGCGTTCGGGCTCAGATAGGTCGCACGTTTGGGGCGTTCTACTTCCCGCTCGTCGCTTCAAAGTTGAATTCGTTCGGCCCTGCCTCCGTGACTTCCCGGGTAATCGTGCTGTCGGTGTTGTACCGACTTGGCAGGTAGTTTTCGTCGGCGTTGGGGTCGTATCCCGGACCATCCGACGCCTTTTTTTCTCGGGCACTGGCTTTTCTCGTGGCGGTGATCATGACCTTATTCTTCCCGACGGGAGCCAAGCCTTCATACTTGCCATCGAGGATATTCAAGCTCGCGGGCGGCTGACCATTCTGGGCGTCGAAGGTGATATTGCCGGCCGACACTTTTTTCCCGTCCAGGGTCACCGTGCCCGAGACCTTCACCCGTTTGACGGGATCGACAGAATTGCCACTACAACCGAGGTTCACGCAAATCGCGACCAAAAGACCGGTGGCGGAGAGAATCTGTTTCACAGGTAGGCACTCGCAGATGTGGGGAGAGTTGAACGAAATCGCTCGACTGGAAGATCCAATCGAGCGGAATAATGGGTTTCGCTTAGTTGTCGACGATCACAGTCCCGTCGTTGCGGCCCGCATACTGGGCTAAAGTTGCGAGAGGCATGGTGGAACGCATGAAGCGCACACTACCGTCGGCAAGCAGAGCGTTCACGCCACCGGAGTGAGACGAGTTAAGCGGAATGTTCGTCCCCATGTTGTCGCAGACACCTGTGCTGCCGCAGTTTCCAGGGGCGTCGGGCCAACCGCGTTTTTGATTGATTTGATAGCGGATGGTCGTCATCTGAAACGTCCGGGCGTCTCCGATATTGCCACCCCCGGACGGTGTTGCGGTACTGTGCCACCCGATCTGCCAGCCATGTAAGAGTCCGGCGCCCCACTGGACCTTCGAGCCATTGGTCGTGAACAAGTAGTCATTTTGTTCACTGACTGCGAGCGTATTGCTCGTTCCATCGCTGATCCCAGTCATAGTTACCTTTTCCAGCCCGGGGATGAGAACGCCGTTACCGGCCGCGATCCCACCACTGCAACACCCGGCCGATCCACTATTGGTAAAAAATTGAGTGTGGTTATACGAGATGCCGCTGATCGCCCCGGAAATGCCGACGTAGTGATTGAGTTGCTGAGGAGACCCATCGTGGGTACTGGTTGTGGTCTCAGGCATCGGACTGGATGGGCAGTTATAGGTCGAGATTTTGGTGTTTCTTGAAACCGCCAAGTTGTTATTGGCAGAGGCACCCCACCCCGACCCGCCGGTAAATATAAACTTGTTGCGCATGTTATCCTGCTCGATGTAAGGCAGGATAAAAACGGTCCACGCGCTACCCCACCCGCCACCACTTCCGAACGGCGCGGCATCAGTAACGCCGCCGGGCGGCATGGCCCCGTTTGCATCGTGATAAGCGTGCAAGGCAATCCCGATCTGCTTCAGGTTATTCGAGCACTTAGCCCGTGCCGCGGCTTCGCGGACCTTTTGAACAGCCGGAAGCAACAGTCCGATCAAGATCGCAATAATTGCGATCACGACCAACAGTTCAATCAGCGTGAAACCACGCCGACAGCGGGAGAGAGGAATGGTCACGATGAGTCTCCAGAAAAAGATAAGTAACTGCTTCGGCTGGGCTATTTTTAGAATGACGAGTCATCCTAAAGTAGAACCCGCCGCCAAGGCTCTGTCTAGACAAAATTGCCTTTGTTCTCAGAATTAGTTGCCAACTTGGCGAGGCAAAAGGAACGATTTCCGCGGCGTCAATCGGGCGAAATGAATTAGAGTGAATACAAAAGCCAGCGAACCGAGCGGACTTGATGCCGATCAGCTCGCCGTCCAATACGGTGTCTATCGAAATACCACCCCGACCCCCACCCCTGGCCGCGGCGGCGGAACGTGGTGGTAATGGGGCCTGTGATAAAACTCACCCCAATAGGGCCGTTCGTAAATCACCACCGGCGGCGGCTCGTGAACAATCACGGTCCGCGGCGGCGGTTGTTGAATCGCTAACCGTGGCCGGCTCTGACTGTTCTGCATCTCAATCACCACGCGATCCGAGACTTTGTTTTCCTTCAGCATCGACAGGTCTTGCGGGCTCAGATTGTAAGTCGAATTCGTTTTGCGAATGTTATTGATAATCACTTCGTCGCTAACGCCCTTGATCGACAGATCGATGATTTCCTGAATGCTCATCCCGGTCGAACTGTACACCGGTTGGTTCGCGGACGCGGCTCGGAGTTCGGCGTCTTGGTTTTCTTTCTGGTCCATGTCGCTACCGATCAAGGCACCCGTCGCCCCGCCGATCAGTGTTCCGGCCACGAGCCCCGTCTTAGGGTTCCCGGTGGCCGCGCCGACAATCGTGCCGACGCCGGCACCGAGGGCTCCACCAATCCCCGCGCCCTTTTGCGTGTTATTCATGGACGAACAACCGGTCGAAAGAGCGGTCCCCAGGGCGATGCCGATCACGCCGAGTCGTTGAATCATTTTCCGAGTCATGGTCGTCACTCCTTCGTCCAACAAGCGGGTCGAACGATGGCGAATCGGGGCGGGGCTGTCAAGGCAGGTTGACGACTGCACGGTATCGGCCGAAGATGAGCCGAACGCCGAGTTCTCCCACGGCATTCTTTTCCATCGACCGGAGGTCGTCATGTCATCCCGCGTCAGGCTGTTATTACCCCTGGCTTACCTGGTTTGCGCCACCGCTTCGGCGTTCGCTCAAGCCCCCAAAGTGCCCGAGGGTGTCACCACGCTCGGCACCGTCGAGGGTATTACTGAATATCGGCTCGCGAATGGCCTTCGCATTCTTCTTCTTGCCGATCAATCGCAACCCAAGGTTACGGTCAACAACACGATCTTCGTCGGTAGTCGCCACGAAGGTTACGGCGAGACCGGTATGGCCCACCTGCTCGAACACATGGTTTTCAAGGGCTGCACCAAGTTCAAGGATGTTCCCAAGGCCCTCCGTGATCACGGGGCAGACTTCAACGGGACAACGTGGCTCGACCGCACAAACTACTACGAGACCATGCCCGCGAACGACGACAACCTCGAATTCGGCATCGAACTCGAAGCGGACCGCATGACCAATAGCTTCATCAAGCGCGAGGACTTGCTCAGCGAATTCACGGTGGTGCGAAACGAATTCGAAGCCGGGGAGAACAGCCCGCAATCGATCCTCAGCCAGCGCATGACCGCGACCGCGTTCGAATGGCACAACTACGGCAAGAGCACGATCGGCAATCGTACGGACATCGAACGGGTGCCGATCGACAACTTGCAAGCCTTTTACAAGAAGTACTATCGGCCCGACAACGCGATGGTGATCGTGGCCGGGAAGTTCGATGCGACCAAGGCTCTCGAATTGATCGTGAAACACTTCGGTCCGTTGAAGAACCCGAAGGAACCGTTGCCGCTCACGTACACCGAAGAACCGCCGCAAGATGGCGAACGCTTGGTGACTCTCCGTCGCGTCGGTGCCGTCGGAGCCACGGGCGTGATCTATCACATTCCCGCTGGGGCTCACCCGGATTACCCCGCCTGTGAAGTGCTTGAGCAGTGTCTCACGAGCCAACCTTCCGGCCGGGTCTATAAGGCCCTCGTGGAATCGAAGAAAGCCACGAACTTGAACGGGGCCACGTACCCACTCCACGACCCGGGCACGATTGAAATCATTGCGCAGACAGAACCCGAAAAGACCGAAGCCGCCCGGGAGACGCTGATTGAAGTGCTCGAAAACCTCGCAAAAACCCCGCTCACGGACGAGGAAGTCGACCGGGCGAAGCGTCAGCTTCTGCAATACCGCGAGCGGATGCTCGCCAACAGTCAGCAATTCGCCGTGGGCCTTAGCGACTGGGCCGCCTGTGGCGACTGGCGGTTGTCGTTCCTTCACCGGGACCGTCTGGAGAAGGTCACCGCAGCCGATGTGAACAAGGCCGCCGCCAAGTATCTGACTCGAGCCAACCGCACGGTCGGGGTTTACATTCCGACCAAGCAAGCCGAACGGGCCGAGATTCCCGAAACGCCGAATGCGCTCGCCCTGGTCAAGGATTACAAGGGCCGCACGGCACTCTCCTCGGGCGAAGCGTTCGATCCCACCCCGGATAACGTCGAAGCACGCGTTCAACGCGGAACGGTTGGCGAAGGCGTCAAAACCGCGTTCCTCTCCAAGAAGACCCGCGGCGAGACGGTGAACATCAACATGGTGCTTCGTTTCGGTAACGAAGAGAGTTTGAAAGGGAAGAGCACCGCGGCCGACCTGCTCGGCACGATGATGATGCGCGGCACGAAAACGAAGACCCGCCAACAAATCAAAGACGAACTCGAGAAGCTGAACGCCACGTTGGCCATTGGTTCGCAGATGGGCAAGCTCACGATCACGGGGCAAACCAAAAAGGCGAACCTGCCCGCCGTGTTGAAACTCCTTGGAGAGATCCTCCGCGAGCCAGCATTCCCGGAGAAGGAGTTTGAACTCCTCAAGGGCGAGCAACTCGCTCAATTCACGGAGGGCAAGACTGACCCGCAAATGCTCGCAGTTTTTGCCATGCGGAAGAAAATCGCCTCGTTCCCGGCCGACGATGTTCGGTACGTTCCGTCACTGGACGAAACCATCGACCGGCTGAAGGCCGCGTCCGTGAAGGACCTCGTCGACTTGTACGAATCGCAACTCGGCAGCGGTGCCGGGGAACTCGCCATCGTGGGCGAGTTCGACGCCGGGGAAGTCAAAGGACTCGTTGACGGGTTCCTCAAGGGTTGGGTCTCCAAAGCCCCCTACAAGCGAATTGTCATGAACCCGAAGACGGTTGCGGGCTCGACCGAGAAGATCATCACCCCGGACAAGGCGAATGCGATTTACGTGGCCGCGATGATGATGCCCTTGACGGATTCCGACCCGGATTACGCGGCGCTGGAAGTCGGCAACTACCTCCTGGGGGCTGCCCCATTGGCCAGCCGGTTGAGCAACCGCGTCCGCGGCAAAGACGGCCTCTCCTATGGCATCATGTCGATGGTGCAAGAGAACCCGCTCGACCCCGCCACGGTCTTTTTGGTGTTCGCGATCACGAACCCGCAGAACATGCCGAAGGTGGACGCCGCGATTGCCGAGGAAGTAACGAAGTTCATTAAGGAAGGCGTGAGCGCCGCGGAACTCGAAGAGGCGAAGAAAGCTTACTTGCAATCGCTGAAACAAGAACGCGCCTCCGACGCCACGCTCGCGGGCAAGTTGGTCACCGGTTTAAACGTTGGCCGCACGATGAATTTTAACAAGGATCTGGAAGCGAAAATCGAGTCGCTGCAACCGGGCGACGTGAAGAAAGCCTTCGACAAGTACCTGAAGCAAGGCAATCTCACGATCATTCAAGCCGGGGATTTGAATAAGAAAGAGGAGCCGAAGAAGGACGAGAAGAAGTAACTCACATAGCGGCCGGCTTGCCGGCCGTTTTCCGAGCGGCCGGCAAGCCGGCCGCTATCTGAAGAATGAGACTGCATGAACGCCGAACAACGGCCCGTGGACAACGCCCCCTACCTGTCAATGACCCATGGGGGCCTGACGATCGAGGGCTATAGCCGGGCTGCAGTTCAGAGTTACTGGCGGGTCCCCGAACTCAAGATGGGCTTCGACGTGGGGGCCCATCCGTGGGACTTCATGGGCACGTCGAATTGGTTCATCTCGCACACGCACCTCGACCACATCGCGGCGTTGCCGGTGTACGTGGCTCG